>Ga0181518_10000479_pt1 | contig 43239 bp, 63 predicted proteins | sample PEATcosm2014_Bin_28_FD_119751 | JGI IMG/M metagenome (GOLD analysis project Ga0181518, IMG submission 119751) | Peatland microbial communities from MTU Mesocosm Facility, Houghton, MI, USA - PEATcosm2014_Bin01_60_metaG | ecosystem: Environmental > Terrestrial > Soil > Wetlands > Peat | place...
GGGAGCGACGGCGGGCGGCGATATGGAAACTGGTGGCGGCCCGTTGTTCACACCGCCTAAAGCCGGGGCTGTTGCCGTAGCAGCACGCGAAAGGACGCTCACGATTCGGGGCGAGATTCCGACAGAGGTCTGGAATCGTCTTGGTCGAACGCTCATCCCCAAACTGAAAACCGGGAACGGACTGGTCATGAAGCTCGATGTCTCGGTTCAAGTGGAGAGCGACACGGCTCAAGGATTTCAGCAGGAACTAATGCAAATCCTGCGTGACCTGAATCTGACGGACAGTGTCACCGTTAACCTCGAATAACAATTAGGTCGTCCGTTTTGAACATGGAGGGCGCAAGTGCAAATTCAGCCACTTTACATGACGGTCGGAAATTTGCTTTCTGGGCGGCTGTTTAAGATTCCTGAATATCAGCGGGCATATAGCTGGCAGCAAAAACAGCGTGCCGATCTATTTGGCGACATCGAGAAGGTGTTCTCTTCCGACAGCGATTCCACGCACTTCATGGCAACGGTTGTCGGCTTACGGCGGAAGAAGAAGCGAATTGCATCGGATGAGTTTCTCGAAATAGAAGTCGTTGATGGGCAGCAGCGACTCACGACACTAACAATCCTGCTGAAGGCTCTCAGCAAACAGATGAAGTCGGATGATGCCCGTCGCGCTGAGGAAATAGATTCCCTGCTGGTCAAGGGCGATGATCTTGCTCTCCTCGTGACCAATCACGACATGAACCATATCTTTGCCGATTATCTGAGGGACGGAGTCGTCCCAGACGGAAAGGTACTTTACACTTCAGCAGACCAGAACATCATAGATGCTATTTCTGAGTGCGAGGAATTCGTATCTGCGTGGGCAGCGAAAACATCGCGACCGCTGATTGACCTATATTCCACGATCAAAAATCGTCTCTCTGCGATTTTCTTTGAAATTGAAGATGAGGGTGTCGTTTATACCGTCTTCGAGGTACTCAACACACGTGGTTTGGATGTCACGTGGTTTGATCGCCTAAAAAGTCTCTTGATGGCAGTTGTTTTTGAGTCAGGTTCTCGGAGCACCAGAATTGATACAGTAGCCGAACTGCATAAGCTCTGGAGTGACATCTATCGTGCCATCGGGTTGCGCTGGCAGAGCTTGAATAAAGAGACTGTACGATTTGCTGGAACGTTGAAATCCGCGACGGCACCCGCTCGGCCCCTGAGTGAAGAAGATGCGGTAGCGATCCTCGTGTCAAGCTGTGAAGACAGCCCCAAAAAAGTTGTTGACTGCTCAAAATGGGTCTTGAAAGTCACCCAAACCGAAAGCCGCCTTCTAAGCAATCATCGTCTCACTGCTGCAACACGAATTGTTCAAGCAAGGCTCCTCGCAGTAGCGATATTGCTGCGTGACCTTCCAGCCGAAGACGAGAAGCGGATATTGCGGCAATGGGAATCTGTGACGTTCAGAATTTTCGGCTTAGGCAGATTTGACGCACGACAGCGAGTTGGGGATTACGTCCGGCTTGCATGGAGAGTGATCAATGAGAAATTGAAGCCTGACACAATCATTGACGAACTGAAGACGCTTGGAAGTGACGAAGAGTATGCGATCAGCTCGGTCGTGAAAAAGCTCTACAACAAGGACGCATACAAAGATTGGTCAGAGGAGCTTCGATACTTTTTATATAGGTATGAAGAGCACTTGGCGGACAAAGGTGGACAGAAGATCAATGAAGGGATGTGGAACAGGATTTGGGAACTCGATCCCTCAAAATCCATCGAGCACATTTATCCGCAGAGTAGGGGTTCTGACAATCCTGCGACAAACGGTGTGTATGTGCATCGCCTAGGCAATCTCGTCATGCTGCCGCCGGGAGTGAATTCTAAATTGAAAGACCTCTTGCCCAGCCACAAAGCCGAGACGTATGCGAAACAAGGCTTGCTTCAGGCGATAGAAGTGTCGAGACTGATTGCAAAACGGAAATGGAATCGAGAGGCAATACAAAAGCGCGAAAGACACATGATCCGCTGGGCAACGAAAGAGTGGGCAGGCTGAAAACCTTTAGTGTTCGTGTGCCTCGCCCGCTGACGTGAGTGTGTGAAGCAATCTCGCCCACCCCAATGTGTCCTGTTTGCAGTAATCGAGAAGAGCCTTCCTGATCTTCTCTCGCTCGCTTGCATCCACACTGTCGCCCACCAGCGAATCCTACGCCAGTCCAGCGTCCTGCCCATTCGCGACCTGCATCCCATCGTAGGTTAAGTCTGGCACGAGCGCTGCCTGCTGGTAATGGCTGCTGCGGCGACCCCGATGAAAAGCGAATAGGCACTCGCGAATAACGACCGCCTAGCTTGCGAGCTTCAGCTTTTCCAAGAGCCTAACCATCGCCAACGTGTCCTGCCCGCAGTAGCTGAGCAGAGCTTTCGTGATCCTGTCACGCTCTTCGTGATCCAATCTACCGCTCACGAGCGACTCCCATGCAAGCCCCGCCTGCTGCCCGTTGGCGACTTCCATGCCCTCGTAGCTCATCTCCGGCACGAGTGCAGGCAAGACCGTCTTGATGGAGTATGAACCTGCGAAAGCTGGGTGATACACGTGCTCCCGCACCACAAGTAGCAGATCGCACAGGCGGGCTTGGATCGTGCCGATCCGATCCGCAAATTCAGGAAGAAAAGACGCAAGCTCCGAAAGACGCTGGGACTCGAACCCGGAATAGACGACGACGCTTCCACTGTCTTCCAGCGCAGCGCACAGGGATGTTATGAACTCGCGCCGTGGATCGTTGCTATCCGTCGCGATGAACTCGTAGTGCTCTGGCTCCCAACCGGGTGCTCGCTGCACATGCACGCTCCACTGAAACGGCAACTGGTCGTAGGGGCGCATCCCTGTGAACGGTGGGATTGCCCGATTCGCCGTTTCAAAGTCCATAAAATACAGAGGGTACTTAAGCCCACGCAACACCTCGCCGACTTCGGCGCTGAACCACGGTTTGTTCGTTTGTACGCAAGTAGCCGCTCGCCGCTGAATCTCGGTCAACTCGAAGTCGTCGGGGATGTCCCTGATCGAGTCCACTCCCATTGCGTCCAGTTCTTCCATTGCGCTTGCGTGAAGGCGTGGCAGGAATCCGATGTAGTCGTTCGGGCGCGGCGGATTGCAGCGCTCGAAGAACTCGCATGTCACCGGATCGTTGCAGTGGCGACCGGGGGCGATGTCCGGTGCTTCAGGTATGGAAAGGATCGTGAACTCCGAACGTAGCTGAAACGTGAGCTTAGGCTGAAGCCGCTGGACTCGCCGGGTCAGATTACGAATGCGGAAGAATCGTCGCGGGTCGATTTCGCCGCCCGGAAAAATGTAATTCCTGTTAATGTGCCCCAAGCATGCGGTCGCCACGTCCAACCCGGAGCGCGAAACAACGCGATACTGGATTGCGACGTCTTCGAGGTGATGATCCCTAACGTCCGTTGTGGACTTCACTTCAATGAGACGCCAGCGACCGTCCCGACGACGATGCAAAATGTCCACTTTCACAAGTACGTTCCGGTGCTCGAACACCGCCTCAAAGATCGCCGGGACTTCGCGGTTAGCGACTAGCTCACGAGTTGCGCGGATCGCCTCACTTAGTCCACCGGAACAATCAACCTCGATTCCTCCGGGGAACAGCGTGCGTGCGAGCATCCCGATTTCCTGTCCCTGCCGGATGATCGCCTCTGCCGCAGGATCGGGCTGGGTCGCCAGTTCCGGCTGATGGACTTGCAGGTAAAGACGCTTGAGGCACTGTACGCCTGCAACGAATTTTGATTTGCTAATCCTCACGGCAGCGCCTCCTCGTATATTAAGAGCTTCACCTCAACCCCGCCTTCACGACCCGCAGATAAAGTTCTGCCGCGTCATCGAAAAGTCCCTGCTGCATGTAGATTTCCGCCAGTAGTTCGAGATTCTCCGGCGTCGGCTCCGTCTCGATCAGCTTCATCATCAAGGCAGCCGCTCTTACCGTCTTTCCTTGCGACAGGTAATATCGAGCAAGTTCCTCCATCAGGCCCTCCCGAATAAAACGCGCTTGAGTAACCGCCATCCGAATAGCAGCGCGAACGGGCTGAGCATGCAGAGCCACGCCCCCGTTAGCCATCCTCGGTCGTCCCACTCGTATCGCACACTGTAGTTGGTCGCGAACATGAACATCGCGCCAGCCGACACGAGGAACGCGAAGCCCATTGAAGCAAATGCCTTGAAATGAATCAGCAACCCGCGCTCTCCCCGCATGTGCGCGGGGATCATCGCGACGAGCAAATACCAGAATGCCGCCACGGATGGAGCCAGCACTCCGAACGCCCACTTGAGCAGCCAAATATCGTCGGGCGATGCGTACTTAAGTGCAAGAATTGGAACCGCCACGAAGATAACTGGAGCGAAGAGCAGGAAAACGAACCACAGCAGCGCGTGCCACAGCATTCTGAACGGTGTTGCTAAGAAATGAACGTCCGCCGCCATTTGGTTCAGGTTTGCTTCCGTGCGAGTGTCCATCTTGCCTCCTATGAAGCGTGGGCGAAATCTCCTAGGCGCTCAGCGTGCTGCTGTTGTCGAGATCGCGATGAAAAGCTGGAGCGATCTTTGTGTTGGCAGCGCTGTCGCAGAGATCACGCAGCCGCTCCCGGTATCGCATGACCATCACCGACGCCGATTGAATCGCCTTTGCCGCTTTGCCGAGTTCCTTCTCGATCCGGTCAATCTCAGGGAACGTCCTGCGAAGCTCGTTGGCAAGAACTGTGTTCTTCTCCAGCAAGTCGAAGCCTCGCTCTCGCATGCGCTCGAAGATCGGCTTCAAAACGTCGAGGTCGCGAACTATCCATTGCCGAGTGGTTCGCAGCAACCACACTCCGTCCTTGCGACTCCACCTCGAATCCCGGTCAACCTGTCGAAGTTGGCTCTCCTCCCGTGCGACCAGCGCAGCCAGCGGTATTGAACGCTCTTTGGCATCGCGCACCAGTTTGTCGATGTCGCTCTCCGAGATAGTCGCTTTGTCCTTGTTGTCGATGAGTATTCGCGGGTCTACAGGATCACCGTTCGGTGCGCGGTACGCGAGAATATAGTCACCATTGCGGGGGAGCTTGTCGCTGATCCAAACACCCGCCCACGTCCGCACCTCTTCTTCGAAAGTCATTTCCTCGCGCTTGCCGATCCGGGCGGCTTTCGACATTTCGCCTTCGAGTTCTTGATTTCGTTCTCGGACCTGCCCTAGCTCCCGCAAGCAGTCCTCGACACGACGCGACAGAGTTTCCCTTTCCGAAATGGCAAGGCGAAGTTCGTCTTTGTGGCTTTCCCTAATTTCAGCGACACGCTTCGTGAGTTCTGATTCGAACCGTGACCATCCGTTTTGGTGATCGTTGGAGTGCTTTTGCTGGAGCAGCCGGAAGGCTTCCTCGGCGGAAAGCTGGGCAACACGGGCGAAGTCCTTGACGCCAAGTCGGTCGAGAATCTCGGCGCGGCTGAGTTCGCCTGCGCCACAGCACAGCGGGCATTCAATTTTCTCTGACGATGGAGATCGCATAAGACTCCTCGTTGGTGCCACAGTAGGGGAGAGAGTTGAGACTATCGGGGGAGTTGATCGTCCGCTGACTTGCAGGTCATTCGCTAGTGCCGAAAGGCGACTGCCCGATGAGGGTCTCGGTCGTCACCTTCCCGGTGTTGCGGTCGCGCACCGTGATGGTAGTGATATTGCGAATCTCATGCACAGTGACCGACTTGTCCTTGGAGAAGGACTGGTCGATCCTGCCGATCTGTTTGCCGCCATTGTCGAAGGTTTTCATAGGTTTCTCCTATTGAGTGCGTTCCATTGGCTGAAACAACAAATCCACTGAGAGATGGCAATCGACCTCGGCGTGCGCGGGAGCAGTACGTCGGCTGAATAGCTCGCCGCACACCAAACATTCCCGCAAGCCGTGACGGCGGACGAGGAACAGCCTGCCGATCTGGTCGGTGCTGCTGCGGTTCGTCATCTTGTCGCCCTGAGGTGACGATTGCATAAGTTCTTCACCTGCCCGCCCCGGCTGAACTCGACTGGATAACGTGAATTGAATCAACAACGCCGGGTAACGGCAGCACAGACCCCTTGTCACCAGCCCGTGATCTATTAACCAGCTTGCAAACCAAACTGCGGGAAATGCCCCATTTCCTAGCGACGGCGGTCAACGTCATTCCGCCGACTCGGTCGCGCACTATGGCTGCCCGATCTAGGTTCATCGGGGCGCGTCCGATTCGCACCCCATCGAGCTTTGCCCTTCGCATGCCCGCTAACACACGTTCGCGGATCAAGTCCGACTCCAGTTCGGCAATCGAGCCAATCAGCGTTAGGAAGAGCCGTCCCATCGGCCCGCTGGTATCCACATTCTCTCGCCGCGAGATGAAAACGATGCCGAGACTGTCGAACTCGTCCATGACCTGCAAAAAGTGTTTAACGCTTCTCGCGACTCGGTCGAACGCCGCAACGAGTATCACAGAGAACTTCTTCTGCCGTGCATCCGAGATGAGTGCATCCAGCCCCGGACGTCTCGCTCTTTTCCCTGAGATTCCGCTGTCTCGGTACTCCTGCACGACATCCAAGCCACGCTGCGCAGCAAGTTCACGCAGATCGTAAAGCTGCGACTCGACGTGCTGGTCGGCAGTGCTGACGCGGACATAGATGGCTGCTTTTGAGCGGGTTGATTGCATTCTGTCCATAGGGCATATTATCGAGGTTCTCGCCCCAGATGTCAATGATATTTTGTCCTTAGGGCAGAATACGATACAATGGGCACATGGGCTGGAGGACAATGCGAGTTGCGGTATGCGACGTCTGCGGGCACAGGTGGATACCGGAGACCGAGAACCCGCCGAACTGCCCGTCGAAGAAGTGCCGCTCGACTCTTTGGGACAAAGGCGGCATTGATGGAAGGACGCGGGAAGCGCGAATCAGGACTGGGCGTAGCCGGAGGACAACTGCGAATAAGAAAGGCTCGTGAGCCGATGCTACGAAGTGCTGATTGCCCCTTGCGCTAGGGAGAGAATGCTTTTAGGCCCGTGGCAGCGAATCATCCGCTTTCCTTGAACGAGAGGAGATTGCCAGAAAATGACTCCCTTCAGGCGTTGTGCCCAATCAATCTTGCCCGTGAGGGGAGAGTGGTAAACAAGCACCCTCCACAAACCGCCCCCACTAAATCCTCCGAAACTCTTAGGCATGCCTTCTCGTTCGGTATTCACTTCGAAATCGTAGTAGTCGTGTTCTCCACGGCTCTGGCTTCGAGGATCGACAAAATCTCCGCTGATTTGAACACTTGCGTGGTTCGGGCTGAAAGAGCCAAGCTCCTCAGGTGTTCCCATCGCTACCCAGCATTCCAAAGACTCAACGCCGAGAGGCTTCGGCGGCTTTTTCAAGTCTTCAAAAACTTGGAATGCCGTAATGCCTCCAACGAACTCAGGAGGAATACGGAGGAAGGCGATGTCCGGACCCCATTCATTCCAGCCATTAGCACTATCTGTGATGACCGTGGCGACGATGGCAGAAACATCTATCAGGTACCTGTGATTTATATTGTCGGTCAGAGTAATCCCCATCTTCGCGGCAGACTTGAGTACCTCCTCCCACACGTGCGCGGCGGTCACAATGCCATAGAGACCGTCAACAGTCCCCAGAGTACCCGTTCCCGCCAATTTTAGGAGATCGGTTCCATGGGAGTCGTAAACGGCGAACAGCGCAACAGTCGAGCTTCCAAGGTTTCGCACGATCCGCTGCCGCAAGTCTCCCGAGCCGCGCAGCATGGCTTCGATTTCACTAAGTTCAGGCACTCGAAATTTGCCCTCCAGCAATCGGAGAGTCGCCCAGCTATTATGACCTCATTCGACTGCTGTAATTGCGGGAAACGGAGAATATGGACGGTCATGTTGAAAGCTGAGATCAATCCACGAACGGACTACGCATTACGCGAGAAGAGTGCGCCAGATGCTCCGCTTCAGCGGGTACGCATCATCGAGCACATTCGGGGGAACAAGTGGAAGGCTGAGTGGGTCGATCCCAATCCCGGTTTAATTGATTATGTTGAATCGGGGCATCTGATGTGCCGATGGAAGGATCACAAAGCCTTTCTTCGAGAGGAAGCGGAGGCAAAGCGACTTCGGCAGCACAACGGAGAGATCGGATACGAGTTCGAATCGCCACTCGACAACGCCGTTCATCAGGTCTTCGACAGTGTAGGCGACGATCTCGAATTCGATAGGGGCGTCCTTTGGGGAACAGCCGAAGCATTGGAGCGAGTCAAGCAGAGAGCAAGAGTGCCCGGCATGCCTAACTCGCCTTTCGCGTATACGAGTCGCTCCGGCAAACTGTATTTGCCGTTCGATTATGCACTCGAACTTGCTCGCAAGTTTTGCGCCTCGGAGCCTGCAACGGTTCTAGTAGGAGTTGAGACTACCGAGCGCGAATGGGCACGTCAGGCTGCGAGACCGGGCGAGGACTACATCGTGCCACTTCTGAACGATTACCGAGCATCTTGGGCGTTACTCCGACAGTGGGCTGGGCATGACGCGGCAGTCGCTCAGAGGGAAGCAGAGATTCAACGACTTGAACGTCTTGTCTGGGACGCTGTTTATGCGCTGCAAAAGGCAGGGCTAGACAGTGACGCAGCGAGGTTGCGGAGGGCCATCGAAAAAGGAAGATAAGCGTGGGATGACGAAATGGGTGATCCGTAGGACGCGGGAAGCACGGATCAAGACGGGGCGTAGCCGCAAGACGGGCGCAAGGACGAACCGCTGATCAGGTTGTTCCTCTATGCCGCTGTTGTTTGGAGATGGTCAGACAGCGGGATCATCCAGCAAGAACGGACGCTCACCTGTACGACAACGCTCCCAATTCGTGATCAAGTCTGGCTTCCGAGTTTCCGCCCATGCTCTTACTCTTCTGCGCACCTCAGCAGACAAATCGCCCTTCAATACGTCCAGCGTTTCAATCGCACACGTCGCTAGGCTGTCGGATGTGTCCCTCCGACTTAGGACGTGGAAATGCGGTGGAGGATGGTCATTGAAATACATCCGAACAACAAAGCCTGCTCCTTCGTAGATTAGCGTTGATGCGGATACGACGCCGCCGTAATCGTTGATGAAGGCACGAAGTGCCGTAACGTGCTCTGCCCTTGACAGATTGGGGATGCTGACGCCTGTGGATGCAACATTGCCGTGCCCGTCCATCTCGTGGAACTGTGCTTCGATCCGACTCTCCCCCCAGTCCGGGGGGAACGCGAAACTATATACCGTCGAGTCATTCTGCTGCGCCCACAGCATTCCAGTCGCAGGGTTTCCATTGTAAGTGACTTCCTTCATCTCTCCCGGCTTGACGAAAGCAGAGTAAGCACCCCAAGGACTGGTTTGATCTAAGGAGATTAAAAACCGCCACTCCTCTTTATTGGCATCACCTCGCAGGATTGTCGCCAGAGAATGAGTCCCATCACCTAGCGAGACCCCCGCGAGAGAGGTGTTGGCGGCAACTATAAGGTCGCTTCGGATGGTTCTCACCGCCCTGATTGTCCTTAGAGTCTCCAACACATGAGGCAACATCTGGTAAGGAGGAAGGATTGGAGCAGAAGTACAGGACAGTTCATTCAGAAAGATCACGAGACGTTTCACGGCTCTAGTCCACCAAGGCTTCCACGTCCTTGTCCCACTGATCAAAAAATCCCTCGGGCCAATTTGAGAGCCGTCCGTTATCCAGAACAGCCGGACTCTGAATAGAAGCCTCTCCAGTTTCTATAGAGCGAGTGAAGAAATGCAACGCCACTCGTTCCCTTTCGATTTGATGTCTCTTCACGGCGAGGCGCATACCATTGAGCAAATGATCGCTGTGAGTTTCTACGATGACCTGCACTCCATCACTTGCGGATCGGGATATCAGTTCGCCTAGCGCAGCTTGTCCCTGTGGGTGTAAGTGAGCTTCAGGATTCTCCAACAGTAACAACGCACCTTCGGGAGCAGCCAAGCAAGAGACGACTATCGGTAAACTGTACGTCAGCCCGAATCCAACGTTCGTGGGGCGATAGAAATTACTAGCAGATTCGCGGAGTTGTCCGGTGTAGCTGAACTGCAAGAGAACTTCATCAGTTCCGCTCACGAGCGACGCACTCAGGCGAGCACCGGGGCTGAGTTGCTGGAGCCAACCAGCTACCTGATCCAAAAGACCATCTGTTGGAGCAACCTTTCCAAGCAGATCATCTGTTAGCCCTAAGCCCTTCCGAGGAAAAGTACGTGCCCGTCGGACAGATCGCTTGGCAGCCAAGCTCAAGAAGTCTGCGGTGAACTCCCCACGAGGCCCTAAGAAACCGGAGTCTCTGTCGCGCTGTGGAGCCTGCGGATAAAGGGTTCGTGGAACAATTCGATCCGCTTGCAAGAATTGAAAGTGCGGCGACGTAACAAAGTGAGGAGCGGACGAAGGAACTTCGCTGAATCGCAACTGGTTGGCATCAGGTGCTCCGTCAAAAGACCATTTGTAATTCTTTCCTTCTTCCTTAACCGTAATTAGTACTGCATCTCCTTCCGTGCCTTCAGTTAGCAGGTCTCTGTATTGCCCCAACTGAACTAGTTGCCCTGACAGCGACAGACCGTCCGTTCGACCGTTCTGATCGTAGCTTTGTCTCAGAACGCCTATCGCTTGCAGAAGGGTGCTTTTCCCGGTGCTGTTCAGCCCCGCAAGGATCGTGAGAGGCGCAAGGCGCACATCCACATCTCGACTAGCCTTGAAGTTTTCTAAGTGAATGTTCTCAAGCACTGAGCACCTCAGTGAGAATGCTTCCGATGAGTTCCACTCGCTTGTTAGACGCCCAGCCCCGCCCGGTTGCGTAAAGCAAAGCGCGGTTAAAATCCGCATTGCTCTCGAACAATGTTGCCAGCTTCAGGAGCACTCGATCAGACTTTGCGGCGAGCAGATTCAGTTCATCGGGGCTATGGCGAGCGAGAAGCACGGACTCCGTTTCGAATAATCCTCGGTTGATGGGGCGTCGATATTGGTTGGCACCGTAGTATTTCCTAAACGCAAAGCGCCCGAAGACCTGATGGGCAGCCTGCAAGCCCTTTGAAAACGCTGCGTCAATGTCGTTCCATTCGTCTTGGCCCCAGTGGATGCTACGTTTCTCGACCGTATCGTTGAGGAATTCATCAAGATTCTGTTCGTCCGGTCGGGTGTCGCTGAGTGTATAGAGAGCAACAAAGCGAAGGGCTAGTTCGATGTCTTCCATCCTTTCGCGCTTGATCTTCATTTCAGTCGCTCTCAGGAAGGTCTGACCCTCTGCGAGTTGGCGTACTCTCTTTCTCCATTCGCCGGGATAGATGGCGTTACGAATCTCCTGTGCGGTGAGGGGTAAACCACCTTGGTTGATTCTGGAAAAAATGTTGAACTTAACATTCGCAGGGGTGCTCGCACGGATGATGTGCAGAGTCAACTCGGTCTCACTAATTCGTCTTTGGAGCGGACGCGGGAGTTCTGCGAATGAACTGCCCCGATATTCCAAAAGGGACTGAAGCCCCGTTAGCCGCAACGGGGGAAGGGTCGCTTTTACGGCGCGGTTCAGCGCGGGCGGGTCAACAAAGTGCGCTATGGCACAGAGACGTTGCAATCCATCGACTACCGTGTAGTTTCCCTCTTTGTCTTCCGAAACGTACAGAGAGGGAATTGGAATGCGCAGAAGGATGGACTCAATGAGAGAACTCTTGCGCTCCTCGTCCCAGATATTGCTGCGCCTCTGGAAGTCTGGAGACAGATCAAGTTCCCCTTCCCTCAGCCGAGCAATGAGCAGATCAACCGTGCGTACCTGTGTGATTACATCAATCTTCGCTGGATCGAATGGAGCGCTAATTGCTCCTTCCGTCTTCTCAACTTCAACACCTGCCCCCTCACCGTCTGACGTTAACTCCTCCAGTGTCACTGGTTCTTCTGGCGAGTTTGAGGTGCTTCCTTGTGACATCGCGGTATCTCCCTGCCTGCCTCAGTGCTTATCACGCCGCTAATAATAGCCACGACCGAGTTCGGCGGTCTCGATGAACTCGCCAAACTGATTTAGACTCCATTCTCACCTACGAGAATAGCCGATTCTGAGCCTCAGCAGGCTCCACTGGTCGAGAGCACTCTTCGTCGTCGTTCTCTGCATGGTTGACGCGAGTGCTCACAGGATAGCACCGCATCAGCCCAGCATCGTAGGGCTTCAGCAGTTCGCATACCCCGTTCACATCTATCGTCGCCGGATCGAGCCAAAGATCGTAACTAACCGCATCGAGGATGACTGGCATTCGGTCGTGGACTGCTGAGGTCACAGAATTTGGCGTCGTGGTCAGAATGGAGCAGGTTCTTATCCATCTGCCTTCGGGGTCTTTCCAGCCATCCCATAATGCAGCAAACGCGAATAGCTCGCCATCTTTGACCTCAAAGCAGTACGGTTGCTTCGATGTTCCGCTCCTCTTCCACTCGTAAAAAGCATCAGCCGGAATCAAGCAACGCCGATACTTCAACGGATCGCGGAAGGCGGACTTCGTAGGGGCTGTTTCCGATCTCGCGTTAATCATCTTGGCAGCGACCGACGCATTTTTCGCCCAACTTGGAACGAGTCCCCACTTCATCATCGAAATCTGCCGAATCGGTTCCTTCGGATGCTGGCGGATCACCGGGACTTGCTGGGTTGGCGCGATGTTGAACCGGGGGTTCCAGTCGTCATCCCACGGAGCGCAGTCGAAGTTCTCCGCGATGATCTGCTTCCGCCGCGAGAGCCTGTAGCGACCGCACATGAGCAAAGATTATGCCAGATCGTTCAGCTAATCGAGGTACAGCTAACTTCGATTCCAGCGTGGAACCTTGAATGACAGCGAGAAAATTGCCATCTCGACATCGGCAGTGCGTGGCAGACGTCCGTTTCGTTTGGCTCTGTAGGTCGCGTTCATGTCTAGTGTCAACCAGTCATTGATCTCGATGTAGGTGACCCACGGCTTTTCGTCATGTGGTGGACGGCTTAGGGCTTCATCGACATTCCAATCGGTTAGTTCCAACTGTTTCAGCATCGCCGCCACTCTCCAATCCACAACGCCCCAGTCGCTCGGCTTGAAGATTCGCAGCACAGCAGACGCCCTTTTCGCGGTCTTTGAGGTTTTACCAAAGCCTTCGAGCGTCATGATAGCGTGTAAGGCATCCAAATCCTTCGTAGCTTTCATTGCTTGACGAAGAGCGTTCCACACATCTGATGGTGAATTCCTTATCGCGTAATTACCCTTCTTTTCCTCGTCGCAATCTGCTTTCCACGTTTCAATCTCATCTAAGAGTTGGTGCGCCTTCCTTTTGTCGTCATCGAGTGGCTGGTAGTTGTCATCCACAAGCAGCTTCAGCATGTCTGCGGCAGTTCTTTCGAGTCGCAATGTAAACTCCCAGAACTTTGTATTCGACTGGTAGATGAGCAACCCATCCTCTAGCTTCACCTTCCGCCTCCGATTCCACCTCTTACCCGCCGAACACACCGATCTCGACTTGCCACACAAGATACCACTTCGTGACCTCCGTAATCTGGGCGTTTGGGCCTGCGTGCCAGACACTTTCTGTTATGAGCACTGCCCTCATCAAATACGACGCCGCTCGAAAGGCGATTGCCGCTGCGCATCGCGTTGACGAAGCCAAAAAAATACGCGACAAAGCTGAAGCGGTCCGAACCTATGCCAAATTGGCTGGCGACCTCGACATGCAAAACATGGCAGCGGAGATCAGGATTCGCGCCGAGCGGCGGGCAGGTCAACTGCTGTCTGACATGGAGAAGAACCCCGGCACGCGAGGGGAAGGGCGACCGCGAAAGGATGGCACCAAAATAAGGCGGTCTGTCGAACCAACTGCCTATCGACCCACTCTGGACGAAATCGGCATTTCAAAGGACCAGAGTTCCAAGTGGCAGCGCCTCGCGTTGCTTGTCGATGAATCCACATTCGAAAAAGCGCTGGTTCAGGCTCGTGAGAAAAATGGTGAGTTGACCAATGCAGCTTTACTTCGCGAGATCAGGGAGATCGTCACGCCTACAGAAGTGCTGACAGACCCAGATGTGAACGTCGTTGTGTCAGAGTTGATCCGAGACATCGAGTCGCAGAGTAGGCGTGAGAAGCTCGAAACTGCCGTTCGTCTCCGCAATCGCCTGAATCCGACGATCAGAAAAAAGCTGATTCTGGCTCTTAGAAATTCCAAACAACACATCTCAGCATACGAGATTCAGCTTTCAAAAGACTTTGAGGACTACCCAGCAAACGGCAAAGCGTTCCAGCGCGTGATTCGGGAGCGTATGGCAGAACAGCCTGATCCGCTGCTTAGCGAGAAACTGGCGCTCGCTGCTGACTTTGAAAATGCAAGCGTGCGCGGAATTTCACTTGCAGACGCACGTAACTTGATCGTCGGTTTTGAGTGGTTAGGCACGCTCGGCAGTTCCGAGTTCGCCTACGGATTATTCTTTGGGCAGCATCTCGCAGGCTGCGTTTGTTTTGGTTCCACCGCTGGAACAAAGGTCAGAGCATCCGTCTGCGGCTCTGAGCACGCCGAAAAGGTGATCTCGGTGACACGCGGAGCGTGTCTGCCTTGGGCTGATCCGCCCCGGACTTCGTCGGACGGCAGGACACACGGCGGTTCAGCGGCGTCTTTTTTGATCAGTGCTGCATGTCGTGAGATGACCAAAAAGGGGTACAACATTTTCGTAGCCTACGCTGATCCGAAGGCAAATGAACGAGGCGTGATTTTTAGGTCTTGCAACTTCTTATATTGCGGGCCGACTAGCCCAACCGAAAAGTTCAGACGACCGGATGGGAAGGTCTACGATGCACGGAACGTGCATCTGCTGACGAGGGACAGGCGCTTCGGAATGCTCCGGTACAAGCGCAGCCGTGCAGAGCAGAAGCAGTTGCTCATCGAAGAAGGCTGCGAGTTCTTCAAGGACACCGGGTTCAAGCACCGCTTCGTTGGGATATTCGGGGATCGGAGGATGAAGCGGATTTTGCGAAATGCTTTGCGATGGCAGGTCATGCCGTACCCGAAAGAGGCGCGATCACCGGAAGATCGCGCTCAAGTCGTCAACCTCGATCCAGTCCCGAAGACCTTTGCCGCTTCTGTGTCTTAGTCGAAAGAAGCGTGCGGCTGTTCCTTTGTTCCATGTCGCCAACAAAACCTGTCGGGCACGGTGATGCCGAGCGACAATGCGCAGTCGGTGTCCGTCCTCTTCGGTGGGCATAGCAGCTTTGCCGCCCTTAACCTGAATCAGAATTATCTGCAATCGGTCGCCACGCTTTGTGCCGGGAAGCAAATCGCGGTGATCCTTGCGGATCGCGATCATATCAACAACTCCCACTGACTCACCCCCGGCTCCTCCACAGAACGTTATCAACTGCCAGCGGGTGCGAGCGAGCACTTGTCGAATTCGAACCTTCGTCATTGTGACAGCCCACCGAGCCGTCATGGCTGCCCTCTTCTGCGCTCTTTTCCAATTCGTCACTTTTCGGCGTGCTCCCGTCGCAACATTACATCCAGCCCTGACGCGATCACTTCGTGCAATAGGCTGATGCGACCCGCTATTTTCTCGCGGTGTTCAGGTTTCTGTTCCTCATCGAGCTTGCGGATTCTGACTAGCGCAGAGAATGCGCGGATGTCTTCTGGCAGCAAAACAGGATTGTGCAACAGTTCCTCATGGCACTCGTAGCAGTACACCGCACCCTTGCCTTCGTGACCCCAAGGGCAAGTCGCGAAGATTCCCTCACGCTTCGTGCCTCGGCGGTTGCTTGAACGTCCAAAGAAGCGCTCGGCGACAAAATGGTGCTTACTTGCATGCGAACGCCCTTCAGTCGTGGAGTCAGCATATTTGCCAGAGCGATTGAGTATGCAACCGCAGATCGCGCACGTCTCACTCTTACTGGTCATGTCTGATCCTCGTCGGTGCCCAATCATAAAGGGAAATTGGCACTACAAGTAGCCCCATGTGGAGCCTGCCGCTGGCGACGATCTGCTCACGATTTCTCGTCCTGCCGCCACATTGCCCCGATCATCGACTGCAAGTTTTGGCCCCGGTTCTGGCGCTGATTGCTGTTCAACTCTCGGCAGTCTAGTCAGAGGTTCCCAAGATTTTGTCGCTGGGTTGTAGACCTCGACACTCCTCCACTTGTCCTGCGGAATCGGGCGCATGGTGCCCCACCAGTCGTATGGGTTGCTGCCCATCTCGCGTGCGTATTCTTCTAGTCCTTTCGCACTTATGGGCGGCAATCCGCACAGGCGCTTCAGACGTATCCACGGGTGGAGCAGGTCGCGGCTCACGCCGACGCGGTACACGCGCCAGCCGTAACGCTCATAGTCATCGAGGCGGTGCACCGGGATGATCCTGCCGCCCAGACGGGCAACGCGATAAGACGCTGGCTCCCAGTCCTCTCGCTGGCTGAACATCAGCAATTTGGAATCGGCTTGGAATCCCTTGTCCTTCTTAATGGATTCGCCGAATTGCCGGATCAAACAATCCCGCTCGTTGAAGTGGGGCGTCATCCTTGGTGGCAAAAGCACGCCGGACTCAAGGATGTCCACGATGGTGTTATAGGTGTAGTGCCAAACAGTCGGTTGATTTTTCTTCGTTTTAGACATTCCTGAATGACCCCTTCGATGTCTAATACCCAAAATTTTGTCCAGCGGAGAAGAACGGTCGTCTTGGCGGTTCCGGTGTTGACATAGCGCAAGCTGGAAGGGATTTAGAGCGGAACGTTGGCTGGAAGGAACTTCAACCCGCATGGCTACCTAGATGGTGGTGTCTGACAATTCTGTCGAAGGGCTTAAACGATCCGGTCGAACAACTCTGCACTGGAATTGTCGGCACAGGCGTTCGCTTTGATCGAATGCTCCCAGTCCGCATCTGGCATTCCGCACTGCCCAGATGTAATCTCCAACCGTCAGCGGGGGACAAGGGGGTAGCGTGAGGCGGGAGCAGGGGGACGACAAAACAGCAGGCGTTTCGAATTTCCAGTCAGCCACAAGCTACGAGATCATCGACTCAGTTGAACTTGCTAAGCGCTGGGTTCTTCCGACCAGTTGGATTCGCGAACAGGCCCGGAGCCGAGCGACAGACCCAATCCCCCACATCCGTTTCGGAAGGTATGTGCGTTTTCGCTGGGGCAGCCCCGAACTGAATGACTGGCTGCAACGACGCATGGTCAACTCTGGCAGGCGAGGATAAACAGGTTGCATGATCTTGCACTGAAATCGGGAGTTCGATCAGGGTTCACCTAGCTCTTCCATCTCGCATCCGCCGCCATCTGCGAGGAAGCGAGCACGGTTTTGGTTCCAGCGGTCGAGATGGCGGAAGCAAATCCAATGCGAGTCCCCGCCGTTAGGGCCGATGTGGATCGTGCCCGGTTCGGGGCAGTTGTAGTAACAGCAGTTGTGATCTTTCATCACGTTGTGTGCTCGCTGCTCGCCTTCAACGCCTTGATCTGGCGCTTGGGCTTCGTTGGCGCTCAGCGGCTTCACGGGTTTCGCCGGAACCGTGGTTCGCGGTTCTAGCGGCGTTGCGATGATCGGCGCGTACTTCGGCTTGGACGTTTTCGACTTGCTCACACTCAAGCTCGCGCTAGTCCCCATCGTAGCCATCGTCGTCACCCTCGCAGTAGTCTTCTTCCGGCTCGTCCTCGTAGCCTTCCATGTCACCGTCAGGTTCGCCGTCCACGGCGTAATGTTCGCGCTCTGGTCTGCCTTCGTGCTGATCCCAGTGCCATTGACCAGCTTCGAAGTCCTCTATCTCCTCGCCGCAGACTGAGCAAGTGGGGTAGCGCTGGCGCTCAGCACGGCGAGATTCCCTGATCTCTTCCCGGCGTGCTTCTTGTTTCTCTTTCCACTCCGGGGTGTGCTCCACGTACTTCGGCGTGAAGCCGGGGCAGTCGTGGTGTTCCATCGGAAAGATCGTGCCCTCGCACTTATGGCACTTGGGCAATGGTTTGGGCGCACCCTTCCCGGTCTTCGGGTCGAAGTTCGGGAACAGCCACGCATAGCAGATGTAGTTCGGCACCGGGGCATTGGCTCTGGCTTCCCGGCGTGAAGCGTTGGCTTCAGCGCGTTCCTTGAGCAGCTTCTTGGCGGCAAGGACGTTGGGGTTCTCTGGCGACTTATAGACTATGGGGAGACTCATGCCATCAACCTCCAAACCCTATGCTCTTAAGCCTTAGAGTTTTTATCTTTTGATCTGCTTGAACGACATCAGACCGGACGCTAGTGACGCGCCGAAGGCGCGGACTAGCCTGACTGTCGTCGCTGTATGTCGAACCTATAAAATCTCTCCTGTGGTTTAGTCCCTGCTTAAAATCCTTGCTTAGACGGCATCTCAGCCGTGGGCTGACGGCTGACGTGCCGTTGGGTGCCACGGCTGAGATGCCGTTGGGTAACGGCTGACGTGCCGTTGGTCTACGGCTGAGATGCCGTTGGGTGTACGGCTGAGATGCCGTTGGGTTATTCACCGTCTTCCTCGCGGATCGCACGCTGTAAGGCGGACAATTTTGGCTGGTTAGACTTGCTGAAACTGCCTTTGTTCCCTTTGCGGGGCTTCGAGGTGCGCGGGCCGCGCTGCGCTCTCCGGCTGTGTTGCTTGCGCTGTTCGGCTTCCACCTTCTCTGGAATCACCCGGTAGCGGCAGTGGAGTTTGCCAGTATCCGGGTCAGTCCAACCTTCGATGTGAATGAACCCATCATCCTCAAGCTGCTTGAGCATCTGGTTGATGCGACCCTCGGTAAGACCGACGCGCTGCGCCAGACGCCACTGCGCCATGTCGCACCAGCCGACCATCTCTTCGGCAGTCCATCCAGTGGGTGCCCAAGTGTCTTCGTAGTCGTCCTTGGCTTTGCGGGTGCCGAACGCGATGATGAACAGGAGATAGCGCATCGCTGGATTCCAGTCGTATGCTTCCATCTCTTGAATCTGAATCAAGAGACCCTTCGACTTCTTTGTTGGATGGGACTTCTTCGGTTTGGCTTTGGCTTCTTCGGCTTCGAGACGTTCAACTTCGTCCCAGTCGCCGCGATCTGCTGCTGCCATCCGTTTCAGGGATGCGCTAGATGCACTGGACATGCAATCCCTCACTCAGGAGGGCGCATGAAAATTCCGAATTGTAGGTGTCGATTGTCATGAACCTTCGTCCTTCATAGCTGTACCGTCACGGGTTGGGTTGACCCGATGAACCGTCTGGGCTGTACAGCTTGGGGCGGTGGTTCATGACCGCCCCCGATCCTTTGAGAAGATCACCCAAGAAAGAGTCCGGTAGTCGCCGAACTCCAGAGCGCTGACTAAGGCGCTCACCTTGTAAATACTGACTTTTGGATGGAATGAATTTGAAAATCTCTTATGAGGGATGAAGTTGGAGTCCGTCCGCTTTGGAGTAGCCGATGAAACCACCGAGGTGTGAGAGAAAGGGAACCTTGCCGCATCCAGCGACGTGCGTGCTCGTATGGGAACTACAGTTGGGCCGCATCGCCAAGTTCTTTTGCGACCAGCACTCGCAGGACGCCAGCCCACAGCCCTATCGACTCGCGAAATTGATTGACCACGACGAGCATACGAAGGCTGCGCCTGAGGAGGAATGAAACTTGTGTCGGTGCTGTAGCAGTTTCATCCCTTTGTCGTGCCCCTGCGGCTGCCCAAGGACGACATACACCGTCGTTGCTTTTGCTTTGCTCATTGGATCAACCCCTCGACTTCCATGTCAGCGAACTCCTCAGTGTCGAAGATGAACTTTATGCCCTTGCCTTCAAGTTCGAGTTCTTTGTTTAGCACATCGACCAGCGATTGGAAGTCGCCCACCACCGCCTGCCAGCGACCGAAGAGGATTTTCTCCGGGTCTGTGGACGGAATGTTCGTGTGGTGACCCTGCGGGTCGTCCTTCATCCGCTTGAGCACCAGCAGCAGGTGCTCGGCTCTCTTGATTGCAACTTCCAGCTTCTCTATGCTCTTTATGCTCATTGTTTCTCCTTCAAAAATTCCGGGTCGGGCAGCACCACGGTCGGGACTGGCTCCTCGGCTTGTTCCTCTGCGTCCATTTCCTTGATCAGCCGCCAGATGGAAAACTGTTCGTCCAGATCGTGGACGCGGGCGTTAACCGCGTCGATCTGGTGCTTGACCCAGCCCTCGCCGTACTCCGCGTCTTCGTGCCACTTCTTGACGAGGGCGATTGCCTTGTCCAAACTCCGCACCGCCATCTTGAATGCCTCGTCCGGCGTCATCTCCGGCACGGCGGCTGCCGCGAATTCCTTGAAGCGCGAAAAATGCACCTTGACCGCAGCGTCGGTGTACTTGCCGTGGACGCGGTAAAAGTCACGATCCGGCTGCGCCGTGGGGAAAACTTTGTGAACTCGCTGAAGGTCTTTGATTAGCTGGTCGCGAGTGCCGGACAGAAGTTTCTGCCCCTTGCCTGTCCCGCGATGGGATGTCCCCTTATTCTTTGCCATGTGATTGTGTCTCCTATTGCTGCTTTTGATAAATACGGTGATTATTCCCATTTCGAACCCTTTTCCTATTTCCTCTAATGCTGAGTTCCGTTTCGGGCCGAAACTTGCCATCGCAGTGCCATCGGGAGCAGGCGCTTGGTGCGGCTTCTCGGCTGCGAGGCTCTGACGCTTCACGCATGCGACACCTCCAATAAGGTGTCGCTGGGCTGCGGTGCCGATGTGGAAACCGAGTTAACCGCCTCAATCGCGTCCCACGCTTCGTCCTGACTCGGATGTTTTTGCCAGCAGACAGTCGAACCGCCGACTTCGTATACGCCTGATCCGCCTTGGGGATGCGGGCGCACGGTGTACTTCTTGCCCGGCTTGAGCGGCAACCATTCGGGCCGCTTCTGCGATATCGGCGCGATCTGCAACGTCTGGGGTGTTCCGTTTCCGTTGCTCTTGCGCCTCGAAGCCGTAGCAAGCACGATCTTGAACTTGCAGGGCTTCGTCAGTTCGCGCACAGCCTTGACGAACGGGGCTGGCAATGTGGCGTTCATGTCAGCTACGGTCTGCACCACCTTTATCAGGATGCCTTTGTAATCCGGCTCCTGCTCATGTGCTTGCATGATGTCGTCCAACCGTTTCGCGTTCATCACCGCCTTGAACTCGGTGATCTCGTGCTTTGCGTCCCGTCCGGCATCGAGAGCCTCCACCATCTCGACGGCGCGGTGGTTGCCTTCGATGAGCGCCTTCCGCTCAGCCCGGTTGAAGTGCGGAAAGGGGTCACGGTCAGATGTGCGCCCCGGCGCGGGCTTGGTACCCGCATCGGTCGCGGCTTGAAGCAGTCGTTGCTGCGCACGAGATTTCCAAGATCGCACGGTCGAGTAGTTCAGCCCGATGCTCTCGAAGTATTCCTCGACCGTGGGGCACCCGTTCAGCCTGTATGCTGTGGCACGCCCCTGCTGCTTGTAACGCTGGATGATCTGGTTCAGCGCAGGAATGAGAACGTCGTAGGCGTAGGCGTCCGCTTCTTCTCGCTTCTGCATGTATGTGGCGAGAGCGGAAACTGTGGCGTTGTGAAGCTCCTCATCGGTGTGCCCGGAGTACTCCACGCTCGCGAACATTCCCGCAGACGCAAGTACCAGACTTTCCGCACTCGACTTCTGTTGCATTGCAACAGAAGCCATCTGTGATTTTCTCTTCGATGGCGCTCTGCGGAGCTTCGCGGGTTGGTTTGAGTTCGCAGTGACGGACCGCGACTGGTTGGCTGCTGCTTCTGCGCCTGCCACGGCTGGACTGATTCCGGCTGCGGCACCATCTGGCGCTTCTGACTCGCGAATGTTGTGTAGAGACACGTAGCCCCCAAAATTGGGAGCTAACCGTGATAGGTGGGCTGGTTAAGCTCGAATAAAGGTTCGCGAGTCTAGGACTCTTGCTTTGCGCTCACTGCGCAAAGCCGGGCGAGCGTTTTCGCCCCTGATGTGACCCCTTGTTTGCCCAGAGGGCAATATCAGTCACCATTTCGAACATAGCACGCTCACGTTACAGAGTCTAGGGGGGATCGCTCCGAATCGGGCACCGGGCGTGGCTTTTCACGGATGTAACTCTCAGAAAGGCAAAAATGCCGTATTTCTCTATGTACCGATGGAGACCTGTAAGTCGTTCAGAGACTCGGACAGCGCTCGACGGTACCGAGTGGCAGGAATCGAATTCAACGCGGGCGGCTTGTTCCCCCTTGGTGATGCCAGATTTGCTGCGTCACCGAGGAGCCTTTTGTGGAGCGCCCCAATTCGCTGCCGGATTCCGGCAGAACTAACGTAAACTACCAGCCAGAGTCCAAGAGTCCGTGGAAAGCGGCAGCCATGGCTCGAAGGAGGTATCAGAAAGGTAGTGTCATCCCACGTGGCGACTCGTGGGAGCTTCGTTGGAAGGAAGACGTGATCGAGAACGGTGAGCCTCGTCGTGTCCACCGCTCGAAATCAGTCAACAAATCGCAATTCCCTACACAACGACTTGCTAGGCGCGAACTCGACCGCCTGATGAATGAAGCCGGAGTAAATGATGAAGGCTATCAGCCATCTACTCTGGGCACATTTCACGCTTTCGCGGAGGAGTGGAGCCAAAAGGTCGTTAGCACGATGGCAGTGACCACGCAGGCTGGCTTTAAGTCCGAACTTCGGGCTTGGGACAACGCGTTTCAGACAAAGAAGGGCGATCAGTCAGCGTCCTTGCCATTTCGCGAAGTTGACGGGAATAAGATTCAGACCGTGATCTCAGGTTGGAACACTGGAAACAATGGTTTCAAGAAGGTGGGCGAGAAAACCATCAAGAACCGAGTAGGCACGCTCAGACTCGCATGGAAATGGGCGAAGGACTGGGGCTACACTCGTGCCGCTTTCCCTGAGACCCTACGGTTACCTTACTGGGACAGAGAGGAGGCTAAAGCAAGACGTCCGGCGTACTCGATGGACACTGTTAAGCAAATCATGGAGTCCTCCGAGTTTCCTTACAACCTTATTTGGTGGTTAACGACCGAAACGCACATCCGCCGTGGAGAGGTCTGCGGATTGGATGTAGGTCACGTAAACGTCAAAACTAGGATCATCACGATAAGGCGGAATCGCGTACTCAAGTCAGTGGTGAAAAATACGAAGGCTCGCAAACCGAGAACCTTCAGCATCAGCACTGAACTAGCTGAAGCCCTACGCCCAGTTGTGGAGGGCCGCGCAAACGGTGAGCCGCTGTTCCTATCGCCTGATGGCAAGAGGCTGCACCCTGAGAATCTAGTTAAACGGAAACTCAGACCTTTGTTGAAGAAGTTGGGCGTGTACGTGAAGGGCACAGCCTGCCACGGATTCAGGCACGGTGCCGCTACAAAACTAGACGAACTCGGAACACCATTGGCAACTCGTCAACAGCGAATGGGGCACGCCGACCCAGACACGTTGATGGGCTACACGCACGCGGTGAGCGACGACGACCGCAAAGTGTCTGCCGCGTTCGGTGCTGTTCTTTCGCAAGCTTTTTCGAAGAATGAGTCTGCGAAAGAAATTCCAGAACAACTCTCGCTGCAACTACTTGATTCGGAAGCTGCGGCGTAAAGCAAAAGCTGGGAATCTTGGGTAAACATGGGCGGCTCATAACCCAAAGGTCGGTGGTTCAAATCCACCCCCCGCAACCAATCCGCTCAACAACTTCCAGCCCATTCGAACCTCTGATCTGGCTCCATTTGGCTCCAAAAAATTACGCGTTTCCTGCTGGCATGATCACCGCGGTGGGCGACGATGTGAGCAGCTCTCCGAATCGAGCCGCGATCTTGCGGCCGTCTTCGCTTGCGACGTGCGTGTAGAGCATGGTTGTGCGCGCGTCTGAGTGTCCCAGGCGCGTTTGCCGAACTGCCATCGGCACGCTCTCCTGGTCCATCACCGTTTCGTTGCCGTGGCGGAAGGCGTGAAAGCCGCAGCGCTCGATCCCCAGCTTCGCGAGCAGAGGATAGAGCTTGCGCTTCCTCACCACGTCCGTATCCCACGGCGTTCCGTTTGAGGTAGCGAACAGCAGCCCGTGTTGATTGGGGCGCCAGTGGCGAAGATATTCGCGCAGGTGAGCAACGAGCTGCGGCGAGACTTCGCACAGGCGATTCCCTTTGATCGACTTCACTGTTTGGATCTTCCCGTGCCAAACACTCTGCGCGATCTTGACGACGCCCTGGTCGAGCAAGAGATTCGACACGGGAAGAGCTCCGATCTCGCCGGCGCGAACGCCCGTCTCGGCGAGGATCCAGTAATAGGTTTTGTACGGTTCCGGCGCCGCGTCGATGAGGCGCTTCATCTCATCGAGCGAGAGGAACCGCTCGTTAAGCAGGCCACGCTCGGGAAGAACGAGGCCGAAGAACGGATCGTGTTGCGTGTAGCCCCACGCCCGCGCTTGTGCCCACATCATCCGAAGAGTAGCCACCAGGTTGCGAATTGACTTGGCCGAAAGGTCCCGCTGTTTGCTCGCGATCATCGACTGAACGTGCTGTGCGCTTATGTCCTTCATGCAAAGATCGCCGAACTGCGGGACCAGGTGCGTCCTAATCCTCGACCGGTCTGCAGTTCCGGTCGAGGGCTTGAACTGGGTTAGCACGTCCTTCTGCCACTTCGCCGCGAACTCGCGGAAGGTGGCCGTGGGACGTGGTTTGTAGGTTAACGAGTTGACTTCTGCGAGTCGCTGTTCGAGTGCGCGTTCTGCCAGGCGCCTGGTCTTGTATTCCTTCAGCGTGCCAAGCACCTCTTGCTTTCGAATGCGACGCGTCGAACCGTCTGTGAGGAGAACGTCTTCCCGCCACAGTGCGGTCCATACTTTGTTCCTCTTTCCGCGAAGCCGAAGCATGCCTCGCTGAAATCTTTTTCGAGCCATCAGGTCTCCCGAATGGCTCGCCGGTTGAAGAGCTGCCTCGCACGCAAGTATAGGCCCGGACTCGAGGACAGGACCGATTTTTGCGCCAGCATTCATTTTGCCCGTACCATCACGAGAATCTGCCGCGCGAGTGCATTGATGATTCTCAACTGGGTATGTACCAGGCCCAGGCGTGCGCGGTTTTCACGAGCCGTTCTCGCTGCACAGTCGCGCAGCCATGCAACAAGCGATTCCAACTCAATTCTCGACATAGATGATCCGGGAGGCTGAGGCAATGCCGATCGTCGTTGCCTCAAAGCATTTCCCCAGCCCCAGGAAGGCTTTCAGTAGCCAGGCTCTTTCTCTTTGCTCACCAGGACCTTGAAGACTTTCATCGCACTCTGCCCTGGCTTCTGGAAGGACGTGTCGTCCTTCTCGTAGCGAATATCAAGCCAGTGGCCGATGTGCACGGGCTGGAGTTTCTTGTCGAGATCGTTGGTCCCGAGAAACGTGACTCGCTCTCCCTTTTCGTCGCGAAGCATGTACTCCATCGCGGGCTTCTCTCTCACCGTCACCGGCTCGATCGAGATCAGGACCCCGCTCAGCACCTGCCCCATCTTGGTGAATTGAAATTGTTCCGGCGCCTTCACTTCCTGCATCTGGCGTCGGGGCTTCGTTTCCTGTGGCCCTACTGGTGCTGTTGCCATTGCTGCTCCTCATGCGGCTGGTTGCCGCGAAAACTTGTTAGGCCGCGTTCCGCGCTGTATTCAGTAACCGCTCGCGCACTTCGCGCTGCACTCGATCCCAGCGCTGCTCTAGCGCGGACATCGGTCGATTTCTCCTCGCCAGAGGCATGGTCGGCGGAAACTGCATCGCTTCTTTCCATCGCTCTTTCTCTCCAGCCCAAGCAGGCTTCATCCGAAAAACTCCCTTCAGATCGAGAGTCAACTGGTAAGCCTGCACCGGCCCGAGATCCACAATGCAACAATGCACTTCCGGCCCACAGTCAGGGCATTGCCCTTGCCCCGGTTGTTCTTCATCAGGCAGCACCACGCCGCGAAACGATCCATACGTCCGCACCAACCGCATCCCTTTTACCGCGGTGAGGAATTTGTCGAGGGCTTCCGGATAGCCGATAAAATCAGCAATCTTCGTCACGTACTTCAGCAGTTCCTTCGTCGTCCCGGCATCGGCCTTCTGGATGTGCGCCGTCCGTCCGCGCCCTTCGCTTGCCTTCCACCACATCCGCCGCAACTCTTCAAATGGAATGTAATCGCCTTCATAGAGCACGTTCAGATGGGGATGGAACGTGTCTTCTTTCGCGTTGTAGGTCATCTCCTCCACCGCAATGCAGCCCTTTACCCGCCGCGACCAGCGCACCGAACGGCGAAGCCGTGTGAACGCTGCCCAGAGGGATTTGTGCCCCGCGCTCGGGTCCTCGCAGTTGCGCTCCGCGAACACGATGTAGCGCAGTTCGGTTTTCTCACCGCAGATCGCATTCACGTTGCTCACCAATTCCTGTGATCGCTGCCGGCTGCAATGAGCACAGATTCTCTGGCCGCAAGATTCCTCCGGGCGAACAAACCGATGACCCCGGTCGCACTTTTTCAACCTGAAGCCGCTCCGGTGACACCGCGCCATCTTTGGAACCAAGTGCCGATGATGCTCTGTCTCCTTCAGCGTCTCTATCGTCTCGTCCTGAAGAGCGTAGACATCGAGCAATCGAAGTTCTTCATTCAGAAACGCTTGAGAAGGCCACCCCACCCCCACCCCAGCCTCTACCTCCGAGAAATCTGTCGATTTATGCACAGGTATCAAGTAAAGACTTCAAACCCTAGAGGCAACGGCAAAACCAACCCCTAGAGCTTCGTCTGGTCCACCCTTTCTGCTCGCCGCCACAATGGGATCAATGGCGCCAGCTTTCCCCGGTTTTCTGTCTCCGAATCTGGCATAGGCCTGCCGGCGTTCAGGAACAGGGTTGAGGGCCGCGAGCCTGCCGTCATCGTCGCCGGGCGTGAAAACCGGGTAGAAGACACGTTGCCGGCTCTGGGTTTGGGACCCGCGGCACTCAACTCCACTCCCGAAATTCGGGGATGTATGTACATCAGAAATCGCTGGTGAAGCATCATTCGAGATCTCCCGCGGCCGCTGATTTGAAATCCCTGACGCCGGCCAGGACTCGGGGTCCCCCTCTACACTCGCAGCTGGTGACAGCGAAGTTGGGGGCCCCATCGACCGGACGCCAGCCTGTGCCTCCGCAGAAACGGCACCAGCGCCGGCGGTGGAATTTCCTAGTTTTTCGTGGGAGTAAGTTGCGGTATGCTGTCGCTGTTGGGGTCATTGCACCATGGCTCCAATTCTTTGTCCTTGGCGGCGCGGACCGATTCCGCGCCGTTTGTTTTTAGGCCGCTTTTCTCAGCGGCTCCTCCTCTGGCAGTCACTCCGGCTCACACGGTTTTTTCGCTGGCACCGCAGGCGGAGACGGTTCGCCTGGGCGCGCGTCAGGCGCCGGCGTGTCACCAGCCCAGAGGGATTTCGCGAAAAATGTTCACGCAAGGAGTTGTTTCACAGAAGACAGGAATCAGTACCTACCAACAATTCGGCTAATTTCCGTAGGGGGTACTAAAATAGGGGAGTTTCTATAGAGGGTGGGTCGAGAGAACAAGGGCGGACTGACTGAGCTCCTTGATGGTTTTTCGAAAGCGCTGATGGTACAGAACAATTGTGTCGTAAGGCATCCGTGAGTTCTCAGCGACGAGGTGACGGGCATTGACTATCGCAGTTTTGTCTTGCTTCAGACCTGCGGGGATTTCCTTCTCAACTTTCTGGCCCCATCCGAAATAGCTCTTCTGATTCTCCGGTTCTGTGGGCCTTCCAGGCCCCTTCGGTTGGAGAGCTGCCAGTCCTGCTTCCCTCAGTTCGCGCTCCTTGGCATACTCCGCCTTGTTCCGCTCACGATCTTTCGCCACCTGTTCCGGAGTGCGGTTCGGATATCGTCGATAGTACCGCTCCATCGCTTTTCGATTGTCCTCTGCGATGCGCTCGGGGCTGCGGCTAGCGTAGAGCATCTTGCGTCGCAGCTTGTATTTTTCTGCGGACCGTTTTTTTTGCGCCTTCACTTTCTCAGGGTTTTGAATGCGCCAGGCCCGGTTATATCCCCTCAGATGCTTCCGGTTCTTATTTTTCCAGGCTCGGGTGCTGCCTTTCCTCTGATGCGGCCGGCAGCAGAATTTTCGCTTCGGCTGGCGAGGGTCTAAAGGAAATTCCACCTGGCACTCGGGAAGCGCGCATTTTCGCTTCCTCAGTGACCCTGGTTTTTCCGCGATCGCTGATCTGGTGCTAGCCTGTGTCTGCAACCCCGTCTCCCATCCAAAGGAAAAGAGCCCGATCCCAACTCGGGCTTTTTCTTATTCCGACATGCGCAACGTGCTGTCTTCGAGTAGCTCGGCACGCGCCCATCTGATCAGCAGTCGAAGCGCGTATCGCCGGCACTCCTCGCGAAACTTTGCCGCCTCGACTGGCGACATTTTTTTCATCAGGCCTTCGATCGTGTACGGAGGCCGGCCAGCGCCCTCGCGGCGGCCGCCGCGACCGTCGCGTTTTTCGGTCTCCGTCTCCATCACCATGGGTTGCTTCTCCTGGCGAGCTGTCCGTCGCTGATTCACCCTACTGCACTTGTCCCACTACAACCTCGGCTTCATTGACTGCTGTGTATCGGTGATAGCGCACCCTGATCGTCGTTCCAGGCCTGTGGCGACTGATCTCCTCGGCCAGATCGCGAATGGTGTACAGGTACCGATCATTGACGGCAATGACCACATCTCCGACGCTCATTCCTGCCTGCTGAGCTGGACCGCCAGGGGTGAGCGCTGTGACCTCGATTCCATTGCGGCGAACGTCGGGATTACCTTCGAAAAACGCGCCGATCGTAGCGTTTCTGAAACTCTGCTGCGAAGGGGGGGGATCTTCCTGATGTTTCGCGTTGCGATCAACTAGCGGATGGGCCTCGGAGACACTCGCTGCATGCGCGCTGGGATTATCTTTGCTTGCAATTGAGGCCGCAGCCTGCACGCTGAAGTCGTAGAGATACGAGGGCGTGCCCTCGTTGCGCCAGAGGTATAAAGCATACTCGCCCTTCTGCAACTCTTGGGCGGGCATAATCTTGAAGACCTCGGGTGCAACTTCCGAGCGGAACAACTGAACCTGATGAGTCACCGTGAGCCCGGAGCTCTTTCGCCAAACACCTTCCGCCGCAATTTCAAACTGTCGACGGGATGCCTTTTCTTCCAGGCGCATGAGGATTAGGTTCTCTGCGTTCACCCCGGTGTCGATTTCCTGGCTCGTCGGCACGAAGTAGAACACCGGCTGCGGAGAAACGACCGTTTGTGCGTGTGCTCCCAGCAGTTGAATGTTCTCTTTCTTCGTCTTGATGCCTGCGGTCATCTTGTGCACGAAGAGGCTTCCGGTTCGCCTGAATTCGGCGATCTGGCCGATGATCTTTGCGAGTCCTCCGGCTGCTTCAACGTACATTCCCGGTTCAGTCGGCAACGCCGGCTGAGGCGTTTGCGCCAGGGCTACCACAACCGCTAGTGGGGCAATCAGGAACGGCTTCATCGCTCTGCCGCTTTTCTCAGTGTGGCTTTCTTCGTGCGCGCAGCAGCCGCGGCTTTTTTCTGTTGGGCTTTCTCTGTCCGGACTTTCGCAGCTGCTTTAGAGGCCTTGGTTGCGAGCTTACGTCGCTCCTCTGGGGTCATCGATCCTGTCCGGGCCAGTCCGCCCAGGCGAGCCATTTCACGGACATCCATGCGGGGAGGGTACCACCTAGCAGGCTGGGATCGCAATAATAATCTATTTTTCTATTGACACCTAGCAAGCTAGGTGAGAGAATTATTCGGACATTGAAAGCGGGCTGACCAGGTGGTGGAACACCTGACCAGCCCTGACCACCAATCGCACTAGCTAGGAGGCGATTTAATGGCTGCGCACACTCTACCAGCTTTCCTCTCCACAGCATTTCCACCGTTGGGCCCCCCGTCGCTTCTCGTCCTCCTGGCTTTCACCGGCATCTTCTGCGGGCTGCTCGCGCTCGCCGGAGTCATCGGCAGACTGATCGCCGAACTTTTCCACCACTACAAGGAGGCCCATCGTGGCTAGCCGTCAACTCACCCTGTTCATGTCCGACTATGACCGCCTGGCGGAGCAACGCGACTTTGCCGCCTACCGCGCACTCGGTTCGATCTCGGCGGCCATCGTCTTTGTCCGTCAACAGAGAACTGAGATTGCGCTCGAAGTTCTCACCCGCGCTCTCGAAACCTACGAGCGCGCCGATTCCCAGCTTCAACAACTCAAAAAAGGAGATTCACTATGCCATTCCAAATAGCAACGAAAGAAATCGGGTACGCCAAGGCCAGCATCTACGGGCCTCCGGGCACAGGAAAAACCACCATCCTGGCCATGCTCCTCATGCACCTCTCGAAGACCTACCACAACTCCGCGCCGGTCGCCTGGCTCGCCAGCGAAAAGGGCGTGGACTTCGTGCTCGACATGTTCAAGGCGGAAGGCGTCCCTCTGCTCGTCTCGCGTAGCCGGTCGTTCCTCGATCTCCGGTCCGCCACACGGGACGCGATCGAGCAGGGCTGCTGCGCGGTGGGTGTCGATTCGATCACGCACTTCTGGCAGGAGCTTTTCAACGAGGGCATGAACGGGGAGAACGCGAAAGGTCCGCGGCTGCAGCGCATCGCACGGGTTAAGGAAGAGTGGGCGCCCTTCGCCCAGGACTTCCAGGACTCTCCGATTCACTTCCTGGTCACCGGCCGCATGGGCTTCGTGTGGGACGAGGTCGAGATGCCGGACGACAAAGGCACCATCCAGAAAGAGATCTCGAAAAGCGGCACGAAAATGAAAGCAGAAGGCGACTTTTCGCACGAGCCAGATCTTGAAATCGAAATGTCATCAGTCGAAGATCCTGACTTCGTACGCTGGGAAAAAGTCCGCGGCAAGAATCGCCGCACCTTCAAGAGCCAGATGATCCACGTTGCGACACTCAAAAAGTCGCGCGTGTGGGCCCTCAACGGCAAAGCCTTCTCCTGGAAGGATCAACCCGCGTACAAGCTGGGCTACTACAAAACCGTGGCCCAGTGCTTCAAGCCACACTTCGACCAGATCAACATCGGCGGCTCGCACAACGTGATGACTCCCACCGTGGGCTCGTCGGTGCTATTCACACCGAATTCGGACACGAGCAATTACGAGTTCCAAGTGAAGCGCCAGATCGCGCTCGAAACCTGGGAAGCCACAATGTCCGCGATCTCTGGCGGCCAGACGAAGGACGCGATCCGCCAGCGCGGCATCATCGGGACAGCGATCACGGGCACCCGTTCCAAGACGGAATTCGAGCGCCAGTCTTTGACCGTGATCGAGCGCCAGGTCGAGATCCTCTGCGCCGTCGAGCAGCGGCTGAAGGAAGCGCGGCCCGATCCTGATAAACCACTGCCCGACCGCGAGCTCGCGAACGTCCTGGCAATGGCGATCAAAGACGTGGAGAACCCCGAGCACAAGTCGATTACGCTGATGCAGGCTTTGCTGGGGGATTCGCTTGCCGCCGCGCGCGCCAAAGCCCCACAGCCGGTTGCCGGAAGTCTTGACGCGCAGCCAAACGAACTGGCGGGGGACTGATGCAGAAGCCGAAGCCGACAACCACAATTCTCCGGGGCGATGCGCGGCTGATTGCGCGGATCACCCCGAAGCAGTTCAAGGACTACAGCCCGAAGCTCACGCTCGAAGTGCTGCAAGTTCCACCGAAACCGCGCAAGAAACCGATCTGAGGTGGAAACCGGGGCAACCCGGTCTGCGCGTGAAGCGCGCACTGAAGGAGACCGCACATGTCCGAGGATCGAGAGACGACCGAGATCCGCGATGTGCTCGCCCAGTTGACGGCAGAGCTTAAACTTACCCGGCTCGTCTTCGCGGCGATGCGCGAAGAGATCGAGGAGATGATCGCGCGCGACGGCTCCGAATTTTCACCGGGCTACACGACACTGAAACGGGAGATGAACTGACGGAGGGTAGAACGATGTTTGTAAGCACGATCTGGTTGGTGATTTCACTGGGCCTCGCGCTCCACGGCCACTTTCTGACGGCGGGGCTCTTTGCTCTCCCGTGGTTCGCCCATCGCAAATGGGAGATCCACCGTGGCTGAGGTCAAACACAAAGCGCGGACTTACTCTCGCCGGTGGCAGCTCGCCCGCGTTAACGACAAGATCTCTCAGGCAAAGCCCGAGAGCAACGTGTACGGGATTTTTGCTCTGACTGCGCGCCTGGCCCGCCAGGCAGCCGCGACGGCTGTTGCCCTCAGCAAAGATCCACAGGTTGAAGCCAGGGAAGTCGAATCTGTCCTCAACTTCTGGGTGCGCCTTTCCGATTACGCCGGCGCCGCGGCTCTCAACTGCCTTGGCGGAAATCAGACGCTCACCGAGGCTCTTGTCACTCGCCAATTCCTACTGACCGCGCGAGCTCGGAAGGAAGAGCCCAATGGCCGCTAGCAATGCAAAGCTGATCGCCGATTTCCTCGCCTATCTGCAGATCGAACGTGGGGCCAAGGAAAACACAGTCGCGTCTTATCGTCACAATGTGAGGCACTTCTCCGAATGGTTGGAAAAGTCCTTTGCCGTCGCCCTGCGCGCTGATCTGCAGCGCTACATCGCCAACTCGCTGCAGTCAGGGGTCAGCAGCCGCACTGTGGCCCAGCGCCTGTCTTGCCTAAGACACTTTTTCCGATTCCTGATTGACGAGGAAGAGATCAGCACGAATCCCGCTCGAAATCTCCCTCTTCCGCGATGCTGGAAAACGATTCCGCGATCGCTCGCCTCTGGAGATCTGGACAAGATGGTCGCACACTCGGGGACATCAGGCCGGGGCCTGGCAGCCCGTGCCTGGATCGACCTTCGCGACAAAGCCATGCTGCTCACTTTCTTTGCCTCCGGGCTCCGCGAGAGCGAGTTAGCCGCGCTTCGCCTGGAGGATTTAGATCTCGACGCTGGCTCCGCCAAAGTCTGGGACGGCAAGGGAGGGAAAGACGGCCTAGTGCTTCTCAGCCCGCCCGCCGTTGGGGCCCTGCAGCGTTACTTGGACGCCCCGCTCCCTTTCCGCGCTCGCAGCACGCCCCACGTATTTCTCAACCAGTGGGGACGCGGACCACTTACGCGGCACACGATCTGGAACCGCGTGAGCGCGATCGCTGAGGCCGCGCTGGGCAGACACGTCTCTCCTCACGTTTTGCGGCACACGTTTGCGACGGCGCTCATTGAAGGCGGTGCCGACATTCGCGATGTGCAAGTCCTCATGCGGCACTCTTCCGTGGACACGACGGCGATCTACATTCACACCGATCTTTCGCAACTCAGGAAAACCTATGCCAGTCACCCCCGAGCCCGTCTCCCTAAAGCTTGTTGAAAGCTTCCTCACCTCCTGCAGCGCGCGGAACCTCAGCCCACACACGCTCCGCGCATACCGTGCCGATCTAACTCAGTTCCTCGCATTCTCAGGCAAGGATGCAGCTATCAATCGCAAGCTGGTGCGTCAGTTTCTAGTGCAGCTCCACAACGCCGGGCTGAAGCCCCAATCGGTGAGACGCAAACTCGCCACGCTGAAAAGCTTTGTTCGATGGCTCGAAGCGGAGGGCTATTCGGAAGCCGGCGTGATCGACTGCATCGCCGGCCGGTACCGACGCGATGAGCTGCCCGATGTGCCGTCGCTCGGCGAGGTCACGCGTCTGATCGAGGGCGAGCTTCCGCATTTCATCTTCCAAAAAAAGGGTTACAGACGCGAGGAGCGCGACCGCCTCATCGTCGAACTACTCGCGAGCGGAGTGCTGCCTTCCGATCTGGCCAACATCAACCTAGAAGACTGCCGCGAGGATTTGTTGCTGGTGCGCGCCCGCAAGGGCCACGAGGAACGAACTGTCGTTCTGACTGAAAATGCAAAGAGAGCACTCGGAGCCTGGTTGCCCATCAGAACTGCGCTGCTGGAGAAATTCAAACTCGCAGTTCCGGCGACTTCTGCATTGCTCTTAACTGCAAGCCTAAACCGACCCGCGAAACGATTAAACCCCGAATCGGTTCGGCAAGTCGTAAAGGATGCAAAAGCTGGCCTCTCCACCAGCACTCAAGATCACAGCGGCGAATCTTGCAGCACCTACAGGCGGCGCGAGCGAGTCAATGTGGAGCGCGATCGACTCATGCTCGAATTGCTCTACGACTGCGGATTGCGCGTCTCGGAGTTGGTTGGCATCAACCTCGAAGATTTCCGTGGTGAGGATGTTTTGCTGGTTCGCGGCAAAGGGAAAAAAGAACGCCAGGTGATCGTGGGCGAATATGCGCAAGCTGCCCTGAAGACCTGGCTGCAGGTTCGCCAGAATCTTCTCCGGAAGAGTCACCTCAACACGCCGGCACTCCTGTTCAGCGTCGGGTCGCGGCGGTCCGCAGAGCGCCTCGACGTTCGCTCTGTGCGGCGCATCCTGCGAGCTGTCGCCAAAGCTCGCGGGCTTGATCCTGAAAAATGGCGGCCACACTCGCTGCGACATGCGTTCGCCACCCATCTCTGTGATAACGGCGCGACACTGCAGGCGGTTTCGATTCTCCTGGGGCACGCACGGCTAAGTACGACGCAGATCTACACGCGCGTGAGCACTGGGCGACTCAGGCGATCCTATGACGCAGCGCACCCGCACGCGCAGCGCTGAGCCTCTTCAGAAATACCGCCAAAGGGAAGGAGACTTTTCTACATTCGGTCCCCTCGAAAATCGATTCAAAAAAGCCATTGAATCTAAAGGACTTACACCTTTGAATTGTAACCCGGATTCAAAGAGCGGCGGCGCGCCCAAAACGCCGGATGCTTATGATAGGAAAGCTTTTAACTCCATTTCCATCACAGTTTTAATCTTCGCCGAAATCAATGTTTTAAGGGGTCTATTCAAAACGCATCCGGGCGCCTGAAAGGCCCGATGTGTTTGATAGTAAAGGGTTGGCTTCTCTCTCCACCCCCGAAAAGCCGCGTCTCGTTTGATTGTTTTTCGCGAATCAAAACCCCGTGGGGTCTTTGAACCTTTGAACTCTTTGAACTTTTGGGCCTCTATTCAAAGAAACTCTCACGTCCCCGGGAGAAGGCGAAGCAACATCGATCGGCCCCCTCAGCCGGTTGTGACCTTCGGAACCTGCCGGCCGCAGTCAGACGTTCTTCAGAGCGCGCGCCTGGAGCAACATCGATAGCAGGACATGGAATCTCTCACCAAAAAAGAACTGCTGCAGCTTTTGAAGGTCGCTCATGATGCGAGCGAGCGCGATTGGCTGATGATCCTCGTGAGTTTCTGGCATGGCCTGCGAGCGAGTGAAATCTGCGCCGGCTGGCGGGTGAGGCCACTTAAGAAAAAAGAAAAAGACGCTCTTCGCAAAGCGCGGGCTGAGCTCGATACTGCCAAATCACAGGGCGCAGACACGAGCGCCATCCAACAGCGGATCGACGCGCTCCATCAAAGATACCTCCATCCTGGCATCCGCGCCTGCGACGTGAGAGACGGCCATCTGACTGTCGCGCGGGCGAAGGGCAGCATGCGCACCGTGCAAGAGATCGTAAAGCACCCGAACCCATTGCTCTCGGAACGGGACGCTCTGACCAAACTCGCGCAGCAGGCCTACTATTCGACAGCGCGCCTCTTCCCGATCAGGCGCCAGCAGTTCTGGCGCATCGTGCGGCGCTACGCGAAGCTCGCCGGCATCCCGGCACACAAGGCACACCCGCATGTTCTCAAGCACACGATCGCGATGCAGATGATCGACAAGGCTGGAATTCAGAAGACGCGCCAGCGGCTCGGCCACAAGTCAATCTCTTCAACGGGCATGTACCTCGAAGAGACCGACGCCAACGTGGATGCTGTGATGGTGAAGGCAGTCCGGCTTGGGCGATGAAGACTCGAACGAGAATCGCGATGCAGCAAGCCGCGCTGCGCTCTCGGCCGAAGCGCAGCCAGGGCGCGCGATCGGCGATCAAACTCAACAATGAATTGCAGCGTCGGATCGCCGCTACGACGCTGGCCTATACGCGCGGCTACTCGCCGGCGGATATCGCACACCTGTTCAAATGGCCGGTCGCGGATGTAGAGCGATGGATCGAGGCCGGGCGCCCTCTACTTTGAAAAAGCAGGCAAGCCTCTGATGTCGCGGGGTTTGCGCGATTGAACTTCCCAGCATGTGAGTTCCACGTTAGCGTCCAACGTGTGGACATGCGCGGCTCCGATCGCTTTCGCTTTCCGCTCAGGAAGATCATCAAGAAACTCGGGCGAAAGAGCGGGCCTGGTCCCGTCGTAGACCTGGAAGTGAAGCGGAGAATCGCAGCGATCGTGCTGGCATACACACGGGGCTGGTCGTCTGAGCGAGTCGCGCAGTACTTCGGCTGGCCGCCCGATGAGGTCGAGCAATGGCTGGAAACCGGAAAGTTTCGTCGTAAGAAAAATCAGGAGGCGGGGTCATGAAGAGTTTAGAAACACAACTAGCAGAGAAGGATCGCGAGCTCCAAGAGCTGCGGAAGACGAGTGGCAAACAAGGCCTGGTGCTGCAGCTCTCGGAATCCGGACTGCCACCGGCCGCGCAGGCGCGCCTGAAGAAGCGCTTTGAATCCGCGGCTAATCTCGATGGTCTCAAAACTGCGATCACAGAGGAACACGAGTACATCCGCCAGGTCCGCAAGGCGACGGCCAGAAACAGCCGCACCGGATCAACCCAGCTGAGTGAAAGCGACGAACGAAAACGCAGCCTGGTTGAGGGTTACAAAGCGATGGGCCTCAGTGAAAAGGAAGCGATGCTCGCGGCCGGCCTCGAAGGCGCCGTTGAAGGAATCCAGGAGTCCGAGCAGAAGCTCTACGACTCAGCTAAAGCTATGGGCATGAGTGACGCGGAAGCGAAGGCCTTCTCGGAACCGAATCGAAGTTCGTCCTGGTAGCTGATTTCTTAGAGAGTGCGGGGAGGATCCTTCCTTGGCGGGCATTCTCCCTCGTGCTAAGTCGGGGGCACAAAAACGCCGTTCACACGGGTACGGTGGCCCCCGACTTTCCCGATTTTAGCCCGAGGAGGCACGATGGCGACGTTACAAGAGTCGATGGACTTGCAGGCGATCGAACAGCTACGCACCCAGATCTTGGTTGATAAGCATTTGGTGGATGGCCTCAGTTCGGGGTTGAAGGATATCGAGCTCAGGGAAAATCGAGCGAAGCAAGTCTTAGAACTGACAACAGACCGTCCCGCGGATGCCTCGGAACGTCGGAGTGCGACCACGGCGCTCGAAAAAGCTGGCCGGCAACGGTCCGTACTCGAGGAGCGGATCAGAAACGCGAAGTACCGGATTGAACTGGCCCAGAAGCGCCTGGCAACGTTCGATCACCCGGCCCTCGATCGCGTCACGAAGATTCGCGATCTTTCTCGGATCGTAGGGATTGCCGGTTAGCTCCTCAGCTGGCAACCGGGGCACGTCTTGTCGTCGACCGACTTCAGCGTGCCCCGGCTCCTAGAAAGCAGGCATCATGGCGCAGAATCTCAACTCACCGAATGACGGCATCGGCTCAGCCGGCATAACCGCGGGCCTGTGCGGAATCGAAACGACAACCGATACCTCGAAGTGTGAAGCAACCACGATCGCCTACCTTCCGGCTTCTGCGGCCAGCGGAGCACTGTCCAGTCTGGGAGTTTCGAGCACTCAGGTGGACGGCCTCGACGAGGGCAACTAGGGAAAAATGTTTGGCTGGCTCAAAAATCGGCGCAGCACCAAGAGACAGGCGCTCGATCTCCTGGCGCAAACTGCGGCCCAGCTGCAACAAAGCCAGGCCCTCTGCAAACGGTGGGTTGCCTTGTTCGAGAATCAGACCACGCAATTAACCGCAGCCCAGAGCGAGAATGCGCGCCTGTGGACGGCACTCAGCGCCCCGACTGAGTTGCAGCCCTACATCGCGGCCGGCGCCTCCGAGGCCGAAGCGCGAGAGCTGGCGAGTGCAGCACCGCGAGGCGCGTAGATGGCCTCACCCGTCAGGCAATACACCAGTAACTCTCCGAATTTCGGGGAGGCAACCCTCGAAGGAAGCCTGCTGCTGTGTCTGGTCCCGGCTGCCCAGAGCAGCGCCTCGGAAAGTTCGCCTGCCCCGACGATCTCGTTGCCATCGACGCCAGGCTTCACTTGGCAACTCGCGGCGCAAATTCCGAATCCGACGCCACTCTTCGAGTTTGGCAGCTATTACTCGGTCACCGCTGCTGTTTACTACATCGAGAATGCGCCACCGATGGCGCCCACGGTCGATACTTCGGTTAACGTCACGCCGGGATCGGGCGGCTCACTCGAATATGCGGGCTTCCAGTTGCTCGAAGTCACCGGCTGCGCTCTGGCCGACGTGATCGATGCCATCGTCTTCAGCTATGGCGGACAGACTAACTACACCTCGGGAGTGGCGAGCGCGGGCAATCTGGTCACGAGCGCCGCCGATTTCATTTTGTGCTTCGTCACCGACCCGAACTTCAACACCGAATTCACCGCTGGGTCAGGATATACGCTGATCCCCTGGGGCGGCGCGCTTTCGGTCTATGGCGACGCCCAGTACCAACAGACTTTCGGGCCGGGAAGTTATCCCACGGCCTTCGGGACGGGAATTGACGGCGTCTGGGTCGAAATCGCGATCGGCTTTCTACCGACAGCACCGACTCCGCCCGTGATCTGGACTGGCGGCGGTCCGGGATTCACGCCAACTTATCCGCCGGTGAAAAAACAGCCGCAAGGCCTATGGGGCCTGGAAGCGAAACGTGCGGACTCAATCGCGGCCAGTGGAGTTAAGCAGACAGTTTTCGAACGCATCGACGAGGTCACCACACTTAAGTTCCCCTTCGTGCCGTCGGCGGATCTCGCAAGCTGGAAAGAATTCGAGACCTATGCGCTCTCAGGCGCCCCCTTCGCTTATCGCGCGATTCCCGATTATCCGAATGCAGCCGCGCCAGGGCCAATGTTTCAGTACCCCGGTGATGAGGCGATGCCGCCCGGCTACTCCGTGGCGCAGATGGTCTCGATGGACTGGACGCCACACTTTGAATCGGTCGGGAACTTTTCGCTCGACCTGAAGATTCGCCTGGTCGAGGACTACCTTGGGAGTTAATTGTGGAGCAGAGAAAACCGCCTGGCGCTCACGATGACGACGCACTTCAGTTACATGCTTGACGCCGGCGCCGCGTGCTACCTTCCGGCCACGAAGAGTTGCGTGGGGCCAAGTCCTTCCTCACGGCAGCACCGGGGCGCGTTTTTGTCGACGGACTTCGACGCGCTCCGGCCCCCTTGGAGTCAGTAAGTGAACAGTTCCGGAGAGATCAGGGCGGCCTTCCTCGATCGCCTTCGCAGAGTTTTTGGCCGGCGAGTGAGAGCCACGATCATCGACGTGCAAGCAACACAGCGCAAACAGGTGGATGCCTTTCTCAGAGAAGATTTTCACTCGGGGAATTTCAATTGCGGCGGTAAACCGGATGACGACTCGATCCCTTCCGATGCGTTCGGTGAGTGGTAGCTGCGCGCAGCTAACAGCTAAGCCGGTTTGCGGTGATGGTTTTTCGCCGTCAGCTCTGCGGTGAGTTTGTGCACGTCGGCGGCGAGCGTGTCGGCTTCGGCGGCGTGGATGGCAATCGCGGTCGAGATCAAGTGTAGGGTGACGATGGCTTCCTTGGCTTTCTCTAAAGCTCTTCGCGGCTGTGGCTCGTCAATTTCGAGGAAGCCGATCACGGCCTGCATCTGGTTCGTCAACCGGCTGGCGTTGTCCAAAACCCCACGCATTCTGCGGGCAGTGTACTAACTAATTAACCCCAAAAGAAAGCGATAAGTTGGGTTGTTAGTGGCCGAAACGCCACAATCGAAACTCGCATCGCACGTCGCGGGCAGGCGGGCGCCCAACCCGCGATCATGTGCGATTCAAGCCGAGAAAATTGCTGAGGCAGCTCTCCCGGCAAGCCTGAAGAATCTGGCTCCAACTTGGCGCCAAAACTAGGGTTTTCGAGGGCTGTTTTGCGGACTTCGACGCGGGCAGCATCAATGAAATCACTACCACTTAGCTGTGTCCTGTTGGGCTCATAACCCAAAGGTCGGTGGTTCAAATCCACCCCCCGCAACCAACTAACCTATTGAATCACCACGCCTTCGCTTCCTGCGAAGGTTCTCTCTTGTGCCAACTTGGCCACATTTGGACACAACATTTCACCCAATTGTCCGGCGACCAGCTTGTCATCTTCCCCAACGGTGTGAGTGTAAACGCCAAGTGTGAGGTCCGATCCAGGGGCGTGTCCAAGCCGCTCCTGGCGTATCTTCATGGGTGCATTGAGCCTATCCATCAGGCTTCCGTTTGTGTGTCGCAATGCATGAAGCCCGCTGCGCCGAATCCCGAGGGATCTTAGCAGCGGGTGGAGTTTCCGTTTCACGACTAGATTCTGATCCCAAGGCGTTCCGTTCTTGGTGGTGAATACCAAATTCAACAGGTTTGGCCGCCATGTCGAAAGGTATGCACGGAGATGAGAGGCGAGTTTCGGGGAGATGGCGAACTGCCGAATCGAGTTCGCTGTTTTTAGGGCTTGAATCCTGCCACGCCAGACCGACTGCTTAACGGTGACGAAGCACTGCCCCAAGTCTATGTCTTCGATTCGCAAACCGCACAATTCTCCGGCCCCGCATTCCGGTTTCGGCCGCTAGCCAGTAAAACGATTTCAGTGGTCCGCTGGCCGCAGCGATGATGTGCTGGATTTCATGCAGCGTGAAGAAGAAGAACCGCGCCTGCCCCACAACCTTTGGAAGCACAAGTCCTTCAAATGGATCGTGTGAGACATAGCCCCAAGCTTTGGCACTACTCCACATCATCCGAAGCGTGAGCACCAGGTTACGGCAACTCTTCGGAGCCAAAGAGCAACGTTGGACGAACATTTGGACCGTTTGTCCTCCGACTTCCCGCATGGCACAACTCCCGAAGTAGGGGACCAGCCATTTCTTGAGCTGGCTCCGAACCGCAAGCTGCGTTGATCGTTTTATGCTGAGTCAGTACGTTGTTCTTCCAAATCTCCGCAAACTCAGCGAAGGCTGCTGTTCTCAAAGCTCGATAGTTGACGCTGTTAATTGGAGCGATACGAACTTCCAACTCACGCATCGCCAGTTTCTTGGTGGGGAAGTCGCTCTTTGTTCCGAAGACCTCTTTACGGTTGATCCGTACCAGTTGGCCCTGTGAATTGATCACATCCTCCCTCCATCGGCCAACCCACTTCTGTTTACGCTTGCCTCCGAGCAGTACACTACCGCGTTGAAACCTTCGGCCGGAAACCTTGTTGCCGATTGTTGAGTTGGAACGCTCTCTCAGTCTCAAAATCGCGCCACTGGATTCCGCCCGGGTTCCGCACAAATCGTGCAAGCCTTTGGGAACCGAGGTACACCGCGGTTTGTTAAGAAGCCAAAACCGGATCGCGCCTTGGTTCCGCCGGCTTCGCCACGCTGGCGGGTTGCAGGCGATCCCTCAGCAACTGCTCTCCGCGTGCGAACAGCTCCTCCTTGGAAATCTTGCCGGCATCGACATCGGCCAAGATCGATCTTTGGGCTGCGTAGTCTTTGTTTACGATGCCCGCTTTGCTCTGCAGCATCCGCCACGCTTTACGACGCTCAACACAAAACAGTACTAGCTGCCGTGAGATCGCTCGGTAATTGACGTCTCCTTCCGCGCCCAGGACCTTGATGTAGACGCCGAAGTCGGGAACGTAGGAGCGATGTTCGGGAAGGAGGTAACGGCGGTACACCACATCCTGCTGCGTAATGCGGACGAGCATGTTTTCCAGCGGGATCAGTTTTTCCGCCTGGTCCTTTTTGATCTTCTTGAAGTGGTTGCGGAATCTGGCCTCGGTAAGGCACCAGTGGGCGACGGTATAGCGCGAAACCTCTTCCGCGCCCTTCGCCTTCGACTCGTACCAATCCTTATCGAGCGAGGGATTGCCCTTGAGATCGAGCGTTTCCGGATAGGCTTCGCCCAGCCGCGGATTGAAGACAAATTCCGGCGCGCCCCGCGAGTCGCGCACGCGCTGGGCCTGGGTGAGCGCCATGTCGTCGCCTACACCGTGCTCCGGCTGGCAAGTCGAGAAGCACTGCAAAAATACGGTTCCGCGATACTCGAGGCCATCTAGAATCGCCCGCAAAAACTTGGGTGGGTTCGCCAAGGAGACCTGGGCGACGAAAGGAGATCCATGCCCCGACAGGAACGTCTCGGCGACGGTCTTCTTTTCGGTGGTCTTGCCCTCGGTCGCCGCTCCGAAAACATTCATGTCATTGCCACCTGGCATGGGCGTGGAATCGGAGTTTTGTCCTCCGGTATTGGAGTAAAGCTGGGTGTCGAGCATGACTACCTTCACGTTGGGCCGATTCTGCAGAATCACCTTCGACGTGTTCTGATAGCCAATGTCGCCCATGCCGCCATCGCCACCGACCGCCCACACCTTGGGCAGCTCAAGGACTTCGAGATCGGTCATCAGCGTATCGCTGAAATGCGCGAACTCGTAATATTCACGCGGCGTGATGACATCCTTTTCGCGGCCGAGCAGCGCATCGGCAAGTCGCTCGGGGATGACGGAGCGACGGCCGTGATCGACGATGAAGCTCTCGCCCACCAGCCAGCCGATGGTGACGCCGTCCTGAAAGAGCGAGTTCATCCAGGGATAAGGATGTGGGTTGTTCGGCGGAGTCGAGCCGTAGACCGTGTTGCAGCCCGTATGCGCGGTCATCGCCATAACGCACATGCCGTTCGGAAGCCGGCCGTCAATTGCCTGGAGATTCTTGTGGTTGAAGGCCTCCTGCCGCATGACGCTGGTGAGGGCGTCCACGATTGCCTGGTCGGAGATGGGGCCGTTCACACCAATTCGCGCCTTGGTGTCACGGTCGTCCTCGCCACCTAGTCCCATGATCAAATGAGCCACGGCTTGCCGCAGCAGGTCGTACTCTTCCGGGTTTCTCTGTTTGAGCGCAGCCAGCTTCGCGACTCCCGTCTGGTCGAGTTCGTCCGCTTTCGCTTGCAGCCGGTCGGCTTTGGCGTGGTAGAGAGGCCTCATGTAGGCTTCGGTGGTGGCAGCGATCGCGCGCAGCACGCTCTTCTCGCCGCAGCCGGCGCAGGCGCCATCGCCGCAGACCATGGCGTCGTAATTGTGCCGAACCATCAGCAGGTTGCGTAGCGTAGCGGTCTTGGAATCCTGCGGGCGCTCATCGGTGTAGAGGCCCAGGTATTTCTGCGGCGTATCCGGCAGAAGATTCACGAAGCCGGTGCCCGTCTCGTGGTCGGCGTTGACCTCCTCGGTTTCCTCGACCATCTTCAGGGCCTCGTGCTCGCCGCATGCGGTCACGCA
>Ga0181518_10000482_pt1 | contig 43132 bp, 38 predicted proteins | sample PEATcosm2014_Bin_28_FD_119751 | JGI IMG/M metagenome (GOLD analysis project Ga0181518, IMG submission 119751) | Peatland microbial communities from MTU Mesocosm Facility, Houghton, MI, USA - PEATcosm2014_Bin01_60_metaG | ecosystem: Environmental > Terrestrial > Soil > Wetlands > Peat | place...
CGAGCCTCATGGCCGGCCGGCGCGTGGCGGCGGATTTGCAATAGCCCCTTTTATGAGCAAACCTCAAAAAATCATCACCATCATTCTCTGGATCGTCGCCGTGGGCGGCATGGTCGGCGTTGTCGCCATGAAAACCCTGCCCGTGAACTCAAATCCCAACTCCCAAGCAGGCTTTGTTTCCGCTGGCTCCACCAATGCGCCGTCCTCCGCGCCGCCAATTCTCGACCCGGCCCCATCCTTCACTCTCACCGATCAGGACGGCCGCCCGGCAGCCAACGCCCAACTCCTCGGCCATCCCTGGATCGCCGATTTCATCTTCACCACCTGCGCTTCCCTCTGCCCCACGATGTCCGCACACATGTCCGATTTGCAGGACCGATTGCCCACGGGCGTGCTTCTCGTCTCCTTCTCCGTCGATCCGGCCCACGATACCCCTGCCGTCCTGAAGGAATACGCCGCCAAATATCACGCGCAATCAAACCGCTGGATTTTCCTCACCGGCGACCAAAAAACCCAGGAGCGAGTCATCCGCGCCATGAAACTCGGCTTTTCCCCCGCCGCGGGCGATGCTCCCATCCAGCACGATGAGCATTTCGTCCTCATCGACGCCCAGGGAAAACTCCGCGGCTACTACGATTCCTTCGTGCCCCAGCGGATGGACGACCTCGTTCACGACGCCAACTGGCTGATCGCGCATCCCAACGGAGCCGGGCAATGACCGTCCTGCCCGCGGTCGACGCTACCCTCAACGCCGCCAGTTGCATCCTCCTTTGCCTGGGCTTCCTCTTCATCAAGACCGGCCGCTGGCGCGCCCACGGCTTCACCATGGTCACCGCCACCGCCGTCTCCACCGCCTTCCTGGTCTGCTATCTCGCCAATCACTATCTCCACGGCGTACACACCACCGTCCATTCCCACGCCCCGCATTGGCTGCGATATACCTATTTGGCGATCCTCTTCCCCCATTTGTTTTTAGCGATGGTGATGCTTCCGATGATTTACCTGACGCTTCTCCGCGCCTATCGCCGCGATTGGATCAACCATCGGCGAATCGCCATCCCGACGTTCTGCATCTGGCTGTACGTTTCCATCACCGGGGTAATCATTTACTTCATGCTGTACCATTCTCGCCTGGCGACATGAAAATCACGGAACGGCCCACCCGTGCCAATTCCCTCCCGAACGCCCACGGCGCCGCCGTGGGTCTTTCTTCGCGAAAGCGTACCCCCTCCGGCAACCCGCTCTAATCCCCGACTTTTGTCTGCAAATCCCACAAATTCAGGCCGGCCACATTCCGTGTCGAAAACGCCGGAGATGTATTCGATTCGATCTGAACGTTCTTGAACGTCACGTCCTTCGCTTCGGAGATCACCGCGCCCGCGTCGCCGGCCAGTCGCATGTTTTCAAAACGAAGATTGGAGACCGGCAATTCGGAAAGGCCGTTAATCCAGAGCGACTGCCCGGCGCTTTGGCAGGTGACGTTCCGGATGTCGAAGTCGCGGAAACACGGCGTGCGCTCGCTGAGCGGCTCGGGCTTGGAATCGGCCTTCTCGTAAAACATGTCGAATAGAATCGCTTGGGTTGTGATGTTGGACATGGTGACTCCGTCGACGTGGATGTCTTCGACTACTCCCCCGCGGCCGCGAACGCTCTTAAATCGAAGGCCCACGTCCGTGCCGTTGCAGACGCAGTCGGTGATGTGCACGTTGCGGATATCGCCGGAGGTTTCGCTGCCGAGCACGAACCCGCCGTGGCCCCACGTGCTCGTGCATCGGCGGATGGTGACGTTCTCGGTGGCCAGATGGTATTTGCGGCCTTCCTCGTCCTTGCCGCTCTTGAGGACGACGTTGTCGTCGCCGGCGTAAACCGTCGAATCTTCCATGAGGATGTCCCGGCTGGAATCGAAGCCGATCCCGTCGCCGTTCTGCGCCCAGATTTCGTTGTAAATAGTGCAATTGCGCACGACGACGTCGTGACATCGCAAAACCTGCACGGCCCAGAACGGCGAGTTACGAAACGTCGGGCCATCCAGCAGCAGATGTTCGCAGTGGATCAGGGCCACCATGTCCGGGCGCAGCAGGTCGCGATATTTCACGTAATCCTCCATCCGCGGCGGCTCGTTGGATTCCCGCAGCTTGGCCAGGGCTTGCTGGTTTTCCATCACCGAGCGCGACGGCCACCATTGGTCCCCTTTCGCGTTGACCACCCCGCCGGATTGGACGATCTTGTCCCACTGCTCCGGCTTAAGCTTGGATTTCTTGACCGTTCGCCACGCCTCGCCCTGCCCGTCGATCACCCCCGGTCCCGTGATCGAAACGTCGTGCAGATTCCTCGCCGTGATCGGCGAGGCGCATTGCACCGTGTCTTTGCCCAGAAAACTGGCGTAGACGAGCGGATAGTCGTCAAAATTGCGGCTGCAAAGCAGCTTCGCGCCTTTGTCCAAATGGAAATCCATGTTGCTGGCCAGATTGATCGCGCCCGTGAGAAACGTCCCGCTCGGAACCACAACCTGCCCGCCGCCGGCCGAGGCGCAGGCATCGATCGCCTTTTGGATCGCCGCCGTGCAGTTCGTCTTGCCGTCGCCGACGGCGCCGTAATCTGAAACGTTGAACTTGCGTCCGCTGAATGACACGGAGCGAAAATCAGGGATTGTCGAACACCCGGTCAAACCCAGAAGCACAATCGCCCACGTCGCGCCCCACCGTCCGATCGCCGCCACGTCTCGCCATCCTCTCGAAGTGGCGGCCCGAGCCGCCGAAATATCCGCCCCTCACATTCCCGCGAAATTCGCCAGGATCTTCAGGCCGGCCTTCTGGCTCTTTTCCGGGTGGAATTGCGTCGCCATGATGTTTTCGCAATAAATGCTGCTGACGAACGGGCGGCCGTAATCCGTTTCGGTGGCGATGACCGATGGATCGTCCGGAACGACGTGATAGCCGTGCACGAAATACACGCCGCATCCCGGCGGCAAATCCGTCAGCAGGGGCGAGGGATTGCGGACGATGAGCTGGTTCCAGCCCATGTGCGGGACTTTCAATCCCAGGGTCGTATCCACGTCAAATCGCACGCATTTTCCGCGGAGGACCGCCAGGCCGCTGTGCTGGCCGTCCTCGTATCCGACGTCGAACAGCATCTGTAGGCCCAGACAAATGCCCAGGAACAGCTTTCCCTTTTCGACGTGCCGGACGATGGCCTCGGCGAGTTTTCTTTCGCCCAGCGTTGCGACGGCATCCTTGAATGCCCCGACGCCCGGCAGCACCAGTTTATCGGCCGCGTCGATCTCCTCGGGCCGGGAAATGATCTTCGCCTCCGCTCCGGCGCGCGCAAACGCCTTCTGCACCGAACGCAGATTGGCCATTCCGTAATCGACGATCGCGATCGACATGGGGTGGAGTATAGCATGCGGAAATTCGAAATTCGAAATTCGAATCAAATTCGAAGTCCGAAATTCGAATTTCGAATTTGATTCGTCATTCGAGTTTCGAATTTCGAGTTTCCGCCTCGCCGCTCACGGCGACGCGTTCGCATCCGGTTGCGTCTGCGGCTTGGTTTGCAGCATCGCGGCCTTTGCCTTGATGTCCGCCACGTCCTTGTGCATCTTGGCGGTTGCGTTTCTTTGTTTGAGTTCGCGGACTTGCCTCACCGCGCGATATGCCATCCGCACCAGAAAGGTGCCCGCGACCCCGCCGAGAAGCACCATTAGCATCACCGCCAGCGCCGAGACGTTATGAAACGTATGGCCGAAAAAGGCCCAGATCGTGAGTTCCTGATCCCAGTTGTTGTAGGTGAACAACAGCAGGTAGGCCACGACAGCCAGGAAGATCACGATCTTCGTCCAGATTTTGATCTTGAGCCAAAGGTTTTCCATAAAATCCTCGCAGGTTAAGCGCCCGGCAACATCTGGCGGATCAGGGAGATCATGGCTTGCAATCCCGGCTGCAGGTACGCGGCGATCGGAGCATAAAATAGCATGACGAAGCCCGCGGCCAAACTCAAATACGGACCGAACGGAAGCTGGCGGCGCGAATGGGCGATGAGCAGATAAATCCCGACGGCGATGGCGGCGAACGGGGCGATGAAGAAGGTGATCGTGGCCGCCGAGCCGCCGAGAACGGCCCCGATGCCGAACATCAGGTGCATGTCTCCCAATCCCATCGCTTCCTTGCCCATGACGTACGAGCCGAGAATCCGCGTCAGCCAGACCACGAACGCGCCGACCAGGCTGCCCAGCAGCGCCCCCATGCCGGCGTTGAGCCAGTCGATCCTCGCGGCGGCGTGCCACATCTGCCACACGGCCGGCGCGTGCAGGTACAGCAGCACGGAGGCTCCTCCCAGAACCAGCGGGGGCATCAGAAACAACATCTCCTTGCGAATCTCCCGGCGAACCTCCGCGGCGGTAAATTCCGGCGGAACGTCCGGGCCTTCCTCGCCCGCGTCGGCCGCCTTCTTCGCCTTCTCCTCCAGTTCAGCCCGTTCCATTTCCAGCAAATCTCCCGTCGGAAAGCTCAGCGGCAAAATCCGCAACTGGAGCAACGCCATGCTGATGGCCAGTCCAATCGCCGATCCGCCGCATAGCGCCAGCGCCGATGGCCACTCCATCAGCGAACCGGCCGATCCCGGCTGATCGGCCACGCCATGCACGACGATCCCGACCGCCGCGATCCACCAGGGTATTGCTGCGGGGATGATGAACAATTCCGCGTCGATCAGGCTCGCCGCCAGCAGCCCGCTGATGAGCATCATGTACAAACCATAAATCGGCCAGTTCATTTCCCCCGTGGGCCCGATATGGAGGATGAAAAACATGACGTAATAGAAGACGAACAAGCAGCCGGTGACCGCCTCGACGATCGGATAGCGCGGCGAAATCGGCTTGCGGCAATACCGGCACTTTCCACGCAGGAATATCCATCCGAATACCGGAACGTTGTCATACCACGCCAGCGGCGTTTCACATTCAGGACAGCGCGACGGCGGCCTGACCAGCGACATCCCCCGCGGCAAACGATACACCACCACGTTCAGAAAACTTCCAACGCACGCTCCGATCGCGAACAAAAACGGAATGTAGATGAAGTGCGGCATACGCGGGTGCTTCAAAGAGGATATCCGGGTGGCGCGGTCATTGCGAACACGCCCACCCCCGCTTTGCCATCCGTTAGCCCCCCGCTCCGCGGGGGTCGCCGTCGAGCAGGCCGTAAAAAAACTCCGCGTATTTCGGCGCCAGCACCGACCAGGCGAACCGGCGCTCCACCAGCGCACGGCGGGCCGCGATGTCGGCGCTTTCGCGGCGGGGAATCGCGCGCCAAATCCCGTTGGCGACCGCGGCCAGATCGCCCGTGTCCACCAAAACCCCCGTCTCCTCCAGCGTCCAGCGCGTCACCTCCCAATCGTGCGCCACCACCGGCAACCCCGTCGCCAGGGCTTCCAAATATGCGTTGGCGGAGGGTTCCTCGCGGCTCATGTGCAGGAACACGTCGGCGCAGCGATACAGGCCGGGCATCTGTTCCCGCGGCAATTGCATTCGCCGATATCTTCCCGCCATGAGCCGGCGGCCTTCGCGGTCCACGTCCTCGCGGCATTGGCCGTCGCCCGCAATGGCCAGAAACAATCCCGGCACCTTGGCCACCGCGCGCACGCCCTCGACCACGCGCTTGGAGGGTATGAGCGCGCTGACCATCAGCGCCACCGGCCCGTCGGCGGGCAAACCGTATGCGGATCGGTCGCCCTCGCCCGGTTTGAAGACGTCCGGCTCCACGCCGTTGGGGATCAGGACGCAGCGGTATCGATCCTTATGCCGCTCAAAATACTGCGGGTTCGTGCAGACCAATCCGTCGCAGCCGAAGAGCCGGTATTCCGCATCATTGGACTGCACCATCCAATCGCCGTTTTGCGTGACAAAGACGTGTTTCACCGGTTGACGGCGCAAAACCCAGTTCGAATAGGGATAGGAGCAGGCGACGGAAACGTCGAAATCACCGGCTCGGAATTGGCGCATCAGTCCGGGCGCGAAAGTCAGTTCCTCCCAGGCATAATTGGAGCGGAGAAATGGGAACTTAGGCCAATTCTCGAACCTTTCGCGGGGAACGCAGGGCACGTGAGAAAAGCGGTAGGGTTCGCCTGCCCTGGGCAAGCCGGAACCGAAAACCGTGACCTGATGCCCCAGGCGCGCCAGGTGCCGTGCGATCTGCTCGAAGGCCGTCTCCGCCCCGCGCACCACCTTGTGCAGGCCCGGCAGGGCAAAGGCGACGCGAAGTCGGCGCGGCATGGGTGCTCACCTCTTGCTCGCCGCGGAGGCTTCGCCTGCCGCCGCGGAGGCTTCGCCTGCCGCCGGCCAATGCAGCAGCATGGCCAGAATGTCCTTCTGCGCCGCGAACTCCGGCGAATGGCTACGCCGCAAAAACAGCAACTTCAAGAACCGCAGGCCAAAGCTGGTGATATCCACGGCGCGCAGGAAGATCTCGGCGGCCAATCCGTAGCAGCGCCGCTGCATCAAATATCTTGCCTGCCATCTCAAGGCATCGCGTTCCTTGGGATCGAGGCGGCTCGGATCGCTGGACGCTCCGGCAAGGTGAACCACCGCGACGGCCGGATCGTACCAGATGATCCAGTCGTGTTTGCTGGCGCGGCGGCAGAATTCGACGTCCTCGCCGTAGAAGAAAAACCGCGTATCCAGCCCGCCGAGCTTGTCGATCACTTTCCGCCGGATGAACATGAACGTGCCGCCCACCCATTCCACCTCGCGGGCTTCGGTTCGGCGGTCCCAACCGGGATCGTCCAGGTCCGCCCAGCCAAAGCCCCGGCGCCAAATCCACGGCAGGCCGAAGCTGATCGCCGCCATCCGCCATGGCGTCGGCAACCGACGCGCGGTGTTCTGCACCGTCTGGTCGGGATTCAGCAGCAGGCAGCTCATGATCCCGATGGAGGGATTGGCGGCCATCTTCTCATAGCAATGCCGCAACACGCCTTCGCCGACGATCGTGTCGCTGTTCAGCAGCAGCACGTACCGTGCTTCGGGATGGTCCAGCAGCTTGTCCAACGCCAGATTGTTGCCCCCGGCAAATCCGAGGTTCGCCCTGGCCGGCATCACGGTTGCCCAGCGGACCCAGTCATTTTTGATGATCGCCTGCCTCAGAAACTCGACGGAATTGTCCCCCGATCCGTTGTCCACCACGATCACGTGCGTTTCCGGACCGTCGTTGATCTGCCCCGCCAGCGACGCCAGACAATCCAGCGTCAGCTTGGGCGTCCGATAATTGACGATGATAACCAGCAAATTCATGCGGCTCTTCCTACCGTCGCCGTGCCCCGGGCACGGGTATGTCGCTCAACAGCTTCAATCGTCCATTCGGCGCGTCGTCGATACCAATTTTCCGCGCTGTGATATTCTGCCGCAGCCCGCGCCGAACGGGAAAGCTCCGCCAATTGTCCGGGATTCCGGCATAGCCTCGCCAGCCCCGCGGCCGATTCCTCGATCTGCTCGCGCGGCATCAAAAATGTGGCGTGCTCTTGCTCATGTCGCTCCTGAACATAGCCGATATTGAACGCCACCAGCGGTAACCCGGCCGCGTAGCCGTCGAAAATCATCCGCGGCGTATCCTCCGCCGTCGGCGTGAACAGCAGTCCATCGTATCCCGCCAGCCGTTTGAGCAGCGCCGCATCGTACGGAAGTGATCCGAGGAACCGGACGCGCTGCCCGATTCCGGCGGACTCCGCCAGCGACTCCAGGCCCTGGCGCTCCGTTCCATCCCCGATAACGTCGAATTCCACGCTTGCGCCCAACGCAATCGCCCGGGCGAGAATGCCCAAACTCCGATCGACGCCCTTGCGTCCCGTGAGCCGGCCGCAGTACACCAGACGCAGCGCTCGCGGCTGGCTCAGCGTCGCCAATCTCCGTTCCAGTTCCTCCTTGGCCACGATGTCCGCCGCCGAAAAGGACGTATCATGAAATTCCCTGGCGTTCTTGGCGTAGGCGCCGTAGCGGCGAATCAGGGCCGAGCCTTTGAGCAGCGACAAGTCGGCCCGAGCCACGCCCCAGCGGCACATCCGCTCATAAATCCACGTGTAAGCGCCGACCTTGGCGCGCAGGGCCGGACCTTCGCCGGCGACAAGCTGACGCTGCTGCACCACGTTGTCGGTGTCCTGGACGAATACCGTCGGCTTGCCGAAACGCAATCCGATGCGGAAACCCTCGAAGGCGATGGGACGATAGACATCGTCAACTCCCGCGTGTACGACGGCGGCGCGCCCGGTCAGCTCGGCAAGATCGGATTGCCATCGGGCGCGGTCGTGGAACCAGAATCGCCGAGCGCGGCATCGCTTGTCGAAGCTGGGGAAGAGCTTGAGCCCATCGGTGCTTTGGGGCACTTCGACCAGCGTTTGCTCGACCGATGCGCTTTTTGCCGGCAAACTAGGCGCCGCCACGCCGATCGGGCCGAATCGTCCGCCGAAGCTGTCACGCAACAGCGACAGCGATCGGAACCATTCGGTCGTGACCAGCTTGCGGTCGCCGTCCAGATAGATCGGAACTTGGATGGGAACCAGATACACGGGCGGATTTCCGTGGGGCGTTTCAAGCCGATGCGGCGCTGGGTCCCATCGGCAGGGCGTGCGGCGCGTTCATGAGTTGGGGCCGCGCGGGCAACTGCTGGGACGCCCCGCGCATCGAGAAGCCCAGCCCCGTCACCCCGCCGGCGCAAAGGATGAAGATCGGGTTGACCATCGCGTTAAACAGCATGTCGCACATGTGGAGCGTGAGCAGCATCGCCAACGCCGCCGCCGGCGCGGCGCCCGGATGTTTCCAGTAACGCACCGGGATTCGCCACGCCAGGACCAACACCGGCAACAACAAAGCGGTGGTCATCGAAATCAGCCCGATGAGGCCGTACTTTCCGAAGGCGATGATCCACATCTGGTCGGGAACGCCGCGGTTCAAGGTCTCTTCCCGGCCTTCGTAGAGGTGCCAGGCCGTCCAGCCATAAACCGGTCGCTCCAGCGCCCGGTCGGCCAGGACCCGCTCGCTGGCCAGGCGCACCGCCAGCGACTGCGCCGCCCGCTTGTCATACTGTTGAATGAAATGGACCAGGTCGCGTCCGTTCCAGTAATCCGTGGATCGAACCACCATCCAGGTTGGGGGGGCCAGCGTCAAAACGACAATCCAAATGCTCGATTTGGTGACTCCCGTGAGCCACAGCACCGACAATCCAACCACCATCAGCGCCGCCGCTCCAACCGAGTGGTCCCACGCCGCCGTCGCCAGCAGCACCAGGCACACCCATCCCATCGGGATTCCCATGATCTTGTCCACGACCTTGCATCGCCAAAGCCAGAATGCGGTCATGGCGCTGGTGACCATCCACATCGCCACCGCAAGCCCGTGCTGCATGAAAACCATGGGTCTGTAGCCGCCGTAGCGCGTCGCCTGGGCGAATTCATATTGCATGTATCCGTAAACGATCCGGTGAAGCTGCGGACTCATACGCAACTCGAAGCAAACGAACGGGACGTACCACAGCCCGCCGAGCACGATACCGATGGCCAACTCGCGCAGTCCCTTCAAGTCATTGAAATAAACCCGCCCGATGAAGTACGGCAATCCCCAGCTTGTGGTCTGGTACACGATGGCGGAAATGCCGTCGTAGCTGCTGTGCCCGTTGAAGTAGGAGGAAATATAGGGACACACGCACCAGACGAGCATGGGGATGTCCCAGATTTTCGGCCGGAACGACAGGACCGTCTCAAAATCGAAGATGCACGATGCCAGCAGCGTTCCCACGCACGCCGCCGACATCTTGTTGAAATCCGTGAATCCGTGCAGGGGCAAATGCGACATCGGCAAAAACAGCCACGCCACCAGGAAGTCGTAGATGACCGCCTTGCGCGGAGGAAGGATCGCAAACAGCAGCAGCGCGAAGGGGATGTACCCCAACAGCGCCACCGACGCGAATATATTGCCCTGAATCCCAAACATCCTGGCGACTCCAATGAGCGGCGGTGCGAGGCTCGGACTTGCCAACGTCGTTTTCAGGCCCCGATCGCCCGCTTGGTCCGGGACCTTTCAATCGTCTTCACCAACGCCTCTTCCATCAACGCGGCCGCGTCCTGCCATGTATATCGGCTGGCCGTAGCATACGCGGCATCGGACATCGCCCGCCACTGTTGGTCCGATAATTTCAATACCCGCACCAATCTCTCCGCCAATGCGTCGTGGTCTTCAACATCCACCAAAAACCCGTTTTTCCCCTCCTCGATAATGTCCATCGGACCGCCAACCCGCGTGGAAACGACCGGGCATCGGCAGGCCATCGCCTCCAGCGGCGGAAGATGGAATCCTTCGGACCGGCTGCCGCATAACCAAACGTCGCACCTGGCGTAAATGTCGCGGATCGTTTCCTGCGGGGGATTGATCAGATATTGCACACCTTGCGGCAACGGCATCCAGCGGCGAACGTTCTCCTGACCGAACGCAACCAATTGCAAATCCGGGATTTCCCGCCGCGCGATTTCGATCGCCTGCAACGCCACCTCGCAGCCTTTGAACCATGTCGCGTTGTAGAGCAATCCGACGGTCGGCCGCTCATGCCGCGCGCGCGGCGGGGCGTTGAATAGCTTCATGTCCACGCTGTTCGGAACCAGCGAAACGTCCGCATCGCCGAACTTTTCGCCCGCCAATTCCTTCAACCATTTTGAAATCACGATCTTGTGCAGCGGCAATCGCCAGGCGGCGTCCACCTGCTTGGGGTATCCGCTCCAGATTTCGTGATGCTGAATGAAAAAGGCCTTGGCCCCCTTCGACGGCGCAAGCCGCCAAACCCACGGCGACGTCTGCCACCACGTCGCGACGACGACGTCGGCATCGGGCAAATCGGAGTTGGAAATGGGGCGGAATTTCTCGATGACGGTGTGCGGCACCCCGCTTCCGTCGAAAAATGACGGGCCCAGCTTCCAGATTTTCGGCCAGCCCCTGCCGCGCAACAGCGACTTGAGCGTTTTGCGAAATCCCGGCGGCGGTGGAGGGGTTGAATACGCCCGCACCTCGTGCCCGCGCGCCATCAACTCCCGCGCCTGCGTCACGATCACGCGCGTCCCCCCCGACATGCTCGCGTTGGTCAGCAGAAAATTGATCTTCATGATTGAACGTTATTGAAAAGATTTACCGCGAAGAAGCGAAGGAGCGAAGATACGCGAAGAAAAATCAATTGATTTAACTTCGCGTTCCTTCGCTCCTTCGCTTCTTCGCGGTGAATCTTTATCAAGGCGCCGCCATACCCAGGAGCCGCTTGATCGCTCGCGCGATCGGCTGAACCACCGCGTCGCTGAATTTCCACTTCAGGTTGACCCAGCGCATTTCCGGTTGACCGTAAAAGCAACCGCCCCATACCCGGTTGTTCACCTTGGCGTTCATGTAGCGCTCGACCCCGACGCGCGCCAGGTATTTCTCCCGCACTTCCATCAGCCGCTTGCCCTGGATGTTGGTGTGAAATACCGTCCAGGTGGGGTCCTCGACTCTTACCAGCGTGTACTGTTTGTGATTCTGAATGTAGCGCTCGAACGCGGTCTCCATGACGTAGCGTCCGCCGTTGGGTCCCATCGGGCTTTTTCCGCGAAACCCGCTGGAAATGTATTCGCCGGCGAATTCCTCCATCGCCTTCATGAACGTGATGCGCTTCATCAACGCGAAATTCAGACTGCACTTGTCGCTGAAATACCAGCCCGGCCACGCCTCGTGGTGCTTGCTTGGAACGTTGAAGCTTCCGCCCACGGCGAACGTGTCGGGGCGATCCAGATATTGCATCGCCTCGACCAGCCAGTTTTCATGGCCCTCGCGATAGGGCAGCGTGTCCGACTTGAAAAAGAGCAGGTACGGATTGGCGACGAACGCGCCGGCGAGGTGTTCCTGGTAATAGCACTTTTCACGGTCGTTCTCGCAATGCTCGGGCCGGATCACCTGCAGCTTGTCGATCTTTTTTTCCTTGAACAGCCGCCAATAGATGTCGTGCATCGCCGGGGCGCTCCCGCCGTCCACGATGGCGATTTCCCCAGGCCTGCCCCCGAGGAACCTGATCCAGTCTTCCAGCACCGCCTCGAACGCGGCGGAGTTGCCCATGTTCGCCGCGGTCATCGAAACCTGCTTCAACGCCTCTTGCAGCGTCATCGCCTGTTGTGTCGAGTTGGTAGTTTCGGGCGCCGTGACCATTAGAACTCCCAACTCGCGCGATGCAGCACGCTTCCCTCGTAATTCCAAAGCATCTCCCCCGTGCCGTAGAAATCGTCGAATTCAATGTCCACCACCGTCGCGTGCTCCACGTAATCGTAGGGCCGGGCATTGCTCCGAATCTCGATGTCCATCACGTATCTTCCCGGCTTGAGCGCCAGCGAATCGACCTTGCATCGAACGGTGCGCCGACCGGGCTCGAGCGTCACGCCGCGAAGCTCCAGCCGGCTGTTCAATCCCAGCACGCGATATCCCTTGTCGGAGTTGAACATGAAGCCCAGGCAAGCGTTGTGTACCGGCTCCTTCACGTCCAACTCGAATTCAAAGGTTGCCTGTCCGCCGGCGACCACGCGGGCCTTGCCCGCCGGTGGAATCATCACGAATTTCGCCAGCGTGTGCAAAAACCCCGGAAACCTCGGGCGTTTCAGCAGGTCGCTCTCTTCGGTGCTGATCGTGCTGTTCAAATAAGCATCCACGACAGTGTCGGTATCGCCGATCTGATCGACCGTGCCGTTGCGAAGATATACCGCGCGATCGCACAGGTTTCGCACCGCGCCCATGTTGTGGCTCACGAACAAAACCGTCCGCCCGTCCCCCTGCGCAACCTGCTGCATCCGGCCGAGGCATTTCTTCTGAAACTCCTGGTCGCCCACCGCCAGCACTTCATCCACGATCAATATCTCCGGCTCCAAATGCGCCGCCACCGCGAACGCCAGCCGGACGTACATCCCGCTGGAATAACGCTTCACCGGTGTGTCGAGGAATTTCTCCGTCTCCGCGAACGCCACGATCTCGTCAAATTTCCGGTCGATTTCCGCCTTGCGCATCCCCATGATCGCCCCGTTCAGATACACGTTCTCCCGCCCCGTCAATTCCGGATGAAACCCCGTCCCCACCTCCAGCAGCGATGCCACGCGGCCTTTCAGCTTGGCGCGGCCTTCAGTGGGTTCGGTGATGCGGCTGAGGATTTTCAGCAGCGTTGATTTCCCCGCCCCGTTGCGTCCGATGATTCCCATCACCTCCCCGCGCCCAACGTCGAACGACACGTCCTTCAGCGCCCAGAACTTCCCTTCCTCCGGCCCCGCGCCCCGCAGCCCCGCCAGCCGCTGAAACGGACTCTTGATCGCCGACATGATCGTGTCGCGCAGCGTCAGATACTTCTCGGCCTTCAGGCCGATCTGATACACCTTGCCGATTCCGTCGATGCTGATTGCCGCGCTCATGTCCCACCTATGCGATTGGCATCTATGCGATGTCCGCGAACCGGCGCTCCGTCTTCTTGAAATAATAGAGTCCGAACAAGAGGATCGCCCCCACTTCGGCTATCGCGATCGCCAGTCCGGGGAAATCCCAATGCTGTTTGAGCAACGCCGATCGGAACGCGTTGATGATCCCGTACATCGGGTTCAGCCGCAGCAGCCAGCGAATCCACTGCCGGTGCGGATCCAGCGGATATCCCACCGGGCTGATGGCCATCCAGGTGGAGACCATGAACGGCAACAGAAACCGGAAGTCGCGATACGTCACCGTCAGCGACGCCATCACGTACGCCATTCCCATCGCCGCCAACGCGGTCATCAACAACAGCGCGGGGATCAAGACGATGGTCCACGGCGGAACCACTCGATAACACGCCATCAGCACGAAAAACATCGCCAGCGAAATCAACGTATCCACCATCGCCGCCGCGATCACGGACGTCGGCACGAATAAACGGGGAAAATATATCTTCGTCAGCAGGTTCTGCTGGTTCATCAGCGACGTGCCGCCGGAACCCACTCCCGTGGCAAACAACGTCCACGCCAGCACCCCCGCGTAATTGAACAGCGAATAGGGGATTTGCCGGTCCTTCAGCTCCTGCGGCAGTCTGCTGGCAAACCCCGCCACCGTGCCGAAGATCACCGTCTGAATGATGACCGTCATCACCGGTTGGATGATCGCCCAGGCGAAGCCTAGCACCGTTTGCTTGTACCGAACCTTGACGTCCCGCCAGGTGAGGAAATAGAGCAATTCCCGGTAGTGCAGCAATTCCTTGAAGTCGATCGCCACCCATCCGCTCCGGGCGCGAATCTCGAACTCCGGCGTCTCGGCGGGCACGGGCTCGATGGCCGACGGGGATGGGGCGGCCTGCATTGAAGTGGCTGTCAATCTCATCGGTGGCAAATTCCTGCCGAATTCCATCAACGTCCGGGAAAATCACTATTTAATGAACGTTTTCCCGGCTGGCGCATACTAACCGTCCGGTCACTTGCGTCAACTTTAACCGCAACATCGTCCTTTCACATTTGTTACCTGAGAACTTACCACCGTTTTAACCCAGGCATTTTCTCGGACCTACCACAAAAATCCCCGCCGCGAAAAAAAAGCTCACGGATCGGTATCCGTGAGCCTTGATGGGTCGATCGCTTGCCGCTTATTCGCGCAAAATTCTATCTCTGCGCGCTGTTGTAGTATCCGCAAAAATAAAGAAACCGATTCTGATTCATGATGGGAATCCCCAGCTTCTCCGCTTTTTCCAGCACAGCCTGGTACGCATCGTAGGCCGCCTTCTCGTTCTGCTGCATCTGCCGCATCAGCGGATCGTTCAAATCGTCCGGGCTGAATATGTCGATCTTCGGCTCCGAGCCCATCACCACGAAATCCGTATCCACGTCGATGTCCTTCTGAACGTGCCCGCCCCAGTCCGTCACCAACGCCTCGATCTTCTGCATGTCCCCTTTCTTCGCCTTGCCCGTCTGACCCAGATCGAAATCCCCGTAGACCACCAAGTTGTATTTCGTGTTCCGGTCATACACCAGGTTTGCGATCAAATCACCCTCGGCGATGTGCTGGCCGATCTCCATCTTGGTGACGCGGCACTGGCTCACCGATGCCAGAACCTGCTCAACCTCGATCGACGCCTCTCCGATCGGCATGTTCTCGGCGCTCATCAGGTCTTCCTGCTTGGGTATCCCCTCGCGCCGGCTGTAAACCTCAAACGTCATCCCCGGCACGATGTGATCGCCCTGGCCCAGATTGATGTACACAATTTCGTCTGATGCCACTGACGCGATCGTCCCATCCGGCTGCCGTAACAGGGGATCGACCGGTGAAATCCGGTGTCCCGCCAGCTTGTCCGTCAAGCTCATCGCCAGCTTCGTTTCCTGGTCCAGTTCCTTGCCCTTTGCCGCGATTGATTCCTGCGCCTTTTGAAGTTCGGAGTTCATCTGACCGCGCTCCACGTCCATCGACTGGGCCATCTGCTTGATCCTCAGTTGAGAATCGTTTTCCGCCTTCTGCGCCCGATCCAGGGCGTCGTTCTTCACCTTGTCAGCCGCCGTCACGTCGTCCTGCGCCTTCTGCACCTCTTGCTGCAACAGCGCGATTTGCCTGGCCGCGTCTCCGGCCGCTTGGTCTTGAGCCATCTGCTTGAGGGTATTCTGGTATTGCTGGTCCGCACCGTATGCCGTCAGCTTGTCAATCACCGACACCAGATTCATGCTCGGCGTCAGGTTCAGCGCCGGGAGCTTTTGCGCCGCATTCGCCAGCGCCTTGCGGGCCTGCTCCGCCGCGGCGACGGGTTGCTTCTTATTGGCCTCCAGTTTCCCGTCGATCGTTTCCGCCAATTCCTGCGAATCCTGCAACGCCACGGACAAAATCGACTGTCCCGGCTTCAGTGAACTCTTGATTTCCGCATACCGCAGATTTCCCAAATCCTGCGATGAAAAGATCAATTTGTTGTTATTCTTTTCTACCTGAAGCTGGTCCCTTATCTTCCCGTCATCGACGCCAAAGTAGATCGCGAAGATCGTTGCCGCCACGAAAAGAATCGTGAAAACCACGACCGCGGCGATCAAACCGCCGCCCGAGCTTTGAGGGCCAACCGCAGCCATACCAAACCTCCAATCATCACAACGGCGAATAAAGCGTCACGTCAGTCGCTCATAACCGGCGCTGATGCGCGTCCGGTCAGGGAAAAGGTAGGGTTTTCCGCCGTCCGCATGGACTACCCGGTAATTTAACTTCCCATAGGCCGTCAGGTCAAGAAATTTGCGTCTGCCGCCCCAAAGCCCGCCGAGCTTGCTCGGCGGGGCTCTTCGCCCGTCCCGTGACCCTTCCCCCAGTCCCCATTAACCCCCTTTAATTCTCCAGCACAAGCACCGAATCAATCTTATCCGGCGCCGCCGCCGGCAATGTTACCGAAACGTGATCCCCGCTCTGCCGCACCGCCAAACCGGCCTCTTGGGGATCGGCCAGCATGTACGCCTTGCTCACCGATCCCTTCACGCCGCTCAATTCGAATTTCTCCCCAGGCCACTTGAACAAATGGATAAACAGTTTTCCCGGTTTGGTGGTGCAGCGCCAGTCCCACGTCACCACCCACGCCGGTTTGCCGCTCCTGTCCTTTTTCACGGCATCGAAATTCCCCGCCTCCGCCCCGAACGCCGTCGGCCCGGACCCGTAAATCGACTCCCCGTTGATCTTCAGCCAGTCCCCGATCGCCTTGATCCGATCCACCTCCGGCTGCGGGATGATCCCTTCGCTCGTCGGCCCCACGTTCAGCAGGTAATTCCCGCCCTTGCTGGCGATGTCCACCAGATTGCGCAGCAGGGTTTCGGTCGATTTGAAATTCGTGTCGTACGATTTGTATCCCCACGTGTCGTTGATCGTCATACACGTTTCCCAATCCCGGCCGGGGGGAAAACCCTGCGGCGGAATCCGCTGCTCCGGGGTTTCCGTGTCGCCCCTAAATCCCCCGCCCAGCCGATTGTTCACGATGATCTGCGGCTGCAAATCCAGCAGTGGTAAAAACTCCGCCGCCCGCTCCGGCGTCATCAGCTTGGTCGGCGTGTCAAACCACAACACCGATACCGGCCCGTAATTCGTCAGCAATTCCTTCACCTGCGGAACCGCAACATTGTTTAGATATTCATCAAAATCCCCGTCCTGCGCCTTGTCCCAGTGCCCTCCCCTCAGTGCCTCTCCTCCCGGGTGATGCCAATCCTGGCATTGCGAGTAATAAAATCCCAGCTTCATCCCATGCTTCCGGCACGCCGCCGCCAACTCCGCCAGCGGATCGCGCGCCAGCGGCGTGGCATCGTCAACGTTGTAGCCGTCCACCTTCGTGTGGAACATCGCAAACCCGTCGTGATGCTTGGCGGTGATGACCATGTATTTCATCCCCGCCGCCTGCGCCGTTTCCACCCATTGATCCGCGTCGAATTTCGACGCCGTGAACTGCTTGGCATACCCGGCATATTCCGCGACGGGAATCCGGCCGTTGTTCATGATCCACTCGCCAATGCCCCCAATCTTCTTCCCATCGTACGTGCCGGCCGGAACCGAATAGACGCCCCAATGAATGAACATCCCGAACCGCGCCTGCCGCCACCATCCCATCCGCGCTTCATGCTGCCCGGGCGTTTCGCTCCGCCGCAGTTCCGGCTGCGCCGAAGGCGCCGTCTGCCCCACGGCCCATCCGCCCCAGAGCCATCCCATCAACGCCAGGCCGCGAATTATCAATCCTCTTTTCATGGGAAATTACTATATCCGCGGCCAATCCATGTTCCAGCCGCCCAAAGCCCTGGGAGCTTGCTCCCAGGGGGGCCAATTCAAAAAAAACAGCGGATCAGGAAGTTGGCCGATCTTCAGCCTCCCACTCCTTCGGCCCGATAATGGGAGATAGCTCCCATGCGCCTTTCCGCCCAAATTATCCAGCAGATTGTGGGGCGCCCGGTGGAACGTTTTTCCGGGTCCGGTTGCCAGCGCGCCCTCGGGCGCGTCGAACTCCGCAGCCCGGCTACGATCTTTGCCCTCGAGGGCGATTTCCTCGGCGATCCGATTTCCGTCACTCTTCGCGACATTTCCGCCGAGACCCTCGGCCTTCTTACCCCGCAGGCCCTGATGCCGTTCTCCAGCCTCGTTATCGCCATTCCCCTCCCCGATTCAGAACCCTTGGCCATTCGTTGCCGAGTCGTGCGCTGCACGCGACTCCCCGAAGGGCAATTCTCGCTCGTCGCTCAATTCGTCCAAATCATCGATTCTCAAATTCTGCAATGTGGCCGGACTTTCCAGCCCCGGCTTTGATGCTGAACTCCCGGTATCATGCCGGCCATGATGCCTAAAGCCCTTTCCCCATTATTGGGCGGCGCGCCCCTGGTCATTGCGTTCCTGGCGTCGCTCGCTTTCGCCGATGTCCCGGCCTCACAACCCGATCTTCCCGTCTCCATCCGCATTGATGCCGGCAAGCCCGGCGGTGAATGGAAACCCGCCTGGCGGTACTTCGGCTACGACGAGGCCGATTTCACCTTCATGCCCAATGGCCAAAAACTCCTCACCGAACTCTCGCAACTCCAAGGCCCGCAGGTTTTCATCCGCTGCCATCACCTGCTTACCTCCGGCGACGGCACACCGGCCCTTAAATGGAGTTCAACCAACGCCTATACCGAAGATGCCAAGGGAAACCCGGTTTACGACTGGACCATCACGGATCGCATTTTCGACACCTACGTTCAGCGCGGTTTGAAGCCGTACGCCCAGATCGGCTTCATGCCGAAAGACCTTTCCACCCGGCCCGATCTTTATCCCACGACGTTCCCCTCGGGCAAACTCACCCCCGTCGCGGGCGGGCAATCCTATCCGCCCAAGGATTACGACAAGTGGCGAAACCTTGTTTATGCGTGGGTCAACCATTGCGTCCAGCGCTATGGCAAGTCCGAGGTCGAATCGTGGTATTGGGAAGTCTGGAACGAGCCGAACATCAGCTATTGGCACGGCTCCCCCGGAGAATATTACAAACTCTACGATTACGCCGTTGACGGCGTCCGCCGCGCGCTGCCCACCGCCCGCGTCGGTGGACCCGAACAAGCCGGCGGCGGCGGAAAATTCCTACGCGGGTTTCTCCAACATTGCATCGACGGCGACAACACCGCCACCGGCGCAAAAGGCTCTGCCCTCGATTTCATCTCCTTCCACGCCAAGGGCAGTCCCAAATTCCTCGATGGCCACGTGCGAATGGGCCTGTCCAACCAGTTGAATAACATCGAATCCGGTTTCGCCACGGTCGCCGCTTTCCCGCAATTCAAAAACACGCCGATCGTCATCGGTGAATCCGATCCCGATGGCAGCGCCGCCAGCACCGGTCCGCAACTCAACTATCGCAACTCCCCGCTCTACGCCTGCTACACCGCCGCCGCGCTGGCCGGAACATTCGAGATTGCCGATAAACACAACGTCAATTTCCAAGGTGCACTCACCTGGGCCTTTGAATTCGAGGGCGAGCGATTGTTCGCCGGCCACCGTGTCCTGGCCACCAACGGCATCGACCTCCCCGTCCTCAACGTCTTCCGCATGCTGTCAAAAATGCACGGCGACCGCCTCCCCGTCGAAAGTTCCGCCGCGAGTTCACTTGCTTCCATCGAAAAAACCAGCGTCCGTGCCGGACCCGACGTCAGCGCCGTCGCCGTTCTGGACCCCCGGCAACTGGCGATCCTGCTCTGGAACTACCACGATGACGACGTTCCCGGCCCCTCGGCGGATATCGACCTGTCCATCGCCAATCTTCCGCCCACCACCGCCGCAACAGCGGCTGTGACGGAATACCGAATCGACCGCTCGCACAGCGACGCATACGCCGTCTGGCTGCAAATGGGTTCCCCGCAGCATCCCACGGCCGAGCAATACGCCGACCTTCAATCCGCCGGCCAGCTCGCGACTCTCGACCAACCTCATCGGGTCGGCCTTTCCCATGGAGATTCCGATCTTCACGTTCATCTGCCCCGCCAGGGCGTCTCGCTGCTGGTTTTGACCTTCAATTGAACAAAGGGGTCATAAGCCTTTTTATAAATCTCCGCTAATATCAGGCAAAATATGCGATTCGTTATAAATGGCTTATGACCCCTTTTCCCAGTCGGCATCGAAGGTACAGGCTGGATATAATGTGACGACGCGCCAATATGCCGTTGCCCGCTTCCGACGTGCCGATCAAACCTCGTCGCAAAAGCCCTCTGCGGCGATGGAGCATGCGCGTTCTACGAATCGCCTTGCTCGTTTATTTTGGAGCCGCCTTGGTGATCTTCGCAATTCAGGACAGTCTCATTTTCCCCGGCGCTTCCACACAGGGTCAGCGCGACGCGATCCTCACGCAAGGTCACGGCAATGAACTGCTCACCCTGCATACGGCCGGCGGCACAACAATCGCCGCATTGTTTGGCAAGGCGCTCCAAAGCGACGGCCAGCCGTTGGCGGACGTTCACGATCGGCCCACCGTCGCTTTCTTCTATGGCAATGGATCGTGCATGGCGTACAGCACCGACGTTTTCGATCACGTTCGACGCCTGGGCGCGAACGTCATCATTCCCGAATTTGAAGGTTACGGCATGAGCGCCGGCAAGCCCAGCGAAAGAGGTTGCTATGCCGCTGCCGATGCCGCCTACGATTACCTGCTTAGCCGCGATGACATTGATGCCAAGAAGATTGTCCTGATGGGCTGGTCCCTGGGCGCTGCCGCTGCAATCGATCTTGCCAGCCGCCGTCCTGTCGCCGGGTTGGTAACGCTCAGCGCTTTTACGACTCTGCCCGACATGGCCCACTCGGCGATCCCCTGGCTTCCCACTTCTCTGCTGCTGAAATATCGCTTCGATAACGTTGGCAAGTTGCCCGGGATTTCCTGCCCGATCCTGATCATCCACGGAATCGATGACGACATCGTTCCCTTTGCAATGGCTGCGCGCATCGCGGCCTCAGCCAAGGGCAACGTGACGAGAATGAACGTCCAGGGCGCGGGTCACAACGATATTTTCGACGTTGGCGGCGAAAAATTGTGGCTTCGCCTCGGCGAGTTTCTCGGGAATCTCACCCCGTCGGATGGGCTCAATTCGACGGCGACAACTCGGCCTGCAATTGAATGAGGTTGTTGGCCGATTCCCGCCCCTCCCAATAAAGATAGACCTCGCGGCAGACATTCGTCGGCTGCAAGCCGCGCCGGCCAATCTCGCCATAAAGCTTCCCCCACGCCTGCCCAAGCTGCGATATATCGCCCGCGTAGATCACCGTCGCGCAGGATGACGACCCCACGGTAATCATCTGAAATCCATCCGGTTTCGGCCTCCCATCCTCCACGATCACGCCGATATCCAGCGTGAATTCCTTATTCGGGTCCACCGTTGCTCCATGGTACGTAAAGACGACCGGCCCCATGGGCCGCAGCTTGCCCGCATCGATGGCAGCGTCGAGCTTTGGCATCTGTGCGTCAATGGTGTCGCGCAGCTTATTAAAATTCGTTTGAGTCGAAACAAACGCATAGCTATATGGCCTAAGCGTCTGGATGCGAACATCACCCAGGGTACCGGGCGAAGGCCGCGTGCTCGGCGTGGAATCGCCTCGTCCCTCCACCCCAAGCGCCAAGACCAGCACCACCAACGCGAGCGAAAAATGCGCCAAGTTCATGCGTTTCACCTCCGCAAATGACGCGATATTCATAAACCCGCCGACCCCGCGAATCAATCCCGCTTCGGCATTCGGTCATTCGGATTTCGGATTTTCCCCCCGAAGCCTCTTCCGCTATCATTCCCTTCGGCATTTTCCCGGAGTCCCCATGCCTTCAATCGACATGCCGTTGGAACAGCTTCGGCAATACAAGCCGTCGCTCTATCGCCAGGAGGATTTCCAGTCCTTCTGGGATTCGGTTCTTTCCCAGTCCGAGAAGCAGCCGTTGAATGCCGAACTGATCCCTTACGACCTGCCGGTGCGAGGGATCGACTGTTTCGCGGTTCGGTTCGACGCGTTCGGGGGCGGGCGGTTGGCGGGATGGTATCTCCGGCCGGATTCACGCGGGAAAATCCCCGGCCTGTGCGTTTATCACGGCTACAGCATGCGCGCCGCCCGCCCGCTCGATCTCATCCACCTCGCCGCCCAGGGAATCTGTGTCCTGAGCATGGATTGCCGCGGCCAGAACGGCCAATCCCAGGACACCGCCGTTTATCCCGAAGGCCATTACAGCGGCTGGATGACCGCCGGCATCCGCGATCCACGGACGTACTATTTTCGTCACGGCTATGCCGACGCCGTCCGCGCCCTGGACGTGCTGTCCCATCGCGACGAAGTGGACCCCGCCCGCCTGGCCATCACTGGCGGCAGCCAGGGTGGCGGACTCACCCTCGCCGTCGCCGCCCTGTCCCGCAAGCCGGCCCTTGCCCTGCCCGATATCCCATTCCTCTGCGACTTCCGCCGATCCATCAACATCGCCCTGGCCGGGCCGTATCCCGAAATTACCGGATTTATCAAGGCGTTCCCCCATTTGTACGAGCAGACGATTCGCACCCTCAGCTATTTCGATTGCATGAATCTCGCCCCCTGGATCACTTGCCGCACCGTCATCTCCAACGGACTTTGGGACGACATCTGCCCGCCGAGTTCCATCTACGGCGCTTACAACCACATCACCGCCGAGAAGCAAATGGAAATCTATCCCTTCCACAAACACGAGGTCCCCTACGAACATTACGAGCTGAAATTCCGCCTGCTGGCGGAATTGGCGCGGTGAGAGTAGCGGGCCACTTTCGCAATCCAAAGCCCTGGGAGCTTGCTCCCTGGGAATGCCAAACTGCTTCATCATTCAAACTGACCCACCACCCGCGCCAGGGGGAAATGCCAAATGCGACGGTCCTTGGCTATAGTGTCCCCCATGCCCGAGAATTTCTTCGATTTCCATCAGCGCATGGCCCAGCGGCGGTCGGCGCCGCCCCCCGCCGAGCCGGCCGACGCCCTCACCGTCACCCAGCTCACCGCAACCATCGAAAAAGCCATCAAAACCGGCGTTCCCGCGACCGTCACCGTGCGCGGCGAGGTCAGCAACGCCAGCGATCGCCAGGCCTCCGGACATCTCTATTTCACCCTGAAGGATTCCGCCGCCTGCATCAACTGCGTGATCTGGCGCGACAACGCCGCTCGATTGCAATTTCGCCTGGAAGACGGCCTGGAGGTCATCGCCACCGGACGCGTTTCCGTTTATGCGCCGCAGGGCCGGTATCAGCTTCAGATTCAGCGACTCCAGCCCGCCGGGCGCGGCGCGCTGGAATTGGCCTTCCGCCAATTGCAGGCCCGCCTTGCCGCCGAGGGGCTTTTCGATCCCGCGCGCAAAAAACCGATTCCGCCCTATCCGCTCCGCCTCGTGCTGCTTACCAGCCGCGCCACCGCCGCCTTGCAGGACATGCTCAAAGTCCTGCGCCGATTCCCCTGGCTCAAGCTGATGGTCTATCACGTCCCGGTTCAGGGCGAGGGCAGCGCCGCAAAAATCGCCGATGCCCTGGTTCACCTCAACCGCCGCGCCGCCGAACTCGGTGGCGTGGACGTGATCCTGCTCGCCCGCGGCGGCGGATCGCTGGAAGACCTCTGGTCTTTCAATGAGGAAATCGTCGCCCGCGCCATCGCCGCTTCACGCATCCCCATCGTCACCGGCATCGGTCACGAGGTCGATTGCTCCATCAGCGATCTGGTCGCCGATCATCACGCCCATACCCCCACCGAGGCCGCTCAGGTCGTCACCCAATACTGGAAAAATGCCGGCCAGTCGCTCGCCCAGGCCGGCGGACGACTGGGCCGCATCATCCGCCAGACCGCCCAGGATTCCCGCCAGCGTCTTGCGGCCGTCGAGCGCCATGAATTCTTCCGCCGGCCCATGGATCGAATCCAAATGCTCCGCCAGCTTTTGGACGATCGCCAGAGGTCGATGACCTTTGCCCTTTCAAGCCGTGTGCGCAATGCGCAGCATCGCCTGCTGATCCTCGAACCTCGCCTTCCCGTGTCCGCCCGATCGTCCCTGCAAATCCGCGCCGCCCGACTCGACGCCGTTGACCGCCAACTCCAGGCCCTTTCACCCCAGGCCGTCCTGGGCCGCGGATACACGATCACCACGCTGAAAAAATCCGGCCAAATCCTCCGCGACTCGACCATCGCCAAGCCCGGCGACCGCCTGCTGACCCGCTTCGCCGACGGCCAAACCGAATCCATCGTCCAGGATTCGCGGCAAATGTCGTTGTTTGAATAGATTTTGTGCGGGCTGCCCGCTTCAGCGGGCAGGGAATTTCGTTTTTCCAAAACCTCTATCGCGTGTTCAAGAACACCCGCCCGACGATCTGGCCCTTTGGCAATTCCAGCGTTTCCTTCACACCGCAAGTCTTCCGTTCCACGACCCATCCGCCTGAGCCGGTCGCGTGCTGAACGATCCCCAGCCGGTATTCAACTTTGCCAAGGCGGTAGACGACCACGTCTCCCGGATCGAAGGAATTGGCGAGTTTATAAACCAGGACCCTGCTTCCGCGCGGAACCAACGGCGCGACGCCGTCGCCGCTGACGTGGAATTCCTGCGCCACGGCAAATCGCACCGCAAACGCCAGCAGAAGGGCGATCCCCACCTGTATGGGAAGTCTGCGCCGCCGTTTCTTGAAATAGGTCCGAATCCGTCCCTTGGCGGCGGCGACTGCGCGGCCCACGATTTTGGGTTTGCCGAATTCCTCGCTGAGCATGGCGTAAATCTCCTTTGGATTTGACGTGGGGGAGGCCTCAACCATCGTGTGCAAATGCTCCGCCAATTCCGCCCGGACGCTGCGTTCGTCCCCAGCCGCCAGGTCCGCGTAGCACAGCACGTCTTCCAGATAGGTTTCGATTGAATCAGGCATGTGAGCTTTCAAGAACCAGCCGCATTCCGCGGACGATCTCTTTCCAGGTGACGACATTGGCTTCCAACTCCGCTCGCCCCTTGGGGGTCAGGGCATAATATCGCCGCTTGCGGCCCTGATCGGCCGACGTTTCCTCCCTTGCCACCCGGATCTGCCCCTTCGTTTCCAGGGAATAGAGCAGCGGATAAAGCGTCCCCTGCCCCAGTGCGAAGATTCCCCCGCTTCGCCGGTCCAGCTCCGCCGCCAGTTCATATCCATACATTGGCCGCTCAGCCAATAGTTGCAGCACCAGCGTCCGGGCGCAGCCTTTGAGAAATTGGGATTTGTTCTCCATGCCTTACATTAAATACTATGTAATACATAATACTTTGTCAAGCAAATTGTTTAGCGGCCACATTTACGCGGCGTTTGCGGCCGTCAACCACGATCCCCAACGCCGGGCGACTCGACTGAGCTGGACGAAGGCAAGCCCGGCGGCTAACCCTTCCAGTCCTCGCCCGGCATGATGCGTTTCATAAACTCGTCGAACAAGGGGACGGTGAATGCCGTGTCGCCGTGGCTGGGACTCCAGATCATGCCCTTGGCGATCATTTTGTTTCTAGACAGACCGAGGGCGGTGACCGGGCGCCCGAGTTCTTCAGCGATGTCTCCCGACCGATGGGGTCCCGGGCCGAGTTCCGCCATTGCCCGCAGGTATCTTTTCTCGGCGGGAGTGAGCCGGTCGAATCTGACGCGAAAGAAACTTTCATCCAGGGCGGCGACGGCGGCCGCCGACGCATTCTCGACGTCCTCCCGCGTGATCGGAGAGGCTTGCGCCGTGTCCCAGGAATGCTTGCCCCATTCCTGCAAGAAATAAGGGTAACGGCGCGTCTGCTCCAGAATGCGATCCAACGCTTCCGGGGTTACGTCGAATCCTTGATCGCGAACGGGTTTGGCGATGGCCAGCCTGGCCGCTTCGGGAGATAGCGGGCCAATCTCGGGGAAATCGAAGAGGCGTTCCGCGTAGGATTTGGCCCGGCCCATTCTCCCCCGTAACTGTGGCAGCCCGGCCCCGACGAGAACAACGGGTAGACGCCTTTGAGCGGTGCGGTGTAGTGCGGTGATTAACGCCGCGAGCTGTTCCTCTTGAACGTATTGCAGTTCATCGACGAACAGGGCCAGCGCCGTTGTGGCCTTTCGCGCCGCGTCGCCGGCGGATTCCAGCAAAGCTTGCAAATCGTGCTCGAGGTCGCCGTTGTCCGCCAAGCCCGGTTCGGGATCAAAGTCCAGGCCCACTTCGATGTCTGCGTATTTGATCTTCAGGGATTTTGCGAATCCTGAAAGCGCCCGCAGCGCCCGCTGGGCAAGATCCTTGGCCTGTGCGTTCCGCGAGAGCCTTAACATGGCCTGCCGCAACTCCGGCGCGATTATCGCCGGCAGCGAACGATCTTCCGGCGCTTCCACTCTTAGCGTCTGGATGCCCGCTGATTCGGCATCGTCCCTCATTCGATCCAGCAACACCGTCTTGCCGACGCCTCGAAGCCCGATCATTAAGACGCTTTTGGTGGGTAGCCCTCGGCGCACCCGCTCAATGGCGACGTGAACTGTTTCCCGTATTTCGGCTCGGCCGGCAAGCTCGGGCGGAGGTGTGCCAGCCCCAGGCGCAAAAGGATTTGCAATGCGGTCCACGCAGTAATTATATGCGAATTATCGAGTTTATCAATCCAAGATAAACTCCATAATTTCCATCAAATCTCCCCATCGCCGCGTCGATGCACCGCGTCGATGCCTTGCTGGCGGACCACGCGGCCTGTACAGTCGTTCCTCTAATTTTGCCGGCCAAACTCAACTGATGGAGAAAACGAATGTCCCCCGAATTCCGCCGCCGCGGTCATCTGTTCACCAGTGAATCCGTCACCATGGGCCATCCCGATAAGGTCGCCGACCAGATCAGCGATGCCGTCCTCGACGCCCTGCTCACCCAGGACCCCCGCAGCCGCGTCGCCTGCGAAACCCTCGTGACCACCGGCCAGGTCATTCTCGCCGGCGAGGTCACCACCAACGCCTACGTCGATGCCGCACAGGTCGCCCGCGAAACCATTCGCGAGATCGGCTATACCCATCCCGAGATCGGCTTCGACTATCAAAGCTGCGGCGTCCTTACCTCCATCCATTCTCAATCCCCCGACATCGCCCGTGGCGTCGAACACGCCGAGGATGATTCCAAGGAACAAGGCGCCGGCGATCAGGGCCTCATGTTCGGATACGCCTGCGACGAAACCCCCGAACTGATGCCCCTTCCCATCCATCTCGCCCATCGCATCGTCGAACGCCTTGCCGCCGTCCGATTCAATGGAAAGCTCCCCTGGCTTCGGCCGGATGGCAAGAGCCAGGTCACGGTTGAATATGTAAACGAGCGTCCCACCCGCGTTCACACCGTCGTCGTCTCCACCCAGCACGATGAATCCATCCTGGACAAGAAGACCGACACCGTCAGCGAAAAGGCCAAGCGGCAAATCATCGAACACGTCATCAAGCCGGTAGTCCCCCGCAAGCTGTGGAACGACGACATTATTTTCCACATCAACCCCACGGGAAAATTCGTCGTCGGCGGCCCCAACGGCGACACCGGTCTCACCGGGCGCAAGATCATCGTCGACAGCTACGGCGGCCGCGGCGCCCACGGCGGCGGCGCCTTCAGCGGAAAAGATCCCTCCAAGGTCGATCGCAGCGCTTGCTACATGGGCCGATACATCGCCAAGAACATCGTCGCCGCCGGGCTCGCCCGATGCGCCGAAGTCCAACTGGCCTACGCCATCGGCGTGGCCAATCCCGTCTCCATCACCGTCACCACCGAAAACACCGCCGCCATCCCCGAAGACCAGATCGCGGAGCTAATTAAGCAGCATTTCCCCCTCACCCCGCGCGGCATCATCAAGTACCTTGATCTGCTCCGTCCGATCTACAAGCAGACCGCTCGCCACGGCCACTTCGGCCGCATCCCCGGCCGCGACGGCGGCTTCAGTTGGGAAAAAACCGATAAAGCCGAGGCCCTCGCCAAGGCCGCGGGAATTTCAATGAAAAAGGCGGGCTGAAAAATCTGGGTAGGGTGGGCGTACTCGCCCACCATTCGGCTCGACACGCGCAATCGGTGGGCGAGTACACCCACCCTACCCGACTGAAAGAGACGGTCACACCGCCTTTCGAAAGAGCATCTGCTGCAAGCTTCTGGCGATCAATTCCGAGCGGCCAATCTTCCAACGACGGGCGACGGCGTCCGCCTCCGCGAGCAATCCCCGCTCTATCGTGATGTTGATCCGTTCCGAGCCGCGTCCAATCCGCGGCCGTCCGGCACGCCTGCGGGCCTTGCGCTCTTCAGCCCGCTCCGCCGACGTCATCGGCCGCGTTCGGTCAATGGTGCCCGGCTGCTCGTATTCCTTCGTGGCGTCGGCCAATTCGGCGGCGTTCATGTCCTGATACCGCTTGGTCTTTAATGTTTTCATCGGCGTTCCAGCGGTTCCATCGGAACTGCACGATAGAATTATACACATCAAATTAATGGACGCAAGTAAGCCGGTTGCCCTTGCAGTCAGCAAAACAGTGGGTGAGCTATCTGGTGCCTGGCGTAGCCGCCGTGGTGAGTTGGCTGAGGCCCCTAAAGAGTTGGATGCCGCCGAACAGAATCGCTCCCCAGGCGACGAGGTAAGGTCCCCCATGTTGTGAAACGGCCGAATAGCTTCCAGCGGTCACCAGGACGCCGATGAGGCATATCCCGCCGCCGATCAGCACGTTTCTCATTCCATCCCGGCGGTCTCGCTCAATTCGCGGAGTTGCGGCTAAAATCAATACCTTAACGTCACCCCGAATGTATCCAACTTGCCCTGAGTCCGCGGTGACGTTGAGCCATTTGATCCCATCCTGCTCGGCAGTCACGCCCCGCGTCGTGATGCGAGCGTCTCTCTCCAGCATTGCCACGACTGGCGCGTTCAGGCCCGGCGCCGCGTAAAGCGGAGCCTGGTCTTGGCGCAGGCACATTGTCTTGATGCTGTGGATGGCAACCTTGCCATCGACGAAGCCGCAGCGGCCATCCGCGAGCTTGATTTCGACGAAGCCGCCCGAGCCTTTGGTAAGTTCCACCTCCGGGCAGTCCGTTAACTGACAGATAAGGCGCGACTTGTTATTCGCCGACGCATACATGGGGACTTTCGAGTCCAATATTTTGACGTTGATCCAAGCTCTCATGACGATTGCTCCGAGAATTTTCGCGGCGTTGGTGACAATGGACGAAGTCGCCCTGCAGCGCCATCGGACCATCTCATGTTCCCCTTAACTTGCCATGGGATACCGGGGAACGCGACGATTCTGCTCGCCCCCAAAAAAAGGCCGGGTGATAATGAACGTCACACCGCCTTTCGGATAGCGCTGCTCCGCATGAGCCCGCCTGAGACAGTTTTCTTGCTGTCTCATTCATGCCGCTCCGAATTCGAGCCGTAACTATATTTGTGAACAGCAGTTACACTCAATCAATAAGTTTGTGTGTACTAATCAAACTCTCCAAACTGTCTCAAAGTGTCGCATTCTGTCTCATCACGCCGCGACGGCCTTGGCATGCGTGGCTTGTCGGGGGATTTGGCAGAGGCGGAGGATGGGGCCGTGGAAATAATTGCGGAGGGATTTGAAGTTGGATTCGATTCCAGACGGCTCGGAACTGGTGAGGATGACGCCGTCGATTCCGCCGCCTTCGAAGGCGCGGTTGGCCGCGACGATCGGAAGATCGCGGTAGGACAGGTTCTCGAAGGCCGGGTTGTTGTCGGCGAGGCAGCGCATTTGCAATCCCGTGGATCGGCAGGCGTTGTAGGTGGCCCAGACGTTGTCGGTGAAGTCGGCCAACACAACCCGCCAAACGCTGCCGCGGCGAGCCCAGTCGCCGATCATGGTTGCCTGTTTGCGGAATGCGAACACGGATTCCAGCACGTCCTGAGTCACCGGATCGGCGGCGGAGATGATTTGGCGGATGGATTGCAATCGAGCCAGCAGAACCGCCAGATGGCCGGCGCGTTTCTTCCCGCCGTGTGCGGCCAGGGCGCGGTATTTCGTCGCCCAATCCTGCCAATAGATTTGCCGCAGTTTTGGCGGCAGATACCGATGCGCCACCGCAAGCTGCTCGGCGACTTCGGCGACGGTGGGAGAAGTCTGGTCGGCGGTTTTGGCCAGGCCTTCAAAGACGATGTCTTCCCGCCGGTCGATGCGAAAGCCGGCGCCCAGGATGCGGAAGCTGAGATCGTAATCCGCGGCCGATCCGCCGATCGCCGGAAATCCGCCGATGCGGTCCACAACCGACTTGCGGAAACAGCTTGCTCCGAGCTTAACGAGACTCGGCAAAGCCGGACCCTGGGTCGAGCCGTCGGACATCGTCAATTTTCCGACGACGGCCCCGATGGTTGGATCGGAATCGAGAAGGGAAAGGATCGATCGAAGCGCCGCGCCGTCGGCCGGGCCGGAATGTTCGCCCAGCGGGATGACGTATTGCCCGGAACATGCCGCGATGGTCTGGTCCTTGGCGGGCAGGCAAACATTGGGGAATTGCGCCCGGATCGCCTCGGCGGAGCCGCTGGCGCCAGCGGCGGAGCCGTTGGCGGGGGTTTCATGCCCGAGACAGATTTCCCATTGGCCCCGCGGCAGGGGGGTTATCCCGCACAAATGGGCAAGGATTTGCCGAACCGCCGCGGGACTGTGGCGTGCCGTCAATAGATAGCTAAGTCGCATATCCGTCGGGTTTATTGGCCGGCTCATTTGCATGGGTTCAGTTCCAACGGGGATTCGTCCGATAAATACTTCAGATGGTTCCTGGCAGGAAGATTTGCAACCTCGAAAGGCTGCTGGCCGTGCGCCGCGAGGCGCGATCCGCCGGTCGGATTGTCGTCCACTGCCATGGCTGTTTTGATATCGTCCATCCGGGGCACATCCAGCACTTGCAATACGCCAAATCATTGGGCGATGAATTGGTCGTGACGGTCAGCGCCGATTCGCAGGTGCAAAAGGGCGTGGATCGGCCGCTCATCCCCGACGATCTTCGCGCCTCCAGCTTGGCGGCGTTGGAATCCGTGGATTGGGTTTACGTCAATCCGCATCCGACGGCCGTGGAACTGCTCGAGGAAATCCAGCCGGACATTTACGTCAAGGGCAAGGAATACGAACGCAACAGCGATCCGCGCTTCCTGGCCGAGCGCGATGCGGTGGCGCGTCACGGCGGAAGGGTGGTTTTCTCCAGCGGAGAGGTGGTTTATTCCTCCACCTCGCTCATCGACGCCATGGAAGACCGCCAAACCATGTCCGACGAAAAGGTTTTGCGGTTTCGCAGGAAATTCGATCTTTCCGGCGCGTCGCTGCACCGCGTGATCCAGAAATTCCGCGGGCAGAAGGTAGTCGTGGTGGGGGACTATATTCTCGACTGTTATCACTTTTGCGACGCGACGGGGATCGCCGGCGAGGGGCCGATGATGGCGCTTCGCCAATTGCAAAGCCGGGATTATGACGGCGGCGCGGCGGTCATCGCGCTTCATTTGGCCGGCTTGGGCGCCCAGACCACCCTCGTGACCAGCCTGGGCAGCGATCTATTCTCGCGGGAAACCGCGATGCGGCTGCAAAGCCGCGGATTGGCCGTGGAATCCTCCGGTCATCGCCGGCAGATCGTCACCAAGAGCCGCTATCTGGCGGATCAAACCAAGCTTTTCAAGGTCGATTGCGGAACGGTCGATCCGATCGATTCGCAATGCGAACAGCGGATCGCCGAGAAAATCCTGGCATCCTCCGAAGGCGCCGCGGCCGTGGTCTTCGCGGATTTCGGATATGGGCTGATCACCGAATCGCTTCTGGACCGCATCATGCCCGAGCTGCGCAAGACGGTGCCAATTCTCACGGCGGACGTCAGCGGCCGGCAAATCAGCCTGCTGCGATTCAAATCGGTGGACCTGCTGTGTCCCACGGAACGGGAGGTACGCGAGACCCTGCACGATTTCGCCAGCGGCCTTGGCGCGGTTGTCTGGCGGCTCCTCGCCGAAACCAAGGCGCGTCAGGCCATCATTACCCTGGGAAAACAGGGCTTGGTGACGTTCACTCCGCCCCAGCAGGCGGACGATGCGATGCTCGGCAGGCTTTCCAGCGAATACCTCCCGGCTTTCTCAAACCGGGTGGTGGATCCGTTGGGGTGCGGCGATGCGTTGCTGGCGACGGCGAGCCTGGCGTTGGCGTGCGGGGGATCGCTGTACGCGGCGGCATACCTGGGATCGCTCGCGGCCGCGATCGAAATCCAGCAAATGGGGAATCAGCCGCTCACGGCCGAACGACTGGCCGATGCGGTCACCCATCGCGAGGCAGCCGCGGCGCGGCTGGCGTCGTGAACCCTTCTTATTATGGACGGTTTTGCCCGCGCTGGCCCGGCGGAAGCAGTTCACCGAATTGCTGCTCGTATCGCTTGATCAACTGCATCAGCGATTGCGAGAGCCGCTTGGCGTTCATGTACGACATCACCACGCGGTCCGTGATCTTCAGCAGCAACTGCTGCTGGCCCGTCTGCGGATTCGGATTGGGCATGTTGAAGCCCAGATCGATCACGACCTCGTCATTGGTGGCGTGAATGCGATAGGAATTGCTGTAAATCTGCCGCAGTTCCCGTTCGTCCAAAAGCACCTGAACGCCCGGCTGCGATCCCTCTGGTTGTGTTTCCTCTGACATGGTTCTCCTGTTGTATGAGGCCGGACATTGTGCCGATTTGCCCGCGAATGTCCACAGCGTCAAGCAGAGAAGATGAATTGAACCGCCAAGACGCCGAGGACGCCAAGAAGTCAATTATAAATCATGCCGAATTATCTTTGCGAATCTGATTCACATCAGCGGCAATAATGCATTTCGGCTTTGCTTTTTCCCACCTTGGCGTCTTGGCGTCATGGCGGTTCAATCGTCTTCCGTAATTTCAGGTCAATACTGCGGTCCGCCGGGATTGACGTCCTTGTTCCACAGCAGAATTCCCCCCGCCATGCTTTTCACGTCCTTGAACCCCTGCTGGCGGAGGATTTGAGTGAACTGCATGGATCGCCCGCCGCTCTTGCAATGGACGACGATTTTGTCTTGCTCATGGCCTTTGAGTTCGCCGATGCGCTGGGCCAATTGCTGCAACGGGATGAGCTTTGCCGAGTCAATGCGGGTGATCGCCTGTTCGCTGGGGAGCCGGCAATCGATAAGAAGGAAATCGTTGCTCTGATCCAGCAGCGATTTGACCTCTCGGGGCGTGATTTCCCAATCCGGCTTGAACGCATAGCCCGGGGGAAGCCCGCGGGAATCGAGCGAGGGATCGGATTTCGGATGGGCGCTAAATCCGGTTTTGGATTGCCGGACTTCGGCTTCGGTCTCGGCCAGGCTTTTGGGGTCGAGTGTGGGGACGCCGCAGAACTGCTCATAATCGATCGGCTTGGTGATGGAGGGCTGGTCCCCGCAAACGGGACAAGCCGGATCGCGCCGGAGCTTGAACGTCTTGAATTCCAGATCGAGGGCGCTGAACGTGGTGAGCCGCCCGATCGCAGGCCGGCCGATGCCCAGGATCAGCTTGAGCACTTCGTTGGCCTGCAAAGTTCCGATGATTCCGGGCAACACGCCGACGACGCCGCCTTCGGCGCAGCTCGGCACCGATCCCGGGTCCGGCGGCTCGGGATACATGCAGCGATAGCACGGCCCGCGCTCGCCCGGCCGATCGGGATTCTCCAGATGCGCCGCGAACACCGTCACCATTCCCTCAAATCGGAAGATCGAACCATACACGTTCGGCTTTCTAAGCAGCACGCACGCATCGTTCACGCAATATCGCGTCGGGAAATTGTCCGTCCCATCGATGATGACGTCGTAATCCTTCACAAGTTCGAGAACGTTCGAACTGTTCACAACGGTTTTGTGCTCGATGATGTTGACGTCGGGGTTCAGGTCTTTGAGGCGTTTGCCGGCCGCTTTGACTTTGTCCTCGCCGATGGTCGAGACGCCGAAGAGCACCTGCCGCTGAAGATTGCTCGGGCTGACGACATCAACATCGGCCAATCCGATCGTCCCGACGCCGGCGGCAGCCAAATAAAGGCTGATCGGACAGCCTAATCCGCCCGCCCCGATGCAGAGCACCTTCGCGTTGATGAGCTTGAGTTGGCCGTCCATGCCGACTTCGGGAAGGATCAGATGCCGCTTGTAGCGGTTGATTTGTTCGGTATTGAGCTGGGTAACAGGCATGGCAAAACCCTAGTTCAGCAATGGGGAGGAATCAAGTGGGCGCGGGTATCCACGGGGCGGCCGCATTCTGTTTCGTGTAGCCGGCGGGCTTGCCCGCCGTATTCGACCGCAAATCGAGCGGGATTTACGATTCCCAACTGAAGGTGGTCGACTGAATCGCGGTACAATTGCCGTCGATGAAACGCTTTCGCCGATGGCTGTGGGGTGGCATTGCAACAATATCATTGCTGCTGTGTGTCGCAACGATAAGTCTGTTAGTGCGATCTGAATTCAAGCAGTACATCTGGGAATGGATTCGCCGGTCTCCGGGCGGCGCGTCATGGAAACTCATTCAGATCCTGATCGGCCATGACAAAATCGCGTTTAACATCTTTGTGGGACCATCCAAGACTTATCCGGGTGTCCAACTATTGCAATTTCCCCTGCTTTTCCCAGCGATATTGTTTTCAGCGATGGCGATCGTGGCGTTGAGAAAATACCGGAAGATGCACAAAAACATGATGGATCAGCGCATTCGCGATCGTATTTGCACTCGCTGCGGCTACGATCTCCGCGCCACACCAGACCGATGTCCGGAGTGTGGAACAGTCCCGCCGAGAAAGGAAATAAACGCGAGCTGAACCAGACACGAAATTCCGGTGGAGGGTCACTTTGAGATATTTTTTGTGGCGAGATTTGGATCAATACGGCGGGCAAGCCCGCCGGCTACACGCGGGAATTGATCCGCCAACGGATTCGCAATTTTCTTGACACGAATCCCCTTCGGCGGTAGCAGTATCACATGGAACAGCCCAAAATCGTTCACGACGCGATTACTTTTGACGACGTTCTGCTGATCCCGGCCAAGAGCGCGTTTGTGCCGGCGGATGCGGATACCCATACTCGCCTGACGCGCAAAATCGAACTTAATATTCCCCTGATCTCCGCGCCCATGGATACCGTCACCGAGGCGGCGCTGGCGATCGCGCTGGCGCAGGAAGGGGGGATCGGAATCATTCATAAAAATCTTTCCGTCGAGAATCAGGCCAGGGAAGTCGAGAAGGTCAAGCGCAGCGAGAACGGAATAATCGTCGATCCGATCACGTTGCCGCCGACGGCAACCATTGCCACGGCGCGCAAGATCATGCAGGAATACAACGTCAGCGGGATTCCAATCGTCGAAGGCGGGCCGGACGTCAGCGCGTTGCCGCATCGGCGTCATGCGGCGATGGGGAATTCCAAGCCTCCGAAGCTCGTCGGCATCATGACTCGGCGCGATTTGAAATTTCAGGAGAACGACGCGCGGAGCATCGGCGAGGTGATGACGCGCGAAAAGCTCATCACCGCCCCGGAGCATACGACGCTGGATGAGGCCGAGCGGATTCTTTACAAGTCCAAGGTGGAGAAGCTGCTCCTGGTGGACAAGGAAAACCGGCTGATCGGGCTGATCACCATGCGGGACATCGACAAGATGCATCAGTTCCCCAATTCCTGCAAGGACCGGCGCGGCCGGCTGCGGGTGGGGGCGGCCACGGGCGTTCACGACTTTGCCCGCGTGGAGGCGCTCATCAACGCCGATGCGGATGTCGTGGTGGTGGATACGGCGCATGGGCACAGCCAGAACGTGCTGGATACCGTCAAAGAGATCAAGAAGCGGTGGAACATCGAAGTGATCGCGGGGAACGTGGCGACGGCGGCAGCGGCCAGGGACCTGATCGACGCCGGGGCGGATGGCGTGAAAGTGGGGATCGGTCCCGGCGCCATCTGCACCACTCGCATCATCAGCGGAGTGGGGGTCCCGCAGATCACGGCGATCATGAACGTTGCCAGCATCGCCGACCTCGCGGGCGTGCCGGTGATTGCCGACGGCGGCATTCGACACAGCGGGGACATCACCAAGGCGATGGCCGCCGGAGCCAGCAGCGTCATGATGGGCAGCCTGTTCGCCGGATTGGACGAATCACCCGGTGAAATGGTCATTCACCAGGGCCGGCGGTACAAGACGTATCGCGGCATGGGGAGCATGGGGGCGATGATCAGCGGATCGAAGGACCGCTACGGCCAGGCGGGTGTGAGGGAATCCAGCAAACTCGTGCCCGAGGGCGTGGAGGGGCGCGTGCCGTACCGCGGGTCCCTCGGCGATTTCGTCTATCAGATGGTCGGTGGATTGCGGGCGGGAATGGGATATTGCGGCACCCGCGATATCGAGTCTTTGCGGAAGGAAGCGCGCTTCTGCCGCGTCTCTTCCGCCAGCATGGCCGAGAGCCATCCGCACGACATCACCATCACCAAGGAATCGCCGAATTACACTGTCGAGTATGCGGATGACGGACGGTAGAATAGGAAAGTCAAAAGCGCCCGGCGTACCGGGGCTTTGGGAGTTGCGATCATGACGACGCGATTGATGACGTTGGCGATGGCGTCGATGGCGGCCATGCTGGTGCTGGGCGCCGGATGTTCGTCGAATTCGCAGTTATCCGATGACGATTCCATGGCCGGTGATCCGACCACCCGGGCGATGTCCGATCCGATGGGTTATGCTCCCGCTGAGCATGAGGATATCTCCGGGGGCGGTATGACCGATTTCAACAGCGAAGCTTTCAAAAAGGATATGAATCATGTCCTCAATCCGTAAATTGGCGCCAAGGACGGTGGTTTTGGGTCTCCTGGTGTTGGGCGGCTGTCAGCTTGAGCACAATACGCCCGGTCCCGAGGCGTTGAGTTCAACGCCGGTCAAGACCGATCCGGCGATGCAAAAGAGACTATGGAACCCATCGGCGGGGTTTTATGTCAACGACGCGGTTTTGACCCGGCCCGATTACACTCCGCTTCAGCCCATAGCGCTGCCGTGCATACTGAACGCGCTTACGGAACCGGTGCTGTATCTGGGCAATCTCTGCTACGTGCCCGCCGGCGTGTTTTTCCAGTTCCCATGGACGATGGAGGTAAACAAGTCATTGTCCACGCCCTCGTCTTACACGTTGATGCCGCCGTTACCCAACGGACCGGAGCTGGAGCCGACCTACTGATTCCCCGCCATGGCACTGACCCGCCAACAGATTTCTGAATCCGCCGCCGGAAAATTGTCGGCCGCGCTGCCAACGCTGGGCGCGATTCCGGCGCTGATCGGCCTGGACGGATTCGTGGATGAAATCATCGCGGTCGTGAACAAGCGGCTGGACCGCCAGCATTTCGAGCCGATGAAAACCATCGCGGTATTCGGCGAAAAGATCCTGAAGGCCGCGGGCCAATCCAGCAATTACGAGCTTTACGTCAAACAGACCAAACTGGGCGGCAACGGGCCGATCATGGCCAACGCCCTGGCGGCGGCGGGGTTGGCGGTGACGTACGTCGGCTGCCTGGGATATCCGACCATCCATCCCGTCTTCGCCGAGCTTGCCAGACGTGCCAAGGTCCTGAGCATTGCCGAGCCGGGCCATACCGACGCCCTGGAATTTGAAGATGGAAAGCTGATGCTCGGCAAGCACCAGAGTCTGGGGGACGTCAATTGGCAAAACCTCGCCGGGCGCGTTGGGAAAGAGCAGTTGGTCAAGCTGTTCGGCGGCGCGAAGCTGATCGGCATGATGAACTGGACGATGTTGCCGTTCATGTCCGACATCTGGTACGTGCTGCAAAGCGAAATCCTCCCAAGTTGCCCGAAGCAGGAGCGGATTCTGTTCGTCGATCTGGCCGACCCGGAAAAGCGCACCCATGACGACCTCTCGGCGGCGCTGAAGATTCTGTCCGGCTTCCAATCGACGGTGAACGTGGTCCTGGGATTGAACCTGAAGGAATCGGAGGCGGTCGCGCAGGTGCTGGGCATCGCGCTGCCGGCGGATTCGGAAGCCTTGATCGAGCGGACCGCCGGCGAGATTCGCAGGCGGCTGGGCATCTCGTGCGTGGTGATCCATCCGCGCAAAGGCGCCGCGGCGGCGACGGAGCGGGAATCCGCCGCTTTCGCCGGGCCGTTTGTCCACCAGCCTAAAATCAGCACGGGCGCGGGCGACCATTTCAACGCGGGCTTCTGCATCGGCCGCGTAGCCGGATTGAGCCTGGAAGAGAGCCTGTGCGCCGGCGTCGCGACAAGCGGATATTACGTCCGCAATGCCGAGAGTCCCACGGGCGGCCAGCTTGCGGATTTCATCGCCAACCTTCCATCGCCGCAGGGGTAGTTTCGCAGCAGCGTTCCCCGAAACTCCACCATCGCATCCGCCGACAAAAAAAGGGCGGCACGTCTTGTGCCGCCCGGCGCTGGACTGCAATCGAATTCTGGTCGATCAGGCCTGGATTCCGTCGATGGTCGGCGGCATCTTGGTCACGTGAACGCGGAAGTGGGGGGTGGAGCTGATCGACGTGTGGCGAGCCGCCGAGTGGCGCGCGATCGCTTTGCGGGCTACGTGACGCGTCGCCATCAGCTTCCGGTGCGTCAGATTTGTAACCTTGCGATGCGTCGCGCGAACGAGACGATGCCGATGGCTGACTTTGACGACGGCTCTATGCGTTAGGGCCGGGGCGACCAGCTTGTGATGAGTCGTGGTCGTGGCGAACATTGGAACAGCCGGAACCGCCAAAAGCGCGGCGACGGCCCAAACGAGCGTGGACTTTAACATGAGTTTCTCCTTGGCTACGCGGTCCCGTGCGACACCGCTCGGGCTGAGTGTCTTATCGGACGGGCGGGCGAAGTGAGATGAGAGAATCCGGGGAAGGAACTATTTTTCCTCGACGATCGTCTCGCGGACGACTTCTTCGATGCTGGTGATGCCGTCGTAAATTGCCATGATGCCGCAGCTTCGTAGCGGGCGCATCCCGCGCTTTTGGGCTTCCATGCGGAGGACCTGTGTGCTGGCGTGCTGGATGACGAGGTCGCGCATGTCGTCATCCAGCAGCATGATCTCATAAAGACCGAGCCGGCCCTTGTAGCCGGTGTTGTTGCACATGTTGCAGCCCTTGCCGTAGTAGAACTTCTTGCCGACGACGTCCTCGTGACGAAGGTCCAGCTCCATGAGCTGATCCAGTGAAGGGGTGTATTCGGTTTTGCAATTGAGGCAGATCTTGCGCACCAGCCGCTGGGCGATGACGCCCTCGATGGTGGCGGTGACGAGGAAGGGCTCCAGCCCCAAATCCAGCAAACGCGCGATGGCGCTGGGGGCGTCGTTGGTGTGCACCGTGCTGAAAACCAGGTGGCCGGTCAGGGACGCCTGCACTGCGATCTCGGCGGTTTCCTTGTCGCGGATTTCGCCGACCAGAATGATGTCGGGGTCCTGACGCAGCATGGATCGAAGGATGCGGGCGAAGGTCAACTCGAAATCGGGCCTGATCTGGCACTGGATGACGCCGTCGATGTCGTACTCCACCGGGTCTTCGGCGGTGATCAGCTTGCTGCTGGCATCGTTCAGCTCGCGCAGCGCCGAATAAAGGGTCGTGGTTTTTCCGGAGCCGGTGGGGCCGGTGACGAGGACGATTCCGTTGGGCTTGTGAATGAGCTGGCGCGTCGTGGTCAGGTCTTCATCTCGCATGCCCAGCTTGTCCAGGTCGAGGCTGACGTTGGCGCGGTCGAGCACGCGCATGACGACGCTTTCGCCGAACATCGTCGGCAGGACGCTGACGCGGAGGTCGATCGGCTGGTTGTTCACGTTCAGCTCGATGCGCCCGTCCTGCGGGAGCCGGCGCTCGGCGATGTCGAGATTCGCCATGACCTTGATGCGGCTGCTGATGGCGGGGGCGATGTGTGCCGGCGGCGGCATCATCTCGTACAGCACGCCGTCTATCCGATACCGCATCTTGAACTCGCCCTCGAACGGTTCGAAGTGGATGTCGGATGCCTTGTCCTTGATCGCCTGCAACAGCACGAGGTTGATCAGCTTGCGGACCGGATTGGAATTCGCCGCCTCTTCCAGGCTGTCGATGTCGATCGATTCGCCGCGGTTCTTGAGGTCCTTGAGCGAATCATCATTTTGAAGCTCGCCGAGGATTTCCCCCATGCCTTCGGCGGCGGCCTGGTAATACTTGCCGATCAGGCGTTCCAACTGCTCGGTATCGGCGGCGATTTTGGCCGTCACCTGGTATTGCATCAGGGACCGCAGGTCGTCCAGGGCCCGGAAATTCTCGTGTGAGGCCATCGCCACCGTCAGGCTCTTGGTGGCCGGATCAAACGTCAGCGGCAGAACCTTGTTGGTGGTGGCGAGCTGCGCCGGCACCGCCGCGATGGTGGCCGGATCGATGGTGACGCCTTCCAGGTTGATCAGTTCGAATCCCTGTTGCGCCGCCAGGGCGATGCTGAGATCGCTCTCCTTGATCGCGCCCATGTCGATGAGGATTCGCCCGAGAGCGCCGCCCTTTTGTTTCTGGAAGTTGAGGGCTTCGGTGTATTGCTCGCGCGTCACCTTCCCCATCTTCTGAAGGACCCGGCCCAGAGGCCGGCCCTTGAGTTCGGAGATGGCGGGTATGCCCGGGGTCTGGGCGGTCGGCGCGGCAGCCAAAGGCGCGGCAGGCGAAGGGGCGGCAGGCGAAGGGGCGGCAGCCGGAAAGTCGGCGGTCGTCGGCGCGGCGGCTGGCGGCGGAGGCGGGGCGGCCGGAGGCGCGGCGGGAGCGCCGTTGCCATTGCCCGAGGCCGCCGGCGCAGTATGGGTTGGCGCCGCGGTCGGCGCGCGGTGCGGCGGAGGAATGCGAGTCACCGGGACGGCTGTCACGGGAACGTGCCGCGCCGCCGCCGGCGCGGGATTCGCCGGCTTGTTCACTGGGGATTTCGGTTCGGAAGGTGCTTGTGACATCGCTGGAGTCCTTTAGTCTTTCCAAAAGCCCGCGGATGGCCATCCGCGGGATTGCGTTTCGCTATTGCTTCTTCGCGGCCATCGCCTGCATCCGGACGCGGTTGGCCTCCATCTGTGCCCGGCGTTCGGCATCGTGGGTCGGCGTCGCGGCGCCACCGCCGCCGGGGGCGGAAGGTTTGGGCTTCGCCGGAGTGGCGCTGTTCTCGCCCCCGGCGTCTCCGCCGCCCAACTGTTCGTCCTCGCCCATGCCGGCGTCGATGCCCGCCCGGGTGAAACGCTCCATCATCATCCCCGGCACCTTGCTCTTGTCGATGGCCTCCTCGGCGCTGATCTTGCCGGCCTGATAGAGCGTCCACAACGTGTCATCAAGCAGTTGCATGCCGTAGCGCTTGCCGGTCTGAATTTCCGAGTCGATTCGGAAGACCTTGTTTTCACGGATCAGGTTCTGAATGCTGGGGGTGACGTACATGAATTCGTATGCCGCGACCATGCCCTCGACGTCCGCCCGCGGGCAAAGCGCCTGGGAAAGAACGGCGATGAGATTGTTGGCCAACTGAACGCGCACCTGCTCCTGTTGATCGGTGGGGAAGGCGTCGATAATGCGATTGATGGTGCTGGCGCACCCGCTGGTGTGGAGGGTCCCGAAAACCAGGTGGCCGGTTTCCGCGCAGGTGATCGCCGAGCCGATGGTCGCCAAATCTCTCATTTCGCCCACGAGCATCACGTCCGGGTCCTGACGCAAGGCGCGGCGGAGGGCCTCGGAAAAGCTGGGAACGTCAACGCCCACCTCGCGCTGAACCACGATCGACTTCTTGTGGTCGTGGTAATACTCGATGGGGTCTTCCATCGTGATGATATGGCGATCGAAATTCTCGTTGATGTGGTTGATCATGCACGCCAGGGTCGTGGTTTTTCCCGACCCGGTGGGGCCGGTGACCAGGAAGATTCCGCGGGGCCGGCGGCAGATTTGCTCGGCCATCTTGGGCAGGCCGATCTCCTCGAACGTCATCAGCTTATTGGGAATTCGGCGCAGGACGATGCTGGCGCAACCCTTTTGCTTGAAGACCGAGACGCGGAAGCGCGTTTCGGCGCCGAAGGCGAACCCGAAGTCCCCGCTGCCCGTTTCCTCGAATTCCTGCTGAATCCGTTCGGGGGTGATGCTCTTCATCAGCGCCATCGTGTCCTCGGCGTCCAGGACCTTGGTCTGGAGTTCGCGCAAATGGCCGTGGAGCCGCAACGTCGGCGGTTTTCCCACCGGCAGATGAAGGTCCGAAGCGTTGCGGCGAACGCAGGTCTCAAGCAAACGGTCTATTTGAAGGGTTGATGCCATGGCTGATTATACCTGTACGATCTACATTTGAACGACGCCTTCAATCTGGGCGACTTTGACGACCTCCTCGGCCGTGGTGATTCCGGAGAGCACCTTGATCCGGCCATCGGCCAGGAGGGATTTCATTCCTCCGGCCAGGGCGGCCTTGCGAATCTTGTTGGTCGGCGCACGCTCGAACGCTAGGGTGCGGATTTCGTTGTTCATGTGCATCAACTCGAAGATTCCGATTCGCCCGCGGAACCCCGTGCTCGTGCAATAATCGCAGCCGCGCGGTTTGTAAATGATCTTGTCCTTGAGATCGTCCGGCCTGATCCCGGCGAGCTTCAGCCACATCGGGTCCGGCTCCTTGTCGGGCTGCTTACACTTGGGGCAAAGCGCCCGGATGAGACGCTGGCCCATGATGGCCTGAATCGAACTGGCGACCAGGAAGGGCTTGATCCCCATGTCGATCAGCCGCGTGATGGCGCCGGGGGCGTCGTTCGTATGAAGCGTGCTGAAGACCAGGTGGCCGGTCAGAGCGGCCTGGACGGCGACTTCGGCGACCTCCTTGTCGCGGATTTCGCCGACCAGAATGATGTTGGGCGCCTGACGCAGCATCGCCCGCAGAATCTTGGCGAAGCTCAACCCGATGTTCTCCCGCACCTGGCATTGATTGATCCCGACGAAGTTGTACTCCACTGGGTCTTCGGCGGTGATGATCTTCTTGTCGGGACGGTTCAGTTCGTTCAGGGCGGCGTAAAGCGTCGTCGTCTTGCCAGAGCCGGTCGGGCCGGTGACCAGGAAAATCCCGTTGGGGCGCTTGATGATCTTCTGGAATACTTTGTAATCCTCTTCTTCAAACCCGAGGCTCTGAATGCCGATCCGGACGCTATCCGGACGCAAAATACGCAGCACCACCGATTCACCGTGATACGCCGGCAGCGTGCTGACGCGGAAG
>Ga0181518_10000483_pt1 | contig 43116 bp, 56 predicted proteins | sample PEATcosm2014_Bin_28_FD_119751 | JGI IMG/M metagenome (GOLD analysis project Ga0181518, IMG submission 119751) | Peatland microbial communities from MTU Mesocosm Facility, Houghton, MI, USA - PEATcosm2014_Bin01_60_metaG | ecosystem: Environmental > Terrestrial > Soil > Wetlands > Peat | place...
CCCGGAAGTGCGCCCTCGAACAACCAGGCCCGCAGCTCGCGTTCTTGAGCCCGGGCCAGCTGCACCACTCTCTGGGGCTGGTCCGAGGACCGTTGGATCATGGCCAGGGTCTGCAGGACCGAATCGTGGACCCGGGCGGCCATGTCTGCCCGATCCTCGGCTCGGGCTCGAGCTTGGCGCTCGGCGACGAGGTCGCGGGCCAGCCGCAGCCACCAGGGGCCGAACAACACGACGAACGCGGCGATCACCAAGAACGCGCCCCCGACGGGACGCAACACCGCCTCGCTCGGGTGCCCGATGACCAGGACGGCCACCCCGATCGCCAAGAGCACGAACCCCGCGCCGAACCGAACGAGCAAGGCGCGCCATCGCCGCTCTGACTTCGACTGCAACTGCACGACGGGTTCGGCGACTTGGCGGAGCCAGCCGCGCTCTTCGGCGTCGCAGTTTCGCCAGATGAGCACGAGAGCCCCGACACCGACGAAGAACGGCCATGCGAACGAACTGAGGAATCCCACGTGAAGCGCCGCACCCACCACGACCGTGCCCACCGCCACCGGCAGGAGCGCCAACGCCAGGACGAGCCCACGACGGTCCGTGGCGGCCCGGGACGCGATGCTGGTCGCCTCACCTTCCATCGGCATCAGCAGCCAGGCCACGAAGTAGGCCCCCGCGCCGAACCCGCCGGCCAACGCCAGCAGCACCAGGCCGACTCGGACGACCGAGACGTCGATCCCGAGGCGCCTCGACAGCCCACCGGCAACCCCACCCAAGAGACGGTCTTCGCGTGAACGGCGCCACGGGCCGCGCCTGACACGACGCCCTAGGTGGCGCCAACGCGCCGAGTGCCACCCAGGGTTCGTCCATGGGCCCCTGGGGGGCGCCCAACCGTCCGGTCCCGGACCGGCCGGCGGGCCGAACGAGCCCGGCGACGCCTCCTTTGGTCCCGGAGCGCGCTCGGGCCCCGTGTCCGGCGCAGGAACGAGGGAATCGACAGGGTCCGAGATACCTCGATGATCGCGCCCCTCGGGGGGTGTGACCATCGGGGACCTCCCTGACCGGGACCCACCGTGGTCAGGGTCGACTCGGGGCGATTCCCGATACCACCGGCCGGCCGGCCGGCTCATGATCGGGCCATGGAACTTACGACTCACGCTACCGACACCGAACCCCAACCGCTCCGACGTTCGCTGCAGGGACGGCTGATTGCCGGAGTGGCCAGCGGGCTGGCCGACCACTTCGACGTCGACGTCGCCATCGTGCGGATCGTCCTCGTCGTGCTGGGGCTCACCGGCGGGCTCGGCATCCCCTTGTACGTGGCCGCGTGGCTCCTGGTCCCCGAGGAGGGATCCGACCACGCCGTCGCCGACGAGCTCCTGGCCAATCTCCACCGAACCTGAGCGGCGACCCGAGCTTCGACAAGTCCGAGACCTACTCGAAAGGAGAGGCATGGCCTGCACACCCTACGGACCCTGGTATTCCACCCGATCGAGCCGCCTGGCCGACCCCAACATGCGGGTCGGAGATGCCGAGCGCAACCAGGTCGCCGACGCGCTCTCTCAACACTTCTCCGACGGCCGCCTCGACGCCTCGGAGCTGAAGGAGCGGCTCGACAAGGCCATCTCTGCCAAGACCCGCGGGGACCTGTCGGGGCTGCTGACCGACCTGCCGGTGTTGACCCCGACCGGGCACCCGGCCAGGCGCCGGGGGGCACTGTGGGTCGCGGTGGTGGGGCTCTTCATCGCGATCTCGGTTCCTTGGCACCTGACACCCTGGCCATGGTTCCCCCGCGTACCGTGGCTCGTCGTGGCGGTGGTCGTCCTGGTGGTCTGGCGTCGATCCCGACGCCACCGAGAGGCCCGGGCCGGCGCCTAGAGCTCTTTTTCGGGGAGCCGCTCGACGTTCACGTCCCGGAACGACACCACCCTGACCGAGGGTACGAAACGGGCCGGGCGGTACATGTCCCACACCCAGGCGTCGGTCAACTCGATCTCGATGCAGGGCGGCGAGGTCTCCGACCGCACGTGTAAGGAGACCTCGTTGGCCAGGTAGAAGCGACGCTCGGTCTCCACGACGTAGGAGAACATCGGGAGCACCGCTCGGTACTCCTGGACCAGTGCGAGCTCGATGTCGGCCTCGTACTGCTCGAGTTCTTCCTCGCTCAACGGAAGACCCGGGTGGCCGTCACGGCCGGGCGGTGCGCCGTTCTTTGATCTTGGCGGACTTCCCCGCCCGGTCCCGCAGGTAATAGAGCTTGGCCCGGCGCACGTCCCCGAAGGTCGCCACCTCAAGCTGGGCGATGCTCGGAGAATGCACCGGGAAGGTCCGCTCGACGCCGACCCCGAAGCTCACCTTGCGCACGGTGAAGGTCTCGCGGACCCCCGAACCCTGGCGACGGATGACCGCACCCTGGAAGATCTGGACCCGCTCCCGGGTGCCCTCGACGACCCTCACGTGGACCTTCACGGTGTCGCCGGGACGAAAGTCCGGGATGTCGTCGCGCAGGCTGTCGCGGTCGATGATCTCGGTGGGGTGCATGGGGGTCCTTGTCGCGCGAGTCGCCCGGTCAGGCGGCGAGTGATGGGGGGCCGTCGGCCCGGCTACCCATGGTAACCGTATTTGTGCCTAGAAATGCCCTGTGCCTCAATATATGCCTCAATATGTACCTAAAGTGTACTGGGCGGACAGGTCCTTCGGCCAATGTGGGCAGGCTCGGTAACGCCGAATGCACCGGCGGGCTGACTCTGCATCAGCCACCACCACGTCACCCCGAGTCCCATCCTTAGAAATTTATTTCTGATATCTTGCTTCATATGATGCTCCATCAGCGAACCCGCTCGACCTCGAAGTCGGGACACGTGAATGGCAGCGCCGGGTCCCCCGACAGGCTGTCGGCTGATGTGAGTGTGCGAGATGGTCAAACGTGGCTACTGGGACTGCTCGGGGTCCTGATCATTCTGTGTGTGGTGATCTGGACGTGGGTGCTGACAGCGCCCACTGAGCCATTCCCGCCAACGTTCAGCACGGCGCACAGCGGGCCGGTCCTGCCACCACCATCCACACTGCCGACAACCAACACCACCACGGCACCGATGCCGACGTGCGTGGGCCACGGTCCCTACAGTCTGCCCTGTGCCTTCACCATGGGCGGGGCCATCGTCTACAACGGCGCCACCATCGTAGAGCCGCCAGGCAGCCTGTACTGCCCGCTCTCATCGCTTCCGGTGCCCCTGGTGCCGTGGATGATCATGGCGCCAGGATCATGGGAGAACACCCCCACCGCCGTCCAGGCGAACGACTGCGGCGTGGTGGTGCGACGACCTGACTAGAAGCAGATGCCTGGTGACCATGAAGACCTGCACGAAGTGCGGCACCGAGTACCCCGCCACACTCGAACACTTCGGGGGCGACAAGCGGGCATCGGACGGTCTCGGGAGCTGGTGCCGAGAGTTCGACCGGAAGGCTAGCCGCCCAACGCACCTGCTCAGGACTACCGTGTGCCCGCATGGCCGTGACCATCACCATTCGCCGTGTGCACGTCATCGTGGCGGCATGTCTCGTGGCTGTTGGCGTCGGTGCCTTCCTGCTCGGCACATCGTTGTCGTCTGGTAGTGGTGGTGGCAAGGCTCACTCTTCGACCCACAAACCCGCTCTCTCGACAAAGGCAACCACTACCACTACTACGACCTCGGGCACTACTACGACCTCGGGAGCCCCGGCAACCTCTGCACCACCCGTCACCGCATTGCCCGGAGTTCCTCCGTGTGGTGGCGGGGGCCCGACTTCTCCGGTGATCCGTCCAACATTTGTGGACCTGGCATGTGCCGATGGCGGCATCGGCGTGACGGGTATTACGTGGGACTCGTGGGGCACGGCGGCGGCCTATGGAAGCGGCACGCTCAACGTCAACACATGCCAGCCGGACTGTGCCGCTGGCAACGAGCAGAGCTATCCGGCGTCCATTGAGGTGTTCGATCCGAGCGATAGCAGCGGCGTGCCGGTGTTCCAAAACGTCACCGTTACGCCAACGGGTGGGGAAGGACAGGTCGAGTCCTCCACACATCCTGGTGCATGGGGGGCACCATAAATGGAGACTCGCTGTCACCGACCAACTGCTCGGTGGCTGACAGACAATCGGCCACGCTCACTGACTAGGCGTATGAATCGAACCCGTGACCCCTCAGAACTGTCTTGATGTGCTCGATGAGCTGGTGGGCCACATCGACAGAAGCTTCTGCATCGGCCTTGGTCGCTGAGCGTCCTACGGGCTCGTCTCCCTTCCTTATCGGCGGGTCCTTCACCATGCCAGTGTGAACGACGCTGTTTCGTCGATCGAGGTGCTTTGTGAACTCGACCCAGAATGCTTGGTCCTGGACAGCATCGTTCGCAATGACATTCCATGTGTTGCGGATGCGCTCCACGCCAAGATCGAACGTTCTCACCGACAGCTTCATAACCTCGTCGGTCGGCGAACCGTACTTCTCCTTTGCGATCGTGGCAGCCGCAGTCCCTGCGGCTACTTCACACGCTGTGGCTGCGAGGGCAATCGCCGCACAGAAGGTGAACTGATCTGCGCCCACATCGTTGATGAGGCGAGATGCTGATTCCAGAAGTTGATCGTAGAACCGCCGAACGCTGACGGTAAGAACGCCGTACACGGTGGCAGAGGCCCGCAGCGAAGCCGTGGCCGACAGGACAACCGGCTCATCGGCCTCATTGTCATTCGGTGGTGTCACTCCCTGGCTCTTTCGTCCTCGACGTTATCCGGCGAATCTCAAGACGACTACCAGTAGGCCACCAGTCCGCCCCACGGCCCTCGACGCTGCACCGTGCGGTAGGTGACATTTCCTCGTCGAGTGGTGGTTGTCTTGGAGTGACGGGTCCCCGAAGGACCCCACCAGCGAGGCACGAAGAGAGCGACCTGAGCCATTTCGTCTGACCGGCCAAACAAGTCTGCTACCGAGACTTTAGGGCGCTGCCTTCTTCTGCCATCGGGTCACCTTTGTCTTCCTCTGGCGAAGTTGCGCCTCTGCCGCCTTGGCGGTGCGCTCCTTCTTGGAGTTGGCCTTGATTCCAGCCGCCCCAGATAGTCCGCCCGAGGCCACGAACAGGCCCTTACGAAGAAAGCCCACTGTCTAACCTCCTACCAGGTACTAAAGTAGAGCATAGTTGCAGGTCAGAGGGTGTCGAGCCGGGTGGCTTGATAGACAGTCAGCCCGCTTTGCGTGGCTGATCCAGAGTCAGCCACCTGGCCCGCCCTCGGGACCCTCCGATAAACGGAGCACCTAGAACGCAGCACAGAGGCGGTCGATCACCTTCCGGCTTGCCACTCCCCAGATGTCTTGTCCTCGGCCCTGAATATCGAGGCGGCTTGTGTTTTCGGTTGGTCCTGACAGCACCGAAACCCGTAGGCGAACAGGATTGAGTCCGTGGCGTGCTTTGAAGATCACGAACCGAGACGCCTCATGGGTCTCTTCGATCTTGCCTAACCCTGCTGCGACGGATTTGAGTTGGGTCCAGGCGTCGGATGGTGAAAGTTGGAGTTCAACGTTTCGACTGGTCACGTCGGCCCCAACAACTTCGCCTTCTGTGCGGTGAACTCATCGTCGGTGAGTGCACCGGCATTCTTCAAATCCAAAAGTTTCTTCAACTCGTCTGCAACGGATGGCGCAGGAGGTTCTGATGTCAGTTGACCTCGTGGCGCCTGGGCAGATGCGCTGGGTCCTGGCCTCGGTGACGCCACTGGGGGTGGCGGGGCGATCCCGATGGCCTGAGGCGCCACCGATGGGGTCTTGGTCGTCATTGGGACCGCAGCCTTTTTGGACCTCGACCTGTGCCGGTAAACCAGTACGGCTGTAGCGACGACGCCCACGACCCAGATGGGTCCGACAACCGCCTCGGTCGAGCCGTGAAACCTGTAAAAGGGCCAAAACACGACCAAGCACCCAAGCAAAAGACCGAAAAACCAACGAACAGCCTTGGCTTCCCCCTTGCTTAGCGGCTTTGGCGCATATGAGCCGCCCCAAGGCCCTCGACGCTGCACCGTGCGGTAGGTGACATTTCCTCGTCGAGTGATGGTTGTCTTGGAGTGACGGGTCCCCGAAGGACCCCACCAGCGAGGCACGAAGAAAGCATAGACCTGACACTTTTCTGCGCCTTTCGATAACATTCCTGCTCATGGGACTTTTGAGCCAAATCTTGATAGGTCGCCAGAAAGACGAACGGGTCAACGTCTTCGGCTTCGTTCCTCGGGTTGAACGCCAGCGGGTGCGCCAGCTCCACGCCACCGAACGCACCGCCCAAGCAACGGAAGCCTTGGCAAAGTCTCAGACGAAGCGGGCGTCCTCAGTGGCCGACGAACTGGCCAAACTCGCCAAACTGCGGGACCAGGGAGTCCTCACGCAAGCCGAGTTCGCCGTCCAGAAAGCCAAGTTGCTCGCACGCTGACGCCCCGTGAGAGACCCGATCCGTGGCTGATACAGAGACAGCCGCTCCTCGGCGCCTGTTGATCTGTCAGCCGCTGTTGTCAGCTTGGCCATAGCGTCCAGGCGGTGGATCTCGCCGAGTTCGAGAAGTACCTACGTGACCACAACGTCGACTCTTCGGAGGCCTCCCACACGCTCCGTGAGTGGTGGATGAACGGAGAGATTGCAGCTGAGGATTTCAAGCGTCTCCTACCTATGGCCTGGATCATGACGGACAGGCCACTTGCCGGTGTCGGAACCCGGCAATGGGTTGAGATGTTCAAGAGCACTGGTTTCGTCACTGACAATGAGTGGAGTACCCCACCCACTGAGCCACTGACTCTCTATCGTGGTCATGGGCTTGGTCGCATGCGTGGATTGGCATGGACGAACAATCGCAACATTGCACTTAGATTCGCTCGGAGGCACATCCAGTCCACGGGACAGCCGGGCTTTCTTTCAGCAGCCCGAGTACCACCACATGCCGTACTAGCGATGCTGGCAAACCGAACCGAAAGCGAGTTCGTGGTCAATCCAAACTGTTTGCGTGGCGCCGCTTCACCACAGATCATCGAGATAGTCAGTTCGGAGGATCATCTTTCAGAACCTATCGGTGGTGGCTAGTTGCCTAGCGTGCTGTTACACACTTAGCCACCGTCCCCGAATATCCGGCACCACCAGGCTTAGCCTGACATCGTGCGAGATGGTCGGACGTGGGTCCTCGGCGTGCTGCTCGCCATGGCGATTGCGGCTCTGGTCTTCGTGATCGTCAGGCCAACGACGGCGCCGACAGTACAGACAGCCGGGCCCGTCTCGGTCACGGCGCCAGCGCCCACCACCACCACCACCACCACGGCCCCACGGGCGGTGATCGTGCCGAACCTGACCGGTGACACGGTCGCCGAAGCAGAGGCGACCCTTCGGGCGCTGGGCTTGACGGCGGTCACGCAAGCAAACACCGGCTGTACTCCGTCGCAGTATGGGGACGTGATCGGCCAGAGCTTGCTGTCGGGGTACTCCGTCGGGCTACCTGCTACCGACACCCTCGCCGTGTGCACGGCGCCAGCGCCCACCACCACCACCACCACTGTGCCGCTGGTGCAAGTGCCGAACCTGACCGGTGACACGGTCGCCCAGGCGGCGGCGGCTCTGAGTGCTTGCGGCCTCAGACTGGGCGAGGTGTACGGCCCCACCACCGGTACCGTGTTCTCACAGGTGATACTGCCGGGGTACAGCGAACGGCAGGGCAGCTCGGTCAACATCTACACCAGCACGCCGGGTGGCTGATAGATAGTCAGCCGCCGCCGGAAAGTCCAATCTGCCACGATGAGTCGCATGCGACCGACGTTGGTCATCTCACCCCACTATGACGACGCTGCGAAGTCCAGTGACTGAAATAGAGGGCCTGAAGGTCCTCTCCCTCAGTTATCTGATCGCCGCAACTGAACCCACAACCTCCACTCCGGTTGAAGCCGAACCAATGGATTTCCAACTCGGTGGCTTCAAGTGCCACCTGGAGGAGGGGGTACTTACAGCGGCTCCAGAAGGTTCCTTCCCTTCCGTGGAAGCAGCTCGCCAAGCGTTCACTCCGCTCTTACGGGCCTGGCAAGTCTGGTCCTTAGCGGGACACGGGGTTGCTTTTGAAGCCACGTACCAGTCTGCCGAACTATCGGGAGGACTTGCAGAAGGGCCGAGCCCAGCCGTCTCGCTAGAACTCGTAATGGGTCGTCCTCGCCCTGCAATACCGACGCTGAAGTCTCCACCATCGGAACTACGTGGGCTTCGGCGACGTGACGCCTTCGATGCGACCCGCCGCTGGCAAGAGGTCCTTGAAGGTAGCGAGAGTGCCTCGGCGGGAGCTTACGGAGTTCTGACCGTGCTTGAGCACATGTACGAGGGGCGAGCCGGGGTCGCCAAGACTTTGCAGGTAAGCAATCGACTCCTTGATGAGCTAGGGCGATTGATCTCAACCGGTGACGCCCGATATGGGCGAAAGGTCGCCAGCGACCCTTCCCGGCATCGTGCCCTGACAAACATCGAAGAGCGATGGATCGAAGGATTGATTCCCCACCTCCTCTATCGTTCTCTTGTAATCGAGGTCGGCGGTCACATTCCACCTGACAAGAAACTGACCGCAAAGGAATATCCACTCGGACGGTTCGTAATGACCGTCGATCAAACAGCGTCAGCAACAGCCCGGTGGCTGTCAGCGCCCCTAACAGCCGTACAAGATGAGCAGGTGACGACCCCGCTCAACAGCTGATCGTAGTGGGCGGCTGATTGTCAGTCAGCCCGGTAACACCGGGCGTCACCTGTGATCCGTCTAATAGAGTGCCCCCCAGCAAAGGGGGTCGGCCTTATGAGCGGAGATAAGTCACAGGGAGATGAGAGAGCGTCCGACCGTTGGAGAATCGCCTTCTGTGTCCTGGTCGGTCTCCTGGTCGTAGGTGCGCTCGGGTGGTTATTTCGCCCACCACACAGGCTTGGAACCACCTCGGAAAGTTTCTGGAACGTCGTAGTAGGCAACCGATGGTTCTTGGACTCCATCCGGGTGGTAGCTGCGGTTGGAGGCATCTACATCATTGTCTCGATCGTGGCACGCATCTCCGAGGGGACCTGGCTTGATGGGTTCGGGCCGTTTACAGCGAAAAAGACCGAGGCAAAGAGCGCAAGCGCCGAGATGGAGCTACAGAAACTCAGGACTGATTACGTGGAACTGAAGAACAGGTTCGATCAATCACAGCAGCGGGTCGGCGAGTTGATCAGTTCGCTTTCCACCGCAGCTGGGCGTATACGCTTTCTCCAGAATAGACTGAGGGGTCGAAATGGCTAAAGAAGAGATTGAGCGGGATGAACGGGATACAGAAGACCTTTTGGTCCAACTAGATGAGGCTCTTCGCATCGCCCATGCCGAGAGTGCCGCATCAGTCCAGGCTGTGGCAGCGATTGACAAGGACTTTGAAGAGGCTTTCTCAAGGGCGCAAGACGACATCAACGCCATCAAACAACTCACAGCGCCCCGTCGTCGTCGTCGGTGATCAGGCTTAACACCGTGACATTCCGGTGCTGCGCAAGGATTGCGCCATGTCGTGTCCGATCAAGGGTATTCGGTGAACTCCTCTCGTGACGAACAGCTAAGACGGCTGGCTGACGCTTACCAGGTAGACGCCACGCCCAAGGGCATCGCCGACGCCATCCTTGATCGGACCTCAACGATCCCCCACGGTGAGAACGAAGAGAACTCAGTAATCGACATCGTGGAAATCCTGGTCCGAGACGAAGGCACGCTGGCCGCATACGTTGCGGGAACGGACGAACCCTTCCGAGATGAAATGCTTTTGGCCGCTGGGAGTGACTCCCCCTCAGCACTCGCCCGAACACTCGCCGAGCTTCTAGTGGAAATCGTGATCAAAGACGTGGTCGTCGTGCTACGAACACACGAATCTCCGCCTGACGGCTGATAACAGCCACCGGATCGGTCACCGCCCATCGGCGGTAGGGCGGCTGATTGCATATCAGCCACGCACAGGGCGGCCCTGCCTAGCCACTCGGCCACGAGCCGGGATCGGCCACAGCCCTGATCACTCGAGTTCGAGCACAGCCAGGCGGCTTGTTCCTATCCTGACCGAGTGGCAGGTCGGCTGATCTGGTTCTTCGGTCCGAGCACGGCGGGCAAGGAAACGCTCATCGTGGCCATAGCTGAGGGACGGGACCATGCGCTGCGTACACATCTCAAGGTCGGAGCCAAGGTTGGGGTGTGTACGCAAAGTCTCAAGACCGAACATAGAGACAAGCTTGCCGATGCGATTGTCGAGCGAGACCGTCAGGGGCTGACTCAGTTGATCAAGGGACAATCTGCCGACATCTGGGATGACCGGGAGCCACAATTACACGTTCCCGGCGATGCTCGATTACGGGACTGTCAGCAAGAGGTCGTGTTCGTTTGGGCGCCCCCGAACGAACTCCACCGGCGGTGTGTCCAGCGAGCCGAACGTGCCAGAGGAGCCGGTGACCTCGAAGGATCGGGTTACTGGTCCAGCTGGACCGAGGAGGGTTGCAGGTACGAACTCAATCTGCAGCTGCGCTGGGTCTCCGCCTTGAAACTCCCAATCTCATGGGTAAGGAACGACGGCAACCAAGTCGAGATCGGCGAGAAGCCGCCCCAGGCGCTATGAACGACAGCACCGCCAAGACCCCATCCTTTCCGAGGGATAGGTAGCTGGTTCGGGCGGCTGATACCGGATCAGCCGCACACTCTCTTGTTGGTGACAACGTCGCAGCCTCGACGATTCCCGTCGGTCACGGTTGGACTCCGGAGCCGAAGTACACCCCGGTGACACGGTGATTTCGCCGCACTGCAAAGTGTGGATTGTGGAGCCGCCATAGGCATCGATTTCCACGGTGACCAAGATCGGTTGCTGAGTTCCCGGTGGAGTGATCGCCAAACGTGCCGTTGCCCTGCGAAACCCACACCCTTTCGAGAAGCGCCGAGTACCTTATGGCCAATGGGCTTCCGATTGAGCAAGTGAAGTGACCTTTTGGTCTGAACACCACCTCCTCGAAGCAGGAGGCGACGCCGAAGTCCTTCTAAGTAAGGTCGCTCGCATCACAACGTGGAGCACCGAATGTCGTTTCGTATGGCGTGGCCATCCTGATCACGAATGGACTCTTCATTCTGCACTGTTTGAACGGGTCAAGCGACACGACGGGATGGACCCAGATGAGCAACGGCTTCGCCAAGTCGAATATGACGTTGCCTTCCAAGCCCTTCACCGAGGGATCGGAGGCGGGCCAGAAACGCCGGAACTTCAGCGGTTCGCCATCCTGCAGCATCACGGGACAGCGACACGACTCCTCGATGTAACTACTGATCCCATGATTGCTCTCTGGTTTGCATGCGAAGACGAAGAACGCAAAGGAAAACCAGGTGTGCTCTTTGCGATCGAAGTTTCGAAAGCAGTAAATCTTGACTGGTCAGACAAGCGATCGATGACTGAAGTGGTTGACCAACTTGAAGAGGATCAACTTGCTGTCTATTGGCCGCAAGCTATCGATGCACGGATTCAGGTCCAGCGGGGAGCCTTCGTATTCGGAAAAGTGCCAAAGGACCCCTCGACGAGGTCAGCAACGTCGGTTCCGCTCCGTCTTCCCGCTTGGACGCCTGCCCAGCGGCGAGAAGTCTTTGGCGACCGTGGTCGAGGTAGACCGGTCGTCCCGACCATTCTTGCTATCCGAATCCCTGTGCATACGAAACGTCGACTTCTCAACATTCTTGAGAAATCATATGGATACACCGGAGAAACCATTTACCCGGACATCGATGGCTTCTCCCGGTCGAACAACCGGACCGCTTCCCTTCGTCACCTGGCGAAGCCGATGCCGTAGAGGTGCTCGGGGGTTCCTATCCGGCTCTCTGGAGTGCTTGGCGGCTGTCGGCATATCAGCCACGCTCAGCCTGTTACCGTCTCCTCATGTTGTCCGTCAGCTGTCCGGTGTGCGGTGCCGTCATCGTCCGCCCGCCCGGTGGGAGCGCCATGGTGGTGTCGTTGCACATCACCAGCTGTCGCCGCAACCCTCGACCGGTGGCTGATAAGTAGTCAGCCACGCTCAGCCTGTTACCGTCTCCCCATGTTGTCCGCTCCTTTTCGCCAAGGACAAGCTCCTTCGCTCTATACGATCGCAGTCAGCTAGTCGCTTCCGTAGAAATTGATGAACGCATTGAGGGCGACGGTGCAAAGGGCGTGATCGCTGTTCGGCAACGTGCAGGTGTCGAGCCAGCTCCCGTTTTCATTGCCTGAGTAATAAGTCATCACCCCATTTGCTGGGTACGGCCCGCCTGAGGGGTTCCCGTCCCCCGCAACACCAGCGGGGTCTTCGAATCCAATGACTCCGGCGCTGATCTGATCCGTCGATTCATCTGGTGGCCGTGTCTCGGGACAGTTCATTTGATAATCATTCAAGTAGTCTGTAGTGGCCGTCGAGAAGAGTGGGCACGCCTGCATCTCTCGACAACTGAGACATGCAGACGTTTGCGAGCCAACAATCGCCTCTTCCTCCTGCGGCGAGAATGCTGAACCCGTAGGTGGTTGCTCGCCGGTTGGGAAAACCTCGACGCCACCCCCACCATCGCCACCGTAGTGGGCTGAACATTGCCACCCTTTAGGCCCGACAAGCTTCATCGTTCCATTCTCGTCGCTGTAGATGGCCAAGCTACCTGCAAGGTCAGAAGGAACGTTGAGCGTGATGGACGAGGGTGGTGGAGCGGCGACTGGTGTCGGAGTGGCATATGTCGTAGGGCACGTCACCACAGGAAGGGACACGCTCTCGATTTCCGCAACAGATGTCGGACTTGGAGTGGTGGTCCCGGTTACTGCTGTTGTCGAAGTGGCCGAAGATTTCGGACGGTGACGAGCTGCTGTGAGCACACCATGGTTGTTAGCCAAGAGGAGACTGGCGATTAGAGCCACGGCAACAATGACAGCCAGCCCAGCTCCGATGTACCACCTCCTCCTTTTTCTTGGTGGCGTCCTATTGGGCGGTGCCAGTCCAAAGGCCGCCGTACGGGTGATCGCCTCAGTCGACTCCGGCATGACAATCCCGAAGGGTGCCCTTTGGGCTGATGCCCCGGCATCGACGGAGCGGAGCAATTCACGACCCATCTCCGACGCTGAGCTGAAGCGATTCGCCGGGTTTTTCTCTAAGGCTCGATCAACTGCCGCCTCTAAGGCGGGAGGGACATCGGTTCGAAGGTTGGAGATTGGTTCGTGCCCGGCGTGCTGGTGCTGATACATCACCGAAGCTGGTGACTCACCAGTGAACGGGGGTCGACCAACCAGGCACTCGTAGGTGAGACACCCAACCGAATAGAGGTCGGACCTCCCGGTTGCTGATTGCCCGGCGCATTGCTCAGGTGACAGGTATCCGACTGTTCCCATCAGCACCCCGGTGTCGGTCAACTGGGTGTGATCGTCGGAAGCTCGGGCAATACCGAAGTCGGCAACTTTTACTACTTCGCCGACACCCAAAAGGATGTTCGACGGCTTGATGTCCCGGTGGATAATTCCTTGCCGATGGGCCTCAGCAACGCCCGACAAAATGCCCGTCACGATCGTCACCGTGTCGGCGATGTCGAGACGGTGAAGTCTCCGAAGGCGCTGGGCCAGCGATTCACCCTCTACGAGTTCCATCACCAGGTAGGCCGTGTCGTCTTCAGTGCCGAAGTCGAAAATCGTCACGATGTTCGGATGGCTAAGCCCCGCTGCATGGCGAGCTTCACGCTCGAACCTAGCGACAAAATTGGGTTCAGCTGCAAGTACTCGTGAGAGCAATTTCACGGCCACGATCCGGTGGAGGCGGGAATCCCAGGCCCGCCACACAGTCGCCGTGCCACCCGTTCCAAGCTGCTCTCGCAGCTCATAGCGATCGGCAATCACCGCCACAGCCCGACCCTACTTCCCAGTGCCAATGTCGCCGTAGGCAAGATTCCGAGTCGTTCGCACTGGTATCTGACTCAGCAGCACGAGTCGAGGGATCGGTTATTGACTCTGTGAAACCGGAGGAAGCGGGATATCAGTGCTGCGACCGATTGGTCCGCCTACCTCCTCCATTCTCCGCAATAGCTGATCAGCCGCTTCGCTGATCGAGGCGGAAGTTGGGTCCATCGGACCAGGTTGGCACTTGGCTTTCAGCTTGTCCACGAGGAGACGGACCCCGATCGACTAGGGAGGGCGGAATCAGACCTCGGTGCAGCGCCATTTTGGGGTCGGGGGACTACCCTGCCTTGATCCATCACAACGGGGCGAGGCACCTGGGCCGATGCTCGGATGGTGGCTGATTATCAGTCAGCCACGAGGGACGGACCGTACACGTTTCTGGGACACGGGCTCGGCACAATGTGAGCATGACACCGGTCCCAGGCAACTTCACCGTGACGGTCGGTCCTGACGGTAAGGCCGTGTTCACGCCGACTGAGTTACCACCGCACCCGATCTTTGACGCATTCAATGCGTGGGCGTTCGGTGGAGAGCTTGAGCGAGTGCCGGTCAGTGTGCGAGATATAGCCGTGGCGTACTACAACCGGTCGGACGGCATCGTCCTCAAGGACGGCGACCCTGAGCAGACCTGCACGCTGCTCCATGAGATGGTTCATGTTGCGTTGCACCAACAGGGCCATGAGGACTGGGTGTCTGGCGTGCTCGAACCGCACGGCGCAAACTTCAGAGCGGAGTGTGACCGGATCAGTGCCCTACTCGGCGGCTGGCACACCTTCGAATATGCCGACCTGTTCGAAGATGACTACCGGTTCTGGCCCGCACCTGGTGAGTTCTGCGAGTTAGAGGAAGACATCATGCGGGCGGCAGGGCTCGGTGGCTGATTCCCTGTCAGCGTGCGGTGCCAGCCGCCGTCGATCCGGCAATGGACGCAAAGACCATTGAGGCTCGGGCTAAGGATGCGGCTCGGCGGGGAGTGTACGGAGCCTGAGTCAGGGTGGCTGTTTTGTAGTAAGCCACGGCACAGGGTGGCGGCGGCGTTTCTAGCGTTGCCCGGTGCAAAGCAACAGAGTCCCCCTCCCCCCGGCTTCATGTCGGGACACATGACAAGTGGTGCCCACCCGCACCAGCCAATACGCCACCCTGACCCAGCACCAGCTGCCGGTCGAACGCATGCTCGGGCTTGTCAGTGCGGCAGGCCGGACAATCAGGCACCATCCACCATTTCTCGCCGCAACCTCGGTAACCTTTTCTCAGCATCCATAGAGAGCTGTCACTCGACAGCCGCCAACCGAGCAGAGCCCCTGCCACGGTGGTCCAGCGAAGATGCGACCGGCTTGCCCGGTAAAACCAGAGGGGCAGCGGATGACCATTCAGGTCAGCACCGACAAGCGATACATCCAGAAGGTCAAGGAGCTGACCGCACGGGGCTGGACTTGTAGACCAGCCAGGCGTGGCGGGCATGCGCTGCTCTTCCCACCAAACCTGAGCGCCCGACCTATCTCAGTACCATGCACACCCCGCCCGGACCAAGGCCGGACATGGCAAAACTTCCTAGCTCAGATCGCCCGAGCCGAGCGGGCGACCGATGTTGACATGCAAGCAAGCCCACCAGTGAAAGCAAGACACCGAGTCAAACCAAGGAAGGCGACATGGCACGAGCAATAGAATGGGACGGTCAGGTCATCGCCCTGCTCATCGAGCCGAAGGAGGGCGACCCCTACATCGCCCCTCCGATCGTGTTCGATACTGACGAACAGGTCATCATGGGCGCCGAAGTACTGGCAGCAGTAGTGCAGTCAGGTGTCACGATTGAGCATCCCGTCATCCGCAACTGCACCCCCGAACGTTTGGCACTGATCGACCAGCAGCTAGCTCGGATCAGTACAGAACTGGGCGTGCCTGTATCAACCCTCTGATCTGGGCGGTTGATACCTAGTCAGTCACGGCGCAGCGGGCCGAGCCGGTGCCTCGTGCGATCCAGCTCCCGACTTATGGGCTTCCCGCCAGTTCCTGGGTATCGAAGTCCTTGACGACCGTGGGCGACTTCCATTGATTCTTGCGGAGCCACCGAAGCAAGAGCATGTTTCTTTCATCTCGCTTTAGCACTTCCTCGACGGCCGCCCAGTTTTCGCCCGCCGAGAGTAGACCTAGGGCAAACAACCGAAGCACAAGAGGGTCCCCTGTCCTATCAACTCGTGCCCTTATCGTGCTCCGACACAGGGTCGGACGCAGGGCCGCAATGCGTTGTGCAGCGATGGCGATCTTCTGGAGGTTGTTGCTGGTCTCAAGCCAGTCCCGAAGCACCTCCAGTACAGGCTCCTGCAACTGTGACGTTGGAAACGCCAAGGCAACTTGAGCGGATACCCAATCGAGTTGACTCCAGGCCGTTCCTTCAAACTCACGAAACCAAACGCTGAGGTCGCCCCACAACGCCGGGTCTCCTTCCCCCGCTCCTCGCAGGTAACGCCCGAACGAGTCTGCACCATGCGGGATGTAGCCAACGTTCGCTTGCCACTCAGCTCTGCGGTCGAACACCTGGTACTTGGTCAAGGATTTGAGTATCGCCCTGATGATGACTTGAGGGACACGTCTCGGGTCCTTGAGCACCCTGTCTTCTAAGCGAATCAAGTCATCCATATCGAACTCTTCGTCTTCGTCACCCGAGTACTCGTTTCGGATGACCGGGACTTCTATCTCTCTTAGGTCTTCGAGACGAAGGTGCGTTGCAGCGTCAGCAACCGGGACGATCCTTGTTTTTGACGAGTTGATTTCTAGCCCCACTTGTCTTGCGGACTCCTGGAGTTTTAGCAACAGGCTGTACAGGGCGTCTTCGGGTCCTTCGGCACTAATGTCGTCCATCCATCGGCGTACAGGGCCAATTTCACCGTCGTTCAGGGCGGAGGCCAGAGCATCATCGATCGGCTGAACAACTGCATTCGCCAGGATTGCCGAGCCAAAGCTGCGTTGCGGAAGCCCACTCCTTGTCGAGAGTGCATCGTGCGCCCTTACAACGTCCATGATGACGTGAGCGGCGGCTACTCTCCCAAGGCGCTCAAAGACGACGGGGGCGAGGCGACTTGGCCGAACCGATGCAAAGAACGACGTGAGGTCCGTCTGTAAGCCAAAACCCGGCCCCTCAGAATCGGGAAGGTTGGCAACATAGTTCGCCCATTCGCCACCGTTGGCGGCAAAGCTGCCGTCTTCTCGTGCTCTCCACCCAAACACCCAATCGGGCAGTTCAGCTCCGAACTTGCTGATTCCGGCATTGACCGCAGACAGGTATGCCAGACGGGTCAAGGGGTCCTGCACGACCGCTGGCCTTACGCCGAGCCACGATTTCGGTACTTCGATTAGGTGAAAGAACGGACGGACCTGCAGGTGGTACTCACCACTTGCTTTTCGGATACCAAGGTCGCCTGGTTCGATCGTGTGGAAGTCAGGTCCGGTTAGCTCTGGCCATCCCCACGGGTCCCGATACCAATCCCCGTACAACTCCAATTTGGCGAGCCCGGAACCAGCCACAAAGTCGAGACCGAGATTCGTCCCTTCAGCCACACCCCGAGTATCGCAGGGTTACAAACTGCGGTCCTTGCCGACCTTTTAGTTCGTGCGATGGCTAGAGGATCGCTGGATGATGCTTGTTGTTTTAACCGGACTGCTCACATTGGCCGTGGTCATCTTGAGGCTGGCCCTGCTCTACAGTTGACCGCTCGGTGAGCAGGTGCGAGCTGTCCCCGTCGAGCTTCACTCCCAGCCCTTGCCCCGAGCAGCGGCCGTAGGCTGGCCGCATGGAACACACGAAGTATCAAGGTGCAGCGGTCAGGAACTGCGAAGTGTGTGGCTCCCCGTGCACGGTTCAGACCAGGGACGCTCGGAACAAGATATGGAGTAGCTGCCCGAACGATCGCCGCACATGTGTGACTGTGGCTGATACCTAATCAGCCCAGATCATCCGTCGGTGGAGCCCGTGAGGTCGTTGATCAACATGGCCAGCTCGAGGTCCTGTTCCACAACTGCGGAATCCTCGGCTTGATGGTACGAAACGAAATGGGCACCATCTTTGCCAAGTCGACTGTAGAAGTAACAGGCCGTATCAGCGGGAGTTCCGGCCCGCATCCGCAAGAAGGGAAGGAGTTCCAGCGCATCATGCCCGTCTCGTTCCAGGAGAAATAGTCCTCCCGACTTCAGCGGTCGAACTGTATGCCAACGTTTCTCTCGGAATGGCACTGCCATGCCTGTCAGTTCTTCCGCTACGACATCGTAGACCTGGCCGTCATACTGCAGGCTCTTCGGACGGATGAGTGCTAAATCCTCGAAGGCGAGGGTCAGCGGCGTGAACATGGAAGTCAACTCAACCTGGAGACTGCTGAGTCGTTGCTCGGCCTCACGGTCCGATTCGATGCCGCTGTGGCCCATCCACTCATTGCGGCGGTCGACAACTCGTCGCAGAGTAGCCAGCAGGTCCTTGCCTGCCATTGCGTCAAGCCAGTTTCCCGAACACCGAAAAAGATCGAGGCAAACAGCATGCTCATCGGACAGCATCCTGCGGACGGTCTTCGCAAGGTTCGACCCCGCCACAACCCAGGAGCCGAGCGTCGCCACTCGCCAGTGCTCTCCGCCAAGCTCGCTGAGGGGCCCCATCTTGAGTTCCTGATAGATCGTTGGGTTGGAGCGAAGACCACTGAGGAGAATGGTTGTCAAAAACTCTGCGGTGGCCTCGAAGAATGCGAACAGAATGTCAATCTTGCGGCGTGTATCAACCGTGGCCTGGTAGTTCCAGAGAATGGATGCCAAGGGGAAGGGCAACCTTGGAAGCCAAGTTTCGAGACTGTCCCCTTTAGGGAACGCCTGGAGTGCTCGGCTAGCAGAGCTGGCACCACTTTTGCTGCGCCAGAGGTCCCGTTGCATGGCCTCAAGCTCAGCCCGCAATTCAACAATTCGGCGCTGTAGACCGACTACATGGAGCTGTCTATCAAGCGGAGGTAAGACGATGGGCGCAAGATCGATCGTCTTCAGCGATGCCTTGTGAATCACCGCTCCCGTGTACACCGTCCGTCGAGTCAGGACACCAATGGGCGTATTGAGATAGTGAGCGACGTATTCGGCATTGGCTAGAGCAGGGTCCAGAACGAGCTGGATGTAGTTGTGAGGCTTTATCGTCAACTCTGATCGGCTTGTGACCGCCGGGGAAGTACCAAGCGCTGGCATAAACACTGCATTCGGATGATCGGTGAAGCCACCGTCTGCTGTGCGATTCCCAAGGAACTTGCTGAGGAGGACATCGGCAAGGCGAACCACGGGAGCATCGAACGACTCGGCTGCACTCTCGAAAGCGAGATCGTTCTCGAACTGCTCCCAGGTCGAAAACCTCTGCGGCTTGACCAAGGCACCCACCTCGGGAACCTTTCCTGGGCGGCGCTCTGTGAAGTTAGCGATCAAGGCGGAGTTTGGTGAATTGGGAGAAGCTTTGCCTACGAACAGCTCGCTCGTTGGTGAGCGGCGAAGGTCAATCACATTTCCAGCGATGGAAGTATTGGGACTCCATGATGCCGGTAGCGCAATGACACTCCAGATGTGAAAACCACGCTCCTCTAGGAGCTGCCGTGCGATCGCTCCAGGTCGGGTCAAAAATGCGTTCGGCAAGACAAACAGAGCACGCCCTGCTTCGGACAGAAGTTCACAGCTCGCCAAAAGAAGCCGATCTTCGAGGGCGAGCTTTTCAATACGTTGGTCACCATCGGGCGCCCTGCTCGATCCAGTAGAGCGCATGCCCCAAGGCGGATAACTGACAACAAGGTCGAAGCGTGCTTGTTGATCTCGCAGCTCGCTAACTTCAACCAAAGGCTCACCGACCTGCCACACGGCCCCTGGAAGAAGTTCTTTTGCGACAGCCTCCAGGTCTGCTTGATAGACGATTCCCCGGCACGACTGTGCTCCACTAGCTTCAGCGAGACCAGCGAGGAGAACGCCAGCACCAGCCCACGGATCAAGGAGCCGGAGTCCGGGGTTCGCTCCGATCATTGCACCAAGGAACTCGACCGCTGCCTCGGATGGCACTTGTCCCCACATATCCCGACCACTGAGTCGTGCGACAGTGCGCCAGGTTGGCGACAATCCGTGGTTTCGAACAGTAACCAGCACGTCGGTTAGGTTCATCCCATGTCCACGCAGCGTGTGGGCGGCGTCCCAGGTGATCGAAACCTCATCCATTTCCGGCTCGGGAGCATCTGATCTAGTCACGCCCATACTCCGCCTCGCTCGGTACTTGCCGGTGAGGAATCAACATGGCCTGATGGCATCTTCCTGGTCATGGGTACAAGTGTCCTACCGCCCACCTCTGTTACACAGGACCTGTCAATCTCACCGTTTGGTTTCAGCCAGATGCACTGACAGTAATGCTCGGAACAGCGGACCATGATTGGGAACCTTCAAGTGAAGCAGCTCGTGAACGATTACCTCACGACGGAACTCTTCGGGCTGGGCGAGAAGATCGCTTGCAAAGGTCACTCGACCTCTTGTGGAGCAGCTCGCCCATTTCCGACTCATCCCCGTTAGGCGGACCTCAGCTGGGTCAACGTCAAGCCGTTCAGCCCACGCATAAACCTCGCCCTTGAACACCTCTGGAGTCAATGGTGTCTTCAAAGGTGTTGATGCTGCGAACGAGTGTTGCCGTGCGTCACGTCTCATGGGCGCACTCTGCGCAGCGACTCGACGATGTCTTCTACGTAGTCGCCCTCCTTCACTCCGGCTCGGATCAAGGCTCCGTGGAGCTTCAGCCTGACGACCCGTTCCTGGTCTGAACGCAACCGCCACTGAGGACATTCGTCGAAGACTGCTGCGGCGGCTTCGGCAACAGCCTGTGCCTTGGCCTCTTCCAGCCCCTTGCCCTTGAGATACCAGAGAGCAGCGAACGCTTCTGGTTGGAGACCCGTCGATTCCTGCGCCTTCTCAGCCTCGACCGCTTCCTTGGCCAACCCGGCTAAGGCCGTCAAAGCATCTTCAGTCGAAATCTGACGATCCCGAAAAGCGGCTGCGATCTTCTCTGCCTTCTCTCCGATCGACAGAAGGAACGGCTTCGTGTCCCGCTCGTTGGCAACCATGTCGTGCAGCAGCTTCACGAGGTTCACGACTTTCACCGTGTCCGGTGTGTCCATGAGCGAGAGCTGCTCCAGTGTCTCGACGGTGAGCTTGTGGATACCGCTGATGCCTCGGATGGGGGATGCCGCTGTGTACTGCTGTACCAGCTCTGCCGTCTTCCGAAGGAAGGAACGGTCGACATCGACTCCCGGATAGAACGCCTCTCGCACGATTGCGTAGATGCGCATGATGGCGTCGTAGTCATCCAGGTACGGACGCAGGAAGATGTCTGGCGAGATGATCTCGAAGAGGTTCTCCACTTCCGAAACGAACTCTTGGAGCGCAGTGCGCTCGTCCTCGTCCCGGAAGTGTTCGACGATGGCCTCGACTTCCTTGTCGGCGTGCAGCCCCCGTCCGATCCCCAGGTAGTCCTTTCGGCCCTGTGCCATGAGTTCAGCAAAGCGTTTCTGGAGGTCGGGGATTCCGGTGACGACTCCCGAGACATCCTTCGAGTCAAAGGCGAGCGCATCTTCTAGCTTCTCGAAGATGCCAACGAAGTCGAGCACAAAACCTGCGGGCTTGGCCCGGTCCTCTGCGTCTTCGTACGGTCGATTCACCCGAGCGATGGCCTGGAGTAGGACGTGATCCCGCATCGGCTTGTCGAGGTACATGGCATACAAGATCGGGGCATCGAAGCCGGTGAGGAGTTTTTCGGTCACGATCAGAATCTTCGGCAGACCATCCGTCTTTCGGAATGCCTTGCGAATCTCCAGTTCCTTGGTCTCGTCATAGTGGTACCGCCGAAGCTCAGCAGGGTCATTGTGATTGTGGCTGATGACAACCTCGGAGTACTCCGGTGGGAGGTAACGGTCCAGTGCGTCCTTGTAGAGAGCACACGCTTCCCGGTCGACGCCGACGACGAACGCCTTGTACCCCATGGGCTCGACGTTGCCGGTGAAGTGCTCAGCGATGAACTTGGCGATGCCGTCGACCCGTTCCCGGTTCTTCATCATGTTCCGGAGCGTCACGGCACGCTCCAGAACCTTGTTCAGGGTCTCGATGTCCGACACACCCTCCAGTTCCGCTACCTGAAGGAACTCCTCCTCCAGGGTGGCCCTATCCACGAGTAGCTCGTTTGGTGCCAGTGCGTAGTTGAGAGGAACGGTCGTGCCGTCCTCGATGGACTCCCGAATGGAGTACTTATCGAGAAACCCGCTCTCGTCGTCCGGGCCAAAAGTCTTGAAGGTTCCCTTTCCGTGCTCGGTCTTGTCGATTGGTGTACCAGTGAATCCGACGTACGTGGCATTCGGCAGTGCTCCCATCAGGTAGGTCCCGAGGGCACCGCCAGTCGTGCGATGTGCCTCGTCGATGAGGACGAAGACGTTATCTCGGGTGCACAGATCGGAAGGTATCCCATCGAACTTGTGGATCATGGAGACGATGAGTCCACGCCAGTCCGACCGGAGCAGATGCTGTAGGTCATTCTTCGACGCTGCGATGCGAACATCTCCAAAGCCAAGCGATTCGAGGTTCGCTGCCATCTGCGCTTCCAGCTCGATCCGGTCGATGAGGACGAGGACTGTCGGATGTTCGAGCGCCTTGTCGTCGATGAGCAGCTTCGCCGCTGTGATCATGGTGTAGGTCTTGCCGGAGCCCTGGGTGTGCCAGACAAGGGCTCGGCGCTTGATCGGGTCGTTCGCACGCTCGACAACCCGATCCGCAGCACGCATCTGGTGAGGGCGGAGCACGAACTTGTTCAGCTCACCATCGATGTCAGTGAACACGATGAAGTCGGAGATAACCCGGAGCACTCGGTCTGGTGCGACGAATGCCTTGACGAGGTCCTCGTAATTTCCGATTACCTCTTCACGCCAGTTGTAGAGCGACTTGCGGTTGGCATTCCACGTCGCCCCGTAAAGGAACTTGTGAAGGTGGGTGATGGCAAACAGTTGCAGGATAGCCAGAGCCTCAGGTCCTTGTTCGTGGTACCGACGGATTTGGACAAGGGCTTCCGCCATTCCGTCACGCTTCGTGGCTGACTTCGTCTCGATCAGGACAACGGGGATGCCGTTGATCAAGAGTGCGACATCGAACCGGATGGTTTCAGCGTCGGGCCGGGGCCGGAAGGAGAACTCGTCCGTGACGTGGAACACGTTGTTCGATGGATCGTCCACGTCGAGGAATCTGATGTCCCGCTCCCTGCTCTCCTCCTCGACGAATACCTTCTTCAGTCCTCGGAGGTACTCCCAGACATCCTCGTTCCCCTTGATGTTCGGGAGAGCACGGACGACTCGGTGGGCAAGGTCGACAGCCCGATCACGGTTGACGGTTCCGGGGTTCAGTGCCTGGAGCTGACCTACTAGAACGTCGGTGAAGACAATGCCCGATTCGTCACCTCGAAGTTCGAGTGCCTGTTCTCGAGTCAGGTAAGTCCAGCCAACGTCGGCGGCATAGCGGACGAAGGGGTTCTGAACAGCGCCACGCTCGGACCCCGTTGTCATGCTGCGGTACCAATCAACTCTTCAATGGCAGATGACAGAACTGCTTCAAGCACTTGTTTCCTCTGGCGAACTCCGACGAGGACTCGATCGATGGTCCGAAGTCGTCGGACTATCTGATCCTGTACGTCCAGTGGTGGCAACGGCAGACTCGTTCTACCGACAGCTGCTACGTTGAGGTGCTGTTGGGCGAGCCCTGTCTTTGCCTTTAACGCTTGCTCCCGGCCACTAGGTGAATTGAGGAAGCGGGAAAGGTACTCGGACCGAACAGACAGTCCCGGTCGTGCAAAGACGAGGTCGATGCAGTTCACCTGTGGAAATTCAGCGGGAATTACCGCAGAAGTCCCCGGATAGCCAGTTCTCACTATGACTACGTCGCCTGGCCTAAGGGCCGACTTAGCAACGGGGCCCTCGTGGGCTTCCGAGGTGATGCGCACTGAGTTCGTGAGGTCCAGCTCATCCTCTCGGACATTTAGCGACCGGAGCGCAATAACACCTTCGTTGCTGTAGTACTGGGTAGGTCGAACAACAATGCCAACAGATAGAATGTCGCATATATCTCGGAAACTTACGGTTGAGTAGGAGGAGAGATCGAACTCCTTTGCGACCAAAGAGCGCTTCACAATGGCACAAGCTTCGAGTGCCTTTACTGTTGCCTCAAGCGACCTATTAATCGTCGACAGAATACGTGCGATCCGTCGTTGCTCTGTGAGGGGTGGAACTTGCACTGATAGTTGCACGATGTCACCCAACCGCAGGGTTGGATAACCGTCGGCGTTATCCTTAGCGAGAGGCGTATTTACGAGATAATAGAAGAGAAAATCTCGATCCACAAGCTCTGAATTCGGTAAGACCGCTGCGAGATGGCTTGCAATGCAGGCTTCGTAGGGGAGAATGGCTCGCTTTTCTAATCGGATCGACGCTCCACTCTTGGGGAAGACGATCGTTCCTTTGGGAAAGAGGCGCAGTCCGTGTCGGGATACGGCTGTCGCAGTTAGGTAATCGCAATCTGAGATGCTGAAATTGACTGGACTCAAGTGACTTACTCGGACAAATGGCGTATCGCCACCGAAGTCCTCGGGGTCCTGCGGAGCTGATCCGCCGCTTGTCACCTCAGCGATATCGCCGAGCCGAAAGGTTTGAGACGTCGTTACCGGCGATGTGCTACTACTCATGCGAGTCCCAGCTCCGAAAGGACCTTCCACAGTTCAACGTCTGCTGCCGCACACTCAGCTTCAGCTTCACGGAGAAGCTTGACGGCCTTGTCGAGTGGCAAGACATCGTTTGCTGGAGAACCCGCCACGTAGCGGCTCGGGGAAAGGTTGTAGTCGTTGGAGTTGGAGGCAATCTGTTCTGTCGTCACGATGTCACATTGCTGAGCAACTGACTTCCAGTTGACGAACAAAGTGTGAACTTGTGCTACTTGCTTATCGGTTAGCTCGTTCTTCGGTCGACCCTTCACGAAGAGCTGTGATGCGTTCACGAGGAGTAATTCGCCCGGATGTCGTTTTGCACGATTGAGCACCATGACAACCCCCGGAGCGGTCGTGTTGTAGAAGAGATTCTCCGGGAGCAGGATGACGCCCTCAATCAGGTCTGCTTCTACAAATGCTCGCCGGATGTCTCGTTCACGGCTCATCCCGGCGCTCCCACTCCCTCGGCTGACAGCCCCGGTGTCGAGGACGATGGCCATACGCCCTTGAGGCTTGAGGGATGCAACCATGTGCTGCACCCAGCCCCAGTCGGCAGAAGAGCTGGGAGGGATTCCGTTGGCGAACCGATCCGTCGTGTCGTTTCGATAGACATCCTCTGGGAAGTCCTGATTCCACATCGGATTTGCCGTCACGAGGTCGAACTGTCGTATGTGTCCACTTTGGTCCGTGAAAGCCGGGTTGCGCATTGTGTCACCCAGTGCGATTTCGGCATCCATGTCGTGGAGGAACGCATTCATCCGTGACATGGCGAACGTCGAGGGGTTGATCTCCTGGCCGAAGAGCTTCAGCGGCGCAACATCAGGGGGAAGCTCCCGGTGCTCGTTCATGGCCTTGCCGTGCGTCTCCAACAGCCGCAGATGGCACTTGATGAGAAGTCCCGAGGAACCACAGCACGGGTCGTAGACCGTCATGCCGGGCTGCGGATCAAGGATTCGGGCCATGATGCGACCAACTTCGGCAGGGGTGTAGAACTCCCCGGCACTCTGCCCCTGGCCCTCGGCGAACTTCCGGAGTAGGTACTCGTAGGCTCTTCCCAGAAGGTCCGGCTGGACGTCCCGGAGACCGAGTCGATGTTGGCCGAGGGTCTTCACCAATGCTGCAAGGCGCTCGTTGTCCACGATCGGCTGTCCAGCAGTCGTGGCATTGAAGTCGACGGTGTCGATCACCCCTTGAAGCCGTGGATTCTGACGGGCGACTGCACGAACAGCATCAGTCAGTGCTTCACCAAGGCCAGTGGTCTTCAGGACGATCGCTGGCCAACGGCTCTCAGCAGGAAGGTAGAACCGCACAAGACCGTGGTCCTGATCGATGATCTCCCCTGCTGTATCGAGGTCACCAATCTCATCTGAGACTCGGCGAACCTCGTCATCGAAGACGTCGGAGAGTCTCTTGAGGAAGATCAGCGGGAGGATGTAGTCCTTGAATTTCGGAGCATCGAGTGGTCCTCGAATCTGGCAGGCAGCATCCCAGAGCCACGTCTCCAGGGTCTTCACATCGAGCGTGCCGCTATCGATGTCTGTCGAGAGTCTGGCCGGAGCTGTTGCAAGTTTTCCCTTCGGTCGTCCTCTAGAAGCCACTTCTCGTGCCTCCTTGAGTCACCGAGCCGGTCGCTAACGCTTCCTGCTCAAGTCTGTCCGGATTCCAGATGTGTTCTGCTAGTTGGCGGTACAGCTCCTGCCTGGCATCAACATCGGCCTTCCGGAATTCAGGGTGTGGTCTGAACGTGAGATCACTGCTCTCTATGAAGCGCAGGAATCCCGGATTGTGGTCGTACGCATTCGGGTTGAGGCTTCGAGCAAGGAGGTTCTGACTGTCGTAGTGCACGAGTTTCGCCTCGTACGGCGAGTTGAGAATCGGATTTTCGATGAGGGTCGCCACAGGTCAACCCCCTGAAAGGCGGAATCGGCGGCCCTGATACAGGCCGGTACGCCCGAAAGAATGGCTGGTTGACATGGACTGATGTTATGACAGTGGCCTTGGGCCGGGCCGGGGCCATCATGGCCGGAGACGAGCCAGGAGATCGTCGTCGTCAGGCATCCGACGTAGACCTCCGCAACTTCGGCGTCGTCTGGCGGCACTCGGCCATATCGATTACGCCTCCCCGTTATTGGGGCGCCGCACGTGCTGCGTGCCACAGTTCCGCCGTCTCCTGGTCAAGGCTGTAGTACTGCTGGTTGACACCGCCATGAGCCCAGTCCATGTTCCAAGGTGGGTTCGACCGTTCAAAGCGAGTTCTGACGCTATAGCCGAATCCGGCCATCTTGCCCATGCCGTTCTTTGGCGGAACGCCTGCTCGCTCGTAAACCTCGTTTGACCCGATCCACTCCTCTGGTCGCTCCGCACATAGGTCCATCAGTGCCTGAGGAACCTCAAAAGGGAGCACGATTATCTGGGCGAAGTCTTCAACGGTCCAGGCGCTCTCGGGGAGGTTCTCAACTTTCTTCTGGTGCGCTTTGGAGTACGGCGACACCTGGAACGCCGCAACATCAGCAACGGGGTAGAACTGCGAAATCGTCATAATCGTCTCGCCTGACGCAGTCCGATAAGCCTTGTACTGCTTGAGAGTGATGTCGAGGCCCTGCTCGACCAACCAGATCACCGATGATGTGACAGTGACGGAGAACTCCTCGGCCAGGATCACGATCTTCGGGCTGAGGAGGGTTTCTTTCGTGAGGCCCGTGGCAACGTGTTGGTTCAGGCTGACCGACGCCTCTTCTTGGGTGATCTGCGCCTGGGGCGTCTTTCCCCGATTGAGAAACTCCATGTGGAGCTCAATAAGAAGATCTTCGTCGAAGCGACTCGCCATGGCTGCGTACTTGATGGCCTGCAGATCGACCGTGTCGGGCACCTTGCCCCGCTTGAGCTCGGCCACCACGAGTTGGCCTTCTTCGGTGATCCCGAGCACGTCGAGGCGGTCCTTCGGCTGAGTGCCGATCGGGGCAGACCAGCGGTCGAACTCGAAGGTGACGATGAGGACATCGTTGCCGATGATCTCAGGCTGCTTGAGGACCCACTCCTGGAGATGTTGACGCTCAAGGAGGTTGAGGCTCGTGATCTCCACACTGTCGAGTGGGGTCGCCTGGTCGTGAGCCACGCTATAGACGAGCTCTGATGGTTGCTCGGTATTCATGGGCTTTTGCCTCTCAGGGTTGCCCGACTCTGACACTCACCGGGCACGACGGGTCAAGGCTACCGAGGGGGGCGTGGCCTGGGTCTCATAATGACGAACGCCACCGATTCAGCCGGGTAGCCGGGCAATCCTCCAAACGGGCATATGGGGGTTCCATCTTTCCGGCGCTCATGTCACCCCCGTCCAGTATTTTCGCAGGCATGGCAACTGTGTACCGAAGCTGGCACCAAACCAGGCTCGTCCCGAGTCGAACATCTAGGGGTTCCCTCGCAGTCAACTACGACGAAGAGTTGGTTCAGACGCATGCGGTAGCAGAAGAGGATGGGGTTCTGTCGGACCATGCGGTCTGCGGACTTCGAGTGTCCGGCGAGGTGGAAGGTGCCTTCGGGCCCGGCCTTGTCTTGAATGGCTGCGGACGCTGTGCGGATCGGCTCGGGATCGGTCATGTCGATAGTTGACAGACCGACACTCGCCAAGGGATGGGCGCTCGAACCCCGCCTTGGTCCTATCCGCACATCCGGACGACGGAACTGCGATAGACCGCTGACATGACTGCGATGGCACGACTGCAATTCGGACGGCTGACGGAGGCCTGGAAGGGGGAAGCCTCCCAATTCACCCCTCTATTGGCCGAGCAACTGGATGCCCTGGGGACCGAGATCGGCGTTGATCTCGCCTCGGTCGGCGAATCTGAGGTTCAGATCACCGGGGGCCGACGAATCGACATCGTCGCACAGGGAACGGATGGGTCGGAATTCGTCATTGAGAACCAGTATGGCCGGGCCGATCACGACCATCTCACCCGAGGACTTGCATATGCGGTTGCTCGTCGGGCACGAGGCCTCGTGGTGGTTGCCGAGGAGCACAGGGACGAGTTCCGGGCTGTCGCCCAATATCTCAACGACCTGGCCGAGCTCGATCCAGAACGGGGCATCGTCGTGTGGCTCGTGGAGGCGAAGGCGGTCCGAATTGCTGACAGTCCTTGGGCACCGCTGTTCTCTACCGTCGTGGAGCCGAACTCCTTCACGGCGATCGTCGAACAAGCGAAGCAGGCCATACCGATCCCATCGCTCGACGAGTTTTGGCAGCAATTCGAGTCGCCATCAGTGCTGAGCGCAGCGAAGGACCTGTTGTCACAGTGGCTTGATGCTGGCCACCGCATGCGACTTGGCCCGAATCACATCGTTCTGGAAGCCCTAGGCCCGTCGAGGAACCGCTTTCGCACTGTTGTCACCGTGTATTCCGATGGCCAGGTTCTGGTCCCGTTCGGTGCCTATGCAGGGGTGAACAGCGGGATTGCGATAGAGGCCCTCGCTAACGAGACATTTCGGAAGAGAGCTGACACGCTGTTCGGATTCAACAGTTCCGAACACCAGGCCCGTACAGCGCCCGGATGGCTCACTCCTGAAATGGTCGATCCACTCATCGAGTTCTGCCATCAGGTGTCCGCCGCTTACGCCGCTGCCCTTGAACCTCCGGCGTTAATATGAACGCCGCTCCGACGATCGTCTCGATCTTGGGTTCCTGAACAGTAAGAGGACTGGAGAGTCCATGATTGAGTGCTTTTGTCACAGGTCCTCCTGCCGATCGAACTCGATCTGATCGTGCTAAGTCGAAGTTAGCTCTGCGACCCAGTGCTCCAGAGCCGTGACGGCGATCAATCGCCGATTACCGATCTTGACGGTCGGAATCTCTTGCCGGTGGATCAAGCCGTACAGAGAGCTTCTGCCGATGCTGAGAAGTTCAGCAGCCTCAGGGATGCTCAACAAGAGCCGGTCCCCAGCGGAGGAACTCATCGGAACGGGCTCCCTCTCTTCGGCTCTCGCAGGGGAGGGCTGCCGAGGTTGGCGGAGTGCACTGGCGGCTCCAGCGAGAGCATCCGCCAGGACTAGACGCATGGATTCGGTGGTGAGGGTTTCGTTGGGATGTGACATCCGCCAAGTTTGGTGCGCTTGGAAAAGTCCTTCGCACCTCAGGGCTTAACGGGCGAGACTCCGCCACCTCGACTGGAGCCGCCGTGAGGGCAGGAGCCCAAACTGGCTCCGTCTTCGCACTCTCGGCCCGTGGTCGCCAGTTGAGTGCCGTGGGCGCTGTGCTCCGGTGGCGGTCTGATCAGTACCGGATATGGGCCCGCATACGCCCCTGGGTCTTGTCATACTTCCAAAGCACGGCCCTGGTGGACCCGTCAGGGTTCGTCACATTGCGCATGGCCTTACATCGGCGGCACTGCACAGACCCGTTTCGATCCGGTCTCTTATAGGCGTTAAGGGCTAACCTCCCGTCGGGATGACGGAGCAGATGCCCATACTTGCATCGGTCTTTACGTGGTGCGCTCACCCTATACCCTCCAAAGTGTCTCGGCTCATTGGGTCAAATCCGCTCTCCCCATGTCAAAATGTCTGCATGATGCGGGTCCATTGACACCGTGTAAAAGTCTCAGCACTCGTACAAACAGGCACAATGGACGCCGGGGTGATAAGGCGATGCCGTACAAGGTCGACCCCGGCACCCCCTGTACCTGGGCTTACGCCGCTGCACGGGCTCGATTGCCTTCGCTGGCGCCTCGGGAGCTATTGCAGTGTGCACACGCTGCACGCAACTCACTATCAGGTACTCGAACGTTTCCGGTGTTCATTAAAGCTTCCACGTGATCGACGGTTGTAGCTGTATACGTGCAGCCTTTACCTCTGATTCGGCACATATAACGATCACGCTTTAGCACTCGTAAGCGTTGCTCTCGCCACCTATGGTCGTATGCGGACTTACGCTTTGACTTGGGCGAACTGATCCCACCGTGTGCCGTCTTGCCGTCTCGATGCAGCGGACAATAGTCGTCGTCGTAGATTCCCAGAACTTGAGCACACTCCCGGCCGTTCCAGCCTTTGTACTTGCAGAACTTTAGATTTGCAGCTAGCGGCATTGCATACGCCTAAGACCGTGCAGCGTTCGGCACTGGTAACGGAGTGCTCGGCTATCAATCACCGCCCTAGATGAATAATCACGTCGCCTGACAGCCAATCGAGACCGGCAAAGCGTGCCAGCGCAAAGGTTCGGCTGGTCTCCTCACCGGTTAGGTTCGGAAACTCGGGATCAGGGTACAACGGTGCGTTAAGCATACGGCTCCTATCTGTTGCATCTGTTGCAACGTTTTCGGGACGGAAACTGCGATCTATCAGGACAAACTCATTCTGTACAACAGCAACAGATGATTTCACCCTAAGCAACGGGAGGGACAATGGGTTAGCGGAGTCCATAGATACAGCGGGTCTTCCTTTTCCTATAAAGATTCATTTCAAATTTCTAAAGATTCCCCCAGGGGGGCAGGTCTCTGTTGTTCTGTTGCAAACCGCTATCTACCTGCGGAAAGACTGCAATAGATGGTGCAACTCATGCAACAGATACGGTGCATACCCCCAGGTCGCTGCAACAGATGGCCCACCTACTTTTCGATCCGCCAAGCGTTGGACTGCCGATTTCGTGACACCTGGCGAAGCGTCATCCCTTCAGCGACTTGGTCCCGGTGTTGTCCGAGCCATTTGCCAGCGCCAACGGCCGTGGTAACGCCGAGCTGCGTCCAGCAAGCTGGCAGAGCTGCCAAGGCTTCCGCCGCAGTGAACTCGTCGGGAAGACCGAGCAGTGCGGCAAAGGTAGCAACCGTCTGGCCTAGCTCATCGTCTGATGCGTCGAGGTCCGGCACGTTCGACAGGAAACCGGGCACCCCGGCGGCGTGCAGTATGCCGCCCATTACTTCCTGCCAAGACTCGTATCCGCCCATCGTGCAGTCGGCCGGGATGACCGGTGTAGGTGATCCCTGCTGTCGCCACCACATACACAGTGCGAGACAGGCGGTCACTAGCTGTGTCCGATGGTCGTACGCCCATCCTGGGAGTGTGTGCTTCCACGTGGCGCCATCGTGTGGTCCCTTTCGGCGCTCGGGCTGATCGGTGTGAGCGTCCAGCCGAATCTTGACCACTCGTCGGATGAGGTCGCCACCAATGTGCAGATTGTTGGCGGTCATGACCCAAGTCTGCGAAACGGGTGCGTCGATAGTCTCGTTCGTCCCGAGCAGACGATCCCGGTAGTGCGTCGAGGTCAACACAAGTTCAAGTACCTGACTTTTGATGGTGCCTCGAACATTGTCGAACAGCACCACGCCAGTGCCCTCTAACAACACTGCGCCGATGTTTTTCCGCTGTTCAGACTCGTCACCAGCCCATGGACTCTCCTTGCTCTCCCCTACGGCTGGAACGATCAAACATTTCGCAAGTAAGGACTTGCCGGTGCCACGCTTCGGAGCATCAACTAGATAGAGCGGTGTTGGCCCACGGATCAGGTCCCGAACGAATGGTTGCAACATCAGCGCCAGTGCGTGTGCAAAATCGGCGTCGGTGGTGAACGGAAAGTCTAGGAGCAGGTCGTCCCGCAGGTAACTCAGCGCCCACTGCACATCATCAGCATCAACTTCGTCGGGCATCGTGAGATCGGGCAGCACTGGCATGTAGTAGGTGCGGCTGTCAGCCTGATAGCCGGGTGCTGTATTGATGCGTCCGTTGCCGTCGAGTACTGGCACTGTGACGACACGGTCAAGTTGGGGAATATCCGCTAACGTCTCGGCCTGTTCGAGGATGCTGGCAGCGATTGCGGTCGGTGGATTGATGGCTCGACCGTTCTCGTCTCGCCAATGTGCCACCAGTGCCAGCCGATTAGTTAGGCCAATCGATTTAACTCGGTCAATGGTCCCGCTCAGTCCGACCGAGACAAGGTAGTCGGAGTACCGGAACAGGGTTGGCGGGTAGTCCATTGTCCGCAGCGCATGTAGCGCCTTCGGCACGAGTTCCAATGACGCAGTCCCCTCCACCTTCAGTGTCGGACGGGACACCAGGCGGACCGACGGTGCGATTCCCTTACCCCGCAAACGGCGCCGGAGTATGGTCGTGAAGTCGAATGCGCATCCCGGCGACGGACACTCCACGATGAGCAGGCACCCATCTTCGGGCCAGTCGAATTCCGGCCTGGCACTACACCACATACACGCAACATCTGTCAGCTCTTCACGTATGTAGTTGGCTAGGTCTTCGGCAGTGTCCTGGTAGATGTAGTCCTCGTCGGTGTCCTCAATCGTCTCTGTTTCCATCACATTCCCCTTTGCTCTGTTCGCATTCGATCGGTACTGCCACAACTACCGCCCGGCGGGAATGCGATTAACCGTCCGGGCGGCAGACTTGCTAGACCTTCGGCGGCTCGGGCTCGTGCTCCGGGCCGGTGCGCCCACAGACCAACGCATCCAAGTACGCAGCGTTGGCGTGGGCGTCTGGGTTGTGTTCGGCGTCTAGTGCCGAATCGAGCACGGCAAGCCTTGGGTCTCTCACGTTGCTGCCTCCCATCGTCGGACGTTCGCACGAGGTATCTGCGAGTGCTTCATCGGGTCCGATCCCTCAGCACTTCTTGATGGTTACTTCAATACTCCAAGTATAGCAGATTGGCCTATGCCCACCGGGCCTGACCAGCTGTAATGCACCCCAAACAGAGGGGATCATATGGACCATACTATCATACTTGCATTTGACCAGGTCAGAGAGTCAGCGCAACACTGCTTGCAGCCTCCGACGCTCCGACTTTGACCCGGCAAACGTGGCGAACTTTCGCTTGGACTGGTCGGTTTCGAGCACTCCACCTCATCGGTGCCCCAGTCGAGAGTGTCAAGGAACTGGTCGGCCTCTGCCATGTTGGCGAAGTGGTGCTGCTCACCGTCCGGTGACGTGAGAGTGACGGCGTCTTCCTCTTCGGTGCCCGTATCCGTCATGCCGTGTCTTCCGATTGCACCACGGCGTCCACACATCGCAGCCATTCCTCACGTGTCATCGACTCGCCGTCCACCGTGACGATCGTGCCGTTGATCAACGCACTCAAGTACCCAGCCCAGAGGTGTCCGTCCACTGTGTCCGTCAGCATGTAGTCGAGTGCGGCGAGTCGTTCGTCCTTCTTGCTCATGTCGTCGCCTCCTGCTCGGTCATGATCCGCTCTACGTCAAGATCGGGGTGCAGCCGTAGAAACTCGGGCAGGGCTTTGCGTGCCAGGGCTTCCTTCCACACCGCACTCCACCAGACCCCGCCATCGTCCGGGGGGTACTCATTTTCAGGATCGTAGGGGGGCCAGTTCACGGCGCAGTACGCCTCATCCTCGGGTTCGTAGTCGTCGGGATCGAAGACGAGCGCCTCGTCCCACCCTTGTGCGAGTCCGATCCGATTGCATTCAGCAGCAAACCGCTCACCGTGACCGTCACCCGGCTCGGTCGGTCGCTCGGTCTCGACGGCGACATGGACCATCTCATGCAGCAGTGTGCTCGCCACCATCTCTCGCACGATGCTGCGAGTCTTCGCCGTCCAGAGCCAGCCGTGTAGCAGAATCATGTGCCCCTGAAGACACATCCCATTGATGTCGTCCCGGTCCCCGAAGATGCCATCGAACAGGGAAACCCCCACCATGACGGCTGGCAACTCGCCCCCGAAGTAGTGCTCGTTCAGCACGTCGTACAGGTGGTGCAGTTCCCGTTGGGTTGTGGGTTTTCGTGGCGTCATGCCGTCACCTCACACGTCCTCATCCGGGTCACCACCGATCTCTCGGAATTTTGCTTCCCAGGCCTCGCCATGTCCGCCGCCGTCCGTGTTGAGCGTCAGTGCGTGGGCGCACTCATGTAGGACGGTGTTCGCCGTGGTGAAGGACCCCCACTCGTCGGCGCCGTTCTCCGTGACGAACTCTCTGGCAAGCACGATGGTGTGCTCCTCCGGTATGCACATGCCGATCGATCCGTCCACCGCCCACTCGGACATCGACGGGAACTTCTCGGCTGGCACAATGTCGAACGTCCACTCGCTCAGACCGAGGTCATCGAGCTGGTCACGAGCCCACTCTCGCACTCCGTCCTCGGACATGAGCACGTCCATCTCGACCGCCGTGAGGAACAGACCACCTTCAGACATGGCTGTAAGCCTTCGCTCCGGGTGCCAGCCACCTCGTGAAGTGTTCGAGGTCGATGCGGTTCAACCGTGACAGCACTTCCCGGTCTTGCTTCTCACCTTCGAGCACTGCGTTGTAGGCGTCGTCGTTCCAATACCGCTTGATAGCTGCTTCCAGCAGGTCACGCAAGATGTCGGGCGGTAGCGCATCAATCTCGACTTGGAAGTTCGATCCGTTTTCCTCCTCGAACGCTTTTCGGTTCGGGTCCTTCTCTTTGCCCATGGCCTTGGGCAGGTTGTACTGGTCGATCATCTCTTTGGTCAGCGCCACCCGGTGGTGCTTGTCCCAGCAGTTCGTGTCTTTGATGAACTTCGGGTCGATCTTCACTCCGGTAGCGTCGTAGTCACCGAGATAGAGCAGCACCGACTTCTTACCGGCGTCCCGCTCAGTTTGCACCATCTCGACTATCCGTTCCTCATAGTCCGGTGAGGTAAACCCCTTGGTCGGCACAATGGGGATGCCGAACTTGTCGAGCCACGATTGCAGGAGTGCAACCAACCCTTCTTTCTCGACACCTACGACGATGCAGAACTTTTGACCGATGGTGCGGTCGAGCCGGTAGTGGCGGGCAACACTCTCGATGGCGTGGGCCGGGTCTGAGTAGAAATCGGCCCGGTAGATGTTGCGTGTCGGGTCCGCTGTTGATGGGAACTCCCCCTTGCGTCGGAGCAGTGCCGTCTTGTGGCACAGCGTGTTGTAGCAACTGTCGACGTTCCGGTAGCCGGGCAGTTGAGCTGAGAACAAGCGGTAGTGGAGTCCTCGCTTGCCGATACTCACGCCCTTGTCGTTGTATTCCTGCACGATCTTGCGAGCCATCGGGATGATGACTGTTTGCCAATCGATCTCGCCCCCGGCCACGAACCCTGCATAGCTCCGAGTAAGTGGGTCCTTCCGTTGGGCGTGTGTACTGCATAGGTTGAACTGTGCAACCTGTGTGCCCCAGCGGGTCTTGTAGATCGTGTCCTTCCGTATCATGGCGGGCTTACCGCAGGGCTGGCCGTTGTCGAGATCGAAGTTGTTGAACTCGTCCACTGGCATGTCGCAGGAGTTGAGGACGTACAACCTCGGGGCCTTCGGTGGTGGCAGGGCCTTGGCAGGTCGAACCGGGTCACCACCGTGTCGAGTGGCCCAGGTGTAGTGGCCGCCACACCAGCCTGTGCTCTTGTACTTGATCGGCTTACCGCAGGGCTCGGACTTGCCCTCATCCACGACGGGGCAGCCGCCTGCTCCACTTCCACCAACCGTCCCATGGGCAGGTGCATGCGTGACGGTGTATGGAGCGGTCATCGCAGCATCCCTGCCAGTGTTGCCTTGGCGGCCTGCTCTCGGTCCCATGGCTGCCACACGCCCTCAGCCCGGATTTCGACGCTCACCCATTCACTTGACGGAACTGGATGCTCCACCACGTACCACGTCTCGGGGTACCTCCCCTTTTCGAGTGTTCGTCGCCAACAGCGGTCAATGCCGTGTGCCTCGCACCACGTCGACCAGGGCACAGCGTCGGGCACATCTACTGTGATCCGCACTTCGGTCTTGTCGACGGCGGGAGTGTCCAGGCCGAGCCCATAGGCGGACGGAGTCTCGCTCCGAGTGAGCCATACAACGTCGGGCCCTGCGTGCTCTTGCGCCCGGCTCAGGTTGGACTCGGTTGCCCGCAGTTCAGAGTCTGCAAGGATCGAGGGCATGTGCCACACGGCGGTGTAGTGGTAGAGCCAGCGTGCACTCACGACCACACCCCACGGTCCATGACGGTGACGACCTTGTCAGTGTCCTCGGTGAGGACCACGACCCGCAGCTGCCGCCCGCTCGGAAGGGTCGACAAGATGATGGTGCGGTCCGGGCTCTGACGTGAGGGGTAGGTCACGTCGGGCCATGCGAGCGCATAGGCCAGCTCGTCCCAGGTGATATCACGCTGGTCCATGCGGTCGGTCAGGTGGAACTCACGGCGCCGGTCCTCATCCAACGCAGCATCGACTACAACGGGCAACCGTTCCGACACACTCATCGCACACCCTTCCTTTTGACCAGGACGGTCCTGGCCCGTATCCGGTGCGCTTGTTTGCGCCTGCACCACCGTGGCAAGGGTTTGCTCGGTTGGCCCGTTTCCGTGCTGGCTGCACGGCTGGTCTATGGATACTGGTATCAGTGTCCTCCGGGTGCGTCTCTCGAGCGTCCCACGGGGCCTACCAGGTGAAATAGGTCTAGAAATCCACGGGATTATTCACTGGTAACGGGCCAGGTCGGCGCTTGTTGCGTCACTCACCCAGTCGCAGTCCGAGGTTGGATTACTTCGCCGATGCCTTCTCAGCTGAGCCAGGTCTTTGCTATCCACGGGCAGAAGGCGCTCTGGCCATATTGTTTGAAGCAATGAGCGATACATCACAAGGCACCGGTTGGTGGATCGCTTCCGATGGAAGGTGGTATCCGCCGCATCTGCATCCTTCATATCGGCCACCGGCACCACCGCCCCCTGCGGCATCGCCTCCTCCGTCAGCCTCTGGGAACAGGCAGCAAGTGGCTACCGGCAATCAGGTACCGGCCTCGGCGGTCCCAAAGCCGAAAAAGAGGCGGACGAGGTTATGGGTGGTCCTCGGCATCGGAGTGTTGCTTATTATCATCATTGCGGCTACCACGAGTGGCTCGAAGAACCCCAACGTGTCCTCGACGGCGACGACCGTTGCGTCGCCAGCCGTGGCCGCCGCTGGTCCTCCGACCACGATAAAAGCGCCACCTCCGGCCACGATAAAAGCACCACCTCCGACCACGACAAAAGCACCACCTCCCACTGCCGCTGCCGCATCCGGTCTCAAGACCACATTCGGGGATGGCGACTGGATTCCCGGCAAGACGATCGCCGCTGGCACGTACATTACGCAGGGCGAGAGCGGCTGCTACTGGGAGCGGGATAGTGACACGAGCGGTAGCGGCAATGGCACCCTCGCCAACGACAATGCCGTGGGCCAGTCCATCGTCACCATTCTGCCCACCGATGCAGAGTTCCAGTCCCAGGGGTGTGGCACTTGGCATCCACTACCCACATCGGGACCCCAAGTCACGACCTTTGGTGACGGCGAGTATGCGATCGGTATCAATATCGCACCGGGGACGTACTCGGCTCCGGGTGGTTCGAACTGCTACTGGGAAGCCGACAGCGACTTCACCCAGTCGGGCAACAGCATCGTTGCCAACGACAATCCTGTCGGTGGGGTAGTCGTGTCGATCGGCGGCTCGGGAGAAGTCTTGTTCATAGCCAACGGATGTGGTACTTGGACGATGCAGTAGTTCGGGTGTCCACAGACTGGATGATGGAGGAGACACCCAACACAACCGCCCACGAGACCTTGATCCGGATTAGCGCTGCACGGCGTCCTGAGACAGAGAGGTAATACCGGGCATGGCGTTTCGGGCCGAGAAGGTTCGTCTAAAGAATGCCCTGCGTCCGGGTGAGGTCATTCTCGCAAGCGACCTCCTCTCCAGGATAAAACAGCGTCCAGACCTCGATCGACCACCCGTATTGGTCGTCACTGACATGTGTATCTATCTGATTTTCTCGGGAAGACAGCGAGAGATCAGCCGAATCGACTTTGATGCTCTCGGTGGCGTTGGCCGGAAGACGACTGGTTTTGGAAGAGAACTGCAGCTCATTCTCGATGATGGTGAGGTTCTGACCTGTGTGTACCACCCTCGGGATCGAAACGGACTGACAGCGGACCTGATCACTGAGCGATTCTTTGGTCGTGTCGTGAAAGACACGACTACTGAGTTTCCGACCGATGAGGACTGACGTGTTTGGTCTTTCTAACTCGCAATCAGCCTTTGCAGGGTTCCTATGACCTTGTGCGGATCACCGCCAGTCAGGTAGCGCACCTCGGTGCCGCCTTCCCTGCGCAGCAGCATTCGACCGGACCCGCCGCTTGGCCTCGTCGGTCAGCCATCCCGACAGATAAACGTCCTGGTCACAGGACTTTGACAATCGGTACCGCCGAAGAGACCCCAGTTTCCGCCACGACGCCCCAAATGTCAGGGACGGTCAGTTCTCCTACGGGCCGGTGTGGGCGGCATGGTTGACTGCGATGATTGTTGCGATGAACAGAACGGCCCCAATGACTCCCACAATCCCGATGATCAGGCCAGCAATAGCAAAGCCATCTCCGGTCTCCTGCCCGTGAGACTGCTTGATCTGACGACGGGCGCTAACCCCAAAGATAACGGCGAGTAACGAACCGAGACCAGCTAACCACAGCAGTGAAAGGACGAACGATGCAATCGCCATCGCATTGGTTTTCCGTGGGGGCAACCCATACACGTAGTTAGTGGCGGGTGATGGCTGTGGGACCGGCACCCATTGCACGCCGTTCCACCACCAGCATCCATCGGGCGAGTATTGGCCCTGTGGCTGCACCCGCAGGACGGGTGGTAACGGCAGTTCGGGCACCAGGAAAGCGTACGGCGCAAGCTGTCCCTGGTGGCGGACATGGGCGACAAAGCCTTATCCCTCGTTAGCGAGCCGCACCGTCTTACGCTTTTCAGATGGTCACCGGGCTGACTTGGAACAGGGCCATTGTCCTGGCTGTCTCGGTTGTTTTGGTAGGCATTGCAGCAGCAACCGCCGTGTTCATAATCGGCACACGGTCAACGAATGCAAATCCGATTGCCACAGGTCGACAGTCGGCGGGATCATCACCCGCCACCACGACCAGTACAACGGATGATCCCGGCAACCTGCAGGACCGGGCCATTCAAAGCGACCTGATCAATGCGCTCACGTCGGCCAAGGCGGCCTATGCCAACTCGGGCTCCTATGGGACGACCCCAGCCTTGGAGGACTCCTCACTGCAGGCGGCCGAGCCCAAATTGAGCTTCCTGCTGGCCACGGCAGAACCGGCCGAGGGGACCAACCGGCTCTCCGTCGACACGTCGGCCGATGGTCAGCAGCTGCTCTTGATCGGCTACTCGTCGAGCGGCGGGTGCTGGGCGGTCGAGGACAACGAGGGCACCTCCAGAGCCAACGTGCTCGTCGACACTGTGGCCTACACGGTTTTCGGCGTGTACTACACGGGGTGGAAGGAGACGACGACCAACGTCTGCGATGACACTGGGATGCAGGCGGCCGCCCCGACCTGGTTCAACACCGGGTTCCCGGCGGTGGCCCAGTTGCGCTAAGCGGTGAAGGCCCCCAATGGACCAACGGAAAACCGCCACAGATTCATTCTCTAGTCGTCTGGGTTGCGTATCGCCAGGGTGGCTACCTGCGACCGTTCCGTCTCATGCGATGGCTAGACGATCACTGGGCGGCGCTGGCAGTTCTCACCGTGACACTCACGGTGCTGGTAGTCGTGCTGGCCCGCTAGCTGCTCAGGGCAGCTCCGTCCCGGCCAGTGCGACATATTGCGGACGCTAGATGCCGGGCCCTGCGCCGTGTTTGGGCGGGAACAGAGCTAGGTGAAAGTGCAGCAAGTTTGCGGGCCGACAGGCTTAGATGTCGAGCAGTGCCACTACCACCTTTTGATCGGCCAACTGGTGGGCATAGACACGGGCCGTTACAGATGGGTCAGAGTGGCCGAGTATGGCTGACACTGACGGTAGGTCGACGCCCTGCTCAAAAAGGCGGGACCCTACATAATGACGAAGCTGGTGTGGTGTTACATGCGGTATACCGCAATCGTCCGCCAGTCTGCCTACCAGCCTGAGCACTTGATTGCCTTCCCATGACCCACCGTCTCGGCGAATGAATAGGAACGCATCGCCAGGGTCCGGAGGCCGGTACGCTCGCAAGCGTTCGATGCAGATTGGCGTGAGGCCGAGCAGCTGAACCTTGCGGGTCTTCTGGGCCTTCTCGATTCGCTTCCCGTTCTGTAGGTTGATCGAGCGTTCCACGCACACGGTGCCAACCTCAAGGTCAACGTCTGACCAGCGAAGGGCACACAGTGCACCGGACCGGATGCCCGTAGTAGCGAGCAGGTAGAACGCCATTCCTTCTGCCTGGCCTATGGCATCGGCAGCGTCCACCATTCGGCGCACCTCATCGGTGCTCGGCATGTGGCGTGTGCGCTTCGGCACGACCATGGGCGGGGTCGCCTTGTCGGCCACGTTCGTGTCGACCATGTCCCAGCGCATGGCCTGATCTAGGGAGCTGTGGATTAGGGCGTGTACCTGGCGGATCGTGCCGGTTGATTTACCCTCGGTGCGCATCTTGTCGTAAAGGGTGTCAAGGTGGCTGGCAGTCAGGTCGACCACGGCCTTGTCACCCAGCTCGGGCCGAACCCAATTCCTCGCCTTGCCGTCCGCCTTTCGCCGTGTCTCGTGGGTCCATGGCCTACCGTGGCGGTCCTGGGCAGCTGCTAGATACCGGTCGAGCAGGCGGTCGACAGTCACTAATCCAGCTCCCACGGATCGTACAAGTGCCTGTGCGGGGTCCCGCCCGTCGAGCACATCACGCTCCCAGATCACTAGCTGGCGCATGGCATGGGCGTAGTCGTCCGCACGTACCCGGCGCTTGATCTGCTTACCCGCCACCCTGCGGGGCAGGCGCAGGTCCCATACGCCCGGCCTGCCTGGCACCTCAGCGGCGCTACCGATCCCATACTCGTTCCTGCGTTTCTGGATGGTCCGCATGCCGCCAGGATAGCACTGCGGTGGCTCAATCGTGGCTCAATGGCTCATATCAGCCACCTAGCCATTTAGAGTAATCCCAGTTCAGAGCGCCCTATCCCGTGGGTGTCGGAATCCCACCAGGCATGGACGGGCTACCCATGGTAGCCGTGGTCCGAGAGCAGGCGCCCCTCGCCGGCCTCCGACAGCAGCGCCACCTCGTCGGCGCTGAGCCCGCCCCGGGCCTCGATCAGGTCCGGCCGCTGCTCGAGCGTGCGCCGCAGCGCCTGTACCCGCCGCCACCGCTCGACCGCCCCATGGTCGCCCGAGAGGAGCACGTCGGGGACCCCCCAACCCCGGAACTCGGCCGGCCTCGTGTACTGGGGGTACTCGAGCAGCCCCCCGGCGAAGCTCTCCTCGAGCGGGGAGTCGAGGTTCCCGAGCACGCCGGGCACGAGACGCAGCACCGCCTCGATGACCACCAGCGCGGCGGCCTCTCCCCCGGCCAAGACCACGTCACCGACCGAGAGCTCCCCGTCGACCAGGTGGTCGCTGACCCGCTGATCGACGCCCTCATAGCGACCGCACAGGAGTGAGAAGCCGGGGGACAACGCGAGCTCTCGCGCCACCGCCTGGTCGAACCGCCGCCCGCCCGGGCTGAGCAACAGGAGCGGGCGCGGCAGGCCGCCGGCGGCGTCGGCCGCCTCCACCGCCGCGAACAGCGGCTCGCACATGAGCACCATCCCCGGCCCGCCACCGAACGGCGAGTCGTCGACCGAGCGGCGGGCGTCGCTGGCCGCAGCCCGAAGGTCGTGCACCCGCAGCTCCACCACGCCGCGGTCGCGGCCACGTCCCAACAGGCTGGCCGAGCAGTAGGCCTCGACCAGGTCGGGGAAGATCGTGAAGACGTCGACGCGCACGGCCGCTCAGTCGAGGAGGCCGTCGGGAACTTCGACGACCACCCGCTCGCCCGGTGTGTGGGAGACCACGAAGCGCAGCGGGATCAGCCCGCCGTCGACCAAGACCAACAGATCGCTGGCCGGGTTGGCCTCCACGGCCGCGACCACGCCGAGGTGGCGACCGTCACTCGACTCGACGTCGGCGCCGACCAGCTCATGCACCCACAGCGTCCCGGGTCGTTCGATTGGCTGAGCCCGAAGCACCAGGCCGCGCAGCGCCTCGGCGGCTTGGCGATCGTGCACTCCGTCGAAGCGCACCAGATGACGGCCCTGATGGGGCCGGGAGGCAACCACGGTCAACGGGCCGCGGTCGCTCGAGAGCACCGAGCCCTCCTCGAGACGCGAGTCCTCGGTCCACAGATCGACGCGCACCTCGCCGGCCAGCCCGTGGGCCTTACCGATCCGGCCGATCTCGAGTTCGACCGGTTGGCTGCCGGGGGGCGCCGGACCAACCCCCGAGACCACCTCAGTCGTCGACGATGTCGACGCTCACCTGCGTGCCGTCGCGCGCGCCGGCCGCGCCGACCAGCGTCCGGATGGCCTGGGCGGTTCGACCGCGCCGGCCGATGACCCGGCCCATGTCCTCGGGGGCGACGTGCACCCGGAGCACCACCGATCCCCGGCGGTTCTCCGCCTCGACCACCACCGAGTCGGGCTCGTCGGCCAGCGAACG
>Ga0181518_10000486_pt1 | contig 43092 bp, 41 predicted proteins | sample PEATcosm2014_Bin_28_FD_119751 | JGI IMG/M metagenome (GOLD analysis project Ga0181518, IMG submission 119751) | Peatland microbial communities from MTU Mesocosm Facility, Houghton, MI, USA - PEATcosm2014_Bin01_60_metaG | ecosystem: Environmental > Terrestrial > Soil > Wetlands > Peat | place...
ACCAGCAGTTGGTGCAGCATCGCCGGGCGGACGGACAACATGCTCGCCAATCAGCGCGCCGCGGCCGAGGCGGGCTTGAAGCACGGGGCCGTTGGATATCTCAACACCGACTGGGGCGATCACGGGCATTTGCAATATTTGCCGATAAGTTTTGCCGGCCTGGCCACGGGGGCGGCGCTAAGCTGGTGCCTGCAATCCAATCGCGACTTGCCGCTGGAGCGGGCGCTCGATCTTCACGCTTTTGGCGATGAAGCGTCAGTCATGGGCCGGGCGGCGTGCGAGCTGGGCAACGTCTATAAGGCGGTGGGAAAACGCGTCCCCAACCGCTCGGCGCTGTTCCGCATTCTCGTGCCTTCATCCGCGCACGGCGATTCGATGGAAGGAATCACGCGCGAAGGGTTGCAGCGCGCGGAAGCGGCGATCGAGTCCGCGATGCGGAATGTCCATTTGGCGAAAATGTCGCGCGAGGACGCGGAGTTGATAAAGGGCGAATTTGCCAACGCGGCGGCGATGCTGCGATTCGCCTGTCGCGAAGGACGATGGAAACTCGATCCATCCCGCGAGAAACAAGAAGTCTTGAGTTACGAACTCGAACGGATTGCGGCCGAACATCGCCGGTGCTGGTTGGAACGGAATCGCCCTGGGGGATTGGAAGACGGCGTCCGCAGACTTGGTGTCGCTTCGTTTGCCCCAACGTGATAGAATTCAAGCATGGCTTCAACGTCGCAAACATCGCTTCGACTTCCAGCGCTCAACAAGCGGAACATGGCTCAACTTGTCGCCAAGGCAAAACGCATGGGTGTGCCTCCGGAACATTACGCCAAGCGACTTGTTGAGGATGGCCTGGCCTTCCAGCGCGAGGCGGAGGAATCGACCTTTGCTGAGATCATGGGGCCCGTGCGGCAAGCGGCGGGTAAGGTCGATGACGCCGAAATCGTGAAGCTCGTCGACAAGACGAGGTCCATCCACCACGGCAGCAACGGTCGCGGCAAAATGAGGTGATCTTGCCCGCCCCCTTGCTACGTCTCGTTCTCGATACGAATGTCTTGCTGGCCGGATTGGTTTCAAGAACGTCCGCATCCCAGAGGATTGTTGACGCTTTAACGATACGCAGAGCCATTCCGCTCATCAGTCCACCGGTCCTGGCAGAGTACCGGGCCGTCTTGCTCCACCCTGAAATACTCGCTCGATTCCCCGGCCTCACGCCAAGACGAGTTGAATTGGCACTGCACCGACTACGCTACATCGCGGACGAATATCGAACCGTGCGGGTTAAATTCGAATTCGAACGCGACCCGCGTGACGCGATGTTTGTTGAACTTGCAATCACCGGATCGGCAACGCACATTGTCACCCTCGATTCCGACCTTCTCTCACTACCCACCGCACGAACCGATGCCGGGAAGCGATTCCGGCAGCGGCTTCCGCAAATTCTCGTTCTGGAACCGGGGCCGCTGGTCGAACAATACGGAGCCGCACTCGGTACTCCGCTCGCTTAGGAATACGCCGGACTCCGGTATTCCATTCGGCAATTGGCAATCGGCATTCGGCATTCGTAAGATGCCCCCATGTCCGAGCACGTGACAATCATTGGCGACGGGGCGATGGCGACGGTCTGTTCGCTGCTCCTGAGCCAGGGCGGGCACGACGTGACGCTTTGGGGCGTGTTCGAGGATTCGATCAACCGGCTGACTCAGAACCGCGAGAATCAGCGGTTTCTGCCCGGCGTGAGGTTGCCCCGAGACGTCCGCCTCACCGCCAACGACGCCGAATGCTTCGACGGATGCACGCTGATCCTCTCGGCCGTCCCCACGCAATACATGCGTAGCGTGTGGAAGCGGTTGGCGGCTCATGTGCCGGCGGGTGTGCCGATCGTCTCGGTTGCCAAGGGGATCGAAAACCAAACTTTGTTTCGTCCGACGCAAATCGTGATGGACGTTGTCGGCCGCGGCCGGGGTCTGGCGGCGATGTCCGGACCCAACATCGCCGCGGAGCTGGCGCGATATCTTCCCGCGACCGCCGTCGCCGCCTCCGATGACGCCGAGCTGGCCCGCCGCGTCCAGAGCGTTTTTTCAACCCAGTGGTTCCGCGTCTACACGAACTGCGACGTGATCGGCACGGAACTGGCCGGCGCCACCAAAAACGTCATTGCCATCGCCGCGGGAATCCTCGACGGCCTGGCCGCCGGCAACAACGCCAAGGCCGCATTGGTCACCCGCGGCTTGGTGGAGATCACCCGTCTGGGCGTGGCCATGGGAGCGCAGGAATCCACCTTCCAGGGCTTGGCCGGGCTGGGCGATCTCATCACCACTTGCGTCAGTCCCGAAGGCCGCAACCGCACGGTCGGCGAACAGATCGGCAAAGGCCGCAAACTTCAGGACATTCTCTCTTCCATGGATAGCGTGGCCGAAGGCGTCCCGACGACGCGCAGCGTGCGCGAATTGTCGATCCAACACAAGGTTGAAATGCCGATCACCGAGGCCGTGCATTCGGTGCTGTTCGAGGGGATGGACGTGATCCGGGCGTTGACGACGCTGATGACAAGGGAATCGAAAGCGGAGTGAGGCGCTGCGCGAGAGGAGGTATTTCGGCGGAGAGCTTCTCTTGCAGCAATCGGCTTCCCGACCCGGCCGGGATCAGACCCTCGCGGTTTTATCTTCGCTCGCGGCCATGGCCGCCTTTGGCGTCTTGATGGTCCTAGAAAAATAATCTTTCAAAAAATCTGCGGATTTCTCGAAAACACGTCCAAAACTTTCACGTGCTGGCTATAGATATAGAGGGTGATCGTCTTCCCTCTTCTCGAGTGTACCACCGTTCTACTGATATAATTCTATCGCCATGCTCATTGCTCTGCCAACAATCCTTGCGGCCCTCGCCGGCCGGGATCCCCGGGAGAAAATTTCTCGAAATGGCGGCGAAATGGGACATTTTGGGCACATCAACCCTCGTTTCCGCTTCGCCGGGGCCGTTGTTCCTGCCAACCGACGAATGCTTGAGGCCCTTCAATGTCCCCAATAGTCCCCCAAAAGTCGCACGCTTGCGGAAATGTTCGCCGGCTTGAATCGAGCTAGTGGATATGCCGATGCTGGATCGGACAGATCCGAAATCAACCACGGAGGAGACGCACACGAATCGCAGGGGGCCCAGAGAAGAAAATGTCTGAATTTGGGCTTTGCCTTAAAAATGCGTTCTGCCCCAAAAGCCATAACGGCAGGTGCGGATTCCCCCGAAAAACAGTCGAGCAGCAAAGACCATTCCGCCGATCTGTTGACAGTGGGAAGGGTTAGCGCCCAAACTGCCGCCATGGCAGATCGTGGAGGAATGGACGCCGGGATCGCCGCGCCAGTGCGTGACCCACAAATCCGCCGTGCTCTAATTGCGTATCTAAAAGAGAAAGAGCCGGACGCCGTGATTTTTGAGGAATTACCGCTCTTGCGTGGGGCGGGACGGGCAGACGTGGTTTCCGTCAACGGATCGCTCGATGGCTTTGAAATCAAGAGTGAGCGAGATTCGCTTGCTCGGCTCGTAACCCAAACCAGAAACTACGGGAGCGCTTTTGAATACACCACGGTCGTCGTCGCGCCCAAACACCTGAAATCCGTTCGGGCCAAAATCCCACGGGGATGGGGGATTATGACTGCTGAATCGAATGCGGGGCGAGTTTCGATAGTACCGAAACGTCCGGCATGGCGGAATCACGATATAGACCGCCAAGCGCTCATTCGATTAATGTGGAGGCGTGAGTGCGTTTGGGCATTGCGCAATCACGGCGTCAAGGCTGGTCGTAACGCATTGGTCATTGATCTTTGGGCCAAGCTGATGAAATTGCCGACCAAAACTATTTGCCGTGAGGTCCGAAACGCGCTTAAAGCCCGGCGTGGTTCTGAATCTGCCGGGCAACGAAAACCATGTGGTGACTTGCTCCCCAGCTAATCCATTGTCCCGTGTTTCCTGGCCCGCTATTCGGTTGTGCCGTGGCATGAATAGCTCCATCTCCTGCGCTGAAATTCTGGCCCGAATACTCGGTTCTTTGAATCAGGCTTTGGCATACGACGTGCATATTCACGGAGCCACCGCCAGCTACCTTGGGGCCGACGCGAATCAACCAATTATTCGTTGTCGTATATCGAAGAGTCACACTCGCGCGGCCCCCGGATGGTGATCGTCCGTAGTCGCGTATCGTGTAGTCACTGAACGTCGGACGACGTGGAAGGGTTAGCTGGGTAACAGCTTGCTCCCAGCTTGTCCAATCGTTGCGCGGGATCGGGTGCCAAATGTGTTGTTGAAATGAAGTAAGTGATCGAGGGCAAGCACTCGATGCGGTCGTGAGCGTAAGCCAACTGCTAATGGATGGGATACGCGGCACGTCTACCAATAGATTCATCGGGTGATTTCTGTAATCAAGCATGAAGTGAACGTGTTGTCTTTGAAGACCTATGGCGGAAAGGACGCTGTTGATGCCAGCCGGATTGCTGAGATCGGATACTTGGGCGCGCAGCAAATAGCCCCGTCCATCTTGTTGGGCGATGTCCCGAATTCTTGCCAGTGCTTGTTGGCCATAACTGGTACGAGCGACGGGAATAGCTTGAAGCGATTCGATTCGCGCGCTTTGAAATACAGCCGCAAGTATTCCGGAATGCCCATGCTCATCGTGGAGCCAGCAAGTGTCGAGGAAAAGCGGTCTATCTGTTCCCCAATCGTGAGCGAGTGCTTGGCACATTGCCAACGCCTGTTGAGCGGCGGTGAGTGTTTTGTGTTCATGTATTTCCATGAGCGGGGTAAGTCGTAATTTTGTCGGCGCATCAAGATTGAAGATCGCCCATCGCTCACCCTCTTTTGTTTTCAAAATCGGAACGTAGTGCTTCTGGCCGAATTTCAGCATAGTCTGTCCTCAAGAAATGCCCGATGCGGAGGGAAATCATCGCGCGCCATCGTTTGTAGGTCAAGAGAGCCAAACCATTTGTGTCAATTGCCGTATCGACCCCATTTCCGATATCGCGCCCGGCGTAATATGGGCGGCTGTTGCGACGTGTCGCAGATGCGGATTTTTCCCAGATAATTCGTAGCATGGCGTCGAGCCTTGTCGTTTCCGAGGCCTTCAACCAAGGATTTACGATGCCAAGCGAAATCGGCGCGGACCTTTTCTGGGTATTACCGCTACAAAATCCGGAGGGTATGATTCCAGCAATTCGTGCATTTGTAGCATGTAACACTGATAGCGAAGCGACGTTCGGGAGCACCCGGTATCTGCTAAACGGTGCCAGTTGGTCGGCGCAGGGCGGAATATTGACCGGCACCATTTTTAAGCGACGGCATTTTAATCTTCCATCAAAACTAAGTGGCGCTCGAGTTTCTCGTCTGGATTTGGGCGATGACGATGATCTTGGTGAGCCGATGTGCTTTGCCTATTGTCCAGAGATTTCCGCTGCTGCTGTGCATTTTTCGTTTAATGGTCCTCGCCATGGACGGCTTGCAAATTTCCTTAACCACATAGGTTTTGAGCCTCCGATCGAAATGTCACCAATTTTAAGAAGGGATGCATTGGAAAGGCTACAGCGCGCACGCATCATCCGTAAGGCCGCCTTCACGCTTCGCGCACCGCAGCACCTGGCCGAATTGCGCGCCATTGGCAATAGTGTAGGGGGCGCTATTTCATCCATGGTCGATATGGGCGGCGTGACCGTTGAGATAACGGTTGGGATGAGTTACGAATCCGGCACACTTAACCTTGATCGTGTCAAGAGAGCTTTCCAGAGGCTATCGAACTTCGGAGACACCGTCACGAAGCTGGAAGTCTTGGCCTCACCAGATATGGATGAATCTCCGGTCCCGATTGATCTAATTAACGATAGAATCACCGAAAGAATCAGCGTGAATTATGACGGTCGTGAATTGGATAAAGGTCATTGCTGCGCCGGACTTCGTGGGTTCTTGAACGACAATAGGCCGGAAATCGTGCGTCAGTTCGGCCAACGGCAGAGGAACCAGGGACAGAGGCAATGATGGAATCGCTCCCGCCGCCAACACCATCGAGCCGTTTTCTGTCTTGCTTGCCGACTCTACGGAGGAAAGTGGAAGGATGGTATCCGCTCGCTTTTGGCGCGATAACCTGCTTCGGGCTGGCGCATTTCGCGGTATCCGACGAAGTTTTTCGATCAATCATGGATAGGGTAATGCCGACAGCGATTTCGGTAGCGGCTATTTTGGCTGGCTTTCAGGGTGCGGGACAGGCCGTTTTACTTGGGATATTAGAGTCCGGAACGATTTCGTACTTAAAACGGACAGGCCATTATAAGCGATTGGTATTGTTCCTCTGGCGTGCAATCCTCTTGCTTTTTGTTTCGGTTATATTGGCATTGGTCGTATTGGTGCGATACGCAAGCGGAAAAACGCCATGGCTAAATACCACTTGGACTCTCGCAATCCTTGCCGGATGTTTTGTATGGGCCGTGATGGCAAGCTACCGGATCAACTGGCTGATGTTTCGCGTTCTGCTTCTGGAAAACGGATCGGAAGGACGACCACCAGTATGCGTCGTCAAGTCTGAAGACACGACGAAACCGCCATCGGGTTAGCCACAAGCCGGTTTTTCGTTTTTCGCGCGGCGGCTGTGGTTAATTTGGCCCGTCAGATCGCAAAGTCGCCCTGCATCCGCCCGGCGGCCGTGAGGCGGTCCGGTTTCTTTTGCAGCTCTCCATTGGTGGACTCGGGTTCGCCATACGTCGCGCCGAACTCGTCCTCGAGGTTGTAGCCGGCTTCGCCGTGCTGGCTGAGATCGAGGCCGGCGTATTCGTCTTGCGCGGGCACTCGGAGTCCCATCACCGCCCGGACGATCAGGAGGATCACAACAGAGCCGACGACGGCGATGCCGCCGGTGATCGCCACGGCGATGATTTGGTGAACCAGGGCGGTGGACGATCCCTCGACCAATCCGAGTTTGTTGACGTTTCCAAAGCCCGACGGCATGTTGACCATGGCGACGGCGAAGACGCCGGTGAGAATGGTTCCCAAGGCTCCGCCGACGCCGTGGACGCCAAACACGTCGAGGCTGTCGTCGTATCCCAGGATCTGTTTGAGGGTGGTTGCGGCGAAAAAGCAGACGATTCCGGCCAAGGCGCCGATGACGATGGCCCACATCGGCAGGGTAAACCCGGAGGCGGGAGTGATGGTTGCCAACCCCGCGACGGCGCCGGATATGATGCCGAGAACCGTCGGTTTGCCGGTCCAGATCCACTCGATGGACATCCAGGCCAGGGCGCCGGCGGCGGCGGCGAAATGCGTGTTGAGCAGAGCGTATCCCGCCAACGTGCCGGCGGAGAGGGCGCTTCCCGCGTTGAATCCGAACCATCCAACCCACAGCATGGCGGCGCCGATAACGGCAAGCACCATGCTATGCGGCGGCATCGGGTGCGTGCGATATCCATGCCGCCGGCCCAGCACCAGCGCGGCCACCAGCGCCGAAGTCCCGGCGCTGACGTGCACCACCATCCCACCGGCGAAATCCATCGCGGGGATCAATCCGCCGAATGAAGCACTCAGCAAGCCGCCTTTGCCCCAGACCATGTGAGCAAGCGGGCAGTACACAAGCAAAAGCCACGCCGTCGAAAAGACCAACATGGAGGAGAATTTGATTCGCTCGGCATAAGCCCCGCACATGAGCGCCGGAGTAATGACGGCGAACATCATCTGGAAAGCCATCCACACGGTGTGGGGGATGGTGGGCGCATATTCCGCCGGAGCGGCGCCGACCTCGCGCAGCATGGCAAAGCGCAATCCACCCAAAAACGGCGTCCCCACGTCAAACGCCAGCGAATAGCCGATAAGCGCCCAAACGATGCTCACAATCGCCATGAGGGCGAAACAGTGCATCATGGCGGAGAGGACGTTCTTCTTTCGCAGAAGTCCGCCGTAAAACAGCAGCAGTCCCGGCCCGGTCATCATGAGCACGAGAGCCGTGCTGACGAGCACCCAGGCCGTGTCCCCGGCATTTATGCTCTTGGGATCGCCCAGCCGCACCGGTTCGGCCGCCCAGGCGCCCGTTGGCGTCCATACAAACAATACAAGAACCGCCAGCGCGCAGTATCGCCCTGCCAACGTCCGATTCATATTTTTCCTCCGCTACCAGGCCGGTGACGCCATCTCCTCCGATGACTCGACCGGGCCTGAATTACCCCACCGGAACGCAAGGATTCCGGTGGTCCTCGAATCCAACCATGAAAAACCGGACCTACAAAGCCTGTTCATTGGTTTCGCCGGTGCGGATGCGAATCACCTGCGCCACGGGATAGATGAAGATTTTCCCATCACCCACCTCTCCGGTGCGCGCCGTCTCGATAATTGCCGCCGTCGCTTTCTCCAGATCCTCCGATTTCACGCAAACCTTGATCAACACCTTCGGTACGAATCCAACGTCCATCTTCGCCCCGCGATACCGTTCGGTGTGTCCCATTTGCCGGCCGAACCCTTTGCATTCCATCGCCGTCACCCCCAGCACGCCCATTTTCGCCAGAGCCTGTTTGACTTCGTCGATCTTGTGCGGCTTGATGACCGCCTCAATCATCTGCATTAGAAATCCTCCGAAATGGCCAAGTTGCTCCATTGTATGGATTTCGGTCCATACTAGCCAGCTTGAGCTTCGCGTTGTCAGGCCGACACAACTTGAGCGTCCAAGCCATCGAAAGTGGGGGATACAGGGCTCGAGCCCGTGACCCCAGCCTATGAACTGAAAGCACTGTGTGCGACAGTATTCCGATTCATCTTATGGTTGACATTTGGTTAATGCTTGGCACCACCTCGTTGGCCATGTCTGCGGGCGTTGCATACTTTCCCGCTTTGATGGCGGCAATCGCATTTTCGTAAGCCTTGACATTGGATATTGCGGCCAATGCTCTTTCGTGAATCTGGCGCGGGTTTTCAGGGAATCTTCGGGCGATTCGCCAGATGCCGTCCGTGCCTCGATGCATAAACGGCACCCACCTTGCCTCGCCCCGAAGGGCGGCCCTGTTGGCGAATGCCAGGTCCGGATAGTCGGGGGTGATGATCCACTCATCGTCGGTGTAATCCAGCATCCATTTTTTGTCGCCGGGCACATTGTAATCGCCGGCAAAAGAATCGGCGGCGCTCGTGCCAAAGCGTGCTTCGACTGCAACAAGGAACCGTCTACCCGCAAGGTATTGGTTGACTAATGGCCGGCGATAGGCGCCGTCGGTATCCCCGGGGATGTCAATGGAATCGACGACACCTTCGGCATCCAGATTTTCAAGCGCGGCGGCGAACGAATTCATCGCGCCTGCGGGGGAACTGCGATTCGTCGGTGCAGGACCTTGTGTACCGGTATGTGGCGGCGCGGAGTGCGCGACGTCTCCGGGCACCTCGAAATTACCCTGGCCCGGCATTGTCAGCGAAGAAGAAGTTGGACATAGAGGCTGCATCTTTTCTTTCTCTGGCCTGAATGAAGGCGCAAACCGCCCCCTGCACCGTCGAGGGGTCGAATTTCGTTGCCATGAACTGCTTCATTCTGGCTTGGGCCTCCTTCTCCTGTTGCTGGCGCATTTGTTCCGCTTGTTGCATCACCTGCTCGCGCTCCTGATATCGTGCCCGCTGCTGCTGCGCGCTGCCGGCCTGGGGATTCACCGCGTTGATAATGTCGTCCGTCGTGGCATATTTGCCGCTGGCGATCCCCGCGATGATTCGGTCGTAATGGGCCACCCGCGCCAACGCCCGAGTCCGCGCGGCGGCGACAACCGCTGAGGGTTGCGGGCGCGGCGAATCTCCCCTTATCCCCATCCGCCTGATCCACAAGGAGCCGAACCATGCAGAAGATCGAAGTCATTCTCGCCAAGGGCAAAGAAACAAAGGGCACCTACGTGTACGAGGAGGAACTGGGCGATGGCGGCAAGCCGCCGGTGCTCAAAACCCAATACATCCAAAAATGGGCGCTGGGCACCAATCCGCCAGCCAAGATAAAAATCACAATCGAAGCCGCGTAGCAGGTTCGCCCCATTGCTCCATGACCACACAACACCGATGAATAGTTCTATTGGGCAGCACACCGGGTCTTGGAGTGTACGGCCCAACTCTGATCTGGTTCGCAGCCATCGAAATCGCGGGTACTGATTCAGGCTGAAATCATTTCCTTTTCGGCGGCATTGTGCCGCATTTAGGCAACGCGCCACGATGGTCCCTGCAACTCCTGGCCGGGTCATCATTTCCGCCGAAGTGCGAGTACAAGGGAGATCTGTGCCGCGCGGATTTGTTCCACCAAAAGGAATTGGACGAAAAGTTGAGTTTGCTCCAATTTGGCTGCGGATTTTGTTTGGAAGTTTGCGCGTACCGTGATGGAAAAAATTCTGCCATACTGCAAATTGTGAGTAACATCCGGGTGTTTTCCGATTCACGGAGATTTTTTGAGGAAACGTTATGAACAGCGCACACTCTGACAAGGTCCGAACGAATGACCCAGCGGCAAACCCCGACCCCATCACCAAGGCACCGGGCTCTCATCCTGTCGGCACAGGAATTGGCGCAGCAGTGGGCGGAGTCGCTGTCGCCGGTGGAGCGATCGTGGCGGGCGCGGCTATGGGCACGGTGGCGGGGCCGGTTGGGACGGCCGTGGGAGCCGCAGTTGGCGCGGTCGCGGGGGGGCTTGTGGGCAAGGGGGTGGCCGAAGAAATCAATCCGAGCGTCGAGCACGGTTACTGGCGCGAACATTACACGTCACGACCCTACGCGATTCCCGGCGCTTCGTATGACGAATACGGTCCCGCGTATCAATACGGCTGGGAATCGCGCAGCCGCAGCACCGCAACAAATTTCGAAGATGTGGAGACAGCCCTCTCGCAGGACTGGGATCGTTCCAAAGGGAAGTCGAAGTTGAAATGGGATCAGGCCAAGCCCGCCGCGCGGGACGCCTGGGAGCGGAACGACGCACACAGCAAGACTGAAGAGGCTAGCCGGTTACAAGACTGACGACATTTTGTGCGGAGCCGGTCGTCGAAGTCAGTTTGAAAGTATTTCCTCTTATGGCGGGATTGCTCCGCATTCAGGGCAGCGGTCGGGCGTGGCGCGAAGATCATAACCGCATCGCACGCACGAATGCGGTGACGCGCTGTTCCGCCGCACCCGCCAATTCCTTCCGCTAAGTATCCCCCACCAAATGGGCAGCACGGCGGTGACCAGAGTCACCCAAACCAAAGAGACTTCCAGCCCAGCGACATGCCCAATCATTCGGCGACTGTCGGAGTCCTCGCCGTTGGGGCCAAACAAAGACTGCTGCATGTCGCCGCTTGTAAACGCGAATCCCCAAAACTCTCGCTGTTTATAGTTGGCGACCCCTCCGCTCACCTCCTCACCGGGCTTCGGCGTCAGGTAATTTCCGAATCCATTTGTCCGTTGCATCCACAACGTCCCCGAACCTACGGCGATAAGGGCCATAATGACGTGGTGGATTTGCTGCGCCAGCATGGCGGCCACGAGTAAAGGGCACGGAAACTCGGGGCAACGCCAGCGCTTCTCAACCGTCAGCACGACCGATTCGGCGTCATCGGCAATCAAGACCAGCTCCCCAACCCCCCGCAATGGATCGGCCCGTCCAATCGATTACATTGCTTCGTGCGTCGCAGGGGCGCGGCCCCGGCTACCGAAGGTGTTGCTTCAGCCAGGTCAAAACATGGTCAGCGCCGGTCATCGCCGCCGTAATGCGCGGTCGAAGATTACATCGAGCGAAAGACCCCGACCGCACGCCGCGGCGCACTGGCTCGTGGCATCTGAATAGGAGCAATGCATGCAAGCGGTGAACCCCCCTGAGCAAACCGATGGGCTTCCCACCCTCTGCGGCCATGAAGCTGCCGTTGCCGAGGCAATGGCGCGGCCGGGGCCACTCTACCTCGTTGACAGCGGGATTGACTTTGCCCATGTGCACAGCGCCTTTGCCATCGCCCTCCACATGCATCAGCCCCTAATTCCCGCCGGAGGCGGAGACATCAAAACTGCCCGGATCGTCAGCAACCTCAAACACATGTTCGATACGGGGGACAGCTACAACGCGGGCGTTTTCCAGTCGTGCTACAAGCGTATGGGCCAGCTCATTCCCCAACTGGTTCAAGCAGGGAGTCGGCCCCGGGTGATGCTCGACTATTCGGGGTGTCTGCTTTACGGGTTGCGGCAAATGGGGCTCGACGACGTCTTTGAAAGCCTCAAGACGATCACCTGCAACCCAGAGTATCGCCGGTCTGTGGAGTGGCTGGGCTCGGCGTGGGGACATCCTGTAGCGCCGTCCTCGCCCGTGCAGGACTACCGATTGCATGTGCGTGCTTGGCAGCATCATTTTGCCGCCATCTTCGGGCTTGAGGCACTCAGCCGGGTGCGGGGTTTCTCGCCAGCCGAGATGGCCCTGCCGAACCACCCGGACATCTGCTACGAGTTCATCCGGACATTGAAGGATTGCGGTTACCGCTGGGTTCTGGTTCAGGAGCACACCGTCGAGCAAATCGAGGATGGCGGGCCTGTCCGTCAGCCGCATATTCCGCATCGTCTGGTGGCCCGGAACTCCCGCGGCCAGACCCTCAGCATCATCGCGATTATCAAGACCCAAGGAAGTGACACCAAGCTCGTCGGACAGCTTCAGCCCTACTACCAGGCCAGAGGATTGTCGCGCGTCTCGCTGGCGGGAAAACCGGCGCCGGAACTGGCGACGCAGATTGCGGATGGTGAAAACGGCGGGGTGATGATGAACGAGTTTCCCTCCAAGTACGTACAGGTCATGGCCGAAGCTTCCGGCTCCGATACTCCGCCAGCGAACGTCGGTGAATATCTCGAGTACCTCGAATCAATCGGGATAACGGAACGCGACTTGTCCCCGATCCAGCCCATCCTTCAGACGCGAATCTGGGATGTTTTTCCTGCCGGCGCTGGCCCCGAAGTCATGGAAAAGACCATCGACGAACTGCGCCGCCGCGACAGCCGCTTCCATGTTGAAGGCGGAAGCTGGACCAACAACGTTTCTTGGGTCCGTGGTTACCGGCAGATGCTCGGACCGATGGAAGCGGCCAGCGCCCTGTTCAACGAGAAGGTCTCGGGCCGACATGTGTCCACCGCGGAACATCGATATCGCAACGCCCTGTTTCATCTTCTTTTGACCCAGACCAGTTGTTACCGTTATTGGGGCACGGGCGTCTGGACCGACTACGGCCGCGAACTCTGTCGGCGGACGATGGAGATCCTGACTCATGACTTTTGAGATCAGCGTGTCTGCGGAATGGGCGGGCCAGCACCGGTTGAGCCAGTGCGAAGCGATGGGCGAATATTGCGTCCCGAGTCGTAGTATCCCGGATTTCCCATATGACACTCCGCCGACGATCGTCGCCGTCGGCGGACAATCCCCAATCCAGCCATCACGATCGTTCCTGTACTCGCCGGTTCCGGCACACCGGAAGTTGGCAAAGACAATCCGTTGGCCGCGGCGAAGGCGTCCAATGCCGCCATGTCGCCGGCCGACGCCGCGCTGCTCACGCCCTGGTTGAAGTTCGCCGCCAGGAGGGTGAAGTCCTGGCCGTTGATCGGATCGTCAAGATTGGGTACTGGTACAGTTTGAAATTATTTCGAATTCTTCGGCTTGTCCGCCGGATTGCTTTGCTGCCATCCCCCGAACCAACCGAAAATCAGAACGACGACAACTATAAGCAGCAGCCACGACGCATGAAAACTAGCCGCGACCATGTTGACGATATGCTCTGAGTGCTTCATCGGGATTCCATCTTACCCCCCTGTGGACAGTATTCTAACAGGGATTTCCTATATGGACCTCTGCCGACGAATGTGGTCGGCAATTTTGCGTAGGATACCGAGATTTGGAGTTTGGAGAAACGTCTTTCTTGGCTCGGCGCCGCCAAGGACGCCATCAAGCTTTTGGCAGAACCGGCCAGCAAAACCGTCCAGTTCACCTTCCGGCCCGGCGGACATCGCCCGATGGGCAGGGCAGGTGCCAAGCGCAAGCACCAGCAGCTTGATGTCGATCAATTCAGAAGTTCATTGTCTCCTGATCCACCTTCCAGCAGCTGCGATTCGAGATTGGAACTGCTGGTCAAAACGCTGCTGGCGAACGGCGAAACCGTGGACGCCGAAAACGCGATGGAAGATGAAGCGGCAAGCGACGGAGCGATCGCCGAATCCGCAACCACGGCGACGAGACCCGCTTGGGCCTGGGCGAAGGTTGGTGGGCCCTCGGTGGTATCTACCTGGGAGTTTCGAAACTGCTGAAAGGTAATTTCCTCAGAACTGAGGGGTGTTCCGTTGAACGAAAATCGCTCGGTCACGGGAACCGGAACCACCACAAACGCGTTGCTGGTGGCAGGGGTCAATGAGCCGGAACGGGCAATAAGAACATAGGTCCCCGGCAGACTCGCCGCGAGTCCCATGAACGATGCCAAGCCGCGAGATGCGGTCGCGGTAATTGGGCTGGAAAGTTCGGCTCCCCCCGGCTCGGACTGAATGGCGAGCGTAACTTGCGCCGCGCCGCCCGCCGACACAACGTTGCCGAATCGATCTTCGACAGCCACGACAACGGGGCTTGTCATCGAGCTATACTGCCAGAATGACGCCGGCTGCTCGACGAATGCCAAATGTGTTGCAACGGCAGCCGAGACACTAAATGCGTTAGAGTCTCCCGAGTCAACAGCGGTGCCGCTTGCGACAAATTTGTAGGTGCCAGCCTTATCAAGTGATAGTCCGCTGAACGTCGCGACGCCGTTGACCGCGGTGGCGGAGACAGTGCCGCCAAGGGTTGCACCGGCGGGACCACTGGCGATGTTCAACATTATCGTGGAATCGTCGGCGGCAATCACGTTACCATTGGGATCTTCGACCGCGACCGTGATGGGCGGTGAAATCGTCATGCCGACCTGAGTATCGGTCGGTTGCTGGGTGAAGGCCAACTGAGGCTCGGCGACCACGAAGCCGTCGGAAGTCGCGCCGGTGAGAGAGCCATCGCTGGCGTCGAGCGTATAGCTGCCGGGAATGTTCAGAGTGATATCGCTGAAAGTCGCCACGCCGCTGTTAGCGGCAACAGTCAAGGTGCCGCTGGGAGTTCCAGGTCCGCTGGCGACGGAAATCGTCACGCTGGAATCGTCGGACATAACGACGTTGCCAGCAGAATCCTCCACATCCACGGTGATCGCCGGTGTGATATCGCTGCCGGTAACGACCTTCGTCGGTTGCTGGACAAAGGCTAACTGGGAGGCGGCGGTGCTGGGTGGCGCGCCATTGGATGAACTGACCGAAGTAATACTCCCACCCACCAGGGCGGAAATGATCTTCTCGCCAATGGGGCTGCCCCGGCCGGTCAAGCCATCTCCAGTCACGTCGTTGAAATCGCCGGACGGCAAACTGTGAAGATCAGGTATGGTTTGCGTCGGACCATCGAGCGATCCCAAGGCGCGCAGCGATCGGCCCTGATCCGCCAGCGCGATAATGGCAGCCCACTGCGGCGAGCCCGCGCTGGTTCCGCCCACCACCTGCCAACCCGATTCTCCGCCGTAGGGAATTGAATCGTACACCAGAAAGCCGGTGTTGGGGTCGGCATCGTACGCGACATCAGGTTTAGTGGTTCCCTCGTAGGGACTGGTTCCCCCACCGCTGTCGATCCAAGCGGATTCACTGACGAAATCGCCCGAACCATCGACGGTCAACGTCGTCCCGCCCACCGCCAGAACGTTAACGGAGGTCGAGGGATAGTTGGGCTGGCTATCGTCGCCGGATGCGGCGACGAATGTCACCCCGGGATGCGAGCTGGGTGTTGTGAAGTCGTGATCGTAGGCGGTTTCGCCGGAAAACTCCGGAGAATCGCCCCAGCTCATCGAGACGGCCACAACGCCGGTCTGCGATGCAGCCCAGGCGACCGCGTTGGTCAACGCCGTCATGCTGTCGGAAGAAGCCTCCACAAGCAAGATGTTTGCCTCCGGAGCAATCGCGTGCGCACACTCCACGTCAAGCGATTCTTCCGACGCCCATCCGGCATTGGTTCGCACGGCACCCTCCGGTGTTGCGACGGTCAGTACGAATTGGCCCGACGCGTTATCGTTGCCAATGCCGAAGTTGGCGTCGAATGTCTGAAGATCGCCGGAGATGTTCGGATCGCCATACGCGTCCACGATGGCGATCGTTTCACCCGCGCCGTTGGCGTTGACTGTTTTCCCGCCCGTTGTGAAGACGATACCGTTGAGGTCGTAAGCCTGTTCAATCATTGCCGGCGAAAGCCCCTGGGGTGTTCCTGACTCGTCCGCCGGCGCCGCCTTCGTGAAAAGCGACAACTGCACCGTTGAAGATGCGGACAAAAGAACGCGAGCCTCAAGCGCCTCAAAGTGGGGGTGGCAGGCGAACCGCCGGGTTTTGGCGGACCGTTTATTGATGCTCAACATCACGCACCATCCAGCCTTTCCAAAAGCGAAGGCCACTTCCTGAGCCGATGAACTCTCGCGCAGGCCACCAATTTGAAGACCCCGTACCGCCCTCCCTCTTACTTTCAAGAGATGCGATATCCGCAGGTAATTTTAGCCGCCGCAGGAAAAGTTGCCACCGCAATTTTTGTGGCCGGAGGCGATAATTTGCGTCGATCGATGTGCCCGCAGCACGAATCTGGCACGATGAGGTAGATGCGCCCTCTTTTGACGAGTGTGAAGAATCAACCAATTGCCCCAGGATCGATCGCCTTAATTCCACCATCTGCGCCACCATGCCGTTCAAATCCGAGAGACTCGCCCGAGCTTGCCGGACGGAAAGCGGGCCCTTTTGACGCGTGCGGCCATTCTGGGCCACGATCGCCTTGCCGGGTTCCGTTCTGGGACCGGGAAAAAAACCAGGGCTGCGTTCGCAAGGCCGCCTGACGAAGGCGTTGGCAGGCGTCATCGCCCAGCAGCGCCCGTTTCGAGCGGTTCAACCGCCCGGCGGTGCCGGCCTCTATTATTGGTGGGTTCCGACAGGGAGGCAGCATTGGCTGCAACGAAGGTGTCCATGGCTGGCGCGTCAGGCTGGTGACACGAGTGACGCCATTCCCATCATTGAGATCACGAGCGACCGCGGACATGGTGTCCACCAACACCTGATACTCGTCCGCCGCGGTCGAATTATCTGCGTCGCCGCCAGCGGACCATTCCCAATCCCGCCACCACCATTAGCGCCGCCGAGGCTGGCTCCGGCACCGGGGCGGCATCGTACGCTTCGGCAGTTACATCGCTGTGGTAATCAAACACCCGCTCCGACATATCGCTCGGGTCCGTTCCCACCGCGGAGTTCGGAACCGCAAACTCCAGCCCGATCAGCACCGGTGTGTTCCCCAGTGACCATCCGCCGCTCTCCTGAAATGAATCCAGATAGCTCTTCAACTGCGCGGCGGTGACCTCCGTGGAAGGCGTAAATTCCGGATTCCCGTAATATACCGTTGGATCGGTTTGACTGTAGTAAAAGTCATTGAGGAATATATGCACATCCGGCGACACCGACAGCGTTGACGTCAGACCACTGGCATCATCAGCCATGCTGTAATCCAATAGGTAGTTCGAATCAGCCGAGTTGATTCCGTCAATTGAAACATGCCAATCAAACGATCCGCTGCCGTTCGGGTCGAAGCTCAGGGATGATCCGGACAGATCGACATAGGTGTGCATGTTGATTCCCTCGCCGACGCTGGATGTGCCGGTGATGCCATCGACCGTAATCGGGCTGGTTCCGTCACCCGGCAAATAGGGAAGATCCAACTGCCAGGGATCGGTTACCGTCGCGGTCGCCGTTCCGAATCCGCCGGGAATCGGCTTTTTCACGCTGGCGAGCGAAAGACCGTTTGCATCGTACTCCGTGGGGTTAACCGCCGGTCCTCCGCCGAACCCGCCGCCGATGCCGTTGATGGGGCCGGGGCCAAATCCGCCAAAGCCAGGGCCAAAGCCAGGGCCAACCCCGGCGACAGTCACCGTGGACGACCCTGACGCACTTCCGAATGCTTTCGTTGCCCCCGCCGGCGGAACGAACGCTGAAATCTGGGGCCAAGTCTTTGAACTCAAGGATTTTGCGGTACCGTTGAATTTCGCGTCCGGCCCGAAAGCCGCAAAATTCGGCACGCCCCCTTCGTTGTTCGCCTCTGCCGATAGCTCATACGTCGTGCCCCCAGCATCAAACGCGCCCCAGAAATGTTGAGTCGTCCCTCCGACATATTGGGCCATCTCCAGATTCCTCGAATCCGCGCTGGCCGTTGCCTGTCCCCTCGCCTCCGGCAAACCCACCCTCAGAGCCAACCCAGCAAAGCCAACTGTTGCGAGCAGGCGTGAATAAGTCATTTACCTTCTCCCTTCCGAATGGAGTGAAACTCAACGACGAACATCGAATAGCAGCGCGGAAATGCACTTACGAAATTCTGACAAAGCTTCAAAACAGACTTGCGCCGCTTCTGTGGCAGCAGCTTAGATGAAAATATTTCGCAAAGCGAGAACAATTTGGCGCTTTTTGGGAAATCTGCCGGTTCCTAATCCTACAACGCTATGACCCGGATTTGAGACTGCAATTCGAACGTACGCTATTCCCAAATCAGGAGTTAATGCCAACCGTCGCGTTGAAGGATTAGGAGCTTGCTTCGGACGCTGAAACAAATCGAGCAGGAGCGGAAGGCGCGAACTGCCGACTTGGAAGAAGCGGCCAAGGTCATCCTCAAGCAGCTTGCAGATTTGGGCCACGTCGGCATCAACACCAAGGCAGCAACCACAAGGGCGAAGAGGACCGCCACAATTGGGAAGAAGCGCCGTAAACGCTTACGGGTCCGTCGCCAGTTTGCAGTGAGCGGCGAACAGATGATCCTCGATTTTGTGAAGCGCAAATCGAACCCGATCGGCCGGGAAATTGAAAAGGACTGGGCAAGTGAAGGACGTGCTGGCGCGGCGGCGAATCTCATCTCGAAGCTGGTCAAGGAGAGAAGGCTGAAGCGAACGCCTCTGAAGGATGAACGGGGCAGCCGTTACTCGTTGGCTTAGGTCGGAATCGTCCGGCAACAAAAGGTGTCCATGGCCGGCGTCGCGGACCGATGACGCGAGTGACGCCTTTTCCATTATTGAGATCACGCGTAACTGCGGACATCGTGTCCAGATTCGTATTGCCTTCCCGGCACATCGCGCGATGGGAACGCGCGCGATCGGGTACCTATGACTATTGCCGATTCGCTTTCTCCGGCGAATTGCCGGCAGTAACAGTTCGGAAACATGGAAAATGCCCGGAACGCCGGAAATCGCTCCAGAATTGCAGCCAGGCGAATCTATGGCCCTTCCATCGGCGACGCCGCCCTCTGGGTGATCGCCTCCTCCGGTCGGCTGACGCGGCGATGCGGTATCGCCAAAACGAATCGGAACGCTTCGCATCCGACGTCACGCATGGGACATCGGTGTCGCCAATCACGTGATCGAAGTCTGCACGGCGCGGACACCGTGTCCAGCCGCCGCGAGCGTTCGTTTTCTCCGTCGCCCTACCATCATTCCCGCCCCAGCCATCACCATCATCACCGCGCTCGCCGGTTCCGGAACACTGGACGTCGGCAAGGGCAATCCATTGGCCGCGGCGAATGCATCCAACGCCGCAACGTCGCCGGCCGACACGGCCGCGCCGCTGACGCTCTGGTTGAAGTTCGCCGCCAAGTCGGTGAAATCGGCGGCGTTGACGAGGCCGTCGTAGTTGAAGTCGCCCTGGTCCCAGCCGGTGACGGGCTGGTTGAAGTTGGCCGCCTGGATGGTGAAGTCGGAGGCATTGGGCCGCCCGCTCGCCGGACTTAACAAACCATGCTGGCCCTCACGCCGTTTCCGACGTCTGGGGCCCCGGCTCAGCATCATTGAAATGCGAGGCACCCTCAGGTTCAACGACTGGCGCCTGTTCGTTCAATTTACTCCAAGCTTCGCTATCCATTTCGCACCCCTCGTAAGGCTTGGCATCCTGTGGTGTAAGTTGGTTGGCAATTCGGAAGGCACGTATGGCCTGACGAGTTGGGCTTGCAGCGGTGCCGGGGTCAGGCACGGGGTTAATCGTTCCATCCGTAGGTCCGGGGTTAAGGTACGCTGAACCGGAGGGGAAACCGCCGGGGGGGGCAATTTTTTTCTCGAACAAGTATCGGAGCTGCGCCTGCAGGCGGAAGTTGGTTTGGTCCTTCCACATGTACGGGCACACTAACTCCGCCACGGCCCAGCATGTCTTTGTGAACTTACTGTTCTGAAACTGACAACCGCTCGGATCCTGCGCGGGATCATTCACTTCGCACCGACAGGGGAATAGCAGAGGCGTGTTGTTGGTAGGGATGCACACCCTGTTGTCAGCATCCGGGGTTGTCTCCAGTGCAGTGTGATTTCCGACCGCCCCCATATTCAGGTGCGTGTGTCCTGGGTTACCGGAGAGTCCGGGTTGCCCGTCGGGCTTTCGAGGGGAGAGGTTCCCTGTCCGCCCAGCCAAGCCGACGACTTGGCCTGCCTTCACGTGTTCGTGCGTCGGGGTGAGGTACTGACTGAAGTGAAGACACATGATTACCGTCTGGCCTTCGCCGGACCATACGATCTGGACATAATTTCCGCCGGGGGAGAGGTATTGTCCAGGATTGTTGGGAGCAGGCTGCAGACCCCCCAACCTCGTCAGCCGGCCGGCGTGAACCGCGAAGACCTTCGCCCCCAACACAGCATGCATATCGAGGCCCGCATGCTCGTGTGATCGCCATGGGTAAATGCTGCCAGCCGGGAGTTTTGCAATTTTACCATACCCTTTATTGCCATAGGGGTCGGAGCCGCCAAGCTTGGAGGCGACGGTTACGACGTGCATGTTGTGGCTACGATCTTTCAGCTGGGCACCCGCGTCCACATCCACATATACGTTCGAGTTGGTGTGGTATAGACGACCGGGGTCTTTTATCTCGTCCCAGACGGGCTGGCACCAGACTAAGGCGAAGACTACGAATTCAGGCATGTCCTCCTCGCTGTCGTAGAACATCGAGAAGGCCTTCGTGCGCTGATGCAGGACCTGCCATTGCGGCCCTTTGGCGGGATCGCCCAGTTCAGCTTCGTTAAACGCCGGCACGGTGAAGGTCCATGAAGTGCGGAACTCCGTGAAAGACTTTCGCTCCTCTTCGGAAATGCTGCGCTGGTTGCCGCAGCGCCAGCCCCAACCCTTGTCCCACTTGTCCGCTACGCTACTACCCACCTGACTGTCGAACCATTCGATCGAGAACTTGGTCGGTCCTGGTATCGGGTATTTTTTTGGCGCAGCCGGCGCCGCGGGTGCGGAACCTGCTGGTGGAGCCTTGACCGGCGGCGGCGGCCCGTAGCGTCGCGGGATTTGAGCTTTGTTTTTGTCTTGATATTCCACTTCCTTTGCTTCCGCCACAATAGCGAAATCGGCGAATCCGACTTCTAGAGTCCATTGGCTGCCCAGCATTGAGACGGGCACTGGGATGTGAATGTCCCCATGGTCGTTGGTCACGAAATTGCGGTCTCGATCCTGAAGCTTTTTGCCCTCTTTCTCCCGCTTAATCCAATCCCAACACTGGTTCGCTGTGTAGCCAAACTCCACCCTTTGCCAAGCCTTGAAGGCTTGCTTCCAACTTTCGGGCCATGTCCCAAGGTCCTGATCATCCATAGCGCCAGTCCCTAGCGGATCCTTGTTGCCTGGGTAATACCCAAGAGAGGCCAAATGGAACTGGGCCGCGCTGTAAGATCGAGTGTTATAAATGGCGATAATATTCCGGCATTCCTCCGGGGTCGGCGCCGTGAATGGAACAGCGTCACCATTCTGGTCCACGATATCCTTCAGCGCATCCTTGTTGGGTGGCTTCAGCCATTTGTCCGCGATTTTCTTAACCTCAAAGAGCTTGATTTTGGCGACATCCTTCGCATCTAGTTGCATATCGCCACACCGGACCTGGTACTGCAAGAACGCGGTTTTTCCCTGGGGCCCGTAGGAATCCGATGGGCTGCCGCAATCGAAGCCAAGGGCATTGAGCGCTCTCTGAGAAGCCTTGATAAGCGTCCCGGCTTTTGTGCCGAAGAACCATTGGCTGTCCTTCTCATAAAGCGGGAAGTGCGTGGATATGTCCCAGTCCTTATGGGCTGCACGGTATCGGACCACCGCTTTGCCGTTAATGCGCAACTCCTGGACGGGGACGCCCTGCAACGGTTGACCGGACCGGCAATCCAGGACCCGTACCCGAAGCATGCGAGAGACGACCAGAGTGTTCTTGAACTCAGCACCCGCCTGAACCTTCGCCACGTCCGCTAAATGACACGTAGCGGTCTGGTCACAAGCGTATGAGTAGGGATATTCTTGTGTTTCCGTTGCAGCCATAGCATTTTGATCTATTCGTCCTCGATGGCTTCAAACCCAAAGTCCAGATACGACAGATCACTTTTGCCCCCGGGCCCAGGACTCCCGCGGTCGCCGGCCGGTGCTTCTCCTGCCGTGCAGGTCATTGGCTCCTCGGCATCGCACACCCTCTTGTCGTTGTCATGGACTTCCAGCAAACGCTTCCGCGTATCGCTGTCAATCTTTCCGGTCGGCTTTAGGTCTTTTTGGGTAGACTGGAAGGCGGCGATCGCTTTGCACGTTTGCGATCCGGCCGCGCCGTTCCCTGGCGGGTCGGCCTTGAAACCGAGATTACTTAAGCGCTGCTGAACGCCACTCATGCGGGTGACGGGATCAAGCCCTCCGAAGTTAAGCTGGAACTTTTCGCCTTGGAAAAGCAGCGCGCCGCTGCTGGCCTCCGCCAGGATGCGAGTCTCGATCAACCCGTTCTTGCCAGTCCTCTTTCTTATAGGATCCATCCCTTCAATCCGTAACTCGTAGGGGATGCCCTCCAAACCCTTGAATGTTTCGTCCCGCATTTCCAAGCGGAACATCCACACAGAGCTCTTCAGCTTGTACAGATGTCTCTTTTCTGTCACCGCTGATTCCTCTTTGAGGCGCTTGTCGGGGATGACAATTTCGTCACCCTCGTAGATCACATTCGGGTTGGGTCGCTTCTTTCGGAAGGCCTCGTTTTCCTGCGCCTGGTAGATCGTCTGCCAGGGAAAATGGTACTGCCTGGCAATGGTCGCCAGGCACTCGCCGCATTGGACTTTGTGCACAACCATGTTTTGGTATTAGCCGGAATTTCCCATATGGACCTGTGCCGACGAACGTCGTCGGCAATTTTGCATAGGATAGCGAGGTTTGGAGTTTTGACAAAGGTCTTTATTGATTCGCGGCCGCCTCTAGCGCGGAGATTTGAACGGCGAGCCGACACGAATATAGCCGCAGCCCTCGTCATTAACGCCGTGGATGGGCTCATCGTCGAACGTGCGACGGGATGCCGAGCTTTGTGCGCCGCCAGGAAACAGCCCCCGAGCTGCGCCGAATCCGCCGAGCAATCTCGACGTCCGTAGCCGTTCCCAGCAAAGCCTCTTCTTGCGGCGCCCAGAACCGAATTTCAGGATGGCCCGGCGGATGCCACTTCTTCTGCCAGAACGCCGCCATCTTTTCTTTCCATGCTTGGGAATGTGGACGACGCGCCGCCTCGTCGACGGCCGCGATTGTGTATGAGGCGATGGCTGCTGGTTTGATCGTTTTCCACTAATCAAATCTTTCATCGGCAGGGATGCCGACGGGTCCACCGCCTGTTAACCTCGGATCATGGCCAAGCCGCCGATAACGGCCCAGCAAGCGGCGAAGGTTGATCGGATGCTGGCGGCATACTCGGACTATCTGAGGCGTCTGGCCAGGCGAATCAACGAGTTGGAATCGTATCCCCATCCGTTGCCGAAATGGGCCGATCAAGCGGCGTGGTCGGTCAGCGGATTGCGAACACATTTCGCGCAATGGGCCGCTGGGCAAGAACCGTTCCACGCTCCGAAGCAGATATAATCCCGGGTTTCACGGACGGCCTATCAGATGAAACCGCGCGATCCATTTCGACTCCTACACGGTCCATACCAACCGCCGAGGGCCCGCCGTGGCGGCCGGCTCTTTTGCGAAATTCGTGGGACTGTTGTTGTCGGACGTTTTTCGGACGGTCCGATCTCCTGGCCGTGCGAGAAACGCCGTGGCGGCCAACCCAGTCTAATTCTCTGCGGCGATTTGGTGAAAGCGGTCAGGTGTGAATCGAAGCCGGTCGTCGCGCACCATTTTGGCGTTTCCGCCGGAATGGTAGCGACGAAATCGCGCAGAGGATTAGAGCGATCGTAGAGGCTGGTTCTGGAACAACTACGTTTGTCAGCACAACGTCGTTGCCATCACCACCAGAATAGTTGATGCGAAAGGCGTATGTCTGGCCATCGAATTGGGCTTGAGCGATTCCTCCCTGAGGAAGATTGACAAACGTGCCATTGACGGGCCCAGTTCCGTTATCGACGAGGATATCATAATTGGCGCCGAGGGTCGGAGCATATCCCAGCTTGAGATTTAGAGCACTTCCATTAATATCAACGGTCCCTGTCAAGACTTGACCGAAACTTCCAATGGATTCGCCGTCAAGCTGCTCAAAAAGCATGGAACTAGGCGCGAGATTTAATGAGGCGATGCTGATTGACCCGACATCGTCACCGGGGGAAAGAGCGCCGCCGGCGAATGCGTCAACGGCTTCTGGAAGTTGACCGTTTCCAGCAAGCGTTCCCCCAGAATCCACGTCGATTTCGGGGGAGACAAGTTGGCCGGCGTCGACGGCGAGAGTGCTGGAAATTGTGACCGGTCCCGCGCTCTTGTAGACGTTTCCGTTCAGATTGAAGGTAACGCCGCCGTTTGCAACGTCAATCGTCTTTGCTTGTTCGTAGGCTGTGAAATTGATCGCGTAGTTCGCCGCCAAATTGAATTCGGCGTTGGACGCCGCGGTGGATGGAGTTTGATATTTCCAACTGTTACTCCAGAGTGGACATCGACGAAATCGTTGGCGGCGATGTTGAAGCGGCTGATGAACCACTTCCCACCTACGATCCAAGACCGTTGCCAGAGCAGGTTGCCAAATCGTTGGCCGTTGCTTTCGCGATTGGGTTGGACTTTTCTTTTCTGGCTCGCTCTCCACTGCGCCGCACCGCCCGGCCTGTAGACCCTTGACGGCCATGAGTCCGTGGCAAATGCTCGCGGGAATCAGTTCATTTTCCGCGGCCCATTTGAACGCGCTTCTAATCCGGCTAATTTGATGGTTGATGTTTGATCTTACGCGCCCAGTCGCAATCATGGATTCCCGAACCGTCTTGAGCCGTAGGGGTCCGAATTCCACCGCTGGCGTTTTGCCGTAAAGCCGCACCACCGGCCGCAGGGCTTCGTCGATATTCGTGGGCGTCTGGCTGTCTGGACCGTAATACACGCTCGCATGACGCCGGAAGGCGGCAACGACCTCGGCAATGGTGATTGCCTGCGGGTCGGTGGGCCGGCGGCGACCGGCTGCAAGCCATTCGGCGATGATCTGGTTGTACCCGGCTTTGCTGGCGGAAGTGCCGAAAATTCCGAGATAGATCATCCTGCCTTCGATGCAAACGTAGGTTGACCGGAAGACCCGTGACGACAATACCTTGGGACACGATTTATGAGATTGGGCATAGGGCGCTCCCCAGAGCAAACCTGTAGTCTACGGGTTTGCCAGGTGTCTTCGGCCGCGCCGCCCTACGCTGGACGGGTACGCTAATTCATGCGTTCGGCATTTCTTACGTCAAATGGGCGATAAGGGATTCGAACCCCTGACTTCCACCTTGTAAGGGTGGCACTCTAGCCGCTGAGTTAATCGCCCTTGCCAATAAATTCTAACCGGCCAGGGGTGGGAAGTCATTCGCCGCGGACGGCATCCGGCTTCTTCCCAGCTCATGAAAGCATGCTGCGCCCAGCGCCGCGGCGCCGCACGTCACGTTGCCGTACCACGCGAACACGTCGCCCAGGGCCGTGTAGAAAATAAAGTGGTCGAGCAATCCGATCACGATCACGCAAATGAGCATCGACCATGCCGCCACGCGATCGTGGTTTACGATCGCCATGCGGGCGACGAAGAATCCGGCGAGAATCAGAATGCCGAAGTGCGTCTTGTGCGACATCGGCGAAAGCAGAAGCATCAGGATGAAAACCAGGGCGCATTCCAGGCCGGCGCGGTGCGGGTCGGCGGGGCGGCGCAAGGGCCGTCCGATGGCCCAGCCGGCGGCGATGAGCAGGGCGAATTCGACGCCGTACACCAGCATCTTCAGCGCGAATGGAGAAATGATCTCGTTCTTGGGGGGAGTAATGAGATGGCCATTGACGATTTGCCAACTGGTGGTGAAGAATCGGTGGGCGGCGCCGGCGATGGATTGATTGATGGTGACGTCGACGTACCACTGTCCGATCTGGCCGGTCGTGGGTCTGACGATGTGCGTGTACCACTCGGCAAGCCAGATGCCTTGTGGGGCACGATGGATGACATCGGGAAGAAGGTTCAGGGCGATGGCGAGAAAGACGGTCCAGACGGCCGCGAGCCAGCGGCCGCGCCAGGCGAGATAGGGGGCCATGATCAGCGGCGGCCCTTTGAAGGCGGCGGCGATTCCCCACGCGGTGGCGGCCGAAAAGTCGCGGCGACGTTGCCAAGCATAGCAGCCGGCGACGAGCAGGGCGTCGATCAGGATATCGGATTGCTGGTGGCCGAAGACGCCCTGGACGTAACGCATCCCCGCGATCAGGCCGAGCAGGCAAATGATGGCTTCGGTTCCGTTCGATCGGGCGCGGTTGAGCGGTCCGCCGCCGCTGATTTTCCAACTCAGCTTCCAAAGCGTGGTCAGGGCGACGGCCTGGACGAGAAACCAGCCGATCCGGCTCAGCCAATGAGGCAAGAATGCGAAGGGGATCGCCAGCATCGCGTGGAAGGGCGGATAAGTGAACGGATGGTTCAACTGAAATTGACTGAGGCCGGGGCCGTAGTAGTAGAGGTCGCCGCCGCGGATTAACGTCGTTGCGGAATAGACGAAGACCTGCTCCCATTCGGAATTGGCGGGTTTGGCGATGAGCAGCAGAATGCCGTTGACCAGGAGATAGATCGCCCCGGCAACGAAAAAGGGATGGTCAATAATCCAACGGCGAAGTGGACTCCCCTGAGCCGAATTCATGTGCGGCGGGTTTTGTATCGGAAAGGGGGTGGGGTGACAACATAGCGGGTATTTGTGCGGACCTTGGGTAATGTCCTAATCCCCCCTTGTTTCATGGGCGTTCTGGTAAGAAATCGGCGTATTGTTTGGGAGGCGAATGTGGGAGGTTCCGGCTCAGCGGGCGCGGACCGCCATCTTACCACGGCCCCAGTATTCGCTCACTGTGTTATTGATGCGGTGTTCGGTATGGTCCAATTCTGAATGATTAGCGGTGGATTCATTCCAGACGCGACATCGCGGATTGCCTGTATCCGGTCGTTTGTCACCAACACCATTCCGTGGGCGGAGGCTTGAGCGCAAATCCAAAGATCGTTTTCTTGGATTTGTAACTCCTTGGCCGTGGCAGGATTAACCAACTGCTCGGGCCGCATCTTTGGCTTGCGTTTGTCGCCTGGCGCGTACTTGTTGAAAAGCCGGGTTCGCAGGTCGCCGTACATAGCGGCAGCGTCCGACGAAAGCTCTGATGGCTCAGGCAACTCCTCTTTCACGAACTTGATGTACGCTGCTTGTGCGGCGGGATCCGGGGCGAGCGCGACGCGATGCCCGAACTCGATCTCACCCAGTGTCACAACTGAGATGAGCAACTTGGGCTTGACTTCAAAATGGGCGGTCAGGTGCCGGAGCGCGTCAACATTCCCGCGTACGGCGGTGTGCTGAGGGCAGTCGCTGCCGTACCAGTACCGAATCGTCTGCGTGTCGAGCAGGAAATCACGCACCTTAATCACCTCCGAATGCCGCCGTTGCGGCACGCAGAGCGGCCTTTCCCGCCGATGACTCGCCCGGCTTAATGCGCGTGGCGACCTGGTCGACCGTCGAGCCTCGATAGCCGGAGGAAATGAACTTGTGAAGCGGCACGAGAGATTTGAGCTCCGCAGGAAAATAGTTTCTGAAAGTACATCCGACACCCCGACGTTCATATCCGCGGAAATAGTCCAGTAACTCTCGTTCCAGCCTGATGGGCAGCGCATAGAGACGAAGCATTACGGCATCGAGGGCAAGTAGTGCGTCACGAACCTCGGATTCCATTGGTTCGCCAGGGACATTCTTGGTCGGCTCGAAGAGCGGCCCAAGATGGCGTGAAGCAGCCCGCTGCATCGTCGCAGTTGCTGCCCGTTGGGCTGCAACCGTTCTGTAGGCATCTGCCAGCCGCGTCACAGTCCGAATGCTTTGTGTGTCAAAGCGTGGGACCGGAATGTCGCCGATCGCACCCTCGGCGTTGTGCCTTTTCATCGTGCCGCTCGCGATAAACGCGTTCGCTACGGGCGAGTTGAGAATCGCCCAAAGGAAGAGTGCAGGCACTTCAGGCGATTTCGGTCGAATGGCCAGGAAGTTGTTCTTGACGGGCTTCCCAACGAGATCTAGCAGTGCCTTAATGCGCCATGGGCCTCTCGCCGTCCGCGTGTGATTAACGAGTACCTTTGCGAGTCCATCGGGCATACCCTGCCGCGCGTTTCCGATCAATTGAGGACGAGTTGACATGCCGATTTCGGGCGGTGCCGTGAAGATCGCTTGGTCACGGCTGACACCGGCGTATCCCGCGAGATATCCGGTCTTAGGTTGCGGAGTTACCACTGGCACATTTCCACGAGCATGCTTCCCTTTGAATTCGATGCCACGCCCAACCGTTGCGATGTCCCGAACACGTTTGTTGGCCGCCAGTGCCGTCCAAACTTCGTCGAGCGCGGGGACAGCCAATTCGAGGCGAGGATTCTCGCTCAGGCGACTTTGCAAGGCTGCTGAGTCGGTCGTGACGGAGTAGTTTTGCTGGAACTCCGCCATGCCCTTCTCGCCGACCATACGGAGACGGACGCGGTGGGAGCTGACGTCCTGACCTTCCTTGCGACGACGGCCAAGGATGATCGCCGTTTCGGCCTCGGCAAACTCGAAGACCTTTCCCGGAAACCGGCAAACCTCTGCGATTTCAAATTCGCGCAAAAGTTCACCGCGGATGGCTTTGGCTTCGAGTCCACTGACGATTGTTTGCGGAACGAGGACTCCGAATACACTGCCTGGACGCAAATGACCGAGCGTGCGGTGCAGAAGTTCGACGGCCTTCTTGTGCGATACTGGATGTCCCGCTTGTTGACATCGAATCATATCGGCTTGGTCGAACTTCTCGTATGGCGGATTACTCAATAGAATCCGGCACGTCGCCGCATCGCGCGTGAGGACGTCTGATGCGTACATATCACCGGCTTGTAAATCCCATCCATTAGGGTTGGGAATGTCCGCGAGCGTTAGCGAAAGACGGGCGATTTCGCGCGCAAAGTCGTCGACCTCCACGCCGTGAATGTGGTTCTTCAAGTAGGCGTGGACCTTCGTCTCTGTCGGGTCCTGCATCTCTAGCCGCAGGAGCCGCATGGCGGACAGGAGAAATGGCGCGTGACCACACGCGGGCTCGAACACCTGCCGGTCGTCGACCGGAATCTCTCGGATCCAGTCGTAGAGTTCCCAAACCATGTAGTCAACTAGCCAGGGCGGGGTAGCGTGGATGCCCAGTTTCTTACGGAGGGCCTTACTGACAAGTGTATGCTCATAGACGTAAGCCAGCGTCTCTGGAGAGACCACGGCAAAGCTGCCCGCGCCGCTGAACAGGGACGCAGCGGACATGAGCGCGGTCTTCCACTTGCCGTGGATTCGCGTCGTTTGCCCAGCGCTGTAATGCTTCGCCACGGCAGAGAGAATGTCGCCGGGATCAGCGAGGTCTAATCCCTTGAACCCATGAACGCCTTTGTCCTTTAGGATTTTCCCGGCGAGCATCCGAAACACGGCGGCGAACACGTCGCGGAGCATAGCGCGACTCGGGTTGCTTTGGCCCAGCCCCCTCAACGTTGCGCGGGTCATGGCTTCGACCAAATCGTGGAGCTTCTTACCCGCTTCTTCTCGCAGCAGCGGCAAAAGCCCGGCATCAACGAAGTCAAGTTGTCGTGACTTGACCACACGCGCGATCGTCTTGCCTCGATAGATGCTAAGCGGTCCCAGCGCTTCTTTGTACTGTCGCACAAGCGTCGGAAACTCTCCGATGGGCTTTGATTCAAAGAGCGTTGGCGCGCTGTCGTGCTGCATCCACCAGTCGACTTGACCGTTGTGCCGCACCCAGACCACGGGGGCGCCCAATCCGCGGCAAGACCGCGCTGCGGCTTCCGGTTGGCCGCTGCCATCCACGACGGCGATACATGCAGAGTCGAAGTCCCACGGTTTCGTAGCGAACCCAACAAGCGGAATTGTCATCGACCCAAACTTGAAGTCTCGTTCCAACCGCGCGCCTGTATACCCGCACTCTTCCAAGAGCGGCTTCAGGGCGGCAGCAGACTGGATGGATGGCGGCACGGTGGCGGTTTCCTTTAGGAAATTGTGGAAATTGGGAACGTCCTTGTTCCTGCTCCTTTATCGGTTCATCAACTAATTGTACGGGAATCAGCAGGGGCGGGCGAGCAAGCCATGGCTGACCGCGTCGGCGCGGTGTGTTGTGCATGGCCCCGGCCGGGCATAGCCATCCTCCGGCTTTTCCCTATAATGCCGGGTTGAAGGAATTCCAACGTGCCAGAAACGATTGCCAGACCATTAAGCGTGTCCACTTTTGACGGAGCCTCCAGCTTCCTGCTTCGCCGGTTGCATTCGCTAACCGGGCTGATCTTCGGCGGATACATCGTCGTGCATCTGCTCGTGAACGCGACGCTGATTCAAGGCGGCAGCGGGTCCAACGACATCTATCAACTCCAGGTGGACAAGATTCACGCCCTGCCGTTTTTGTGGGCCGTGGAATGGATCTTCATCTACATTCCGATCCTCTTCCACACGGTTTACGGAGTATGGATTATCGTCACCGGCCAGCCGAACGTGGAAAAATACCCTTATGCCAGGAATTATTTCTATCTCGTTCAGCGCATCAGCGCCGTGGCGATCGCGCTGTTTCTCCTCTTCCACGTCCTGGGAATGAAGGGGCTTTGGGGCAGCGCGCTGCAATTTGTCCCCGAAGATGCTACTCGCAGCACGGCCCGGCACATTAATTCCAGCTTGTGGGTCGCATGTTTTGTCTATCCGATCGGGATCGCCGCCTCGTGCTTTCATCTGGCCAACGGGATGTGGACGGCGGGGATCACCTGGGGGCTTACGATCAGCGCCGCTTCGCAGCGGAGATGGGGATATGTTTGCTCCGCCTTGTTCGTCTTCACGTTGATTTGCGGGTTCCTGGCCCTCGGGGCGGCCATTCACGACAAAGCAATTCTCGTGCACTGAGATAACCACATGGATCGCCAAGTCATCGACGAGTTTGAGACAGGCGGTGAAAAGCTGGCCAAGGCGATTGCCGGCCTCACCCGGCAAGACCTGCTGTGGGTTCCTCCGCCGGGCGCGGGCATCGGCCGTTGGTCAATTCAGCAAATCGTGCTTCATTTGATGGATGATGAGCTGATCTGGTCGGCCCGCATGAAGCAGATCATCGCCGAAGACAATCCGCAGATCGTCGGCTTCGACGAGAGCAAGTTTGCCTCCAAGCTGTTTTACGAGGAGCAGGATGCCCAGGCGGCCGTTCGGATTCTGGACTTGAACCGCCGGCAATTAGCTCCGATCTTCCGGAAGTTGCCCGATTCCGCCTTCGCCCGGACGGGCCGCCACAACGACCTCGGCGTCATCACCCTCGGCCAGAGCGTGAAATGGACCAACGAGCATCTCGACCATCACACGCTCTACGTCCACATGAAACGCGACCGGCTGGGCAAACCGTCAATGGATCCGTCGGCGTCGGCGGCGAGGTATTGAGGAAGCGCCATGGATCGCAGAATCGTCGATCAATACGAATCCGGCGGGGACAAGCTGAAAGCGGCGATTGCCGGGCTGTCGAAGGAGGAGATGCTCTGGACTCCGCCGCCCGAGGCCGGGATCGGAAATTGGTCGATCCAGCAAATCGTGCTTCATTTGCTGGATGCCGATCTTATCTGGGCGGGGCGGATGAAATGCATCATCGCCGAAGAGAACCCGCTCATCCTCGGCTACGACGAGAGCAAGTTTGCCGCGAGTCTGCTTCCCGCGGAACAGGATGCGGACAATGCGGTGCGGATTTTCGACCTGAATCGGCGGCAATTCACGCGGGTTTTGCGCAAACTGCCCGATTCGGCGTTCTCCCGGACCGGCCGGCACAACGAAATCGGCGCCATCACCCTTGGGCGATGCGTTCAAAGGCAGGTCGAGCACGTGGATCACCACCTGAACTTCATCCGTAAAAAGCGCGACAAACTCGGCAAACCGTCAAAGGATTAGTCCACATGGCCGCGGCAGTAAAAAGAGTCATCGTGATCGGGGGCGGCCTGGCGGGGCTGGCGTGCTCCGTCAAGCTCGCCGAGGACGGCGTCAACGTCGATCTGTTCTCCATGGTCCCCGTGAAACGCAGCCATAGCGTTTGCGCCCAGGGCGGAATCAACGCCTGCAACGACATCGCCCGCCAACAGGGTTACAGCGAGTGGATTCATTTCGACGAAACCGCGCTCGGCGGCGATTTCCTGGCCGATCAGCCGCCCGTGCTGGAGATGTGCAACTGGGCCCCGCGAATCATCGATCTCCTCGACCGCATGGGCGTCCCGTTCAACCGCACCCCCGAAGGTCAACGCGAATTGCGCCTCTTCGGCGGCTCGCTGGTCAAACGCACCTTCTTCGCCGGCGCCACCACCGGCCAGCAATTGCTCTACGCTCTCGACGAGCAAACCCGCAGGCATGAAGCCGATGGATTGGTCACCAAATACGAGTTCTGGGAATTCCTCGCACTCGTCATCCACGACAATCAATGCGTCGGCATCGTCGCGCAGGACATGCGAACCATGCAAATCCGCGCCTTCCGCGCCGATGCCGTGGTGATCGCCACCGGCGGCTGCGGGCTGATCTTCGGAAAATCAACCAACTCGGTGATCTGCACCGGCGGGGCGGCGTCACGCTGCTATCAGGCCGGCGCCAAATACGGAAATCCCGAATTCATCCAGGTCCATCCCACCGCCATCCCCGGCGAGGACAAATGCCGCCTCATCAGCGAATCCGCCCGCGGCGAGGGCGGTCGCGTCTGGGTCCCCAAGCGCCCCGGCGACAACCGCCATCCCAACTCCATCCCCGAATCCGAACGGTTCTATTTCTTCGAGGAGCGATATCCCAAATACGGCAACCTCGTCCCACGCGACATCGCCACCCGCGAAATCTTCCAGGTCTGCACGGAAATGAAGCTTGGCGTCGGCGGTGGGAACATGGTCTATCTCGATCTGGGCGACATCGTCAAAAAAATCGGCCGCCAGGGCGTCCTCGACAAGCTCGAGGGAATTCTCGAGATTTACGAGAAATTCGTCGGCACCGATCCGCTGGATGAACCGATGAAGATTTTCCCCGCCGTTCACTATTCCATGGGCGGGCTTTGGACGGGTTTCAAAAAGGACGAAAAAACCGGCGGGCTGAAGTTCGGCGACCCGGCCAACATGGCCACCAGCATTCCCGGCCTCTATGCCATGGGCGAGGTCTCCTTCGCCTATCATGGCGCCAATCGCCTGGGCGCCAATTCACTGCTGAGCTGCATATTTGACGGACTCTTCGGCGGGCGATGCGTCAAGAACTATTGCACGGACGTGGCCGCCGCGGTCGACGACGTGCCCCAATCCGTCTACGACGCCGCCGTCAATCGCGAGACCGACCGCCAGAATTGGCTCGTCAACAACCAGGGCGACGAGAATCCGTATCTCCTCTGGCAGGAGATGGGCCGGTGGATGACCGACAACTGCACCGTCGTCCGCCACAATGAACGGCTACAGCAAACCCTCGGTCGCTGCCAGGAATGGAAGCAGCGATACCGGCGGATCAAGCTTTCGGACACGGGGATGTGGACGAACCAGAACCTGTCCTTTGCCCGCGCCACGCGCGACATGATCGTGTTGGCCGAGGTGATTTTGCAGGGGGCGCTGCTGCGGAACGAATCGCGCGGAGCGCATTACAAGCCGGCGTACCCGAATCGGAACGACGAGGAATTTCTGAAAGCGACGATCGCCGAATACGACCCCGCCGGTGATTCGCCCCGGATGAGTTATGCGGCCGTGGACATCAGCCTTGCCCCGCCCCGGGCGCGGGAATACGGCAAAAAAGCCGACGCCCCCGCGGCAACCGCCGCCAAACCGGAAAAAGCGATGGCATGACCGCCGGCTCGCCAAATCCCGCCGCGCTTTCGCCCCTCCGCTGGTTCCATTTGTTGCTTCTTCTCCTCTTGCTGCTCGTCGGCGCTTGGGCGCGCCGGGATCGCATCGACCGCCAAAGCCTGTCGATCGACGAGTATTGGGCGCTCTATCTGGCCACCGGCCGCGGCGACGAGGTGTTCCAGATTCCCCAACGCGTGATCGTCGATTCGCCGCCAAAGGTTGGCTTCACCGGCGCGCCGCCGTGGTGGCACATCTGGACGGGACTGGACAGCACCACCCACCCGCCCCTGTACCACCTCGGCTTGCGCGGGTGGGTCGATCTGTTTGGAGAAAGTGATCGGGCGGTCCGGGCGATGTCGTGGCTGTTCGGCATCGGCGCGGCCGCCGTGCTTTTCGACGGCGTCCGGCGCACCGCCGGCCCATGGCGCGGATTGGCCGCCGCCGCTTTCATGGCAGTTGTCCCCGTTCAGATTGACTTCAGCCAGGCCGCGCGCCCCTACACGATGCTGATCTTTCTCGGGCTGATCCTGTGCGACGTCCTGATCGCGATTGATCGCCGAGGCCCATCCGGTTGGAAACTGGCCGTGCTGGGATGCGCCACCGGCGCACTGGCGCTGACACACTATTTTTCCCTGGGCGCCATCCTCGGCGCCGCCGTTTTCGTCATGACCCGCCGCGGTGTGCGTTGGCGCAAGCCGGCGATCCTGGCGATGGCCGCGGGGCTTCTCTTCGCCGTCGTGCTCTGGGGCCCGGTTTTCTTCAAAACCCGTCATCTCTACGATGCCTATCAGGATTTCTGGAAAGACCCCGACGCCGGCTTACGCCAATCCGCCCTGGCCATCGTGAAGATTCCTATCCGCCTGTTGCTCGATCCCTTGCAAGGCTGGCGATGGTTCACGGCCGTTCCCCTTGCCGTGTTGGTATTTGCCGTCCCGCCGCTTCGCCTGCGGAAATCGCCGGACATTCTGCTGTGGTGGCTGTGGACCATCGGGACAATCGCCGTGATCGCGATCGTTGACCTCGTCCATCATTCCACGATGGTTGGTGTCTTGCGATACGTGTTCCTGGCCTCGCCGGCCGTTTATGCGATCCTGGCCACGATCATCCCGGGCCGGATCGGCGGTATCACCGCGGCGGTCCTGGTGCTTTGTGCCGCCGTCTACGGCGCGTCCCGCGTGCAGGCCGGTCCGGAGCCGGGCGAAGATTGGAAATCCATGGCGCATCTGATCGGCCAGCACGTCGGACCGCACGACGTCGTTGCCCTGATCGGTTATTACCCCAACGAGCCGGCGTACGATTATTTTGTAATCGCCCATTACGCCGGTGATTGGAAAAATCCGGTGATCTTTTTGACGGGCCCGCCCGACGAGCGGGTTCGCGGCCAACTCACCGGCCGGCGCCGCGTCTGGATGGTCGGCCATGCCGCCGGGTCGGAAACCGCACGGCTGTTGCCCGGCTGGGGCGTCGGCGCCGCTTTCGGTATTGGAAGGCGAAATGCGCTGTGGCTGCTCGTCCCTCCGCCGATTTCGGAGATGAGATGAGTCCCACAAAAAAGCTCGTCGTGAGTTGGGCAATCCTAGCCGGCTTGATCGCACTGGGGGCGGGGCTTCGGTTTCATCAAATCACCAAGGTCGGACTTTGGCCGGACGAGTTCTGGTCGTCGGTCCATCTGGCAACCGGGCGCGGCGCGGCGGTCCTCGATCTCCCGGCTGGAGTCTTGTTCGACCCGCCGCCGCCAACGTTGCTTCAAGGCGCGCCCCCATGGTGGCACGTCTGGACGGGCCTGGCTGGCATCGTTCATCCGCCGGTTTATCTGATCCTCCTTCGCTGGTGGATGGACGCATTTGGCTCGGGCGATTTTTCCACCCGGGCATTCTCCGCAGTCGCGTCCCTGGCGGGAATCGTGGTCTTGTTCGACGTTCTCCGCCGGACCGTCTCGCTCCATGCCGCGCTGCTCGGCGCGGCATTCATGGCCATCTCCCCCATGCAAATCAATTTGAGCCAGCAAACCAGGCCATATCCGCTGCTGGCGCTGTTTGGCCTGTTGGCATGCCAGGTGATCCTCCGCATCGAACGGCAGGGGGCCTGTCGCGGACGGTTGATCCAGCTTGGGCTGGCGATGGCGGCGATGGCGCTGACGCACTATTTTTCCCTCGGCGGACTTCTGGCGATTTCCGCTTACGCGCTGATTCGTCTGCGCGGCGCGGATCGGCGAAGGACGATTGCCGCCATCGGCATCGCGGGCGCAATCGTGTTAATTTGCTGGGGTCCGTTCCTCTGGCAACAGCATCGCGAATTCTTCCGCCAGCAATCCTGGTCGCTCGAGCCTTCCAGCGGTGCGCAAATGCCGCTGATTCGCGCGGCCGCGCAGACGGCGGCGTTTCTATTCGGCCGGCCCGGCGGCGAAATGGCTTGGCTCGCCCCATGCGTGATCGCCTACCTGTTGCCGCTCATTTTCCTCCGCCGATTACCCCAACTCATGTTGTGGTGGTTATGGATCGTCGGGATCGTTGGATTGTTGGTCGCCTACGATTCCATCAATCACGCCCGCCTGCTGGCGTATGACAAGTACACGTCGCTGGCATCGGTGGCGCTGTACGCCCTGTGTGCCGTGCCGTGGCCGATGGGGAAATGGCCGCGCTGGGTGATCCCATACTTGCTGTTGACCGCCACGGCCATCGCCACTGTCCAGCGTATTCAGGAAGGCCCTTCGGAAGACAACGGCGATTGGCGGACAATGGCCGTCACCCTGGATCGCCTTGCCGCCCCCGGCGATCCCTTGGTCTTCTATCCCAGCGATTTCTGGGGCCCGCCGGGAATGTACTACCTGGCCGTGGCGCATTACGCCCGCTCTTCGCATCGGCCGATCATGTTTCTCACCCAGCCCGCCGATCCCGCCGCGGAACGCCAGCTGTCCAAATTCCGCAAAATCTGGCTGGTCGGCCCCAGCGCGGGCCAGGACGGCGCGGATTACCTGCCGGGCTGGAGCGTGCTGTTTAACCGGGGATTTCCCAACAGTGGGTCGATCGCGGAAATGGAAAAGGCGGGCCGGCGCACGACGACGCGATGACGTTCGTGAATGGTCTATTTCACCGTCGCGTCGAGAATCCCGAAGACGCTCACCGGCGCCGGCGCGGGATGCGGCGTCTGGTCGCTCACGTGAAACAACGCGAACGTCCCCTGCACCTTCACTTTGATCCTCGGCGCCTGGCCGCTGAAGCTCACCCGTACGTCATCCATCGCCTGAAGGACGTCCTGCTGTTTGTTCTTGTTGAGAAAAATCCCGTAGGGCGTGTCTTGTCTTTCCATGCTGGAGGAGTGGTTGACCCAGGTTGTCCGCGCCAAGTCCGCGGGATCGGAAATGTCCGGCAGGACCATCAGGATGTCATACGAATTGACCGAATGGTCTCCCGTTAAAACGTCCCGGGGGTCGTCGCTGTAAAGATTGGCGATTACCTTGCCGTCTTTGGCGCTGAGCCGCAACCGCGCCGGTGGAAACCATTGTGGCGACTGGTCGATCTTCAGCATTGACGCCGTTGGTTGCGGCGCGGTGAGGCCGGAGTTGGGCGAAGTCTGCCCAGGGTTGCCGGCGACCGCCGGCTGCGTCGAGGCCGAACCCTGCGCCTGCGGTTGCCCGTCGTCCGTCTTGGCGCAACCGGCAACCAGCCCAAGACCACAAGCGCAAACCAACGTGAAGCGCAATAAGCTCATCGCCGCACACTCCGCTTGGAAGATGAGGCCTTCGTGCCCCTATTATAGCATAACCCCATGTCCACCCGCGCTCCCGAAGAAACCGATTTGCTCTGCGAGAATTGCGGATACATGCTCAACGGTTTGCCTCCGTCCGGAAACTGCCCGGAGTGCGGCACGGCCATCGACTTCAGCCTCTCCGAACGCCTCCGCCAGCCGCCCCTTTGGGAGATTATCGGCGATCCACGCCCCAAATGGCTTCGTTTTATTCTCACCACCGCCCAGGTGATCTTCCGGCCCAAGCGGTTTTATCGGTCCAGCACCTCCCGCGGCCAACTTGGCCTGGCGTATGGATTTGCGCAAATCCATTGGAGGATCAGCTCGCTCCTTTTGGGCCTGGCGGCCTGGTTCCATTGGGATTCCTATCAGCGGGTTTTCAACTATCTCAGGCCTGGGCCATCCTGGCTGGGACCCCTCTTGCTCCTGGCATTGCCGCTCGGCGCGTTCCTCGCCTTGTCGGGCACGATTCGTCTTGCCGCCCGGCTCACCGCCTGGGAGGCCGCCTATCGCGGCTACCGCCTGCCGCACGCAGTCGTTCTGCGAGCGCTGTACTATCATTCCGCCCACCTCCTGCCCGTCGCCTCCATCGCGTTCATTACCTGCGCCGGATACGACTTCCTCCTGCGTCATGCGTGGCTCCAGACGACTTCCGAACCCGTTTACCTGTATATTCTCTGCGGCGAAGTCATTGTCGCCGCGGCATATTTGTTCAACACCTACTGGATCGGCATGCGGAATTTGATGTACGCCAATCGGTAGTTCCCAATTCGGTATGATGGGAGGCCGGCCCAGTGTATATTTGGCCGCCAGTAGAATACGAGCTTCCATGCCCAAAACACCATCACCGGTCACGTTGCGACGAGAAACCCCCGCGGAGCTTTTGCCTTTCGATGGAATCGTAACGATCGACGCAAGCCAGCCCAAGTTGGGCAGATATCGGATCGCATTCGGATGGTACGGCGGCAAGTACAGTCACCTTGAATGGCTACTTCCGCTGTTACCTCAGCGCTGTCAGCACTACTGCGAGCCATTTGCGGGCTCGGCTGCGGTCCTTCTGAATCGCCACCCCTCGCCGGTGGAAACGTACAATGATCTGGACGGGGAAGTCGCCAATTTTTTCCGAGTGCTTCGGGATCGTGGCGAAGAGTTGATTCGTGCAATTGGTCTGACGCCGTTTTCGCGGGAGGAGTTTTTCTTCGCCTGCCAAGAGCCGGGGGCCGCGATCTCAGATTTGGAGCGCGCTCGTCGATTCTTTGTTCGCGCTCGCCAGGTTCGGACTGGATTGGCACAAACAGCGTCGTTGGGCCGATGGGCCAATTGCAAAAATACCAGCCGGAAGGGAATGAGCGGAGTGGTTTCGCGCTGGCTGGGTAGCGTCGAAGCGTTGCCGGAAATCGCCTCGCGGCTGTTGCGCGTTCAAATCGAAAATCGTCCAGCGCTGGAAGTGATCGACTTGTATGATGATCGAGGAACGTTCTTTTATTGCGATCCGCCGTATGTGCACGAGACCAGGGGCGATTCCAAGGCTTACGGATACGAGATGACAGACCAGGAACACCGCCGTTTGGCGGATCGCCTGCTCCGCATCAAAGCAAAAGCTGCGGTCTCGGGATATCGGTGCAATCTTTATGACAGGGTGTTCAAGGATTGGCGTTGCATTCTCGCACCGATGAAGCACTGCCACTCGATCAAAAAGCTGCGGCAGGAAGTCCTTTGGGTGAACTACTAATGGCTGAGGAACTTCCGCCAAGTTTTATCGAGTCGGCAAGGCAACGACTTCACTCGGAATGGGAATCGGTGGGGGACTTATCCGCCTCGAACGCTCCCCAACTGTCTTTACCAACTGAAATCATTGATGCCGTCGCGCGATCCATCAATTCCAAAACAAAGACGTACCGCTATGTGCTACCCACGCAACTCTTGGCCAAGCTGGTTGATGCAGAGCTGGATTGCAGGTCCATCCAGGCTAGCAGCGGGCTGGAAAAGCCTTTCGATGCGCGAAGCCTTTGCCATGACGTAATCGTTGGATTTGACCGAGCCAATAACGACGTTCTCGGCGGTTCGGCAGAGCCATATCTCAACAACCCGCTTCGTATTCCCGCAATAATCCCCTCCGAGCGGTCGGCGCAGCGAGATAAAGTGGGATTTGACGATCTGCGGGTTGCTCTGGACTACGCCCAGGAGAATCCGGGCAAGGTCGGGGAAATGATGCGCGCTGTCCTGTTGGCCATCCAGCAGCGCCTTGGCGCGGTCGCCGTGGTTTACCCGGTGCCCAACCGCGTCAGTATTCGGCAGGTTGAAAGCATGCTTGAGAAATTCCTCTCCGAACGAACTGGCGGATTACGGTTGCAGGCGGTGGTGATCGCCCTGTTCCGGCAAGTTGGCGTCAAGTTCCGCTTGTTCGCTGATGTGAGAAGCGCCAATGTCAATGCGGCTGATGCGGCGACGGGAAGCGTGGCGGATTTGGAGTGCGTGGACCAAAATGGTCAGATCGTTCTTGCCGTTGAAGTGAAGGACCGGCAACTTAAGCTGATAGATACCCAAAGTAAGCTGCCGGCAATCAGAGAGAAAGGCATCGGCGAGCTTCTGTTTCTCGTGCAAGGCGGCATCATGCCCAAAGAGACGGACGCAGTTTCCCATCTCATTCAACGAGAATTTATAACGGGGCAAAATGTCTATGTCACCGAGTTTTCAAATTTCCTGGAAAGTTGCCTCGTTCTTTTCGGCGAGATCGGTCGCGTATCGCTACTAAGGCAGATTGGAGACGAATTGAATCAAAGGAAGGCCGATATCTCGCATCGCCGACAGTGGGCTGGCCTCTTGAGTGAAACATAGGCTATACGGTCCTGATTCAATGCTCGGCTTCTGCACCAGCCCTGAATTCGTCGATCACCTGACCGGGGAACATCATCCCGAGCGGCCGGACCGCATCCGCGCCATCGCCCTGGCGGTGCGGCAGGCGGGACTCGTCGATTCGCCCAATCCGTTCCCGGATTTCTCGCCCGGATTCCAATTGGAAGCACTCGGCGGCGAAAAAATGCTGGAAATCTCTCCAGTCCCCGCGGACGAGCAGACCATCGCGTTGATTCACAGCCGTCAGCATATCGAGCGGATCAAACAGGCCTGCCAGAGCGGCGGCGGAATGCTGGATGAGGGGGATACGCCGGTTTCACAGCGAAGTTTTGAACTGGCCTTGCTTTCTTGCGGGGCGGTTCTGTGCTGTTGCGATGCGGTGATGGACGGGCGGGTTCTCCGGGCCTTCGCGGCCGTCCGGCCGCCGGGCCATCACGCCGAGCCGGACCGCGCCATGGGATTCTGCCTCTTCGGCAACGTCGCCATCGCCGCGAAATATTTGCAGCGCCGACACGCCGTCCATACGGTCGCCATCGTGGATTTCGACGTGCATCACGGCAACGGCACCCAGGCGGCTTTCGAGGACGATCCGTCCGTTCTTTTCATCAGCATTCACCAGCATCCCAAGACGTGTTACCCCGGCACGGGCTACGAATGGGAAGTCGGCGAGGGGCCGGGGCGAGGCGCGACGCTGAACGTTCCCATGGACCCCGGCGCCGGCGACGAGCGGTACGTCGCCGAGTTTCAGTCGAAGATTCTGCCGAAGCTGGATCATTTCAAGCCCGAAATCCTGTTGATTTCCGCCGGTTTCGACGCCCACCGCGACGATCCGCTCGCCCAGATCGAACTGAGCGACCAAGGCTTCGAGACGCTGACGCGGATGCTGGTGGACGTCGCCAACGCGCATTGCCGGGGCAGGATTATCAGCGCGTTGGAGGGCGGATATGATCTGGGCGCGCTGGGGCGAAGCGTTGTGCGACACCTGGACGCGATGAGGGATTGACGTTGATCGTCGACGCCCATCTCGATCTGGCCGACAACGCCGTTCGCGGCCGGCCGGTGCATTTGCCGGCTCGCATGCAGAAGCCGGATGAGGATGGGATTCCCACCGTCGGCCTGCCCGATCTTCGTCGCGGCGGGGTGGGCCTGATCTGCGCCACGATCTTCTGCCAGCCGCGTTACGACGACAAGCCCGGCTACCAAACTCCCGACGAAGCCCACGCCGCCGCCCTGACGCAATTGGACTGGTATCGATCCCAACAATCCGCCGGAACGATGCGGATCCTCCAGCGGCCCGCCGACTTCAGCCGGCGGGTTCCCGAGACCCAGGCAATTCTTTTGATGGAAGGCGCCGATCCCCTCCGCGATGAAACCGACGTGCGGAATTTCTTTGAATCCGGCCTGCGCATCGTCGGCCTGACCTGGAAGGAAGGCACTCACTACGCCGGCGGAAACGCCCGCCCCGGTCCCCTGACCCGTGACGGCGCGGCCATGGTGAAAACGCTCGACCGGCTCGGAATCATCCACGATCTGTCTCACCTGGCCGATGAGGCGTTCTGGCAATTGCTCGCCTTGAGTTCGGCGCCGGTCATGGCGTCCCATTCCAATTGCCGCTCGATCGTCCCAGGCGAGCGGCAATTGTCCGACGAGATGATCCGCGCCATCGCCTCCCGCGGCGGAATGATCGGCATCAACTTTTTCGACAGGTTTCTCGTTCCTCCCCAGGAACAAGCCAAACGCCGCGCGATCCTCGGCGACGTGACCAACCACGTCAAGCACGTCTGCGACATCGCCGGCGACGCCGCTCACGTGGGGCTGGGCACCGACATGGACGGCGGCCTCGGGCGAGACGAAATCCCCGTCGAAATCGAAACCTCCGCGGATTTGCCGCGCGTCGCCGATGCCCTGTCGACCGCCGGCTTCGGCGACCAAGACATAGCCGCGATCATGGGAGAGAATTGGTTGCGGTTTTTCTCAAAAAACCTGCGGACCCCAAATGCCAAGTGAAACCTCGGGAGTTAGCACGTTTTGCGCTTAGAGGCAGAGAGTCCATTATCCAGGTCATCTGCAAAGTCGCAGCCCCGGATGTACATCCGGGGCCTGGACTTTGGCACTTCGGGCGGTTTTTTGAGGGGCTTGGGCCTATAGGAGTTATGCGATCGGCGGCTGTGGAGCGGCGGGCGGGGATTTGCTGCCGCGGG
>Ga0181518_10000489_pt1 | contig 43000 bp, 36 predicted proteins | sample PEATcosm2014_Bin_28_FD_119751 | JGI IMG/M metagenome (GOLD analysis project Ga0181518, IMG submission 119751) | Peatland microbial communities from MTU Mesocosm Facility, Houghton, MI, USA - PEATcosm2014_Bin01_60_metaG | ecosystem: Environmental > Terrestrial > Soil > Wetlands > Peat | place...
CAATTCTTGAGCTGTTTGGCTGCCGTGCTGTAACGGTTTTGGTATTTTTCGATCGACTTGGTGTCGATTAGGTGAGCGATATCGAGCAGCATTCCGTCGGCGTCAACCTTCTTGCAGCTGACTTCTTCTTCCAGAGGGTTGAAGAGCTTGTGCACCTGGACGGAGAGAGCGCGAGCCTTGGTCTGGCGTTCACGCTCACGCGACGCCTTCTCGCGGAGCTTGATCAGGTACTCGCGGCCGACCGTATCCGGCAAGACAATCTCTTCCATGTTGCCCCGAAGAGTACCGTCGCGGACGGTCAGCTTGATGCGCATTTCCGACTTGCCGCGAAGCCGCTCCACACTCTCACAAAAAGTGCGGCGGTTGGATCGTACCGCCTGGCGGATGGCATCTTCGGTGTCGAAAATCGTTCCGAATCGGAACGGCAGGACGGTCGCGGTCCGGAAGCTCTGGCTGACCACGCGGGCATGTTCAAGCACGGACTTTTCGTCGAGTTTGGAGGTTGCGCGGTCATATTCACTGACAATCACCGCAAATTCTCCGCTCGGGTAGCTCATGACGGGAGCGGAGTTGACTCCCTGAATTCCATCTAGCAGGAAGGGACGGCGGGCGCGAACACCGTTAGCAAGGGTCTGGTGTTCCGTGAGGCAGTACGCGTACCACGACATGCATTCTCTCCGAATTGCACCGGGGCTTGGGCACCCCTTTAGATTTACTTTAGGGCTAGGGCTGCGTTTCTACCTGGAAGTTTTGAGTTTTAGTTTTGTGACAAGATGGGCGCGAAAAGCCGCGTCCAAAACTCATACTACCGCCGGAACGTCTTATTTGCAACCTTTCTTGAGACAAATGCATCGCAAATTGTCTCAATTTGCTACAAAAGCGTTTTTGGCGCGCTAGCAAGGCCTTTGCAGCAATCCGTCTCGCTGCCTCCTCGGCCAAGGAAATTGTGGAAAAACCTGCCTCCATGTCTCCAGCAGTCATAACTGAGCCGCATCCACAGCCAATGGGGAAACTTGGAGCGATGTCTCAGCTCAACCTCAAGCCGACGTCACCGTCAGCCTCGAAACAGTTAAGATCGTTAAGAAATTACCGCCGTTGCGCATTCCCTAAGCCGCAGGGCAGTCCCACCCTGTCTGTCACCCGGGAACCCTCTCGTCCCAGCCAATACTAAGTTCTGTAATAATTACAGTGCAATAAGTACCCGAGTGCGCCTATTTAGCCACACCGGCTCCCTAGCATTTTCAATGACTTGCAACCCGCCAAATCGCGATCCGATGCCGTACGCATTTCTTACGCGGTCGTTTTACGTATGGATATGTATGTACAATAATACCTGCACAAAATGTCCCACGTGAAACATTGTACATACAATGTCGCCCCGAACTGGCCAGCATGCCCCGCCCCACGCCTCAGCCTTTCTGCTTCTGAGCAGCCGCGCGCTCCTGCAAAGTAATCGTGACCGCGCGCAGCATATCGCCGGCGGGAGCGGGCTTGCCCGTCCAGATTTCAAACTGCCGGGCGGCCTGCTGCACAAACATTTCGATTCCGGGGATGACCGCAATTCCTTTGGCGCGTGCGACTTGCAGCAGATGCGTCTCGACCGGGTCGTACACCATGTCGAAGACGACGCGGGCTTGAATCTCCTGATCTTTGAGCGGGCAGTCGCGCGTGTTCCCCATGCCCACCGGAGTAGCGTTGATGATGACGTCGAAGGCGATCTTGCGGAGATCCGCTCGTTTGATAGTCCGTGCCTTTGCCTGCCGGGCGAGCTTCTGCGCCTTGACGGATGTGCGATTCAATATCCAGACCTCAGCGCCGCGCTCCTTTAGACCGAACACCGCGGCCCGGGCCGCGCCGCCGGCGCCGAGCACGAGGACTTTCGCGTTCTCAATGGTGAGGCGCTGCTCCAGCGGACGAATGACGCCCGCGATATCGGTATTGAATCCGTAAAGCTTGCCTTCCTGTCCGCGCACGACGGTATTGCAGGCCCCGACCTTCGCCGTGTGCGCGTCGGTGTTATCGAGATAGGGAAGGATCGCCTGCTTGTACGGCATGGTGATGCTGAGGCCGTGTAGGGGGATCTCGCGCGCGCAGTGGATCAGATCCTTGAGCGTCTTGGCGTGGAGCGCGAGATAAACGCCGTTCACGTTCTCCCGGCGCAGCGCCGTGTTCATGATCACCGGCGAGAGCGAATGTTCGATGGGATCGCCGGCAACGGCATAGATGCGAGTGGCGGCGTCCACTTGATCGATGCGGTAGATACTGCGCAGATCCCGCGCGCTGATCTGACCGGGCGCGGTTTTGAGGCCGGCACTAGCATCGATCGCGCCAAAGGTGAACGCGCTCCCGGCGCGCACGCTCAGCACGCGGCTGATAAGGCCTTGCTCTCCCATGCACAATCCGATCAGCGCATGCTTGCCGCTCTGCGTCTGCAGAAACTTCATCATGGCCACGTTGTCGGAGAGCGAGGTGGCGGTGGTGACGACCTTGTAGAAGTCGGCCGGGATTTTGAGCATTTTCTCCAGCGTGTCATCGAGGTTGCGCGTGGCGCGGAAATCGTGGAACGACAAGATGAGTCCGGCGCGGCTGCGCAGGCGAGCGATCGCTTCGGGCTTCGATTTCAGCGCGCTCTGAAGTTCCAAGTCGACAAGCTGGCAGCCCGCGGCGTGAGCCTTGGTGAGCACTTCCAGTTGAGAAGCGAGCGATCCCTTGAACTTGCCGCCATTCTCGGCGCGGCGGCAGGTGCCGATGGCAATGACGTACTGGTGGGTTTCGAGAAAACGATGGATTTTGGGAAGCGCAGCCAGAGGCTGCTTCAGGTAGTCCAAGCGAAACTCGAGAAATGGGTTATCTCGGGCCATAGACTCGGCAATCGCGAGCATGTCTTCGATCGTGTCGCCGATCGTGTCGCCGCCCAGCGCCAGGCAGACCCTAGGCAGGCGCATAGGCAGAAAGCGGGGCGCGGCAGTGGAGGAAAAAGCCAAGGCCATTTGTTTTCAGCTTATTCTCTAACGACGGCGCGATATTACAGGGGCGCAAGCCCAGATGCAACTCGCAGATGCAAGGGATCTCCGAACACTCAGGAAAACACTTTGGGGCAAAGGGGCTAAACACCCTCGTAACCTTGACCCCTCCCTGCGCGCTTGTTACTTTTTGGCTGTAACCCTTGTCTTCCGAGAGAGATAGCCGGGGTAGCCCCGCAGCAGTTGGGAGTCGGAGGTAAGATGAACAAAACAGGATTGTTATTGCTATTAATCGGGACGGCGACCATGACGGCCGTGGCCCAGCAGTCGACGACGGCGGTCACCCCAGATGCTTCCGGTATCGTCGAAACGTCGGTTAACACGCCCTTCGTGCGTTTCCAGACGCCGACCGCGGCAGACATTAATTGTGCGGGATTTCTTACCAAGGAACGGGTTCCCGACGCAAATTACGTGAACGGGGGTCTGCAGACCCCTGCCGATACCAAGTTCGGGATCGGGGACCTGGTCTATTTGGCGGGGAGCGGCTACCAGGCTGGACAACTGTATTCGGTCGTACGCGAACTGCGGGATATCAACGAGTACGAAATTTATCCGGGGCAGAGGAAGGTACTGGCTGCCGCGGGACGACCTTACGGGGAAATTGGGAGGGTGCGAGTCGTCGACACGCGCAGTCACAGCGCCATCGCCCAAGTGGAATTCAATTGCGATCCCATCAATCCGGGCGATCTCGTCCTGCCTTTCGTGGAAAAACCGCCGGTTACATTCCGCGTGCCCGAGCATTTTGACCGCTTCGCGCCGCCGAATGGGAAACTGAGCGGACGCATTGTGCTCGGTAAAGACTTCGACGGCTTCCTCGGCACGGGCATGAAGCTTTATCTGAACCTGGGTTCGAACCAGGGCGTAAAAGTGGGGGACTATTTTCGCGTAGTGCGCTCCTACAGCGCCACCTTGCACGATCCGGTGGACTCGCTGTCCTTCAAAGCGAGCACTTCGGAAGACACGCAGATGCGCGAGCCGTCTTTTGACGCCAATCGCTTCACAAAGAGCAAGGGGCCGAACATTCACGTGGCCGATCTGCCGCGCCGCGCCGTGGGAGAACTGGTCGTTCTGAACGTAACCCCGACTGCCTCGTCAGCGATGGTGGTCTTCGCGCTGGAAGATGTGCACGCCGGCGACTCGGTGGAAAGGGACGATCAACAGTAGACGAGGAACGGCAGCAGAACGAAACAATTTGACCGGAAAAAGGGGAGAGTGAATCTCCCCTTTTTCTTTTGTCCGAAGTGAATGCGTAGGGACAGTCGCTCTCGGCTGTCCTGCTCCGCCACGCTGCTGAATTAAGGGTGGACACGCCTAACCGCGCAAGCTGCGCTCGCGTGGATAGCCGGGAGGGCTGTCCCTACGCGTTCGCTAGGTTCGGCGGAAGAAGTTCAGCGGTAGAACTGGATTTTTGGATTTCCAGGAATCATCGCACCCGCGACGACCACTACGACGATTACAACCACGAGTTCCATGTTGACCTCACCATGTTGCCCTAACAACTTTGCTCGCTGAAGCAAGCGGCCAGCGCTCAGCTTACGTCCTCTTGCAGAGAAAACAAGGGTACGAAAGTGGGGGAGGCGCACAAGCAGCGGAATGCGGCAAACGTAAAGCGGATTTCGGAAACGGACTCAGCAGGCAACCTCGAGGTCGCTGTCGCCAAACACCTCGGCGGTGAAGGCTTCGATGGTTGCGGCCTTGCGCCAGGCATCCAGCGGCAGACCAGCTTTGCGGCAGGTCTGCTCCAGAAACGTTTCCCGGTCCCAACCATGTTCGACGGGAACCTGGGGTAGCAGCAGGCCACGGCGAGCGCCCTTCGAGACGATCAGGCCGTGACGCCCGACTTCCACTGCCTCGGGACGAATTGGGAATAAAAGGGAAAGCACGCTCAGAGAAACCTCCAGCTTCAGAGCCTCATCTCTTGTCACCGGCAAGAAGCGGGAATCTTCGAAGGCGGCAGCACGGGCCGTTTCGGCTACGGCGCGATACAGGGGCGCAATGGGCACGGCATAACCGACGCATCCCCGAAGTTCACGATGAGGTTCCCGATTAAGATCGCGGCGGAAATCGCCAACTAAGTCGCCTGGGGGATCGGAGGGCAAATAAAGAGTGGTGAAGACACCTCGTGGCTCCGACAGGCCGGGCAGGAGAGGCGGCGCTTGCGCAAAAGGGCGATGCTCCACCACCGAAAGAACAGCCTCGTGTGCGATGCCGAGCAGGGTCCGGCGTTGCTCCTGAGAAAATTCCGCGAATGCCGGGGCGGCGGGGCCAGCCATTTCCAGCGCAGCCGGATTTTCGGACGTTTCAGACAGCTTGGACATCGCGTTTTCTCCGCCGGGAGAGGACGAAGGCCCGCCGTCGCCGCTTTTCCGATTTGCGGTCGATCCTCGACCAGAAGGCAACAAAGTAGTCGAGCGCGGAAACCAGCGAAAGCAAAACCATGAACCAGATGGCGAGCCAGGCAATCCAGTAGACCGGGAAAATGTAAATGCCATACACCGGCCACTCGTGCCAGCGGCGGGCGAGAATCACGGCTACCACGGAAATGATCTGCACCAGCATCTTGAACTTGCCCAGTTCGCTCGCTTGAATGGTGAAGCCTTCGGAAGCGGCAATGGAGCGCAGCCCGCTCACCAGGAACTCGCGGCCAATAATAACCACAGCCATCCACGCCGGCACCAGAGCGGGATTGAACTGCACCAGCGCGATGAAAGCGGCGGCGATCAGCAGCTTGTCAGCCAGCGGATCGAGCAGTATCCCCATGGTGGTGATCTGCCCGCGTTTGCGCGCAAGATAGCCGTCGATGCCGTCGGTGATCGATGCCAGGATGAAAACGGCCGAGGCCATGATTTCTCTTTCCCCGGTCCGCTCGCTTGAGAAACGAGGGGTGCAAAGAATCCAGATGAGAAGCGGGATCGCGGCGATGCGAGTAAGCGTGATGTAGTTAGGAAGATTCACGCAACGACTGAACCAGGGCCGCACGGGCGGACAATGCGATTATCCTCTACATCCGAGGCCAAGGCAACGGAGAGGAGGCCATCGTCCAAGAAAACGAGAGCTAGTGCCAAAGCGGGTACCATTCTGGACCGACCCGGTGATAAAAAGACAGCGGCAGCACCTTCAGCTCCCTATTCCTTATTCCTTGTGAGCCGCTTTGTAACCCGCAGCCTTCGCTTCGGACTCGGTCATGAACTTTCCGGTCTTCGTCTTACCGTACCAGCGGCCGCTCTTGTGATAAACGCCGCTCTCGGTGTTGACCCAGACCTTGCCGCTGGCTTTTGCGGCCGCGATCTCCGAACTGGAAGGCTTGCCAGCCGCTGACTTACTTGCCGTGTTGGGTGCAGCCGTGTTGCCCGAGGAAGCCGGAGCGGCTGGAGCCTGAGCTGCAGGTTTTGCTGCGGTGGAACTGGTGTTGCTCGAAGTCGCCTGCGGCTTCGCCAGAGCAGGCGAAATGCCGGCCGTAATCAGACAGAAAGTGAGCATCCAGAAAGTAAGTTTGCTTGCGGAGTGATTCATATTTCCTCTACACCTAGGCATAGATTCCGCGCTGGCGGATGGTGTATGCCACGCGGTCGATAGCCAGCATATAGGCGGCGATCCGGTTGTTCACGCCGTGAGTTTCAGAGTACCGGACAACATCAAGGAACGCCTCATCCATGATCTCTTCCAGATGTTCGTTGACCACCGATTCTTTCCAGAAGTAGCCCTGGCGGTCCTGCACCCACTCGAAGTAAGAGGTAGTGACGCCACCGGCGTTCGCCAAAATGTCGGGAATGACGAAGACTTTTTTCTCGGAGAGAATATCGTCGGCGGCGGCGGTGGTGGGGCCATTCGCGCCTTCGGCCAGAATCTTGCACTTTACGCGATCCGCATTCTGGCTCGTGATCACGTTTTCGGTCGCCGCCGGAATCAGAATTTCGCAATCGACCAGCAAAAGCTCGGCCGGATCGTACTTCTCGGCGCCCGGAAAGCCGTGAATGGTGCCATTGCGCTGGCGAAATTCCCACAGCGCTTCGATGTCGATGCCATCCCTCTTGTACAGGCCACCGCCCACCTCGATGATGCCGATGATCTTGTATCCGGCTTCCGCCATGAGGCGGGCAGCGTTCGAACCGACGTTGCCAAAGCCCTGCACGATGACGCGGGTGGTGTCGCGATTCAGCCGCAGTTTCTTGATCGCCTGTTCGCAGACCATGAGCACGCCGCGTCCGGTCGCCTCACGGCGCCCGCGCGATCCCCCGATGTTCACCGGTTTGCCGGTCACCACCGCGGTGCAGGTCTGCCGCATGTGCATGGAGTAGGTGTCCATGATCCAAGCCATGGTCTGTTCATTGGTGTTCACGTCGGGGGCGGGGACGTCCTTTTCCGGGCCGATGAATTCGAAGAGTTCCGCCGTGTAGCGGCGGGTCATCCGCTCCAGCTCGCCCTGCGACATCTTGTGTGGATCGCAAATGATGCCGCCCTTGGCGCCACCGAAGGGAATGTTCACCACCGCGCACTTCCACGTCATCCAGCTCGCCAGCGCGCGCACCTCGTCGAGGTTCACGTCGGGCGCATAGCGCAGTCCGCCCTTGGCCGGGCCTCGCGCAATGGAGTGCTGCACCCGGAATCCCGTGAACACCTCCAGGTGCCCATCGTCCATTGACACCGGGATATGAACAATGATTTCGCGGCTCGGACTCCGCAAAACCTTCCACAGCCCTTCATCAAGATTCAGCTTACGCGCGGCAAGATCGAAGCGGGCGGCTTGCGCCTGCCACGGATTAGTTTCCTGCTCCAGGTCCAAGGCTGTCGTCATAAAGTCTCCCCCATGATTATGATTGCGATGGCCCTCCCAAGTTAGCGGGCAAGCCTCGCAAAGTATATTGCCGCCCAGCAGGCTAGGCAAGCGCCGGTGTGATGAATTGGAAGCCTGGGCACAATCATCGGCTTCCTTATAATGAAATTCTCGGTTGAAACATGATCCGTCCTGACTACAAAGAGTTCGCCCGCCTGTCACGCGGAGCCACGCTGGTTCCGGTGGCGAAGTCGATCTCTGCTGACCTGCTGACGCCGGTTTCCGCCTTCCTCGCCGTGGCGGACGGCGAGCCCGATGCCTTCCTGCTGGAGTCGGTGGAAGGCGGAGAAAAAATCGGACGGTATACGTTTCTTGGGGTACGGCCGTTTCTGCGCCTGGAGTCGCGTGGCGCCGAAATCAAGATCGAACGCAGCCGCAAAATCGAGCGGCGCACGGGAAATGTCTTTGCAGTCATCAAAGAACTCCTGCAGCAACATCGTCCGGCGGCGATGGAAGGTTTGCCCCCATTTACCGCCGGCGCGGTCGGCTATTGCGCGTATGACATTGTGCGGCGCCTCGAAAACATCGGGGCGCACGCTACTGATGACCTCGACGTTCCCGACTGTGTGCTTATGTTTTTCGACCGCGTGCTCGCGTTCGATCACCTGCGGCACCAGATCCATATTGTCGCGTCGGCGGACGTGACGCGGGAACCGCCCAAAGCTGCCTATGATCGCGCCGTGAACGACATCGCGCGCATCGAGAAAAAGCTCGCTGCGGGATGGAAGCCGGCGCATTGGCGCAAAGCGGCGACGAGGTCAAAGCTCGCGAACTCAAAGTTGAAAACGCGGGCGCGCACTCCGAAACCAAAGTTTCTGGAAAGCGTCCGTCGTGCCAAGGAATACATCGCCGCCGGGGACATCTTCCAGGTCGTGCTTTCGCAGCGCTGGGATTTCGAGCCCGGAGTCGCCCCGCTCGATCTGTACCGCGCGCTGCGCACGGTGAATCCGTCGCCCTATATGTATTTCCTGCGCTTCGGCGCCGGGAAGAAGAATGGGCGAAAGAATTCAGCAGGACTACACGTGCTCGGTTCGTCTCCCGAAATGCTGGTGCGGGCCGCTGGAGGAGGACGAAACCTCGAATATCGTCCGATTGCCGGAACGCATCCGCGTGGTCGCGACGAAGCAGAAGACGCGGCGCTAGAAAAGAAGATGCTCGCGGACGAGAAGGAACGCGCCGAGCACGTGATGCTGGTGGATCTAGGCCGCAACGACCTCGGCCGAGTCAGCGAATACGGCTCGGTAAAGGTTCGCGATCTGATGTACGTGGAGCGCTACTCGCACGTAATGCACCTGGTGTCGGCGCTCGAAGGGCGCCTGCGTCCGGACCTGAATGCGATGGACGCCTTTGCCGCGTGCTTTCCCGCCGGAACACTGAGCGGCGCGCCGAAAGTTCGAGCCATGCAGATCATCGAAGAGCTGGAGCCGACGCGCCGCGGAGTCTATGGCGGGTCCGTGCTCTATGCCGATTTCGCGGGGAATCTGGATTCGTGCATCGCGATTCGGACCCTGCTCATGAAAGGCAAGAAGGCATACCTGCAAGCGGGCGCAGGGATCGTAGCCGATTCCGATCCGCAGCGTGAATTTGAAGAGACGGAGAACAAAGCGCGAGGCGTGCTGCGGGCAGTGGAGATGGCGAGGGGCAAATAGAACTTGATCTTGGGTCGTGAGTGTAATCGCCGGATAGTGTCAACTGCCTCCTTCGGCAGCGTGAGTGCAAGATGAGTGAGTCGCTGCGTTCCTCAGATGTAATCCAGATGGATCTAACATAGATACGGATATGGATCACTGCGATCTTCGCACGGGAATACTGGCTGCGGCGATTGTTGGTCTTGGTCTTGCTGGTTGCGGGGGCTCCAACTACGGCCCACAGCGTGAGTGGACCTGGGTCGGCGGTTCGAACACCGTGAACCAAACCGGAGTCTACGGAGTCGAAGGCACTCCCGCAGCCAGCAACACGCCGGGAGGACGCCAGTTCGCCGTAGGCTGGCGGGATAAGTCGGGAAAGTTCTGGCTCTTCGGCGGCTTGAGCGCTCAGAACAGCGGATTCATTTACTTCAATGACCTTTGGAAATACAGCGACGGCGAATGGACCTGGATGAGCGGTGCCAGCGTCGACAACCAGGCGGGAAACTACGGCACAATGGGCGTCGCGGCTCCCGGCAATGTTCCGGGAGCGCGGATCGAAGCGAACGGCTGGACGGATTGCACTGGCAATCTGTGGCTGTTTGGCGGCTACGGTTTCGACTCGACTGGACAACAGGGGTTCCTTAACGATCTCTGGATGTACAGCGACGGCGAATGGACGTGGATGAGCGGCCCCAATGTTGGAAACCAGAGCGGCATCTACGGCACGCTCGGGACCGCCGCGCCCGGCAATGTCCCCGGTGCTCGAAGTCTTTCCGTCACCTGGATCGATCCCTCGGGAAATCTCTGGCTGTTCGGCGGCGACGGTTACGACTCCGCCGGAAACGACGAGTATCTCAACGATCTTTGGAAATACAGCGGAGGGCGATGGACCTGGGTCAGTGGATCGAATCTTGTCGATCAGCCGGGTTCTTACGGCACGCTAGGGGTTCCAGCCCCGGGCAATGTTCCTGGGGCGCGCCTTGAGGCCAGCGGCTGGACGGACTCCTCTGGCACGCTCTGGCTGTTCGGTGGCTCTCCCGGCCCTAAGGGACAAGCCAACTTCTTGAACGACCTCTGGACCTTCAGCTCCGGCGAATGGACCTGGATGGGTGGCTCGGACTCGATCGACCAGTCCGGCACGTATGGCATTAAGGGAATCCCTGGCACTACGAATATTCCCGGCGCACGGCTCGCCGCCGCTACTTGGATCGATTCCTCAGGAGACGTTTATCTGTTCGGCGGCAACGGCTACGACTCGACCGGCCAGTGGGACCTCCTCAACGATCTTTGGAAGTACAGCGCCGGCCAATGGACCTGGGTCAGTGGCTCGAATGTTATCGATCAATTCGGCTCTTACGGCGCGCAAGGTGTACCTGCCCCCACCAGCGTCCCCGGAGCGCGTTACAGCGACCTGAGTTGGATTGATTCTTCTGGAAATCTTTGTCTTTTCGGTGGTGCCGGCTTAAACGCCTCTACCGGCGGGTGGTTGGATGACCTCTGGTGCTACCAACCATAGGGCAGTTGTTTGAGTAGTCCATCTTCGACGTTTGCGCTAGTGCGAGACCGCAACAACGAGCCACACAGCGGCGGAAGATGCGGTGGAACGACTGATGCGAGAGTCTCGTCACGATTGATCCACCGCCCCATTCGGCACTCAAACACGGAACGAGACTTGACCAATCCTCCGTCAATTGGCGATAAATCGCGATTACTCTCATTGATGCATCGTGAAAACAAGTCGGCCTTTTGATTTTTTCATCACATCCAATCTGTGAGTGCCATCACAGACCACCGCCCGACCGGCGCGATAATATTCTTTGACCTACGGCAGGTTCGAGGTACTTTACGCATGGTCAGTCAACTATATTCTTACCCCACTAACCCAATCATTCCACTAGGGAGGGGGGAGGGGGGGTAGTAGTAAACACGGGTAATACCTTTCAAGTTAACAGACTTGGTTTTTATCCGCGTAAGAAATTCGCCACCAGTTTCTTCCCCTCGTCCGTCAGCACGCTTTCGGGATGAAACTGCACGCCCTCAACCGGGAATTTGTTATGTCGTAGACCCATGATGACGCGGGTTCCGTCTTTGTCCAAAGTCCAGGCGCTGATTTCGAGATCGCTCGGCAAACCATCTTCGGCGACGATCAGCGAATGGTAGCGGGTTGCGGTCATCGGCGAAGGCAGGCCGCGGAAGATGGTCTTGCCATCGTGCTCGACCTGACTAGTCTTGCCGTGCATAAGGTTCTTGGCGCGAACCACCTGGCCGCCGAAGGCCTCGCCGATGGCCTGATGTCCGAGGCAGACTCCGAGCAACGGCACTTTGTATTGAGATCGGCCGGCGAAATGGCGGATCAGTTCGATGCTGATGCCAGCTTCCTGCGGAGTGCAGGGTCCGGGAGAAACGACGATGCGCTCGGGGTGCATCGCCTCGATCTCTCCGACGGTCACTTCGTCGTTGCGGCGAACTTCAACCTTGGCGCCCAGTTCGCCCAGGTACTGGACCAGGTTGTAGGTGAACGAATCGTAGTTATCGAGGACGAAGACCACGAGTTTATTGTAGCTGTTAAAAAAACCAGGCTTCAGGGTTTCAAAGTTCCCAAGGTTTCAACGGGAAAGAGCAAGAGCTGTGCGAGCTGATGTTTGGCCTGGAAACTCTGAAACCTTGAAACTGGCTTCGGCTTGACAGGCTTGCCGCTAATTGACATGCTTACAAGCGATCTCTGAAAAGTCTTTGAACTCTGAACCCTGGAAACTCTGAAACCTTGCTTTCCTGGAGGTTGAATGGCCGAGACGCAGCAGGATCATGACCAGCACCATGACCATGACAAAAACAGTGATAAGCGGGCCACGCGGCGGTTTGCGCTTCGTCTGCCGGTAACCGTCCGCTACGGGGAAAATGAGCAGGAGCATGCGGCGCAGACTCGGGACGTCAGCGCGCGCGGAATTTGCTTTTTTGTCGATTCCGCCATCCAGGCGGGATCCGCGATTGAATTCACGCTCACCCTGCCGCCCGAGATCACCCTGACCGAAAGCATCCGAGTGCGCTGCAAGGGCCGCGTGGTGCGAGTCGAAGGCAGCGGTCCCGCCAACAAGATGTCGGTGGCAGCCGTCATCGATGAGTACGAGTTTCTGGCCGAGTCGTAATCCTGAGCTGCGCTTTTTCTCCGGACATCTTCTTCCAGCACTTTGTTCACGTGGCTTTCTCCACGCAACCGCCGAGTGGTATGTTTGCTGTAACACTCGAGTGCCTCTGTGAAAGACCTCTCGCCGAATCTTGCGTTCCGGCAACCGCTGTTTCACTGCAATATGCGGCCGCATTTGCGTGCGGCGATTGCGCTGGGAATGCTCGTACTCGGAGCGCCGTGGCTTCGTTCCCAGACCCCGAGTAGCTCTGAGGTTAACCCCGGCTCCAAGCCTGCCGCTCCTTCCTCGGCGAGCAAGATTGCCGCGATCAAGAGCTTCCGGATTGTGCAGGAAGAGGATGGCTCGGCACTCGAAATTCTTTCCACCAAGCCGTTGGTTCCCGCGATCCAGGCAATCGGCAATCCCGATCGGCTGGTGATCGACCTGCCGAACGCGCGGCTGGAAACGCAGGAGAAGCGGATTAGGATTCAAGCCCATCAGATCAGCACCATACGCGCCGACCAGTTTCAGCAGAATCCGCCGGTGGCACGCTTAGTTGTCGATTTGCTCGCGCCGCGGGCCTACACCTGGGATGCTGCCGGAAACCGCCTGGTCGTGCATCTCGGCAAGAATCCCGACCAGCCGTCAAGTTCGCCATTTGAGGCTCCTACAGTTTCCAGCCTGACGCCCGCACCGCAACGGGTCGTGACGGCGGTGCGCGCGGCCGGCCCTCTGGCGCTGGTTGGAAATAACGGCGGTGCGGGTTCTTCGATTACGGCCGGACCCGATACCGCCGTGCTCAGTCTGTCGAGTGGCGGTGAGGTGCATGTTTGTCCGGGAACGACCGTGTCGGTGACGCCGTCGCGGAATCAGCATAACCTGATGCTCAGCATGAACACGGGCGCGCTGGAAGCGCACTTCGCTCTCGACGCCTCTTCGGATTCGGTGATGACGCCGGACTTCCGCATCCTTCTAGTGGGGCCGGGCGAATTTCACTACGCCATCAGCGCGGACACTCAGGGCAATACCTGCGTGCGCGCGCTGCCCGGCAACACGGCATCGGCGATTGTTACCGAGTTGCTCGGCGATCGCACTTACCAGGTTAAGGCAACCGATCAGCTCGTGTTTCGTTCCGGGCAATTGGATCGCGTGGATATGGCAGTGCCGCTGGAGTGCGGATGTCCCCCACCGCGGGATCCTCCGCTAAGGGCGGAAAACAATCTGCCTACGCAGAGTCGAGCGTCGAGGAGAGAGGTGCCGCCCTTGAACGCTAGCCCAGCGCCGGATGCGGAGACGGTGCACGCGGAAAGCGCCGGCTCGACTGGCATACCGGCAGCGGCTGAGCCGCGTGACCCCTCTGCCGAGCCGAACGAGCTTCACGTACAGATAGAGGCGCCGTTCGTGTTTCACGCGACCGGCCCTCCGCCGGCGCCGGTTGAGGAGGTGAGCACGCTGCCTCTCGATTCGCGTCCAGGCGCGACGCCTGCATTGGCTAGTCCACTTCCTCCGCCCGCGAACGACACGCCGAAGTCTGCGGGCACCGAAATGGCGTCGGCGAAGCACACGCCGGTGCGAGGATTCTTCAGAAAGATTGGCGGATTTTTTTCCGCGCTGTTCCGCTGACCTCACAACCCGTGCGGTGACTAGACAGCTGCCTCAGATTGAGTTGGAGCTGCCGCGTGCTGCGCACATTGTTCCAGGATTGCGGGCACTTCATGCAGGGCTCGATTGGAGTATTCGTTGGCCTTTTGGCGGAATTGATCGAAGATCGAGCTCTGGAGTAAGCGCTCCACCGCGGGGCCGATTCTCTTGAAGCTTGGCACGACGATTCCGTAACCATTCTCCGTCACCCATTCCGCGTTGTAGCGCTCTTGCGGCAGTGTTCTGGAATTGCATTCAACGATGACGGGCAAGTGGAATTGCAGTGCTTCGCTGATCGAGCCCGGGCCTGGTTTTCCAATAAAGAAGTCGGCCAACGCCATGTAGTATTCGACATTCTGAGCAAATCCGACTACGGCCAGCGGCTTTCTGGTTTGCAGGCTTTTGAGCTTAGTGGCGAGCTTCTGGTTGTGCCCGCAAATCAGGATTAACTGTACGCCACTGCCGGCTTCGTTGAGCTTCTTCGTGATGTCGACCATCACCTGCGAACCATAGCCTCCGAATAGCACAACGCCCGTCGGACAATCAGGTTCCAGGCCGAGCCGCTTCCTTTCGGCGACGCGATCGACGGTGGTCTTTTCGTAGAATTTTGGCTTCAGGATCATTCCCGATGTCTGGAAGATATGGTCGGCGGCGTGGCCCATGGTCAAGGCTTGTTGCCGGGCGCGGTCCGTACCGACGATGATGTACTCCGATTGCTGCTCGATCCAGAAGTGGGGCGGGTAATCCGCCAAATCCGTGATTAAGGTGACAAACGGCGTTTTTGTGCTGGGCGTTTTTATACCAACCGGGCTAAGGCTGTCGGCGATCTCGCGATTGAAGTGCGGAATCACGGAGAGCACCAGGTCCGCCGGATGCTGCGACCAGTAAGTTTGGAGAGCTTTCACGATTGGGGCATGGTAGAGGCGGATGGTTGTCTGCAGAACGACCAACAGTTGCGGCGTGATGCGGGTCCAGCCTTTGCGAAGGATGAGGTTATAGGTGTCCTGAATGCGCAACCCCGTGGCCCGACGAATGAGGTCAAGCGGATCGAGCAATTCCTGAATGTCGAGGAGACTGACGTCCCACGGATGTTCTTGAAAGGAGAGAGTGGTTTTGAGGGCTTCCGCTGCGCTGCGATGGCCTCCGCCGGCATGGTGGAAGACGATGGTCAGTTTGCGCAAGATTTCCTTTGCCTCGTTTGTAGCAAAGTCGTTTTTCTAACAGACATTTGGTGGGTGGATGAACGTCAAGTAGCCACACCCTCATATTCGCCATCTTCGAGTAGTTCCGCATCCTCTGCAAATTCAACAGCGTCGGCATCAGTCAGAGTTGGATCTCGGGCGGGATCTAGAACCTCGGGCCGCTCGACGTATTCATGGATTTGAACGCCTTCTTCGCCAACGGTGATGTAGGTAGGATGCTCGTCAATCCAGGCTCCGCAATTGAAATAATCGGTTCCATGCTCGCGGTCATGCTGGTGCAAGGCGGCATGGGTATGGCCGCAGAAGATGCGGGCCGCGTGGTGGTGACGGGCGTGAGCCAGAGCGCCGTCGGCGACCTTTGGCGACAGGCGCAGCCAGCGCGTGTTGAGCCGATCGAGGAAACGGGTCAGGGTTTTGTTTTTCGAATCCCACTTCTGCAGTTGCAGGTAGAGCAGCGTGCCGATCCAATAGCTGACTCGGACATTGCTCACCGCGAAGCCGTCGAACTGGTGGCCATGCACGGCGATGTGGCGCAGGCCCTGATATTCCCATTGATATTCCTGGTACACGCGGACGCCAACCAGGTGAGACATGATTGGGGCCAGGCCGTGGTCGTGATTGCCTTCGACCCAGACCACTTCGACGTTACGCTTGGGATTGGAGAGTTTGCGAATGAAGCCTAGAAATTTCCAATGCTCTTTTTTCAAGCGTCCGAAATTGAGGTCGGCAAAAATATCGCCCAGCAGAATGAGGCGGCGATACTGGTTTTCCTTGAGAACGCACAACGCCTCGCGGGCGCGGCTCATGTCCGCGCCGAGGTGCAGATCCGAGAGGATCAGCGTGTCATAAACCTGCGCCGCCACGGCTTCCATTGTCACCAATTAGTGTTACGAGGTGATGAATTGTAAAACCGTTGAGAGGGCAAAGGTAACTGGTCAGTAACCTGCCCTAGGACGTGCCCGGCCCGTGTGCTGCCGGTTGCAAAGGGCTCGCGGGGCGGCGTTCCTACGCCGTCCGTTCAGTGCGACGGTGGAACGTATTCGGCGGGGCGGGCGGCTCCCTCTCCGAAGAAAAACTGCTCCATCTGCTTCACGATGACTTCCTGATCCTGCTTGCGCGCGGGATTCAGGCGATATTCGTTCAGCAACATCTTGCAGTGTTCCATCCACTGGCTCCACGCCTGTTGTGACACATGTTCGTAGATCTTTTTCCCCAAGTCGCTGTCGAAAGGAGGCTCGGGGAGCCCAGGCAATTCCTGTTTCAATTTTGCGCAAAAGACTTTGTGATCTGACATAAATTTTCTTCCGAGATTATCGCACAGGCGTCGCGGCTTCACGGCCTGTTGACGAGACGGTCTTGTCGTGAGAATGAAATTTTCGGTGAGTCTCGCCGGAGCAATCCGAGCACGCGCCTCACCAGAATCGTCCGTTGAAGTGAAATTGTTGTTGACAAATTACATACGAATGGCAATATCTTGTGGTAGGACAGCTGCTCATACTAGAAGTTGAGTGGCCCGGGCATCAAGGTGCCCTGTCGAGAACCTTGGGAGAACAAATCGTTCAAACGGAGGAAACACTACATGGCAACCAAGAAGAAAGCCGCCAAGAAAAAGAAACACTAAGCGGACCGATGCTCGTTCAGAAATTCCCCAAAGCCTCTCAGGAGAAGCACCTCTTGAGAGGCTTTTCCATTGGCGACTGAGGCCCGCTAGTAACGCGGCAGATTCGCAATTGCGCCAGCGCCCGTGCCGATTGATACGATCAAGCCACTGTGCCGACTTCCAGCATCACATCGGAATGCCCCGCGAATCGCCCAAGCCCCCATTCGTCACGACGCATTGCCATGTGGCTTTTTGCGACATTCCAATTCCTCTACCTGCTCACTTCCACGGGGCGCGTGCGTACGCCGGACGAGTACAACACGCTCTACACGACTGAGAGCCTGGTGCTCCGGGGGTCTACGGCTGTTCCCCAAGCAGTGCAGTTGCATAATTTCTACGGAAGATACGATCTGCACGGCCAGCCGCGCGCGGCGTATCCGCCGGGACAAGCTTTGCTTTGCGCGCCCTGGTATGCCCTCGGGCAATATTTGATGGTGCGATTGCCGGGCGTACCCGCCGACGATACGGACTTGGTAGTGGCGTTCTCTTCCACCTTGAGCAGCGCGACTTTTTCGGCGCTGACTGTGACCTTGTTCTTTCTGCTGCTGACTGGCACTGGGATCCCTGCGCGGGCTGCCCTGTTTGCCGCGGCGATGGTCGGCCTCGGCACTCCGATCTTTGCTTACTCCGGGTGGCTGTTCTCGGAGCCGATATCAGCTGCCGTTTTTGTGGGAGTGGCGCTGCTTCTTTTCGGCCGCGGCCACGATCCGATCACTTTGCGGACTGCCTCCATTGCGGGGCTGGTGCTGGGGCTCGGGACGATCGTCCGGCCGACCAACGTGCTTGCGATTCCTGCGTTTACGGTGGCAGTTCTGGTGCGCGACGGAAAACCTGCGCTGCGCGCCGCGTTTTTAATGTGCGCGGCATCGGCGGTCGGGGTGGCGATCTTGCTCACATACAATACGCTGTTGTTTGGCGGTCCGTTTGAATTCGGATATCCCGCAACAGCGGAAGGTGCCAAGGCCCTGAATACTTTCGATACGCCGCTCGTAAAGGGCCTTTACGGATTTCTGTTGTCTCCGGGCAAGTCGTTTTTTGTTTTTGCGCCTCCCGTGATCTTGGCTCTGGCTGGACTCCCGCGCCTGTGGAAACTGGAGCGGGGCGCGGCGACCGTGGCCATGTTGTTTCCGTTGATGTATCTATTTTTCTTTGCCCGCTATACCCAGTGGGAAGGCGGATATTGCGTGGGGCCAAGATATCTGGTTCCGTCGATCGTGCTACTGTGCCTCGCGTTGGGCCCGATGCTAGCCGAGGGCGCACCGCGAGTAAGAAAGACCGCCCTGGTGCTGCTTGGTCTCGGGGCGTTTGTGCAATGTGTCTCGCTCGCCACGAGTTTTATGGAAGACCAAGTCCCGCGCGGGCGCTACTACGATGCCAACTGGACGTACCGCCTCGGTTACTCACTTATTGGGCAGATCCGTCTGTTGTGGAGGTATCTGGCGAGTGGCGAACCGGCGCGTCTCGGGCTGGGCTGGGATCGCTGGTTCGTGTTCCTCCACAAAGGTGGGGTCTCAGCTGCCACGCTGGCGGTTCTCGGTCTCTTGATGCTTGCTGGTCTGGGAATCAGCCTGGCCGGTCTGGCCAGAAACGTAAATTCCGCAACCTAGCCCCCTTTACCGGAGCCAGGCCAAGAGAGCGAAGCGTCAAAACGCCCTTAGCAGGGCCCGTCTGTACTTTTGGGGGTTGTCCCGCGGCGCGGCTCGTGCTAGAAACGCGTATACAGGATTACGGAAGCGGCCTCCATGAGCCTGCGCAAGAAAGCGTCGAAGAAAACAGCCCGCAATACCGCAATCATTATTCCCGACAAGCTCTATTTCCGCATCGGCGAAGTTGCCAGCTTGTGCCGTCTGCCAGCCTACGTGCTGCGCTTCTGGGAAACCGAATTTCCGCAGCTCAAGCCGGTAAAAAGCAGCACCGGGCAACGCATGTATCGGAAGCGCGATGTGGAGTCGGTGGTGCGGATCAAGAAGCTGCTCTATGAAGATGGTTTCACGATCGCCGGTGCACGGGTACAACTGCGCGAGGAAAACAAGTCTGAACGGAACCAGACCGCGCTCCCGTTTCCCATGAATTCTTCCTTAAGCGTGGCGCACTTACGGAATGAACTGCAGCAGATCCTGCATATTCTTTCCGCACGGCACTAGGGAGCCTACTGAAAGTTGGGTCCCGAGCGATGCACGAACCACACCCCTTATAAATTGTCATCCCTCGCGAAGCGAGGGGGCTGCATTTTGCGGCTAACTGCAGATCCCTCGCTTCGCTCGGGATGACAAAATCTGGTGAATTTGTCTCAGGCCGATTCCCGCAGGGGCTCGGTTTCGACCAGCGGCGCATCGACCAGGTGTTCGCTCAGGAACCAGACCTGCAGTTCGCCGGTGCGAAGCACATCGCTCACTACCATGTCGTTGGTGCCGGCATCGCCCAGTTTGGTGGCGAGCTCCGCGAGTTCTCTGCAATGGGTGATGATGACCTCGTGCGCGTCCAGCAGACGAGACAGTTGCACGGGAACCTCTTCGCGTCCCTTGGGCGGACGCGGAATACGGGTCGTCTCGGCAACGTCGGGCGCCATAGCGATACTGATTCCACCGAGAAGCTGGATTCGCTCCGCGATGGTGTCGACGAGCTCGTTCTGTTCTCCGTAATGCTTGTCGAACAGAAGATGGAGTTGATAGAACGTGGCTCCGGACACCTGCCAATGGGACTTCTTGTAGAGGTCGCGAAGCGTCATGGTGTCGGCCAACAGTTGGTTGAGTTGCTCGGTCATTTCCAGTCGGACCGGTTCTTCCAATTGCAACGGCATCACACTGGTCACGGTGCCAAATGCCTGAAGTTCGCGCGCTGATTGGTGGTAGCGGGGTTGAGCTGAAGCTTTGTGCGAATTGCTGGAGGTTGGTTTTTTGGCCATGAAGCTCTCCTGAGACTGCGAATTTGGGGCAAGCCGGGAAAGATGGAAACGACAAAGACGGAGGCATCTGTCTTCCGTCCTGCTTGCTGGGGTCCTGTTTGCCGGTGCACCCCATTGGATGCCAACCGAGGGAAATCGGTTCGAGACCAAAAAAGAGAACTTCTCGCCAGCTCCGGAGAAGCTCAGTCGGCCGCGCTGCGCCGGACGCTGTGTACCTCAGTCAGGAAGTCGACCCGGGGTGGCCCTTTCACACCCGCGCTCGCCATTTTCGCTTTGAGTTCCTCGGAAGCGATGAATGCGCGGGCCGAGTCCAGATTGTCCCACTCGAAGAAAAGAGTGAGGTCGTTGACGTTTCCCGCGCTGCGAAAAATGCGGCAGCTGCGCTCGCCGTGTTTGTGCCGCCAAGCGAGGTTGGAATCGAAAATTGCTTTCCAGGCGGTGTAGTCGGCAACTTCGTGGTGTATGAGAACGTTGATCATGTTTTCGGAGCCACTCCTTTCACGCTGAAAAGGTGCTCCAAATGCGGGAAAAATGCAAGGGCGGGGGTCACAGAGGGATGGATTTGTTGGGAGGCGGTGTAGCTCCGGGCAACTGGAAACGGCCCGGGCCACTGGGCAAGGCCGCCGGTTAGTATGAGGTAGATAAATGGTCGGGACGGCGAGATTTGAACTCGCGACCCCTTGCACCCCAAGCAAGTGCGCTACCAGGCTGCGCTACGTCCCGATGGAATCCGCTGCCCGCAGAATGACGCTGACAGCGTGGGGTTCGACCTTGAAATTCTACACCAGTCGGCAGCCAGCTCGGAACTGAGTTGGGGAAATTTGTAATTTGAAGACGACTACCGCGGAGGCGTTCGCCTGGGATTCTTCTCAGCGTTCCTCCACTACCTCAATCGCGTTCCCTTCCGGATCGTGGATTTGGAAATAATGAATGCCTTGACGGTCCCGCTCTATTGCTCCGACGTCAACGCCACGTGCCGACATCACGTCTCTCATTCTGTCGATTTTTTTTGCGAACAGAATCGGGGTTTTGACAGTTTGGAAGCCGCTGCGGGTAGTCAGTATGATCGAGTTACCGTCCGCCTTGAACCTGAAGATTGCGGCGGAGGGTTCTGCCGGTGATGGGTCGGCCAACTTTCGGAGTCCCAATTTTTCAATGTACCAGGGCGACACCGAATCGATGTCCCTGACCAGGATGCGGAGGCTGGATGCGGGAACGGAAAACTCTGCGGATTTCCATCTGGAGTACCACCTAGCATGGGGAGACCGAAGCGTCTCGAACATGTACCGTCTCTGGATCCAGAGCGATACGAACAAACAAGTATAAAAGGCCGCCTCGACCGCAAGACGCACTACCTTGTTGCCGCCCGTCGGGGAAACATCAAGAAAGATGTAGGGTATAAGGAACAGGATGCAACCAGCCACAAGCCACGGCCTTAGCGGCTTTAGCGACACCTTGGGATTTTGTGCCACGATCCACAGAGTTAGCCAAACGAGAACCGGCGATAACAAGATCAGCCAAAACCAAACGGGATGTGGCGGCAGATGCATGACCTTCTCCCGATGTTTGCGCCCTTAAGATTACCAATTACAAATTGCCAATTGCAAATGCCTTTCGAATCCGCTCCCAAGTCACGTCCAGCGTCTCGGGCAGCACTCTGGTTTCCCCAATGACGCTGACGAAATTGGCGTCCGCGGCCCAGCGCGGCAGAATGTGCATGTGGATGTGTCCGGCCACGCCGGCGCCCGCGGCTTTTCCTATATTCATGCCGAGATTGATGCCGTCCGGCCGATAGAGAGAGCGCAGAACCGTCTCCATCTTCTGAGTCAGAATCATCATCTCATGGGCGGCATCGGCGGGAAGCTTCTGCAGTTCGTCCAGGTGCGCGTAAGGGACGATCATGACGTGCCCGTTTGTGTACGGATAGGTATTGAGAATGACGTAGCAATGCGCCCCACGGTGGACGATGCGGGCTTGCTGGTCGCTCTCCTTGGGAGCATTGCAGAAGATGCAACCCGACATCGCTTCGGCGCCGGTGACATAGGCGTAGCGCCACGGAGTCCAGAGATGATCCATGGGGGGAGGGTAGCAGAAATACGCTGCGAGCAGCGAGCTACGCGCTAACCACACGGCAAAGGTCGGCTCAAAGCTTGCGGGTCGAAGTTCGTAGATCACCGCCAGTGTGACAGGTCTGTAAATTCTTAGGCCATTGGCCGGAATCGTGTTTGACACTGTTCCAACGCGGTTGCTATAGTCAAAGGGTCCCTATTGGACGCGGTTTCGAACCAGCTGGAATTGTCCTAGGGTCGTCCGCCAGGTCGGCCTCAACGTAACCTAATGACCACGCCAGCAGTCCGCTACACCACGTCCCGCATGAGTTGCGCACCAACGCGTGCGACACAGAGGCTATGAACTTGTTTGACGACAGCACCGCCCGCAATCTTGAATCCAGCGTTGAAACCATGACACCTGCAAACAATACCCACACCGGCGGCCCGGCCGTACTAGACGCTCCCGAGCACGCACAACCCTCACCCGCGGAAGCACAGGCCTCCGCCCCTGAATCTCGTGAAAACGACGCTCCTGAAGGTGCGGCTCCCGAGAGTTACGCTGCCCAAAGTGACACTCCTGAGATTTCCGTCGCCGAGGTCCCTGCGGCTGGCAGCGATGATTTCGCCGCCGCTCTGCAGAGCTTCGAGACCGAAACCGAGGAAGCGGTGGGCGGGGACCACGTCATCAAGGGCCGCGTAGTGAAACTGACCGCGACCCACGGCGTCGTCGATGTCGGAGCGAAGTCCGAAGGCATGGTGCCGATTGCCGAGATTCTCGATCACGAGGGTAAGCCGAAGTTCCAGCCCGGCGACGAGATCGACGTGATGCGCGAGAAGGGTGAAACCGAAGAGGGCTACGTCAACCTTTCGCACCTGAAGGCGCAGCGGCTGCGTTCGTGGGACGAAATTGAGCGCGCATACAACGAAAAGAAGCCCATCAAGGGCATTGTCGTGGAACGCATCAAAGGCGGTCTGACCATTGACATTCACGGCGCGCGCGCCTTCCTGCCGGGCTCGCAGGTGGATCTGCGTCCGATCCGTAATCTGGACGGCATGAAGGGCCAGACGATGGAAGTTGCCATCATCAAGCTCAACAAGAAGCGCGGTAACATCGTGGTCTCGCGCAAACAGCTTCTGGAAGAAGAGCAGAACGAAAAGCGCGGCAAGACGCTGGAGCACCTCGAAGAAGGCAGCGTTCTCACTGGAATCGTCAAGAACCTCACCGAGTACGGCGCGTTTGTCGACATGGGCGGGATTGACGGTCTGTTGCACATCACCGATATGTCGTGGGGTCGTCTGACGCACCCGCGCGATTTGGTCAACGTCGGCGACCAGATTCAGGTGAAGGTCCTGAAGTACGACAAGGACAAGCAGCGCGTCTCGCTGGGCTTCAAACAGCTCACGCCCGATCCGTGGCTGGATGCGGAGCACCGCTACCCGGTGGGCGCACACGTTCACGGACGCGTGATCAGCGTCACCGATTACGGCGCCTTTGTAGAACTCGAGCAGGGCATTGAAGGACTCGTCCACGTGAGCGAAATGACTTGGTCGAAGCGGATGAAGCATCCGTCGAAGCTGGTCAATGTAAACGATCAGGTGGATTGCGTCGTCCTGAGCGTGAATCCGACCGAGCGGCGGATTTCGCTGGGCATGAGGCAACTGGCGTCCAACCCCTGGGATACGCTGCATGACAAATATCCAGTGGGAGCAACGGTTGAGGGCCGGGTGCGCAATCTGACCGAGTTTGGCGCTTTTATTGAAATCGAAGACGGAATCGACGGCTTGGTGCACGTCAGCAACCTGAGCTGGACCACGCGCGTGAAGCATCCATCCGAGGTGTTGAAAAAGGGCGACAAGGTGAAGGCCGTGATCCTGGCCATTGAACCGGATAAGCGCCGCCTTTCGCTCGGTGTGAAGCAGATGCAGCCCGACGTTTGGGATTCGTTCTTCGCGCAGCATCGCGTCGGCGATATCGTGCATGGCAAGGTTCTGCGCGTAGCGAACTTTGGCGCCTTTGTCGAGATTGCTGAGGGCATCGAAGGTCTTTGTCACAACTCGGAAGCCGTCGACGGGAACGGGCAGCCGATGCATCTGGAACCCGGCGGCGAGTTCGACTTCAAGATCATCAAGATGAATCAGGAAGAGAAGAAAGTCGGCCTGAGCATCAAGGCGGTCGGCGAAGAAGCGTCGCGCCAGGAAGTCGAGTCTTACAAGCACCCGGCGTCGTCGTCCTCAACCAGCACCACCATTGGCGACTTGATTTCGTGGAAACGGGCCGGCGGGGACAGCAACTAGTTCTACGAATGCATATAGGGAAATCGGAGGCCACCGGTAGCGGTGGCCTTTTTTTTCTTGGCCGCGCTCGATTCTCTGAAAGGTCGCAAAAGGGCAAGGGCCTACTTGGGTTCGACCTTGGTATCGATCTTCAAACTGATGTAAACCTGCGTCCGATCGTCAAATTGGCTGACTGTCTTAGTGCCGCTCTTGCGGTTGTTATATTGCGCATACACTTCGTAATCGATGGTGGGCTGAAGCGCCGGGAAACGATAGGCTCCGTCCGGGCCAACGATATAGGTTTTCACGGAGCGGGTGTGGGTGTTAGTGAGATAAACAACCGCGTTTGGCAAAGGATTGTCGCCGCTGTCCAGTACCTTGCCTGTCAGTAAGCGGGTCTTGTCCTCCTTCTTTGGATCGCGGCCGAACAACTGCGCTGGAGCTGCGAGGACCGACCTCGAGAATACCGATGCCGACAGCAGAACCAGCAACAACGTAACCAATAGCGAAGCCGCAATTGCCTTCTTCATGAGTATCCCAATGAGTCTCCCATTGCCGCCGGTGTCCATTACCAGTCTAAATGAAGACCGATGTCGGAACGCTCGTCGCTATCGATATGCACGGTGACTTCAGAACCGGGCTTCAACGTTTTGCCCGAGGGCAGCTTGTAACCCTTCACATCCGCCCAGACGATGTAGTCGGCTTTGCCGACAGGAAGCCGCTGGGCAAACTCGCCGGTGTGATTGGAATAGACCTCCCAGTGCGCTTTCTTCTCGTCGGCCCGCCGGATTTTCACCTTGACCCCGTAGAGCGGGCGCCCGTCGGGGTCCCAGACTGTTCCGAAGATGAGGGCGTAAGGCTGCGGTTTCTCGGGGCCGCTACCCCGTGCGCTGGCCGGCGCTGGCAGAGACGCCAGGAACGAGACTGAAGCAGCCATCACGACCAAGCACGGGAACAAGCGGATATGTGCAGAAGTCTTCAGGAATCCTCATCCTCGTCTTCTTCTTCGTCGGCGTCTTCTTCGTCCTCATCTTCCTCAATCTCGTCTTCGCCGACTACTTTCAGTTCCACGGGATTCACTGTAACCACCTCGAAGTCCGTGCCGCACTCCGGGCAGGAGACGACCGCGCCTTCATCGACTTCATCTTCCTCGATGTCGAGATCCGTCTCGCATTCAGGACAGTACACCATGATTTCCTCCACACTCGGGGTACCCTGTTATATTTAGTTTCTTCGAGAGGAAAAGGTCAAGTGGCTTACCAAGAAAATTCTGAAATCGCTCCGTCTTCCCATTTCGGGCGCGGCTGCACAAGTTTTGCGGCAGGCGTGATGATCGCCCTGGCGCCAGCGCTTTGCGCTCCGCGATGCCTTGCCCAGGAAATGGCTCAGGAACCACCGCGCTTGGCGGCGGACCGGCACACCGATGCGCACATAGCCGAAGCGATCCGGCAGGTTTCGGCGGACTCCATCCGGCAAACAATCGAGAAACTGGTCAGCTTTCAGAATCGGTCGACGATCTCCGCGCAGGACGAGGAATCCATCAACGCAGGCAAGGGAATCGGCGCGGCGCGGGAGTGGATCAAAGCGGAGTTTGAGCGCTATTCCAAAGACTGTGGCGGCTGTTTGGAGGTAAAGACCGACGCGTTCACCGAGCCGCCCGGCGAACGTATCCCGAAACCAACCGAAATCACCAATGTTTATGCCGTGTTGCGCGGGTCTGACCCGAAACAGGCCGATCGCATCGTGCTGGTGACTGGACACTACGACTCGCGAAATAGCGACCCTTTGAACGGCACCGATCCTGCGCCGGGGGCCAATGACGATGGCAGCGGCACGGCGGTGAGCCTGGAATGCGCCCGCGTTCTGAGCAAGGCTGCTAGCAAGCTTAAGTTCCCGGCAACGATCATTTTTCTGACCGTCGCAGGAGAAGAGCAGGGTCTGAACGGCAGCAAGCATTTCGCCCAGATGGCCAAGCAGCAGGGCTGGAAAATCGAAGCCGTTCTGAACAACGACATCGTGGGTGGCAACCTCGGCCCGGGGCAGGATGCGAGCGTAGTGCGCGTGTTTTCCGAAGGGCTGCCGGCAGCGGCGAGCGACGCTGAAATCAAGCGAATTCGAATGCTCGGCGGAGAGAGCGACTCAAATTCGCGCGAACTTGCCCGGTACATCTCCGACGTCGGGCGCTCCTACGATGCCGGAGTGAAGCCGCTTCTGATGTTCCGCCTGGACCGCTTCCTGCGCGGTGGCGACCACTCCGCTTTCAATCAGCATGGCTTCGCTGCCGTGCGTTTCACCGAATTCCGCGAAGACTACAACCATCAACATCAGAACGTTCGCAAAGATGACGCCAGCGGCGTCGAATATGGAGATCTGCCGAAGTTCGTTGACTTCGACTATGTGGCACATGTAGCGCGGCTGAACGCGGCGACCCTGGCCTCGCTGGCATCGGCTCCTGCCCCGTCGACGAATGTAAAAATGCTGACCAAGAACCTCGAAAATGACACGACTTTGACGTGGGAACCTTCGGCCGGCGCGGCCGCCTACGAGGTGGTCTGGCGCTCGACCAACGCGGCCGATTGGGAGTACGTCCAAACGGTCAACAGTGGTACGCGTGCAACTCTGAAGGTTTCGAAGGATAATGTGATATTCGCTGTGCGCGCGGTCGATGCGGCGGGACATCGCAGTTTGCCGGTTGTACCCGAGCCAGAAAGATAGATCGAGAGATAAAGACAATGAGCCGCGGACAAACCATCTCGTTCAGCTTCCCTCCCTTTGCAGGATGGGTTAAGCGCATCATTCTGACCTGCACGGGAATCTACCTGTTTCAGGTGGCGGTGCCTTGGTTTGCCCCGAACGTCGTCCTACAGATGCGGGAGTGGCTGGCATTGATCCCAGTTGACGTCATGCATGGCCGAGTTTGGCAATTGGCGACGTACTCGTTGCTGCACGCTAACTTCAGTCATGTGTTTTTCAACATGCTCACGCTCTGGTTTATTGGCGCCTACTTGGAACGCGACTGGGGATCACGACGGTTCATCGAGTGCTACACGTTCTGCGTAGTGGGCGCCGCGTTAGTAACGATTGTCATTTCCTATACTCATTTCCTAGGGGCGAATCCGGCAATCGCAACAGTGGGCGCGTCCGGCGGAATTTTCGGACTGCTGATGGCCTTTGGAATTCTTTACGCCGATCAGGAAATGTATTTGTTTCCGCTGCCGTTCAGGATCAAGGCCAAATATCTGGTCGGCATTTGGGTCATCGTCGCGATTATTGCGGTTTTTGAGCCATCGCAAGGCGGAGTTGCGGTTTTTGCTCATCTCGGCGGATTGTTTTTCGGCTTCCTTTGGGTGAAGTTCATGCCTTCTCGCGGCATGAGCTATGCGGCATCGGAGCGCTATTTCGGAGTGCGCAACTCTTACTACCGCTGGAAGCGGCGGCGCGCTGCGAGAAAATTCGAAGTCTATATGCGAGATCACGATCGCAAGGTGACCTTCGACGAGCACGGAAACTATGTGCCCCCAGACGACAACGATAAAACGAATGGCGGGTCGAAATCGGGCTGGGTGAACTAGGGCGATCTCACTGCCGAGACGCGGAGAAGCGCTTGTCCTATTCTCTTGTGTGGGGCCGGGGCTTTGCCCCGTCCAAACGGCGCGGGGTCCTGCTTCCACAGTCTAGCTGAACATCTCTTCAAATCTGGCTACGATACTTGCCGGGAGTTCTTGCGCTTGCGCCTTCCCTTTGAACCCCAAATCATGACCCGCGCCTTCCACTTGCATTAATTCGGTTTTGGCTGGGGCTAGCTGCAACGCTTTGGTCATTTCTTCCACGCTGCCGAACGGGTCGCGCGTTCCATGGACGAACAGGCTCGGCGTGCGCAGGTTGGGGAGATGTTGAATGCGAAGCTGCTCAGGCTTACGCGGCGGATGCAGAGGGTAAGAGAGTAACAATAGCCCGGGGGCGAGTTGTGGTTCGGAGGCGCAGAGGATTGTTGCCTGGCGGCCACCGTAGGAGTGGCCGCCAAGATAGATCCGGCCCGTGACACGCTTGCGCAAGGCCGCAACCGCGTTGCGCAGGCCCGCTCGATCGCGTTCCACATTGCCCGGAACGGGCGGGCCGGTTCTCCGCTCCTGGCGGAAGGGGAGATCGCACCGCAGAACCACGTAGCCACGGCCGGCAAAGGTTTCGCTCAGGGCCGCCAGCAGAGGAGCCGCGCAATTCGAGCCCGCGCCATGCGTCACGATCACGCCGTCGCCGTTGGGATTCGCGGGCGAGTGCAGGAAGCCGCATACGGCCGGATCGAGTGAATCATCGCGGAGTTCGGTGATTGAGTTGTTCACGGCGTGGCTGTCGGCCTTCAATTTGCGGTCAGCGAGCTGCGGTTTCCACCCGCGGAGGCACAACTTTTGTGAGACAGCGAGGAAAGAGCATGGCATTGAATTCGGCGCCAATCAGCACTACCAATGAGATCAGGTACATCCAGATAAGCAGCGCAATGCCCACACCGAGCGATCCATAGATGACGCTGTAGTCGGCGTAGTGCTGTAAATACCATCCCAACAATGCGGTCGAGATCAACCACATGGCGGTTGCAAGAACCGCGCCCGGCAAAACGCTGTGCCAGGGTTGCGTGCGGGGCACTGCGTTGTGATAGATAAGCTGGATCACCGCGATGCTGGTCATGATCGCGATGGCCCAGCGGATCGCGCCCCACAACAACAGAATCAAAGGCCCGAATTCATGCCCGATGTGAAACAGAATCCGCGTTTCAATGCGGCTGCCGAAGGCAACCAGGATGGTGGCAAAGGTCAGCGGCAGACCCGCCATCAAAACCAGAGAAATCGCAATCGCACGCTCCTGGAGTAATCCCCAAGTCTTGGGAAGCTGGTAGGCGCGGCGAAAACCATCCATCCAGGAGATGATAACGCCCGAAGCGCTCCAAAGCGTTATCAATGAAGTGGTGATGAGCAGCCCAACCGGGCGGTCCGTACTGCCTCGCAGGTAGGCCAGTACGGTGGCGCTACCTGCCGGCAAGATGGTTCCTAGGGCATAGGAGATTTCGCGGAGGTAGACCTCGCCGCGGTTCAGAGTAGCGAGAATCGAGCCCAGCACCAGCAAGGCCGGGAAAAAAGTGAAAAGGGATGAATAAGCTGAGGCTTTGGCGGTCCCGAAGGCGTCGTGCTCGAAGGCACGCCAGATCGACAGTCGGAACAGACGCCAGAAACGCCCCAGGGCCGGCGCCAACACCAGTCCGCCAGGAACCGGGTCTGGCGCGGCATTGCGGTCCGGAGGTGGTCCTGTAAGGCGCTGTGGTTCCAGTGCTAGAGCCATGGGGTTAAGAAACGCTATTCAAGAAAATCAGGGGCGACTCGCGTCGCCCCTGTCCTGGATTCGTCCCGTTTTACTCCGCGGCGAGTTCTTCGGTCTCGCCTTCGTGCCGCATGAGTTCGAGCGCGCGCTCGGCATCTTCGTAGGCCTGCGACACTTCCTCCTGCACCTTGCTGGCGGCCTCTTCCATCTCCGGAGAGAGACGCACATTGCGGTAATATTCCATGCCGGTACCGGCGGGAATCAAGCGGCCCACGATCACATTCTCCTTCAGGCCGCGCAGATGATCGACCGCTCCTTGAATGGAAGCCTCGGTAAGCACGCGCGTTGTCTCCTGGAAGGAGGCAGCGGAGATAAACGAATCGGTGGAAAGCGATGCCTTGGTGATACCGAGCAGCAACGGTCGCCCAGTGGCCGGTTTGCCACCGTTGGCGATGGCACGCTCGTTCTCTTCGTGGAAGCGAAATTTGTCCACTTGCTGTTCGAGGAGGAACTGAGTGTCACCTACATCTTCTACCTTCACCCAGCGCATCATCTGGCGGACGATCACTTCGATGTGCTTGTCCGAAATGTTCACGCCTTGCAAGCGGTAGACTTCCTGGATTTCGTTCACCAAGTAAGACTGCAGCTCCTTTTCACCGAGCACGGCCAGAATGTCGTGCGGGTTGAGCGGGCCGTCCATCAGCGGTTCACCCGCCCGGACGCGTTCGCCTTCCTGCACATTGATGTGAACGCCGCGAGGAACGGAATATTCTTTTTCCGTGCCGTTGTCGGCAGCCACGTAGAGTTTGCGCTGTCCTTTGGCAACCTCGCCGAAGCGCACTACGCCATCGATTTCGCTGATGACGGCCGTCTCGCGCGGCTTGCGCGCCTCGAACAATTCGACCACGCGCGGCAGACCACCCGTGATGTCCTTGGTCTTCGTTGTTTCGCGCGGGATCTTGGCCAGCACGTCGCCCGGAAACACCGTGTCGCCATCCTGCACCATGAGGTGAGCTCGCGAAGGCATCAAGTATCGCTTGCTTGCCTTGCCCTTGATTACGATTGCCGGCTGGCGCTTTTCGTCGGGCGAATCCGCCACCACGTGACGCGACAGACCGGTGACTTCGTCGACTTCTTCGTGCAGCGTGATGCCATCCTGCAAGTCCTTGAATTGCGCAGTGCCGCCAATTTCCGTAAGGATGGCAAAGGTGTACGGATCCCACTCGACGAGAGCTTCGCCGAGCTTGACCGGACCGCCTTCCGCGACCTTGACCTTGGCGCCATACACGACCGCATAGCGCTCGCGTTCGCGACCCTTCTCGTCCACGACTGCGATCGAACCCTGGCGATTCATGACTACCAGGTCTCCAGTCTTGGACTTCACGGTCTGCAAGTTGACGAAGCGCACGATACCGTTGCTCTTGGCATCGAGGCGCGATTGTTCCGAAACTCGCGACGCTGTGCCTCCGATGTGGAAGGTACGCATGGTGAGCTGGGTTCCAGGTTCGCCGATAGACTGCGCCGCGATCACGCCGGTAGCCTCGCCGAGTTCGACCAAGCGCCCCGAAGCCAGATTACGGCCGTAGCACATGACGCAAACGCCGCGCTTCGACTCGCAGGTAAGCACCGAGCGAATCTTCACCCGCTCGATACCGGCAGCCTGAATCGCGCCCGCCAGATCCTCGGTGATCTCGTGATTCACATCGACCACGACCTGGCCTTCATAGTCCTTGATCTTTTCGAGCGACACGCGGCCCACGATACGGTCGCGCAGCGGTTCGATGATTTCGCCGGCTTCGACGATACCGGAGACGAAAATTCCGTCCACGGTGCCGCAGTCATATTCGCTGATGATCACGTCCTGCGCGACGTCCACCAGACGCCGCGTCAGGTAGCCCGAGTCGGCGGTCTTGAGAGCCGTATCGGCCAGACCCTTGCGCGCGCCGTGGGTCGAGATGAAGTATTCGAGCACGGTCAAACCTTCACGGAAGTTGGCCGTGATCGGAGTCTCGATAATTTCGCCCGTCGGTTTTGCCATCAGTCCGCGCATTCCGGAGAGCTGACGGATCTGTTGTTTCGATCCGCGGGCGCCCGAATCGGCCATGACATAAATCGGGTTGAGTTCGCCTTCTTTATCCCGTTTCTGCATCTGGCCAAACATTTCATCGGCAACTTTCTCCGTAATGGCCGACCAGATTTCAATGACCTTGTTGTAGCGTTCGCCGTTGGTGATCGCACCGTCCAGGTACTGCTGCTGCACGTTGATCACCTGCTTGTCGGCGTCTTTCACCAGGGTCTTCTTGTTGTCAGGAATCACCATGTCATCGATACCGATGGAGAGGCCGGCGCGCGTGGCATAACGGAAGCCCAGCGACTTGATCTCATCGAGCATCTTGACCGTGACTTCGAGGCCGAACCGCAGATAGCAGTAATTGACCAACTGGCCGACGCCCTTCTTCTTGAGCAGCCCGTTGATGTAGGGCATGGCCACATTGACCCCAGGCACATCCTTGGGCAAATGGTCGTTCAGGATGGCGCGGCCGACGGTCGTGTTCAAGTACTCGCGCTTAAGGTTGATGGGCTCGGTATGGTTCACGTCCTGATCGTCGTAGGCTTGTGTCAGGTCGATGACTTCGCCGGTGTAGCGCAGACGAATCGGGGTGAGCGTTTCCACCTCACCCATTTCGAGTGCGATCACGACTTCGTCAATATTCGCAAACGAACGGCCTTCGCCCTTGGCACCGGGTTTCGCTTTGGTCAGATAGTAGAGGCCGAGCACCATGTCCTGCGTGGGCACGGTGATGGGCTGGCCTGACGCCGGCGACAGGATGTTGTGCGAAGACAGCATCAGAACGCTGGCTTCTACCTGCGCCTCGGGCGAAAGCGGAATATGTACCGCCATCTGGTCGCCGTCGAAGTCGGCGTTGAACGCCGTGCATACCAGCGGATGGATCTTGATCGCCTTGCCTTCCACCAGCACCGGCTCAAAAGCCTGAATGCCCAGGCGATGGAGCGTAGGCGCGCGGTTCAGCATGACCGGATGGTCTTTGATTACTTCTTCCAGAATGTCCCAGACGATCGGTTCCTGCTGCTCCACCATTTCTTTTGCCTGCTTGATAGTGGTGCAGTTTCCGGTTTGTTCGAGCCTGTGGTAAATGAACGGCTTGAACAACTCGAGCGCCATCTTCTTCGGCAAACCGCACTGATGCAATTTGAGTTCGGGGCCAACCACAATCACCGAACGTCCCGAGTAGTCCACGCGCTTCCCGAGCAGGTTCTGGCGGAAGCGTCCCTGCTTGCCCTTCAACGTGTCGGAGAGCGACTTCAGCGGCCGGTTATTGGCGCCACGCAGAACACGCCCGCGGCGTCCGTTATCGAACAGGGCGTCGACCGCTTCCTGCAGCATGCGCTTCTCGTTGCGCACGATAACTTCGGGAGCGTGCAGGTCCATCAGCTTCTTCAACCGGTTGTTGCGGTTGATGACGCGGCGATAAAGGTCGTTCAAATCGGAAGTGGCGAAGCGTCCGCCATCCAGTGGAACCAGTGGGCGCAGTTCCGGTGGAATCACCGGGAGCACATCGAGAATCATCCATTGTGGCTTGTTGCCGCTCCTGCGGAAGGCCTCGACCACTTTCAGCCGCTTGGCATACTTCAGGCGCTTCTGCAGCGAGGTTTCGTGCTTCATCTTCTCGCGCAGTTCGGCGGCCAGCGAATCGACCTCAATGCGCTTGAGAAGTTCCTTGATCGCTTCCGCGCCCATCATGGCTTTGAAGCCGGCGGGGCGGTATTGCTGATCGAGTTCGCGGTACTTGGCTTCGTCCTTGATGACTTCGCGTTCTTTTACGGGAGAGTCGCCGGGATCGACGACCACGTAGGCCTCGAAGTACAGAATCGCTTCCAGATCGCGCAGGGAAATGTCGAGCAGATGCCCGATGCGGCTGGGCAGCCCCTTGAAGAACCACACGTGCGAACACGGCGAAGCCAGCTCGATGTGCCCCAGTCGCTCGCGGCGGACTTTTGACAGCGTGACTTCCACGCCACACTTGTCGCAGATCACGCCGCGATGCTTCATGCGCTTGTACTTGCCGCAGAGACATTCCCAGTCCGTGACTGGGCCGAAAATGCGCGCGCAGAACAAGCCATCGCGCTCCGGCTTGAAAGTGCGGTAGTTGATGGTTTCCGGCTTGGTCACTTCCCCATGCGACCAGCTCCGAATCTTTTCCGGGGACGCCAAGCTGATGCGAATGGCATCAAAGTCAGCCACCGGATTTGCCATATCGAACGGGCTCGAACGAAACATGTTCCTCCGCTTTCCTACGGCTGTACGCCGCCGTACGCGGCTCTTAAGAACAGTCGCTAGTCGTTAGTCGCTAGCGAAATCTCTGACCCGGAAGCCCAAGAGCGAGGACTACGGGTCTATTCCCAAAACTGAGTCGGCCTGCTAGCCGCGAACGACCAACGACTGGCGACCAACGACTAATCTGCTGCCACCGCCACCGGCTTCTTCTCCGTGGCCTTGATCAACTCGACATCCAGGCACAGCGCCTGCAATTCGCGAATCAGCACGTTGAACGACTCGGGGACGCCCGGCTCCATCGCGGCCTCACCTTTGACGATGGCCTCGTAGATTTTGGTGCGCCCGTACACGTCGTCCGACTTCGCGGTCAGCAGTTCCTGCAGGATGAACGCCGCGCCGTATGCTTCGAGAGCCCAGACTTCCATTTCTCCGAAGCGCTGGCCTCCGAACTGCGCCTTGCCACCCAGCGGTTGCTGCGTGATCAGCGAGTACGGCCCGATGGAACGCGCATGAATCTTGTCGTCCACCAGATGCGACAGTTTCAACATGTAGATGTAGCCGACCGTGACCGGCTGTTCAAACTTCTCGCCCGTCATGCCGTCGCGCAGGGTGGTCTTGCCCGAAGTGGGCAAGCCCGCGCTCTCCAGCAACGCTTTGATTTCTGTCTCGCGGGCGCCATCGAATACGGCTGACCCCATGAATACGCCCTTCTTCAATGTGGGGGCCAACGCTTCGAGCTCATCTTCACTCATGTCGGCGATGGTGTCCGCCAGCACCGTGTCCTTGAACAAAGCTTTGAGGTCGCGGCGGATGGCGTCATTACGAGTGTTCTGCTTCAGCAACTCGCCAATCTTCAGACCGAGTTCATAACCTGCCCATCCGAGGTGAGTTTCAAGAATCTGTCCCACATTCATACGGCTGGGCACGCCGAGCGGGTTCAGGACGATCTCGACCGGCGTTCCATCCTCGAGGTATGGCATGTCTTCTTCCGGCAGAATGCGCGCGATCACGCCCTTGTTGCCGTGGCGTCCGGCCATTTTGTCGCCGACACTCAGCTTGCGCTTCATGGCAATGTAGACCTTCACCAGCTTGATCACGCCCGGCGGCAGTTCATCGCCCTTGGTCAGCTTCTCTTTTTTTTCGTTGACGATCTTCTTGAGCACGTCGATCTGGCGCGAGGTCATTTCCTCGATCTCGTCGATCTGCTCGTTCACCCGCGGGTCCTTATCGGCATACTTGATCCGCTTCAGGTTGCGGGTTGAGATGCGCTCGATCGCGTCGCGGTCCAGAATCGTGTCCTTGGTCAGCAACCGCTTGTTGGTGCGTTCGTCGTGCAGATCGGCTTGCACTTCCTTGCCGCCCAGCAAGCCCTCCAAACGCTTCAGGCGCTCATCGGTCAGAATTCGGATTTCATCCGAAAGGTTCTTTTCCAGCTTTGCGATTTGATTTGCTTCGATCGCCTTGGCGCGCTCGTCCTTCTCCTGGCCCTTGCGCGAGAAGATCTTCACGTCCACCACGATGCCTTCAATTCCAGGCGGGCAGTAGAGTGAAGCGTCGCGTACGTCGCCGGCTTTTTCGCCGAAGATCGCGCGCAGCAGTTTCTCTTCCGGCGTGAGCTGAGTTTCACCCTTTGGCGTAACTTTGCCGACGATGATATCGCCCTGCTTGATGCCGGCGCCGATGCGGATCACGCCCGCTTCGTCCAGATTTCGCAGCGTGGATTCACTTACGTTCGGAATGTCGCGCGTCACTTCCTCGGGGCCCAGCTTCGTATCGCGGGCTTCGAGTTCGAACTCTTCGATGTGAACCGAAGTGTAGTAATCCTCCTTCACCATCTTTTCCGAAACGAGGATTGCGTCTTCGAAGTTGTAACCACGCCATGGCATAAACGCCACCAGCACGTTGCGTCCCAGCGCCAACTCGCCAAAGTCGGTGCACGGACCGTCGGCAATCACTTGTCCCTTCACCACCCGCTGGCCTTTCTTCACGATCGGCTTCTGGTTGATGCAGGTGTTCTGATTCGAGCGCTTAAACTTGGTGAGCTGGTAAATGTCGCTGCCCACTTCTCGCGAAAGCTGCATTGGATGATGCTCGCCCTCGACCCGAACGATGATGCGTTCGGAATCGACCGAATCGATGATTCCATTGCGACGAGCCAGCACGACCGCACCCGAGTCGCGCGCAGTAACGCCTTCCATCCCCGTTCCCACAATCGGAGCCTGCGCCCGCAACAGTGGTACCGACTGGCGTTGCATGTTCGCGCCCATCAGCGCCCGGTTCGCGTCGTCGTGCTCAAGGAAGGGTACGAGCGAAGCGGCGACCGAAACCAGCTGCTTCGGGCTGACGTCGACGTAATCCACTTCATCGCGATTCACGAGCACGAAGTTACCTGCCTTGCGGGCGTTGACCAGTTCGCCGGCGATGCGGCCCTTGTCGTCCAGTTCGATGTTGGCCTGTGCGATGGTGTGGCGGTCTTCTTCCCACGCGGAGAGATAAAAGGAAAACGGCTCGACCTCGACCGGCTTCTTGCGCCGTTCTTTGAGATCGGCGTTGATCTTTTCCATCTCGCTCTTCTCGACGTAGTCGCCGACTTTGTAACTGCTGTCGCCGGCGTTGACGACGATGACGTAGTCGACCACGCGCGCATTCTTTACCTTGCGGTATGGCGACTCGATGAAGCCGTAGTCGTTGATTCGCGCAAAGCAGCTCAACGACGAAATCAGTCCGATGTTCGGACCTTCCGGCGTTTCAATCGGGCAGATACGCCCGTAGTGTGTCGGGTGGACGTCGCGAACTTCGAATCCAGCCCGTTCGCGAGACAGCCCTCCCGGCCCGAGGGCCGACAAACGCCGCTTGTGCGTGATTTCCGACAGCGGATTCGTTTGATCCATGAACTGCGACAACTGTGACGATCCGAAGAACTCGCGAATCGCGGCCATCACTGGTTTAGCGTTGACCAGATCGTGCGGCATCGCCGTCGACATTTCCTGGTACACACTCATCTTTTCCTTGATCGCGCGCTCCATGCGGACCAGGCCGATGCGGAACTGGTTTTCCAGCAATTCGCCAACCGCGCGCACCCTGCGATTGCCCAGGTGATCGATATCGTCCACTGCGCCGATGTTTTTGCGCAGCTTAAGCAGATACTTGATCGTCGCGTAAAAATCCGTGGGATCGAGTGTGCGCTGTTCCAGGCTTGTAGCCTCCTGGTTTTCAAACAGCTTGATGTTGAACTTCAACCGGCCCACGCGCGAGAAGTCATACTTGCGTGGATCGAAGAACATGCCTTGGAACAATGCCGTCGCCGTGTCAAGAGTCGGCGGATCGCCGGGACGCAGCTTGCGATAAATCTCGATCAGGGCTTCCGATGGCGTCGCAACCGAATCGCGGCGCAGCGTCTGGCTGATCACCGTGCCCACGTCGTCGCGCTCAGGAAAGAACACGCTCATCTCGATCACGCCCGATTCCAGTATCTTTGCCACCTTGTCGGCCGTGATTTCAGAGTTCGCCTCGAGCAAAACTTCACCAGTCGTGGTGTCGACGATGTCGCTCGCCGCCCACGCCCCTTCGAGGTCGCTTGTGTCCACCTCGATCTCGGTGATCTTAGCCTTCTGAATTTCCTTCAGGGTCGCAGGGCTGATCTTGCGGCCGGAGTGTGCCACTTCGTCGCCCGACTTCGACTTGATGCTGTGCGCCAGCTTCATGCCCAGCAGATTCGTAGGCTTGTCGCTCACGGGATCCAGCGTCCAAAAAAGCTTCTTGTCGCGGACAACCAGGCGGTCAGTCGTGTAGAACGTCTTCAAAATGTCTTCGCCGGAACGCAGGCCGAGGGCGCGCAGGAAAATCGTGCCCAAGAACTTGCGCTTGCGGTCGATGCGCACGTACAGCACGTTCTTCTGGTCGTACTCGAACTCAACCCATGAACCGCGGTAGGGAATGATCTTTCCCAAGAAGTAAGTGCGGTTAGCCGCCGTCTCGAAAAACACTCCAGGCGAGCGGTGCAACTGGCTGACAATGACGCGCTCGGTACCATTGATGATGAACGTGCCGTTCTGCGTCATCAGCGGGACGTCGCCGAAGAAAACCTCTTGCTCCTTGATATCGCGGATGGAACGATTGCCCGCCTCATCCTTGTCCCAGATGGTGAGCCGCATCGTAACTTTGAGCGGCGCGGAATATGTCATGCCGCGCTCTTCGCACTCCGCCACGTCATACTTCAACTGCAGCCCAACTGGATCGCCGCACTTGTTGCAAAAGTCGGGGGTGTTCGCGTTGTAGGTGCCGCATTTATGGCAGAGAACGTCGCCGGGATGGAACGGATCCGTAATCACCGTCGATCCGCAACTCTTGCAAGTCGTGCGCAGGTGATGGAGCCCCTTCAAGTGGCCGCACTTGCACTCCCAGTTGCCAATCGCGAAGTCGACAAACTCAAGCTGGGAAACATTGCGGAAGTCAGTGATCGGAAACACCGACTGAAATACCGCCTGCAGCCCGCCGTCTTCACGCTCGCTGGGCAGTTTGTCCATCTGCAGGAAGCGGTCATAGGAGCGCTTCTGAACCTCGATCAGGTTCGGGATCTGGATGGTTGCTGGAATCTTGGAAAAATCGAAACGTTTGCGATGGATATTGTGCTTTGGCATTCTCTGGAACTCCTGCTTTCAGGCAGCCTGGGGCTGCAATACAGCGCGGAATGAGGGGCGCGAAAAAGTCGCGCCGAAATACTGCTAGCGGGCGGTGTACGCGGAGAAAAGACATAGGCCCCCGCAAGGACAAGTTCGTCCGCGGGCGCCGTGTGCGACGCTTACTCTTGAATAACTTGTAAAATTCCGCGCCAGTTCAAAAGGCCTGTTTCCGTCCCGCCGCCCGCGGGACCGGCTGCCATACTTCTATTCCAGCGACCCTGTTCCGCTTCCTGGGTCTATTTGGAGGATGCGGGTCGCCGTCGCCTCACAGTGAAGCCAAGGTAAGCGGGTCATTACATTAGATATTAACACCACTCCCCAGGATTCAGCTACTGTTCGGTCAAATAATTGCAAGTGGTGGCGATTGGCGGGCGTCCGAGCCCGCCGCCACCATCCTGAGCGAAGCGAAGGACCTCTTCGCCCGAGCTACTTGACTTCGACAACCGCACCCGCTTCGGTGAACTTTTTCTTGATCGTCTCGGCTTCGTCTTTCGAAACACCTTCCTTGATGCTCTTGGGAGCGCCGTCCACCAGGTCCTTTGCCTCTTTCAGGCCAAGGCTGGTGACCTCGCGTACTGCCTTGATTACATTGATCTTGTTGGCTCCAACCTCTTTCAGAACGACGGTGAACTCCGTCTTTTCTTCTGCCGGAGCGGCCGCGCCACCCGCCGCCGCACCGCCGGCAACCATCACCGGGGCCGCTGCCGCCGCCGAAACGCCCAGACGCGATTCCAGTTTCTTCACCAGCTCCGCCGCTTCCAGCAACGACAGGCCAACGATCGACTCTTCCAACTGCTGTAGATCTGCCATGTGAATCTCTCCGCCTTATGTAAGATTTGCGATTTCGCCATCGTTTGGCCAGGTTTCCAATGCGACCAGGTCTTCAATTCCAGCGCCAGACAACGCCCGAATTTCCGACCGCGCCACCCCGAGCTTCACGATAGCTAAATCTTTTTTCGAGCAGCATTGCTGCTCAGAAACTTTCGTCGATGGAGTGCCGGGCGTCGTCGCCCGGCCACCACAGAGGCTTATGCCTCTCTGAATTTTTTCTGCTCCACGCCCTGGCCGACGACCACCGCCAGGTTCCGCCCAACCGCATTCATCGCCGTCACCAGGCGTTGCGACGGAGCGTTCAACAGGAACAGCAGTTTCGAGTAAAGCTCTTCCTTCGACGGCATGGTGGCCAGCGATTCGATCTCCTTGACCGAAATCAAGCGGCCTTCAACCACCCCGGCCTTGAAGCTGAATGCCGGATTATCCTTGACGTATTTCGCCAGCGCCTTCGCCAGAGCCACCGGATCGCCTTCCGTGTAAGCGATCGAAGTCACGCCCTGAAGGTTCTTCAGCGCTTCCTCAACTTTGGTGCCCTTACCGGCGCGCTCCGCCAAAGTGTTCTTCACCACGCGATACTTCGCCCCGGTTGGACGCAATGCCTTGCGCAATTCGAAATCCTGCGTCACCGTCAGCTTGGAGTAGGTGGCCACGATCATGCTCGAAGCGTGCTTAAGCTCGCCACCCAACTTCTCAACCTGCGCAATTTTCTTAGCTCTAGTAACCGCCATACCTAAGCCTTTCAAATCTTGTGTGGTGACGGGGCTCTGCCCCGTCCAGCCGGACAAAGCCCGGCAGCTTTGCGCAACTATGCCTTAGCCGCAACCTCGATCGGAGTCGTATCCAGCGAGATCCCTGGCCCCATGCTCGAACTCAGGTAGCAGGCTTTGATGTATTTGCCCTTGGCCACCGAAGGCTTCGCCTTGATCACGCTCGAAATCAGCGTGGTTGCATTGTCGATCAACTTGTCCGGCGAAAACGAAATCTTTCCCACCGGCACATGAACCAGCGCCGTCTTGTCGGTGCGGAACTCGACCTTGCCGGCCTTGACCTCCTGTACAGCACGAGCAACATCCATGGTGACCGTGCCCGTTTTCGGATTGGGCATCAGTCCCTTCGGTCCAAGAACCTTGCCCAGACGGCCGACCGATTTCATCATGTCGGGTGTCGCAATCAGCGCGTCGAAGTCGGTCCAGTTCTCTTTCGTGATCTTCTCGACCATGTCTTCGCCGCCCACAAAATCGGCGCCCGCCGCTTCGGCCTCGCGAACTTTTTCGCCGGTTGCGATGACGAGAACTTTTTTCGACTTCCCCAGTCCATGCGGAAGCACCACCGTGCCCCGCACCATCTGATCGGCATGCTTCGGATCGACGCCCAGCCGCAAAGTCACTTCGACCGTCTCGTCGAATTTTGCGTATTTCACTTTCTGCAGAAGTGGAACCGCTTCCTGCAGCGTATAGGGCCGCGGCTCAACTGCCTTCCGCGACTTTTCAATATTCTTGCCTGACTTTTTCATTCTCACCTCAGTCTCCCACCGCCGCTTCGTTGTTCCGAAGAACCGTGGTGTTTTCGACTAACACTTCGAAACTCTATCCAACCACGTCAATCCCCATTGATCGCGCCGTACCGCGCACGCTCTTGATAGCGGCATCGACCGACGCGGCGTTCAGATCCGGCATCTTCTGCTTCGCAATGTCCTCGACCTGTTTCAGCGTCACCTTGCCGACCTTATCTTTATTCGGAGCGCCCGATCCCTTGGCGATGCCGGCCGCGCGCTTCAGCAACACCGACGCCGGCGGCGTCTTGGTGATAAACGTGAACGAGCGGTCGCTGTAGACTGTGATCACGACCGGAACAATCAATCCTTCAAGTTCTTTCTGCGAGGTGCGCGCATTAAACTGCTTGCAGAACTCCATGATGTTGACCTGCGCCTGCCCCAGCGCCGGTCCCACCGGAGGCGCCGGCGTGGCCTTCCCGGCCGCAATCTGCAACTTTACCGAACCTGTAGCTTTTTTGGCCATGATGCCTTTCCCAATTTACAAAAAATCTATGCGACCTTTTCTACCTGCCCAAATTCCAATTCCACCGGAGTGGAACGGCCGAAGATGGTAACCATCACTTTCAAAGTCTCGCGATCCTCGTTCACGTCATCGACCACGCCTGTAAATGTCGCGAACGGACCTTCGCCGATGCGCACCGTCTCGCCCTTCTCGAATTTAACCTTGAGCTTCGGCTTCTCCCGGCTGTCGGCAACTTTATAAACAATGTGATTGACTTCCTCTTCCGAAAGCGGAGTCGGCTGCTGTCCGGTTCCCACAAATCCCGTCACCCGCGGCGTCGACTTCACGACGTGCCAGACATGATCGTCCATGTCCATCTCCACCAGCACGTAGCCGGGATAGAACATGCGTTCCGAGGTGTACTTCTTACCGCCACGGACTTCGGTGACTGACTCGGTTGGAATGAGCACCTTGCCAATTTTGTCTTGCAACCCGAAAGCCTGCACGCGCGACTCGAGCGACTCCCGCACCTTGCGTTCGAATCCCGAATAGGCGTGGATAATGTACCACTTCATATTCGGATTGCGCGGGGGCTCGCCGCCCGGAACGGTTTCCGCCGGCGGAGCTGGTGCTTGCTGGCTCTCTTGACCCATAACTGCAGCGCTTTCGTTCTTTTCTTTGTCCGTAACTTTATCCGTATCCGGCATTCAGTTGCTTCTTTCGCTCGCGGCCTAATGGCGCGAGAAATAATGCAGCATCCGCTCCAGGCTGTTGCTGATCGCCAGATCCACCAGCCAGAAATAAAACGCAAAGAGAAACACGGTGATGATCACCACCGTCGTCGTTGCCTGCACCTCCTTGCGCGTGGGAGACGTGACTTTCTTCATCTCCGTGCGAACGTCGTTGTAAAAGGACTTGATGCGTTCCGGCCAGGACCGCAAACTGGTTACAACCGCGTTTTGTTCTACCGCTGTCGCCATACTTCCCGCTTTCCTCGACTACTCCCTCTCGGGCCTCAACTCTGGCAGGGGCGGAGGGATTCGAACCCCCAAGTTCGGTTTTGGAGACCGACAGTTTAACCGTTGAGCTTACGCCCCTACAAACAGCTCTCAGCTGTCAGTTCTCAGCTGTCAGTTCTCAGTTAAACCCCTGACAGACTGACTTCTGACTACTTCACTTCTTTGTGCGATGTGTGCTTGCGGCACCGGCTGCAGAACTTCTTTAGTTCTAGACGGTCCGGTGTCGTTTTGCGGTTCTTGGTCTTCGAGTAGTTCCGCTCTTTGCAATCACCGCACTGCAACGTAATAATCTCTCTGGGCATTGCTCACTCCCTGTCTCTCAAACTCTTCCTTTTGTTGGGACGGGGCTTTGCTCCGTCCAGGCGGGGGGAGCCCCGCCGCCACACTCTTACTGAATAATCTCCGCGATCGTTCCAGCGCCCACCGTATGCCCGCCTTCGCGAATCGCGAACCGCAAGCCCTTTTCCATGGCCACCGGCGTGATCAACTCGATCACCAGGCTTACGTTGTCTCCCGGC
>Ga0181518_10000490_pt1 | contig 42999 bp, 31 predicted proteins | sample PEATcosm2014_Bin_28_FD_119751 | JGI IMG/M metagenome (GOLD analysis project Ga0181518, IMG submission 119751) | Peatland microbial communities from MTU Mesocosm Facility, Houghton, MI, USA - PEATcosm2014_Bin01_60_metaG | ecosystem: Environmental > Terrestrial > Soil > Wetlands > Peat | place...
CCCAGCCATAGGCCTCGGCGATGTCAGCATTAAAATCGTCGGCGCTGAGCACGAACTCAAGTGCGCGCGAACGGCCCACCAAGCGCGGTAGCCATTCCAGCGCCCCGCCGCCCGGGACCAGTCCGACGCCAACCTCGGGTTGGCCGAACAGCGCGTTTTGGCGGCTGGCGAAGCGCATGTCGCAGGCCAGCACGAACTCGTTGCCGATCCCGCGCGTGCGCCCGCGAATCTTGGCGATGCTCACCACTGCCGAGGACGCGAGGCGAAGGACAAACTCGCGCCAAAGGCCCAGCGCCTCTGGGCGTTCAGCTGCCTTGAATACATCGAGATGGGCGATGAAAAAATCGGGATTCGCCGACTGGAACACGACGACCTTCACGGACGGGTCCGCCTCGATGCCGGTCATTAGCGCACCCAATTCGACGATCGTTGCGGGAACAAATATGTTGATCGGCGGGTTGCTGAAGGTGATCGTCCACAGGCCCGGATAGGTACGGTCAATGTTGAACTGCGAAGTGTTAGGCACGGCGTATTTTCTCCTCTCTTCCAAGAAATTCGCGCAAAACGGAATGCCCCGCGAAACAGTCGCTGACTGGTTCGGTGGTTCGCGCCGCACCCTTTGCGCTTGTGAAGAACCCTACCGCAGCGATCTGAAGCCTGCGCGAACCTCTTCTGAAAAGAGCTTCGGCTGTTCCCAGGCCGCAAAGTGGCCGCCCTTGGGCAGCTTGTTGTAATGGATCAGTTTGGGATACGCCCGCTCCGCCCAACTGCGCGGGCAGAGATCGATCTCGTCCGGAAAGGAGCTTACGGCAACCGGGATGGAAACGCCTTTGACACTGAAGTACCCGAGTTTGTTTTCCCAGTAGAGGCGGGCTCCGGAAATCCCCGTGTTCGTCAACCAGGCGATCGTGACGTTATCGAGTATGTCGTCGCGCGTGAGGCCTTCGGATTCTCCCTGAAAGACACGTGAGATCAGCGCGTAGCTCCACGCATCGTGGTCCAGAAAATAGGCGGCCAGGCCGACGGGGGAATCCGCAATTCCGTACAACGTCTGCGGTCGCAACCCCATCTGGTAGCCGTAGGCGACGCCTTTGCTATAGACGAATTGCAGCCGCTCGAAAGCGAGTTTTTCCTCAGATGAGAGACCATCTGGCATTGGAGCACCGGTGAATGCCGCCTTGTCAATTTCGGCCGGAACCGCGCCTGGCATGTTGATGTGAATGCCGAGCAGTTCGGGAGGCGCCTGCACACCCATTTGTTCGGTGATGATCGCACCCCAATCGCCGCCTTGCGCCACAAATTTCGTGTATCCGAGGCGCTTCATCAGCACGGTCCAGGCACGTGCAATGTGGGCGGGGTCCCACCCGGTGGTGGTCGGTTTACCTGAGTATCCGTAGCCCGGAATTGACGGGATCACCAGGTGGAAAGCATCGGATGCATTTCCGCCGTGTGCGGTGGGATTGGTCAGCGGATCGATGATCTTCATCTGTTCGATAATCGAGCCGGGCCATCCGTGCGTAACGATCAGCGGCAAAGCATTTTCGTGTTTTGAACGGACGTGAATGAAATGAATATCCAGTCCATCAATCTCGGTGATGAACTGCGGCAGGGCATTCAGTTTTGCCTCGATCTTCCGCCAGTCATAATCTGTCGCCCAATAGCGCGCCAGCGCCTGAGTCGTCGCGAGCTGTACTCCTTGCGATGCATCTTTAACCGTTTCTCGTTCAGGCCACTTTGTCGCGTTGATGCGCCTGCGCAGTTCCGTAAGTTCCTCTTCCGGAACACTTACATGAAACGGACGAACAGCGGATTTATCGCTGACCGCCTGTCGTGTTTTCGTCGGTGACATTTTCGCTCTCCTTTGCCTAAGCTGAAGCTGACTTAAGGACCTGGCCGGCAGTACAGTGCTGCCGAACACCAAGCCCGGGAATGACGCTTCGCTGGCATATCCACAATTATCAAGCTCGGCTGGCAGTTTGATTGGCGGAGTGCAAGAAAGAGTGTGAATCCGGCCGTCAAATTTGTAAGGAACCCTACCAACCGGTATTTTGGATGTATTCGTTTTAACGAAACGTCCAACCAACGGCGGCAAAATCCGCTCCGGCGATCCCAGCACCGACGCCGCCTATGAAACACTAAATCCTGCGATCGACAAGCGTGATTTATCCTGTCTCACCACAAAGCACCAAGCTGGACGGCTTAAGAGGCAGAGAGCCAATCGCCGGGAAATCGAGGCTCAAGACTCGGCACGGGCGTCTTAGCGGCAACGGTCATTCTGCGGGCGCCAATGGGTATACGGTGGTCACGCCTGCTGTGGTGATGCTCGCTATATCCGCGCCGAGGTGACTAGCGTTCTCCGTAAACCACAGTGCGCCATCCAGCCCCGCCGTGATTCCGCGCCGCTGAACGCGCCCTCGTCCGGCCCCGCACGAACACTCTACGCAAGCAGCACGCCGCCTCGCGGGCGTGCCCAGCCGGAGCGCTCGCGGAGTTTCCGCCGGCGTGGATCGGGCGCGTGCGGGAGGGCAAGTTTTGGTTCGCGGGCTGCTGAGTGAATTTTCAGGCCCCCCTCCCGGTGTTGCATTCTGGTTGCATGATTCGGGAGCGGGTAGAATACAACCATAGTGAGTATTGCCCCTTGTGGATCCTGGAAAACGCCCATCACTTCCGACCTGATCGTGGCGCAGTCGATTGTCCTTTCGGAGATTCGGCTTGACGGCGGAAAGGCATATTGGCTGGAAAGACGACCGCACGAGGCGGGGCGCAGTGTGGTGGTTTCGGACCGCGATCTGCTGCCACCACGTTTTGATGTGCGAACGCGCGCACATGAATATGGCGGCGGTGCGTGGACGGTTTCGGACGGGGCGCTTTACTTCGCTGACGACGGAGACCAGCGTCTATACCGGCTCAAGCGCGGTGCGGCCGAACCCGAGCCACTAACACCCGAAGGTCCTTTTCGATATGCGGATGGGGTCATCGACGCGCGCCACCGGCTGTGGATCGGGGTGTGTGAGGACCATTCGGCCTCCGGTCACGAGCCGGCCAATAAGTTGGTCGCCATCGACTTGCGCCAGCCGCGTAGCGGCTGGGTTCTGGCGGAAGGCCACGATTTCTACTCATCCCCGAAGATCTCACCCGACGGCACCTGGCTGGCTTACCTCGCGTGGGACCACCCACGAATGCCATGGGTTGGAACAACCCTATACGTTATGCTGCTCGATGCAGCCGGAACACCCGCAAGCGAACCGGTCAAGATCGCGGGCGGGGCCGATGAATCGATCTTTCAACCCGAATGGAGTCCGGACGGCAGGGCGCTCTTTTTCGTCTCGGATCGGACCGGCTGGTGGAACCTGTATCGTTCGGCATGGCCATCGCGAAATATTGAGGCCGTGCTGCCTATGGACGCCGAGTTCGGGCAGCCTCAATGGGTCTTTGGCATGTCGACCTATGCCTTCGCCGGGGCAGGACGGCTGGTTTGTTCATTTGCTTCAAAGGGCCTCAGCCAGCTGGGTGTGATCGACCTAGCTTTGGGCAAGTTGACTTCCATCGATCTTCCCTATTCGGAGTTTTCCTCTGTGCGCGCAGAAGGGGATCGAGTCGTGTTTCGCGCTGGATCGCCTTCTATTCCGGCGAGTTTCGTCCATCTAAACCTCACTACAGGCAAAACTGAGGTTTTGAAGAAATCGACTGCGCTGGCGGACGATCCCAACCTCGCTCGCTACTTTACGGGAGTGGAATCGGTGGAGTTTCCCACCGAAGGAAACCGCACTGCATTTGGTCTCTTTTATCCCGCCTTCAATCCGGACTACCAGCCGCCGGAGGGAGACCGGCCACCGCTAGTCGTGACGTGCCACGGCGGTCCCACATCGGCGGCCTCGAGTATTCTGGACCTGCGCATCCAGTATTGGACCAGCCGCGGCATCTCCGTCCTGGATGTGAATTATGGCGGTAGTACCGGTTTCGGGCGGGCCTACCGGCTGCGCCTGGACGGCAACTGGGGAATCGTGGATGTGGACGACTGCGTCAACGGTGCGCGCCATGTGGCCACCCAGGGCCGGGTTGACGGATCTCGCAGCGTTATCACAGGGGGCAGCGCGGGCGGCTACACGACTCTTGCCGCCCTGACCTCCCGCGATTATTTCCGCGGAGGCGCCAGCCACTTCGGAGTAAGTGATCTCGCAGCGCTGGCTCGCGACACGCATAAGTTCGAATCGCGCTATCTGGACTCTCTGGTGGGCCCGTATCCCGAGCGGGAGGATTTATATCGCGAACGGTCGCCGATCTTTCAAGCCGAGCGGCTTTCGGTCCCAGTGATCTTCTTCCAGGGCGAAGAGGACCGGGTAGTGCCGCCAAGCCAAGCCGAGACCATGGTGGAGAAATTGCGTCTAAAGGGTCTGCCAGTTGGATACTTCCTGTTTTCAGCCGAGCAGCACGGTTTCCGCAAGGCCGAGAACATCAAGCGTGCTCTCGACGCCGAGCTTTATTTCTTCGCTGTAAACGTATTCCGTACCGCTCTGAGCTTCTGAAAGGCAACCCCGACCGGCGCCTCATAGCCATGGCCGAGGCGCCCGCCGACACCAGCGCGCCGGTCGCATGCCCGATGCTCGCACCCATCGGCGTCGGACTGATCAGATACATTAGAGAAGCATGCTCAAGGTGTTTTGCTCGCCGGCCCGGTACACGCAGGGTCCTCACGCCACCCAGCAGCTTGGCTCAGAAATCCACAACCTGGGCATCGAAGGCCCGGCGCTGATCGTGGCCGGGCAAAGCGCCAGGCGCCTGCTTTCTGGAGTTTGGGTGAAGACCTTCGCAGATGTCGGTATGAACTTTGAGGTCTTTCCGTTCGCTGGTGAATGCACGGCAGCGGAAATCCTCCGTGGCCGCGAGGCGGCCGTTGCCGGCAAGGCGCGGGTCATCATCGGGGCGGGTGGCGGCAAAGTTCTCGACACGGCCCGTGCGATCGCCTCCGCTCTTGGCCTGCCGGTAGTGAACTGTCCTACCATCGCTTCGAGCGATGCGCCCTGCAGCGCTCTTTCCGTCATCTACACGGAAGCCGGGGCGGTCGAAGAATACCGAATTTATCGCCGCAACCCCGATCTCGTCCTGGTGGATACGGCGGTGATTGCGCGCAGCCCCGCACGGCATCTGGTATCCGGGATGGGCGATGCCCTCGCGACTTGGTTTGAGGCCAAGGTCTGCGTTGAGGGAGGAGTCAAGAATATGCGCGGCGGAGCTTCCACTCGAAGCGCTCTAGCCCTCGCCGAGTTGTGCTACAAAACGCTGCTGGCAGACGGCCTAGCTGCTCTCGAAGCACTTCGCGGGAAAGAGCCGAACGATTCGCTCGAACGCCTGGTGGAAGCGAACACGCTGCTCTCGGGTTTGGGCTTTGAATCCTCTGGGCTGGCGGCGGCTCATGCGGTCCATAACGGCCTCACCCGGGCGCCCGGCACGCACCATTTTATGCACGGAGAAAAAGTCGCCTTCGGGTTGATCACGCAACTGATGCTTGAATCGCAGCCGGCCGCGGTGGTCGAGGAAGTCCTTAGCTTCTCAAGAAGCGTAGGTCTTCCCATCACTTTTGCGGGGGTTGGACTCACGAACCCCAGCGGCGAACTGCTCGAAATGGTCGCACAGCGGGCCACGGCTCAGGGTGAAACCATTCACAACGAACCGTTTCCAGTGACGCCTGCGCTGGTTGCGGAGGCCATGCGGGCAGCTGATTCGGCCGGCGCCGCATTTCTAAATAGGAGTCAGGGTAACAGCCTGCAATAAAGATGGCTCCAATCAGATATCAGGAACAACGGCGCAGCGAGGCTCATTGTCCCTCGTCTGCGTGCGGGTGCGACAAGGCGCCCGCGGCTCCGACCTGCTCGTGGGCGGGAGGGGAGGCGCGGAGAACGAGCGCGACGGATGGCGTCACGGCGACTGCGGCGAGCGCCAAACGATGATCGGCACTTCGGATCGGCCGCATCGTGTCGTGCGGCTGCTGGCGTGGAGAAGGGCGGTGCGCGAGGCACGGCCGATGATGGTGGCCAAGTCCGCTTGAACCACAAGTTGCGTCAGGACGCCCTCGGAACGCCTTACGCAAGCAGCACGCCGCTCCTGGGCGGGCCGCCCGAAGTGCCCGCAGAATTTCCGCCGGCATGGATCCGGGGCGTGCGGGGCGGGCGGGTTTTGGCTCGCGCCAGCGCAAAACCGTGTTTTTTGAGGGCCCACTCTGGGGTGTCGCATGCTGTCGCTTTTACCTGTTCCCAGCGGCGTATGATGTAAGGGGAGGTTGGCCTTGGCATACGAGTTCACTAGACGCCATTTCTTTTTCGGGCCGCTACTGGCCGGTGTAATTCCGGTCGCCGGATTCGGAAGCGTGCCGTCCCTGCGGCAACTCGCCTACAAGTCGCCTAATGAGAAGCTGAATATCGCCTCGATCGGCGCGGGAGGTAAGGCGTCGAGCGACATCAAGGGCTGCTCTGGGGAGAATATCGTGGCGCTTTGCGATGTGGATGAGTTGCGTGCCGCGCGCAAGTTCAAGGAGTACGACAAAGTTCCAAAGTACAAAGATTTCCGCAGGATGCTCGACGAGCAGGCCAACAACATCGACGCGGTGATAGTCGCCATTCCCGATTTCATGCACGCCACCGCCGCTATGTGGTGCATGGAGCGCGGCAAGCACGTGTACGTTCAGAAGCCCCTGACGCGTACAATCTGGGAAGCACGGCAATTGCTGGAGGGGGCCAGCAAATACAAAGTCGCCACGCAGATGGGCAACCAGGGTTACTCCAATGAGGGGACCCGGCAAGCTGCCGAGATGATCTGGGCAGGCGAGATCGGCCAGGTAACCGAAGTGCATGCCTGGACCGATCGGCCGATCTGGCCCCAGGGGCTGACGTCAATTCCTCCCCCGGAACCGGTGCCGGACACGCTCGACTGGGACCTCTGGCTCGGCATCGCCGACAAACGGCCCTACACTGCCGGCGGTCCCGATTACAAGTCGCCGCTTCGGGGGCATTTCTATCAGCCGGGCAACTGGCGCGGCTTTTACGATTTCGGATGCGGCGCACTGGGCGACATGGCCTGCCATATCCTTGGTGCGCCAAACCTGGCACTGCGACTGGGTGCCCCGACCAGCGTGGAGTGTATTCTCAAGGAAGGCTCGAGCGACTTCATGTTTCCGGCGAAATCGGTGATCCGCTACGACTTTCCGGCTCGCGGCTCAATGCCTCCGGTAAAGCTGTTCTGGCATGACGGCTTAAAGCAAACGCCCCAGATCGCCGACGTACCGGAAGGCGAGCTTCTGGGTGATCTGCCTCAAAAGCCTTCTCCCCGGCGCAGCGAGGAGCCTCCGCCGTTTACCGGGTTCATTGGAGACGTGTTTGATTTTGAGAAATTCCAGGCCACAAAGAACGCCACCGATGCGGAAGTGCCCAGGCCGGATGGCAGCTTGTTCATCGGCGATAAAGGCATGATCACAACCGGCACGTACGGCGAGGAGACCAGGCTCATTCCAGTGGAGAAGATGCGGGAGTACCAGTTCCCGCAGCCCTCGCTCACTCGCTCACCGGGCCACTACCGCGATTGGATCCGGGCCTGCAAAGGAGGGGATCCAGCCTGTTCGAACTTCAATGTAGCTGTTCCCTTCGTGGAGTGGATGCTGTTGGGAACGATAGCCCTGCGCGTTGAAGGAAAGCTTGAGTGGGACGCGCTGAAGATGCGGTTCACCAACAACGCCGAGGCTAATAGGTATCTCAAGCCGACGTTCCGTAAAGGCTGGTCGTTAACATGATCGTTGCCCTGGGGCAAAGCGATTATTACCAGCGACTAATCTCGCATTGCAGCGACATTGGCTGCAAAAAGATTGTCGTGACACTCGCCTCGCGGTGCAGCCCAGTTTCTTCCGCAGCTCCGGAAGGCGTTTTTGATATCTTCGCGGTCACCAAAAGCGACGGGCGCTCGTGAACCGATGCTCGAGCACGGGCCTGACGCGGCTGGTAAGTCATTACCAGCGCGCCGAAGCGACAAGCGATTGTTCCGCGCGGCCGGTAGGGGGAAGGGGCTCCGAGAAACTGCAATCGGGTACGGGACACTCAAAGACGTAGCCGTATCCGTCATCGGACCACCGGACGAAGAGGGTTTCAGCGTGATGCGGACAAGAGTGGCTCCGTGCCGTTGGGTCTTCAACGTACTGGCATGCCGGATCCGTAATGTCGAAATAGCCTTTCCCGGCAGTGTAATGCCGTGTGCAATTCATCCGACGGCATTGGTACGCTTCGAAGGTCTCAATCGCTCCGATGGAATTATGGACAAGTACGACCGTCGGGGCCATGCGGCAGTCTGGGTGCAGATTGCAGCAGGGAACGTGTGCCATAGTAGCTCTCCTTCTCGCTGACGCATCACGAGCCTTGCTGAAGAAGCCAGTTGTCCATCCGGATGGATCAAGGCATCGTTTCCGGTCGCACTCGACTTCGACCCCAGAGCGACTCTCTCCGACGTTCTTTTCGGATGTCCAGATCTTATTATTAAGATTAAATCTGAAGATAGGAGCGTGTCAACACCCACCGAAAGATGGTGCTGCGGCTCGATTCACGAGGTTGAAACGCTGGTCGCTCCACACATGCCGACGAAAAGCGAAGATTCAATAACCGTGCCCACAAACCCGCCGCCCGGAGGGTGTATGGGAGTACAATCCTTATTTCTGCCGTGTTTGAAACTCGCGGCACCAGGGGTGACTGGAATGCTGAAGTGCGTCGAGTGTGGCGGACGCAAGGAAGTACCCTGCACCCGATGCCGTGCATCAGCATCCCATGAACTTGGGCATCAAGAGAAGAGCTGCGAGTGCTGCAAACATAAGGGGAAAGTGAAATGCCCGGCATGCGGTGGCACCGGAAAGGCCGGTCCCAGCCATGATGTCGCTGCCGACTGCTGAGTACTTCGCTTCGCAATTACGCGCTCGCGTCTTGGCATGATTGCGGCGCGGGGGAGAACGCGGCCACAGCGGTCCTACCCTACCGTTCGGCTACCCAATCCAGCATGCTCGATACGATCTTTTCGACACAGGACGACAGGACGTAGTCCTGATCGCTCGTCCACAAACCGGTACTGATGGAGAACACCAGCGCCTCAGAGAATGGAGTTTCCCGGATGGCGGTCGCCATCAGATCGTGAACAGTCAACGCGCCCCCCTCGCTCAGGGCACCTAGGAATCGCGCGAACGCCACGAACTCGAAGGCGAAATCGGATCTCAGTCGCTCACGCAGTTCCGGTGGAATGACTGCCACGATTTCGACCGGACCGGTCCGCGAATCGCTGCAATAGATCATGCCGACCGCGCAGTCGCCCAAGGCGTGGATGAGGCAGAAGAACCGGGTCGGTGCTTCCCCAGGGTCGCCACAGTTGACAGGACCGTACCATGACCGGCCGGGCGCGGCCTGCAGCGCTTGCAGAAGGCGCCGGGACGCACCTGCGGAAAGGGTCAATCCAGTTGGACCGTTCCAGGTCTCGGTTCGCGAATCCCAGCCGTATAGCTGAATGCAGCCTTCCTCGCTGGTGCTCCCGCCCGCCCGCGGCTCCGCAAGCGGCATGGTCTCCATGAGTAAATAATAACATAAGAGGTAATTATCTTCTATAGAAAAGCAATCGCGATGTAAGGGCTGCCGCTTGTGCAAGTGACCTGAAACTACCCAAAACAGCAAAACAGAGCAGACCGAGAATGTTTTGAAACCAGCTGTACAAATCCCACCGAGAGCTTCGGGCGTCGCCCGTTCCTACGCTGGCCGTCCTTCGCACTCAGCCGTCCCGCATGGCGTCGGCCGGGTTCTCGGCCGTCGTGACCGTCGGACTCTGCGAGGATTCTCAGCGGAGCGTGAACGTCTTCCGGACGAAAACCGAATCCGTCACCCAGGGCAGCGGCATGGTATTCGCCGGACGCTCGGGAGCTCCCGAACCATCGAGCGAGTAAGATCGATCGATCAATACCATGGTGAACGGCGTGGCGGCCGCCTTCACCCGCAGGCGCAGTTCGAAACCCGCGGGAGGCGGCGCGAAGTATTCGAAGCTCCACCGATCGAAGCGGATGAGATCGAGCATCTTCAGGCCGGGCTTGTTGTCGGCAGCGCGTATGTCCGGTCCGATGGATTTGCCATTGACTTCGGCGGCGAGCACTGGGGCGCTGGGGTCGCCATATACGTAGATCTCGTCCGCACGGCGCGGCGAAGCGATGTGCAGGCGCAATACGCGCACGCCGCCGGCAGCGGTATCTTCGACCACGTCCAGCGCGGGAGGGGGCAAGGGCGCGACTTTCGCAGTCTTGGTGAACATCGGCCATTTCAGGAAAGGCATGAACTGCGTGGAACGGACCTTTGCAGGGTCCACGCCGATCGCGGGCACTGTCCACGGATCCGGCGCAACATCGCCGGAGAACCAGGACGCGGTGTTGGTGTCGGCGTCCAATCCGTAGAAGAGACTGTCGGGTTTGGGATGAGCGGCGTCGAAGCCCGCCAGCGGGACGCCAGCGATCAGGCATGCCACGCAAAGCCCGAGCGCGGTCAGGGGCAGCCAATAGCGGCGCGGCGCGCACGCCATTTCCACGAGTGGAATGATCAGCGCCAGCAGTAGGCCGGTGAAAAACGCCGGCGCGGCGGCCACGGCCATGGTCATGGCGACAAACAACTGGTCGATCAGCGGCGCGGTAATCACGATCGCAGGGGCGGCGCAGGCCCACAAGACCGCGATCGTACCCCATGCTTCGGGCTTGCTGCCACGCATGCTCCGGAACGTGAGGCCCGCGATGGCGAACAGCAGCGGCCAGGTGAAGACATAGCTGGCGCCAGGCAGGAAAATCGCGGTGACGATGGCCAGCACCAGCCAGAGCAGCATCGCGCCGGCCCATAGGTTGATCGCCGCGATGTGGCGGCGCATCCATTCATAAACCACCGCGAATACGCCGACGGCCAATGCGGTCGTAGCGATGCGGTAAATCCAGGCGTTATACGGATCGCCCTGCAACATCTGACGGAAAGCCGGGTGCCAGGCGAGCACCAGCCTCCATAGCCCCATGGCGGCCGCCGCGGCGCCTATCAGCGCGAATAACATCGCGACGAAGCCGATCAGCATGCCTCCGGCGGAGAGGCCCCGCCGTGCCATGCCGAACGCCACTGCGGCGGCGAACAGAACCGCGGCTAGCAAGGCGAGAGGCAGAGTCCATGTAACTGGATAAACACCCACGCCCAAGGCGGGAATGTTGAAGTAGGTGACATCGGGCGCCGTGACGTGGCGCAAATCCAGATTGCCGAAGTGGCGCGCCAGCGACAAAGCGTAAGACCCTTGATGCTGCAGGCTGCGCGGATCGATGTGCGCCACGTCATCAATGCGTGTGTGGTAGTTCGTGATATCGCCGATGAAGGCGAAGTCCATGCACGGGATGCCGGCCTGCTTGAAGACGGTGAGGTCGGTATCGTTGGGCAGCAGTTGGTAAACTTCGTAACTCAGGGAATTGGCGATGGGATAGGGCATGGCGGCGGCGAGATGGCGCACCATCCAGCCGTTGCCCCGGCTGGTTTCAAACATCATGGCGGGGCCGCTGGAGCCGCGCGATTCGAAGTTGAGCGCTAGGCCGACGGACGCGGAGTGGGCGTCCACGAACGATTTGGCGCCGAGTAGTCCGGCCTCCTCGCCGTCCGTAAACAGGAATATCAGATCGTTGCGCAGGAGCGGCCCGGAGCGCAGCGCGCGCACGGTTTCGAGCAGCACGGCGACGCCTTCGCCATCGTCGGCAGCGCCCGGACCGCCGGGCACGGAATCCGCATGGCCCAGCAGCACCAACGGCCGCGTGGGCGACGAACCGGGGATGCGGGCGATCACGTCATGCGTAATGCCGGCGGCGAGCGGGTAACCGCCGCGGGCGTCGCGCGCTACCGGAAGCGATTCGACTTGCGTGTAGACGTGGAGGGCAGCCAACTGCTGCACGATGTATTGGCGCACGCCCTCCTGGGCGGGCGAGCCAAACGGGTGCGGCGCGCGAGCAAAGGTACGCAGGTGGCCGAGCGCACGCATGCCAGAGAATTCATCCGCGGGCACATCGGCGGGGAGCGCATCGGGCGGGCGCAGTTGGCGCATACCCAGCGCGGCGGCGGCGGCAATGAAAGCAATCGTGAGAGCTGCACGCGCGGACTGGCTGGTCTGACTCATGATCGGGCCGCGGCCCTTGTGGTCGGCTTTACTATTCTAACGGACTCTGTTCAGCCGCCTGGGGCTGGCCCGACAATCGGTGCCCGTATTCTGCGACTTACCGCCAGTGCCCAGGGACCCAGTGTTGTCCGCCAGAGGGACTCATCACCCAGTGCCCCGGAACCCAATAAGCGTGCGGGGCAGGGGGACCACCCACATAATATGCGCGGCTTACGCAACCGGTCAGCGCCACTAACGCCCCAGCCATCAAAAGCACCGTTAGTTTCTTCTTCATTTCCTTGCCCTCCACATAAACAAACGCCGTTGCAGGACTAGCGGTTGCATTGCGGGCACTTAGTTGACGCGATTTAATGTGTGACGAGATCTAGTGGCTGAAAAGAGCCATCAGAGCTGCTTGCGTAAGGTTTTCGTGAGCGGCCGGAGGAGAGCGCCTTCAGCGGCTGTTCGGGCAGGCTGCCGGCGCTCGTGGCGGCAGTCGCGCCGGCCCCAGACTTTTGCGAGTCGCAAACCCTTTTCTCTCTTTGCCGTCCCAGCCGTCCTGAGCTAAACTGCTCGGCCATCACAGGGTCGCGTGCGGCGTACGCGGCTGGCCACTCGCGCGGTGCCTTGGCGATTCGCCGACAATCAGTTGGCTTTGAATGCCCCCCACGACCACAACCGCCGCCACCCTTTTGCCCCTTTTTGCTCCTTGAATTTTCGCCTGCTGGCAGCGGGCATACATTGATACAGCGGCGGCACGTTTCAGATAAAGATATCCTGTGTACTCATAACTAAAGACAACATGGCTCATGCACGTGCCCGGATAAACAATCAAAGAAGAGAATCTCCTCTCTGGAATCGGGAAGGGCCGGGTTCTTTCGCATGGTGCTCGGTCCCGTCTCGAATTAGTTATGGGATTCCGGATTTCGCTGTTGGTCATCGCCTGCTTAGATCTGAAAATACAGGACCCTGGCGACTGGGACCGCGGAACGGTGCGCTACAGTCAAGCGGCGCCCGGGGTTGGCCGTCGATAAGGTATTGGGGCGCCGAAGATTCAAGTCAAGAGGAGCGCGGTGAAGAAATTCTTGCGGCGTTGCATGCAGGAAGATGGTGCGGCGTGAGTCTTGCGTTCAGAAAAGCCGGCAGAGCCGTCTCCATTGGCATAATAGCCTATATCTTCGCTCTGATCTTTCTGCCTCGAATCGGATTGCAGATCAGCGACGACGAACTCCGTCGGGTGAGCCTCGGCCTGGCAGCCGTGCTGACGTTCTTTGCGTATCGCTTCAAGTAACATCGCGCGCTTGGGGGGATCGAAGCGCGTGCAGGCTAGTCCTGGCTCGCGTGATCATCTCCTTGAGACTACCGATATGATCAAAAAACGCGTTTTGTTGCGCCCCCCGGTTTTCGGGTTCTGAGGGGGTTACGCTAGAGTGGCTCCAAGCTTCCTGTTAAGTTACTGTTTTGCAGGAGGCCACCCGGTTCAACCATTAACCATCAGCAGCCTTGTGTCCCCCGCGGGCGTTGCTGGAAGATATATGCATCGCAGATCTGTCGTTTCAGAAATACGATCTGCCGGTGCCGTATGCTACAGGCTTGCGCGATGGCCCAGCCCGAACAGTCTCGCTCTTCACGAGCAAAAGGAACAAAAGCGGGGCAGCCCTCAATCGGGCCCTTCGCACAGGCGGAAGTCAGCAGACGGCAGATGTCTGCGGAGCAGGTTCGGCTGCTCTACGCGAACGCTGACGCCGGTATTGCGATCACTTTAGTCGCCACGCTAATCCTGGGCCGTCTTCAGTGGAGTGCCATTCCGCACCTTGTCATTCTCGGTTGGTGCCTGTACATGTTTCTGGTACCAATGGCCAGGTTCACTCTGGGGCGGCTCTATTGGCGCACTGCGCCGTCGCTCCTAGAGACGAGCAAGTGGGGCACTGCTTTCACCATTGGCGCGGGCTTGTCCGGAGCAGGTTGGGGCGCGGCAGGTGTTTTGCTGTACCCAGAAGCTTATCTCGTTAATCAGGTCTTTCTCATCTTCATTCTGGGCGGAATGATGCTTGGCGCAGCTTCTCTCCTGGCAGCGCGGCCCGAGGCGTTCCTCGCGTTCATTGTCCCAACTGGTCTCGGGCCGGCGGTGCGTCTCGTGGTTCAGGGCGATGAAGCTCACCTTGCGATGGGGTTGCTCGCCAGCCTCTTCACTCTGGCCACGTTAATCACCACGAGGCGAATCCATTTGACGATCGTCTCATCCTTGAACCTACGGTTTCAAAACAGGCACCTCGTAGAGGATCTTAAGACTACACACGAGCGGTTGGTGCAGAAGAACCAGGAACTAGAGATGGCCTCTCTGACCGACGCGCTGACGGACCTGTGGAACCGGCGTGGCGCGGGCCAGTTGTTCAAGCGGGAGATCGCCAGCGCCAGCCGTGGCGGACATCCGCTGTGCGCGATGCTGTGCGACTTAGACTTCTTCAAGCGCGTAAACGACATCTACGGGCACGATGTCGGCGACAATGTGTTGGCGAGCGTGGCGCGTACAACCCGCGAGACCATGAGGAAGGCCGACTTGTGTTGCCGATGGGGGGGTGAAGAGTTCCTAATCGTGCTGGCCGCTACGGGCGTGGAGGAAGGAACTGAGGCGGCTGAGCGATTGAGGCGGGCAATCGAGGCGTTGGAGGTGCCACACGGGGAGGTGACCATCCGCCTCACCATGAGTATCGGATTCACGGAGTACCAGCGAGGGGAGTCCGTCGAGTCCTGCATTCGGCGGTGTGATGAACTGCTCTACCGGGCGAAGGAGACGGGACGTAACCGGGTTGTCAGCGACGTAGTGTCAACAGCGGTTTCCTACGGGACGAAACTCACAGGCAGGCTGGATATGTTGCCGTCACCGGCCGTCTCGGTGGTGATCCCGTAGAAGCCTCGTCGGTGGCTTCAGACTCAGGGAAAGAAGCGGCTCGTGCGGGGCGTAGCGGTTGGCCGCGTGTACACCGTCTTCCGCTCGCCCGGCGCAGCATCGGGACGCTTGCCCTCTAAGTTCCTTGCTTCGCGTGCCGCCGAAGCGCTCGCAGAATTTCCTCCGGCGTGGATCGAGCGCTGGCGCGGCGAGTTCTGGCTGCCATAGCGCCCTTTGTCGATTCAGCCCATCGCCGAGGCGGCTGCTGACATCGAGCGGCGCCCGCAGCTTGCCCAGACCGCCGCGGAACGCGTCCTCGTCCGGCCGCGCACGAACGCCGTCTGCAAGCCGCCCGCCGCTTCGCGGGCGTGGCGCCCGAAGCGCGGGCGGAATTTCCGCCAGCGTGGATCGAGCGCGTGCGTGCGTGCGGATTTTGGCTGCCGTAGCTCGCCCTTGATCGATCAACCATCGCCGAAGCGACGGCCGACGCGCCGGCAGCTTGCTCGAACCGCCGCGCGGAACGCGCCCTCGTCTGGTCACCCCACGAACGCCTCACGCAACACCACGCCGCCTCGCGGGCGTGCCGGCCGAAGCGCGCGCGGAATTTCCGCCAGGCGTGGAGAGCGCGTGCGGGCAGGCGGATTCTGGGCTGCCGCAGCGCGCCCATACATCGATATAGCTCATCGCCGAAGCGACTGCGGGCCATCGCCAGGCTGTTGCGCCGGCTGGAGGATCAGTTCGGACCTGCGGACCGGAAGCCACGGAAGACCTTCCCTCTACGGATTTTACAAAGAGTTGACACTTTGCGCACCCCGCGGGCGGGCGCACTGTGCCTACGCTGAAGAATATGAGTCTTATGCATCGAGCTGCGGTTTTGGTCCTGATCTCCGCCGCGGGCGCCGCAGCGAACGCGCCGGTCGTGCTCCAGGATTTCGGTATCGGCAATCTGGACGGAGGCAACTGGCTATATGCGGGATTGGTGATGGATAACGCCGGAAATCTGTACGGGGCCGCGTATTATGGTGGCGTCTATAACCACGGCGTGGTCTACAAGCTCTCGCCTAAAACAGGCGGCGGCTGGAAGGAGACCGTCTTGTACACCTTTAAGGGGACCCCCCGCGGGCAAGATGGCGCCGGTCCGTATTCCGCGCCGGCGCTGGACAGTGCGGGCAACCTCTACGGGACCACAGCTTACGGCGGTGTTGCCGCCAAACCCTGCGGCTCCACGGGTTGCGGCGTGGTGTATAAGCTCACGCCGTCCGGCAGCACCTGGCAGGAGACGATACTTTACCGGTTCACAGCCACGCCGGATGGGTTCCGGCCGTATGCGGGCGTCGACATCGACGCGGCAGGCAACCTTTATGGCATCACCAGCGGCGGCGGCACCGACAACCTTGGCACGATTTTCGAGCTGAGTCCGAACATATCGGGCGGTTGGACGGAGACGGTGCTTCACAGCTTTGCAGGCGCGGACGGCTCGAATCCCGAGGGCATGCCCGTGCTCGATGCCGCCGGGAATCTGTGGGGCTCCACGTATGCGGGAGGCACGCACAATAAGGGCGTGGTCTACAAGCTGTCACCGCAAACCGGAGGCGGCTGGAGCATTCATGTGCTGTATAGTTTCAAAGGCGGCACGGACGGCGCGAATCCGTTCGCGGGGGTAACGATGGGGCCCGACGGGTCGTTGTTCGGCACGACGAGCGTTGGCGGGACGGCGCTTTCCGGGGTCGCCTACGAGCTGTCGCGCAATGCATCCGGCAGATGGACGGAAACGATCTTGCATACGTTCCTGGGCCCCGGTGCAGGGGATGGCGCCAATCCGAACGGGCTGATTTTCGATAGCCACGGCAATTTGTTCGGGACGTCGGTTGCGGGGGGAACGGACAACCCTGGAACCATCTTCGAGATCTCCCCGGCCGGCAATGGCGCCTGGCAGGAGCAAGTGCTGTACAGCTTTACGGCCGGTCTGGATGGGGCGTATCCATCGTCGAGCCTGATCATGGACCAGCTCGGCAATTTGTACGGGACGACGCTTTATGGTGGGCCAGCGGGGAGCATCGACGCGGGCGGGGTGGTGTTCGAGTTCACACCGTAAGAATCAGGTACTATACCAGGGGCAAAAGGCGCGCTGGCATTCGCCGGGGCTGCAAGGCGGATTCCGACTTGGCGGCTCGCGTCGAGGCGGCCCGCTCGGAACTGGGGCCTGGGGCATCGCCGGAGCAGATAGCGGAGCCCATGAAGCAAATCGCCGAAGAACGTGGGCGGCGCCGACTCACTGCTCGCGTGCGGCGTGATGGAGGCAGTAACGTGAATTCCCAGGGGCCGCGGCTGGCCAGCGTGAGAGCGACTGGGAACCGTGTGATACTCTTGATGCCTATGAAGAGACCAGGAACAGGCGCGTTCGTCTGCGCATTGTTCGGTGCCGTGAGCCTGATGAATATGGCGTTCAGTGGGCGGCTGGGAGCTTTTCGCGCCGTGGATGTGGTCCAGTTGATCGGCACCGGCATGTGTTTCGGCGCGGCGCTTGTCGGCCTTGTCACGATCCTGCGCAAGCGCCGGTAGGCCAGGCTATGTTTGTTGGGGGCGCGCGACCATGATCAGCAGGAACCTCGCGTCAATTTTGCTTCTATTCTGCGGTCGGCATGTGGATGTACATGGACTGAATCCCAACTCGTCCTGGGCCGGTAAAGCGGTTACACACGATTTGCGCGGCGCTGGCAAACAATCCGGTTGAGAATTTCTGAAATTGCGTTTCCATCTGGACCGAGCGGTCTTTGTAGACCCATCCGCCCGGCTCAACGTCAATCTGTTCGCCGGATCCCAGCGTCACCTCGAAAACGTTCCCGTATCCGTGCACCCACACAATACCCTCATTGCCTTGCGCGATAAAATGGTCAATGAAAAACCCAGTCCCGCCCATCAGCATATTGGAAACGCCTTTTACCCGTGTGAAGGTATATTCGACGCTGCCCGTGGCGGCGAGAAACTGGTGCTCCCGCGTCTCGATTCCTTCTCCACGGTTCAGATGGATCCCAAAAAGGTGTCCCGCGCCATCGCGGCTGAAAGCGATCTGCCCCGGACCGCTGGCTTCGGTCATCAGGATGGGAATTCCCGCCATGACGCGCCGGAAACCGCCCTTCAAGGACTTGATGCCGATCTGCGTTCTGGGCTCCTTCCAAAGAAGAATATGGTGCTCAAAGTATACGGGAACACTCCCCAGCTCGATACGCAACACGGGAACGAGTTCGCCCTCGATGTGATAGGTCACGCCGGCAAACTGTTCGTCGCGCGCTGCGGTAGGTTTCAGAACGGGAATAGGCACTGGGCTCCTGCTTTCTGGACGAGGTTAACGGCAACCTATAATCATGGAACGGAGAGATCCAAAATTGCAATGGCGAACACGGCTTCAGAGTCGGAGGTCGGTTGGACCGCACGCCGGCAGAATGCGCGCCAACTGGCGGAGCGGCATAGCGATATAGCTAGTTAGTTAAGGCCCGTGGTGCGGCTCTTCCTGGTCGCGCTCTTCGCCGGCTGGCGGCGTGGTGCCTAGGGCTCATCCGGCTGCACCGCTGTTTTGGCCGCGACAGGTGTACACTAATCGCAGTGCGCTGGTTTGTCTGTCTGTTGATTCCACTCGCTCTTGCAGCGGCGGATTGGACGCAATTTCGCGGACCGAACGGCTCCGGCGTTTCTCCCTCCAAAGGCCTTCCAGAGCACTTCGGCCCGCAAAAGAACATTCTCTGGAGAACAGCATTGCCGCGGGGACACTCCTCACCGGTCTTCGCCAGGGACCGCATCTTTCTCACCGCCTTCGAGGGCAAGAGTCTGCTCACGATCTGTCTCGACCGCGATAACGGCAAGGTACTGTGGCGGCGGGAAGCGCCGCGCGACCGCGTAGAGAGCTTCCAGCCGACCAACGGACCAGCGTCCCCCTCTCCTGTTACCGACGGGGCCAATGCTTACGTGTTCTTTGGCGATTTCGGGCTGTTATCCTACGGGCCGGATGGCAATCAGCGGTGGCGTTTGCCGCTAGGTCCTTTCAACAATCCAAACGGCCACGGCACATCGCCAATTCTCGCGGATGGAAAGCTGGTGCTCATCTGCGATCAGGACACTGGGTCGTACCTGATTGCCGTTGATCCCACGGATGGCCGGGTGCTCTGGAAGACGATGCGGCCGGAATACACGCGCGGTTACGCCACGCCCGCGGTCTACCGCCCGAAACGCAGGCCGCCGGAGGTGATCGTCCCCGGCTCATTTGAGGTGGCTTCGTACATCCTCGATACTGGCGAGAAACTCTGGTGGGTGCGCGGCTTGCCATGGCAACAAAAGACCGTGCCGCTCATCGACGGCGACCATATTTTTGTGAACGGTTGGGAATCCGATGGCGATCGGCCCCAACGCAGCGAAATCCCGGAATTTGCCCAGGTTCTGGCGAGATATGACAAGAACCACGACGGGAAGCTGTCGCGCGACGAGACGCGTCCGGACCATGACGACGAGTGGTTCGGCGATAACGATCTGAACCACGACGGCTACATCGACGCCAGCGAGTGGCAGCTATACCGGGCGCGGACTGCCTCGGAAAACTGTCTCATCGCGATTCGCGCCGGCGGCCACGGAGATGTTACGGCTACCCACGTGCTTTGGAGGTACCGCAAAGCTCTGCCGAATACATCTTCGCCGCTGCTATATGAAGGCGTGATCTATCTAGTGCGCGATGGAGTTCTTACGAGCTTGAACCCGGAGAATGGCGAGGTGTATAAGCAGGCGCGCCTGAATGGGGCGCTCGGGCGTTATTGGTCTTCGCCGGTGGCCGCCGACGGCAAGATCCTTCTGGCGAGCGAAGATGGGAAGGTCGTTGTGCTCCTTGCAGCCCCGCAATGGGAGATCCTCGCAGTCAACAGCCTCAACGAAGACATCTTCGCCACGCCTGCGATTCTCGATGGGCGCATCTACGTCCGTACCCACGACGCACTCTACTGTTTCGCAAAGGGGCGCGATCATCAATGAAGTTCGGACCGCTACCGATATTAACGAACAACGCCGCCAGCTTGTGAACAGGTAGAGAACCTGGAATCCCCGCGGGGGGCGGCACCTCCACCAGTGGCGGGTTCGGATAACTTACGGATGCGGCGTGATCCAGGACTAACCGCCACCGGACGTGCGATGGGATTTCCCGGCGCGATTGCTAGCGAAGTTGGAAGGCCACACTAACATGCTCTGGAGCGTCGCGTGGTCCCCGGACGGCCAGCACATCGTCACCGCGAGCGCGGATAAGACGGCACGCGTCTGGAATGCGGCCACGGGGCAGTTGCTGGCGAAGCTGGAAGGCCATAGTGGCGAGGTCTCTAGCGCCGCGTGGTCCCCGGACGGCAGCGCATCGTCACCGCGAACGAGGATAAGACGGCACGGGTGTGGAACGCGGCCACGGGGCAGTTGCTGGGGAGGCTGGAAGGCCACACTAAGAGGCTTCATAGCGCCGCGTGGTCCCAGGACGGGCAGCTCATCGTCACCGCGAGCGAGGATAAGAAGGCACGAGTCTGGAACGCCGCCGCGGAGCAGTTGCTGGCGAAGCTGGACCGGTCCTTAGCGCTGCGCGGTTCCCGGACGGGCAGCGCATCGTCACCGCGAGCGCGGATGCGACGGCACGCGTCTGGACCGCGGCCACGGGGCAGTTGCTCGCGAAGCTGGAAGGCCACGGTGGCCCGGTCTTTAGCGCCGCGTGGCCCCCGGATGGCCAGCGCATCGTTACTGCGGGCTTCGATTATACGGCTCGAGTCTGGCGCATTGTGACTCTGGCCGATATCGACAAACTCCTCCGCTGACTCGCCTTGATCGCGGATGTGGCAATCGCAACAGGCCACCACGTCCGGTTGCGGATCTGGCCCTTGCTGCAACAAAAAAAGATCCTAGATTGAAGTCAAACCGATTCGACTGCTCCCGATATTGCAGAGGCTTGTGTCCGGAATTGCAGAGGCTTGTATTCGGAATTGGCAAACAACGTTCTCTGACACCCAATTCTCTCTAGTTGAAGCGGTACGGTACCTTCCGAATCCTTCATCGGCTTGCTCCTTCGCGTGCTTGGTGTGTGGCACGTGACTTGCCAATAGTTATGCGATCCCGGAGCGCTTGAACACGGGGACTTTGGCAAAGTCCGCGAGGAACGCAAAGGCCGCTGCGGCTGCGAGTGTTCCTCCCACAACAAATATGGACAGAGGAGACATGGCGATTCCGCAAATAGCGAGCGTTGAGGCGATCGACACATCGATTACGCTCGACCCGATGAGCCACCGGCTTGGGCGAGCGGACCCCATGCGCTGGCGTTCACGATTGGTATAGGTCGTTGCCTGATTGCCGAACACTATGGCGACGAAGGCCACAGTTCTGAGCGTTTCGATTCCAAAACCCAGGCGGAACTTGGCGATAACCAGGACAGCGGTGCAAAAGACCAGCTCGGAGATTCCCATGAAGACACCTGCCATAGTCAATTTGCCGATTCGCCAGGCATTGGGCATCGGGGATGGCCGCACGTTGTCTGTCGCCAGGGACATGCCGAGCAGGTCGCCGGTAAGCATTATAATGACCATCAACATGGGAGTCAGGATGGCGTGTCCGGTCATGACCAGACCCACCGCCAGGAAGAGCACCTGCACGGTTTTCTTAGTAACCGAGTTTAGCGTATAAGTCAGGATGCGCTGGAAAGTCACGCGCCCTTCCTTTACCGAAGCGACGATGCCGCCGAGCCCTGGTTTGGTCAGCACGATGCCGGCCGCCGACTTGGCAACATCGGTCGCGGTGGAAACCGCAATTCCCATCTGCGCCTGGCGCAGGGCCGGCGCGTCGTTGGCGCCGTCGCCGCACATACCAACGGTGTGGCCGCTTTTCTGAAACGCCTTGACGAGGTTGTACTTTCCTTCTGGGAGGACGCCGGCGAAGACAGCGAACTCCTCGGGGTGTACACCATCGGGGATTGGTCCAGGTGGACAGACGGCTCCGTCGAGACCTACCGCGCGAGCGACGATAGCCGCCGTCGCCGGGGCATCGCCCGTCACCATTACGGTCCGCACGCCCAAAGTGTGCAACTCCGTAACGAGCGCCGCCGAATCCGTTCGAGGCGGATCGCTGAGGGCGATAATTCCCGCGAGTTTCATGGCCTCCGGCGGACCCACTGCGACGGCCAGCACCCGGAAGCCCTGTGCCTCCAGTTGGTCCGCTGTCCTGGACGCATCGGGCGATGGTTGCGTAAGTCCTATGACTGCGGCAAATGCCCCCTTCACGGCACGCACCGTGGCGCCGCTTGGATCCACTGCCGTGGCCTCGGATATCTTCGTGGCGGAATCGAAAGGCACAAATTTACTCAGTTTCGGCAGATCGGAAGCCACTTTTTTTGCGGCGGCGGCCCGGATGGCCGTATCTACCGGATCTTGCCCGCCGTCCGAACTCGCCAGGGCCGCCACTCCCAAGACGTGCAGTTCGTCGAATCCGGACATGGCATGGACGGCGGTTACCGTCAGCTCGTTTTGCGTCAGCGTGCCCGTCTTGTCCGAGCACAACACGTCGATGCTAGCCGCTTCATCCACGGCGGAGAGTCGCGTCGGAAGGACGCCCAGCTTTGCCAGAGCCCGCGCGCCGAGCGCCGCAGCAAGAGTAAAGGTGGCCGGCAGCGCTACTGGGATCGACGCCAGAACCGCCGTGAGCACCAGGGGAACGATCTCACCGAGCGGCATCTTGAGAAAGTGGGCATAGCCGACCAGTATCACGATGAGGACGCCATTGAACATGGCGAGATTGCGCACCACGCGCAGAACGGCTTTCTGCTGGCTGCTCTCGACGTGCGCGGTGCGAATCAGTTCCGCGGTGCGTCCGAACTTGGTGCGCGCTCCGGTCGCCGTGACCTCTGCAACGGCTTCACCGCGCCGCACAAGCGCTCCCGCATAGGTTTCGAACCCGGCGCCAGCTTCGATGGGAACGGATTCGCCGGTGAGCATGGACTGGTCGAGCAGCACCGATCCACCAGTCAGGCGCACGTCGGCGGCCACCACAGCGCCGACCGATAGCTTCACAATATCGCCAGGCACGAGCCCGGCTGCGGGCACCGTCGCCCAGGCATGGTCGCGGCGGACCGACGCGTTCAGCGCGAGGCGCGACTTCAGGGCGCCCAGAGTCGCCTGAGCGCGCCCTTCCTGCAGGAACCCAAGAGCCGCGTTAAAGGCCAGCAGAACCGCGATTACGGCAGCCTCCACATACTTGCCGAGGACCACCTCGAGCACGACGGCAGCCTCGAGCATCCATGGAACCGGCGCCCAGAACTTGGTCAGCGCCCTGCGTAGTGGATGCAGAGACGTGTCGGGCACTGCGTTTGGGCCGAACTTCTCGATCCGGCGGCGGGCCTCATCGCTGGTGAGGCCGCTCGCCAGTGGGGCATTCTTAGGGGGAGGCGGTGCTGCTATTGTAGCCATACTATTCCTTCAGCAGCTTTCGGATAGATTCCAATTCCCGCCGGCGTTTCGCGGTGGTCTTGGGATAAGCCATCTTAAGTTCGTTGAGCGCATCGACGACAATTTGAGAAACAATCAACCGGGCATTCTCCTTGTCGTCGGCGGGGACGACGTACCAGGGCGCATGATGGGTGCTGGTAGCGTTCAGGCATGCCTCATAGGCGTCCACGTAATCCTTCCAGTACTTCCTCTCGTGAATGTCCGCGAGGCTGAATTTCCAGTTCTTTTCCGGTTCATCGATGCGCTCGAGGAATCGCTTTCGCTGTTCTTCCCGCGAAAGGTGAAGGAATATTTTGACGGCCCGCGTGCCGTTGCGATAAAGGTGGCTCTCCAGGTCCACGATGGAGCGATACCGCCCCTGCCAGATACTTTTTTCGTCGCGCAACTCTTCCGAAAGCCCCTGGCTGCGGAGAATCTCGGGGTGCACCCGCACGACCAGCACTTCCTCGTAATAGGAACGATTGAATATGCCGATCTGCCCGCGTTCGGGAAGCCGGAATGTCGTGCGCCAGAGAAAATCATGTTCCAGCTCGGCGGCGCTCGGTTGTTTGAAACTGGACACCTGGCAGCCCTGCGGATTGACTCCGGACATGACGTGCCGGATGGCGCCGTCCTTTCCGGCCGCGTCCATGCCCTGAAAGATCAGCAGCAATGCATAACGGTCGGACGCGTAGTGCAGGCGTTGCAGCGAGCTCAACTCCGCGACGTGTTCGTCCAGCAGTTGTTGATACCGCTTCTTCGACTTGAAAAAGCGCTTTACAACCGTAGGCCACTCTTTGAGTTTGACCTTCTTCCCGGGCCGCACTCGGAAGTCCTTGGAATCGATTTTCATGTTCATCCTTTCGGCGCAGCCTCGTGTGCCGGCTCAAGCTAGTCTTGATCCGCCTGGTCATCGTGGTGGCCGCGCTCCTCACAGATTTCATATGCGCGCGCGGCCCCGATGAGAAGGGCACCGAAATCTTCTCGGGACACGATGACGATCTCTGACGCGTGGTGCCGCAGGCGCGGCACCACTAGCCTGAGGATGGCGGCGTCGTCTTCGACAACGAAAATGGTTTCCGGGGCCTTTCGCTTAAGCTGTAAAGCCATAGAATCAATCGTTAACCTTGCTCGTTGCACTGATTGGCTAGCACCGCCCTCTCGCGACAACATGTCTATGGCACGAGTCGGGCCAATCGCCCCCGGATGCTCGGGCGCCCGAATCAAACCGGGGAGCGCTTTGGAACGTGCCGTGCCTCAACGAACCTGGAGGGACATCCGATCAGGTGAAGCACAAACCGTTTTGCTTCGCGCTGGAACCATCCCCGTGCGAAGGCTATTTTTCCGGTGGTGAGCCGCCCTGCGTTTGCAACGGCAGTGGAGCCCTAATCTCCGCTTTGAGCCAGGTTGCCCTGCCGGTAGTTCCTGTCATGGCCGAAGAGAGCGTCCAGTCCGAAACCACTGCGCAATAGCTTGATTGTGTTTTGCGTCAGGGTCACCGGTCAAAGACGCCCCACATCGGCGATGACTGGCAACTTTGGCATTCCTACGTGCAGGTTCTGCACCTGAATCGCGGCGCACTTCCGCGCCAGCGTGAGCACCACACAGACATGGCCTGCGATGGCCCGAGGTGGCAAGAAATTGGATCTCCTCCCTTTTCGCACATTTGACGCCTGCGATTGGCAGGACCGCCGTCTCGAAGCTGCGCCTTCAGCACGTTCAGCAGTTCAAGCGGGAAAAGCCGTCCTCGGCCCTGTCGACGCGCACAGTCCAGTATTGCCTACAGGTTCTCCGCATGGCTCTCAGTGAAGCGTTCAAACGAGACTTGATCCCGCGGAACGTCGCGATGCTGGTGGACTACCCGGATCGAACATGACGAGATCCGACCCTATACTCCGGAGGAAGCGCAGCGGTTTCTACAAGATTGTCAGGGTCATCGTCACGAGGGCTCTTTTCGGTGGCGCTGGCCTTGGCACTGCGGAAAGGCGAAGCTATCGGCCTGCAATGGCCGGCGGTCAATCTCGAGCATGGGACTCTGCGCGTGTGCCAAGCACTGCAGCGCCTGAAGCTGCCAGGCGAGAAGAAAGGCAAGCTGGTCACGACAGAACCGAAGAGGCGCAGCCGACGAACGATCAACTTGCCCCAGGTCTGCCTGTCGACGCTTCGTTGCCATCGAACCCGTCAAATAGAGGAGCGACAGTGCGCGGGCGCCTGCTGGCGCGAGACTGGTTATGTATTCACGAGGCAGAATTGGAACGCCCCCTGATCATCCAGCCTGCGGCGAGAAGCGGCAGACAAAATGGATGCGATTTTAAATCCGGTGGCTCAGTTGCCAGATACGCCGACGCCAAAGTAGACGGTAAATATCTTTGTTTTCATGGAGCTGGCGGAGGGATTTGAACCCCCGACCCTCTGATTACAAATCAGATGCTCTACCAACTGAGCTACGCCAGCCAACTGGAGCGGGAGACGGGAATCGGACCCGCGACCAACAGCTTGGAAGGCTGTGACTCTACCACTGAGTTACTCCCGCGCAGCATCTATTGTAGGAAATGTTTGCGGGGCGGGTCAAACGGCGGGCCCGCGGCGGGCTCGCGCTTGTCGGCGGCCTTGCGAGTGCATGCTCGTCGATCGATTCCCCGCAGGCCGCGAAATGAGCTCCACGTCAGGCCGCCCGCCCTACCATGAGGCCGCTCGGACCGGGCAGGCGGATGCGGGTCACGTCGCGGAAGCCCGCCTCGCCTAGCCACGCGGCATACTCCTCCTCGTTGTAGCTGGCGCCTTGCGCGGTCCCCACCAGCATGTTGAGCGAAAACAGCGCGGCGATTATGGGCGCTGTCTTGTCCTGTTCCAGGATGAAATCCTGAATCACGATGCGGCCCCCTGGAGAGAGCGCGCGGTAACAGCGGCGCAACAGATCCCGGTTCTCGTCTGGACCGAGCATGTGGCAAATGGCGGAGAGCAGCACCAAGTCGTAACCTTCGCCGAAGGTATCGGCGCGCAGGTCGCCCACGCGCGTAGTCACGCGGCTGGACAGACCCGCGTGCGCGATGTGGTCCCGCGCGATGGCCAGAACCTCGGGGCGGTCCAGCACTTCGGCGTGCAGGCCGTTGCTCGCTTGCGCGAAAGCGATGGAGTACGCACCCGATCCGCCACCCACATCGAGTATGCGTGCGACGCCCTCCGTTCCAACCGCGCGGACGACGTGCGGCGCGCGCTCCCGCGCATTGCGATGCATGGCGGCGATGAATGGCTCAGTCCACGGGTCAGCGGCTTCGGGCGCGGCGGGGGCTTCCCGGCGCGTCACCGCCGTGCCGCGGCGAACGCAATCAGTGAGTGTAGACCAGCGGCTCCACAAGTTCGCAGTGTGCATGCTGGCGGCGCGCGCATCGTCAGGCGAGCCCGCGACGAAGTAGCGCGCACTCACTGCCGTGCTCCGGAAAGTGCCGTTGTGCTTGGAAAGCAGACCGAGCGCGACGAGCGCGTTCAGCAACATCTCGGTGGCGCGCGGGTCGGCGCCCATCGTGGCGGCGGCGCGGGAGGCGGAAGCGCCCTCGGCCACGGCGGTGAAGGCGTCCAGCTCGATGGCGGTCAGAATAGCGCGGCTCGCTTGAAAACCGCGGATGGTCTCGTTGAGATCGTCCGGCAGCGCGCCGGCGGCATCCCTCGCTTCGAGAGCCGCCAGCATACGGTTCTTGTTGGATTCGATTTCCACGCGCAGCGCCTGGGGGTCCCGATTGAGCAGACGCTCGGCCGCCCGCCCGCCCTCGAAGTGGCTGCGTACGATCTCTGGCACATCCCCGGCAGTCACGCCCGAATACCAGGCGCCCTCCGGATAGACCACCATGTTGGGGCCGCGTTTGCACAGGCCGAGCGAGCCGCACGGCGTAATCTGCACCTGGTCCGCCAACCCCTGAGCCGCAACCTCGGCGCGCAGGGCGTCCAGCAGCTTGCGCGAGCCGTGCGCGGAGCAGCACGGCACGCCTTCGGGCTTCTGCTGGTCGCACACGAAAACGTGATAACGAAAAGGCTGCATGGCGACCTCCGGTACCGTTTTTGCGCTTGGCACGCGAGAGCGCCCGCCCCACACTAACGCGGGATAGACGCGTCTGTCAACCGTCCATTGTAAGTCTGTCCATTGTAAGTCGCGGCTAATCGGGCGATATTGGAAGACGGATGATTCCTCTGATTCTGGTGCGGTGGCAGAGCGTCGTAGACTTCCTTGTCCTGACGGCGGCGCTCTACATGTTGTTGCGATGGGCGCAGCAGGCGCGGGCGCTGCGGGTGGCGCTGCTGGTGGTGGGGCTGCACGCCGGGGCGCTGGTGGCGCGGCATCTCGACCTGGCGCTCACGAGTTGGGTGCTGGAGGGCGCGGCGATCCTCGCCATCGTTATGCTGGTGCTCGTCTTCCAAGCGGAGCTGCGGCGCTTCTTTATGCGGCTGGACAGCTTGCTCAACGGGCGGTGGCGGACGGCATCCACGCTGGCCGAAACTTATCAATCGATCGGCCGCGCGGCTTTTCACCTGGCGGGCGCATCGGTGGGCGCTTTGATCGTCGTGGTGCGGCGCAACGCGGTGGCGGAGCTGATCAGCGAAGGAATTGTACTGGATGCCGCGGTGTCGCCTGAAATCCTGGAGGCGATTTTCCAGAAGACCTCGCCGGTGCACGATGGCGCGGTCATTATACGGGGCGACCACGTGGTGAGGGCCGCCGCGGTGATGCCGCTGACCGAGCGCGAGCGGGTGCCCAGCTACTACGGCACACGGCATCGCGCGGCCATGGGATTGTCCGAGCGCAGCGATGCACTGGTGGTGGTGGTCTCCGAGGAGCGCGGAGAGGTGACCTTGATGGAGGGCCGCCGCATCATAGGGGTGGAGGACGATCAGAAGCTGGCGCAAATGCTGGAGAAGCTTTGCGCGCGGCCGCCGGTGGGTCTGGGGAGCAGGCTGCGGCAAGGGCTGTTCGCGAACGCGGCGGTCAAGTTCGCCGCGCTCGGTTTGGCGGCGCTGTTTTGGAGCACATCGTTTCTCTCCAGCGGTACGACGGTGCGTACGGTGAGCGTGCCGGTGGAGTTCGTGGGGGTGCCGAAGGGCATGGACGTCTCCGGGCAATCGGCGGACCGGCTGGAGGTGCAGGTGCGCGGCGGTTCCTGGCTGATGGATTCGGTGAGCCTGACGCGGATCGTGGCGCACTTCAATCTGCGGGGCGCGCGGGCGGGCGCACTCGATCTGCCAGTAGATGAGGGCAATCTGGAACTGCCGCCGGGAATTGTCATGGAGCGCGTGTCACCCGCGCGGATCACGGTGCGGCTGGCGCCGGCGAAGCGGTGATGGGGTGTGTTGGCAGGCGAAAGCGCTGCCCCACTGCTACTGGCCGGACTTGCGGATCAACTCGCAGAGAGCCTCCGGCGGCAGAGGCGGCGAAAAATAGAATCCCTGGCCGTAGTCGCAATGCAAGGATTGCAGCCGGGTCAGTTGGTCCTTTCTCTCGATGCCTTCGGCCACCACCTCCATGCCCAGGTTCTCGGCGAGCAACATGATCGTCCGGATAGTTTCGCCCATTCCGTCGTCTTCCGACATCTGGACGACGAACGACCGGTCGATCTTCAAAACATCGAACGGCAGGCGGTTGAGGCACTTCAGCGAGGCGTATCCGGTTCCGAAATCGTCAATCTTCAGCCCGAGCCCCAAGGACTTCAGGCGGCCCAACAAGGTGGCCACGCTGTCCAGATCGTCCATCAGCACGCTCTCGGTGATCTCTAGTTGCAGCGTGGAGGGGTCCAATTGCGTTTCCGCCAGGATGGCGGCGATCTGCTGCACCAACTCCGGCTCGCGAAACTGACGCACCGACACATTCACGCTGACTTCGAGAGGCGGATTCATGGGAAACTCGGCCTGAAACCGACGCATCGCGGTGCACGCCTCGCGCAACGCCCAAAGGCCGATCGGCACGATCAGGCCGGTCTCCTCGGCCAGGGGAATGAAATGGTCCGGCGGGATCAGGCCGCGTACGGGATGCTGCCAGCGGATTAGTGCCTCTACACCCACGATGCGGTCCGTAGTGAGCCGTACCTTGGGTTGGTAATAGAGCACGAACTCGTGGTTATCGACGGCGCGGCGCAAATCGCTCTCTAGTTCCAGGCGCGCGACGGCCTGCGCGCGCATCTCGGAATCGAAGACTTCGAAACGCGCCCTGCCGAACGACTTGGCCTTGTACATAGCCGTATCGGCATCGCGCAGGATCTCGGTGGGCGTGTGGTAGCCGGCATTGCCGAGCGCAATGCCGATGCTGACTGTGGTGAAGACCTCTTTGCCGTCGACCTTGAAAGCGGCGTGGATCGCCTCCCGGATGCGGTTGGCGATGCGGATGGCGCCGGCTTCATCGACGTTCTCCAGCAGGACGGCGAACTCGTCGCCGCCCAACCGGGCAATCAGGTCTGCAGACGGGGTTTCGCGGCAGCCGGGCGCTGCCTGGCGTACGGCGGCCCGTACGCGTTGCGCCACGTGGATCAACAACTGGTCGCCGGCGATGTGACCCATGCTGTCGTTGATCACTTTGAAGCGGTCCAGGTCCAGGAACAGCACGGCGAAGGAGTGCTGCGCGTCTTCCGCCACGCTCTCCAAACAGGCGGTCAGCTTTTCATTGAACAGCGTGCGGTTCGGCAACCCGGTCAGCGGATCGAAAGCTTTGCTGCCGGTAATATCCGTCTGCGATCCGGCCATGCGAGTGGCTCTTCCCTTGGCGTCGTGCAGGACCACGCCGCGGCTCAGCATCCAGCGGTAAGAACCGTCCTTGTGCTGCATGCGATGTTCGCTGGCGTATTCGGCGCTGCCGTCCGTTTCGCGGCGCGCGGTCAACTCCGACTCGAGCAGGGGCCGGTCCTCACGGTGCACCCGGGAAAGCCACTCTTCGGGACTGTCGCCGATTTCCGAATCCTGGTAGCCCAGCATTTCCTTCCAACGGCTCGAGAAATAGACTTGGTTGTTTTCGAGGTCCCAGTCCCAAAGGCCGTCGTTGGCGCCGCGGGCCGCCAGGGCGTAACGTTCTTCGCTTTCGCGCAGCGCTTCCTCGGCGCGCTTGCGCTCGAGCTGCGCCTTGATGCGGGCCAGCGCCACGGGAAAATCGATCGGCTTGGTGATGTAGTCGTTGGCGCCCAGATTTAGCGCTTCGACGATGCGCTCGCTCTCGCCGAGCGCCGTGACCATGATGATGGGAAGGTGCGCGGGTGAGAAGCGCGTGCGGAGCTGCTGCAGGAGCTCGATCCCGCTCAGGCCGGGCATCATGCTGTCGAGCAGGATCAGTTCCACCTCGTGGCGGTCGAGCACATCCAATGCCTCATAACCGCTGGCCGCCAGCTCGGTCGCATAACCGGCCTTCTTCAGTCGCCGGGACAGTAAGTCCTGGTTGGTCTGGTCGTCGTCGACCAGCAGCAGAGATCTGCCATTCGTCAGCATTGCGAATCTCCTATCGCGGGGGAGCTAAGGTCTGTGGCCGGCGCGGCTGGAAAACGGCTCAATGCGGCGCGGCTCCGCATGAGCAGAAACGCCTCGATGCTCCGCAGCAAGCTATCGAAATCCACCGGCTTCGTGTGGTAATCGTCACAGCCCGCGCTCATAGCCTTCTGCCGGTCGCTGGCCATGGCATGCGCGGTGAGGGCCACAATCGGGATCTCGCGCGTCGACGGGTCTGCCTTCAAGCGGCGGGTGGCCTCCCAGCCGTCGATCTCCGGCAAGCTCAAATCCATGATGATCAGATCCGGCGAGAGGTACTTCGCTTTGGAGATTCCTTCCCGGCCATCGACCGCCAGCATCACGTGGTAGCCCCGGCGCAGCAGCCACCGGGCGAGCAGGTCGCGGCTCCACTCGTTGTCTTCGACCACCAGGATGCTGGTGCCTACCTGCATTTGTTCCCGTCCTTCACTCGGTGGTGGGGCAGGCGGTTCCGCCTGCCGCGGCGAACTTCAGTTCGCCATGCTTGAACGTCATGATCCATCCGGCTCACTCCGCCAACACTCCCGCCATCGCCGGCTGCTCTTCGCCCGCTAAACCCGCGGCATCGGCGGGCAGCCGGATGCTGAATGTCGATCCCTTGCCCAACTCGCTCTCCACGCTGAGCGAGCCCCCCATCATCTGGCAGAATTGTTGGCTGATGGTCAGTCCCAAGCCTGTTCCGCCGTATTTCCGCGTAGTGGAGGCATCCGCCTGCACGAACGGCCGGTACAGCCTGGTTACCTGTGCCGGGCTCATGCCAATGCCTGAATCCGCCACCCGAAACAAGATCCACTCCCCCCCGTCGATTCTCTCCCTTTTGGCCTCCAGACGGATCAGGCCACGCTCGGTGAACTTGCAGGCGTTGCTGAGCAGATTGAACAGCACCTGCCGCACGCGGGTTTGATCGGCCCGCATTTCGCCCAAGGCCGGGTCGCAGGCCACCTCCAGCTTGTTGCCGTTCTTCTCCACCAGCGCGCCGATGGTGCCGATCACGTCGTGAACGATTGGCAGTACGGCGACCGTTTCGATGCACAACTGCACTTTGCCCGCTTCGATCTTGGCCAGATCGAGGACGTCGTTGATCATGCCCAGCAGGTGCTTGCCCGCCGAACGGATTCTGCGCAGATCGGGCAGCAGGTCCTGCTCGCCGCGCTCTTCGGCGACCTCCTGGAGGATCTCGCTGTAACCGATGACCGCGTTCAGCGGGGTGCGCAGCTCGTGGCTCATATTGGCGACGAACTCGCTCTTGGCGCGGTTGGCGGCTTCCGCCGCTTCCTTGGCGCGCAACATTTCTTCTTCCGCGCGTTTGCGATCGGAGATGTCGCGGGCGATGCCCAACAGGCCCACGCACCGGCCTCCCTTACGAATGGCTTGGAGGCTGACCTCTACCGGCGTGCGGCGCCCTTCCATCGAGACGATCTCCCATTCCCGAACGGGATGAGATTGCCCCAGGGAGACGCTCTGAAGGGCCTCCCCGGCCTTCTCCTTCCACTCCGGTGGGACCAACCGCGCGAGAGGCAGCCCTTCGGCTTCCTTGCGGGCGTATCCCAAGATGCGTTCGCCTGCCTTGTTCAGCGAGGTAAGGCGGCCGTTCCGGTCCACGGTGAAAATGATGTCGTTGGCATTCTCCACCAGGTTCTGATAGCGCTGCTCCAACAGGGCCTGTCGCTGCAGGACCACCACCCAGGCGAGCACCGCCAGGATGGCGACGGCCAGCACGCCCAACGCCGCTAAGGCGCGCGGGATCGTCCACCAGGGAGGCTCCTGCACAATGGTGATGTCGTCGGCGGAGTTGAGCAGGACTTTAAAGGACCGGTTGCGCTCCGTCTCATCCTTGTCGACGACACAAATGCCAGTCACGCGTAAGATGCTATTCGCGGGCAGCGATGCCAGCCGCGCCTTGCCTTCGCCCTGGTGTATCTCTGCATCGAATGGCATGTTCGTGTTGGTCAAAACCAGCGACTGCCGGTCGGTGAGAACCGCTTTCTCCAGCAGACGGCCTTCGATGGTGACCGGCAGGGAATCGAAATCCCCACCGAGGATCTGCTCTGCGGTGACCGGAATCGGAACGAGCGGCTTCTGGCTGCCGATACGGTGGCAGAGAGCGTCTTCCACGGCCAGCGCGTAGTCGGATATACGCGGAAAGCCGATGGCGTCCACGCGATCTCCGGGGCGGAAGGCGCCGGCCTCCGCCAGATCGACTCGCATACCTGTCCGGCCGTCGGAGAGATAAAGTGTTTTTCCGGAATCTTGCAGCGTCACGATCCCCTGCACGCGGACGCGGTGCCCCATAGCTTGTTGTGGCGCGAAGCGGGCGACCGTCTCAATAGGTTGGACCTTCGCCAGAAAAGGATCCGCCGGCGCAGGCTTCAGAACATCGATCTGTTTTACATCCGGCACGTAGAGCAGAATTCCGACCAGTTGGAGTTTCTTGTTGAAGATGGCGCCGCAGGCCCCACGAATTTGCACTTCGGCATCGACAAGCGAGGCGGGAGCGGGCTGATGGAAATCCGGGACGGTGGCTTTCAGTTGCCCGCCGGCCACAGCCACATCCAGGGTGAGCCGCCCGTCCTTGACCTTGGCCTGCCGCACGATGCCCTGGGTTTCGACCCACTGGCTATCTTCCGCGGTGGACAGCATCCTTTCCAGCGATGCGCGGCTGGGTTTCGGAAGCGCGGCATTGCCGACGACCTGGTAGCGAGGCTGGCCTATCTGGGGTGCGAAGTCCGGCGCCTCAGTGACTCCTTCCAGGTCGATGAGCTGTCCGGCCTTGAGCGGCGGGGCTGTTTTTGGCGTATTGACATAGATCCCGGCAGTGGCATCCTGCACAAACAGGTCGGGGGTCGCGGTACCCATGTAGGTATCCCGGCCCTGGAAGTCCGGGCCGTCGGTGCTGTAGTAGGTCACGACCGCGCGAATGCGTACCGGATAGCCGTGGGCGGCCTGCTCCGGTGTAAGTTGACGGATCTGAGCGAGATGGGTCAGTACGGGCAGGGGTGTGGTGGCTCTGGGCTTCTGGCCAGATGCACCGGTGGCGTACGAGATCGACACCAGCAACGCCGCGGCGGCGGAAATCGCTCGTGTGGACCGGGCGCGAGATGTACGCGGGAACATGAGTATGCCCTTAGCCCTGGAACTATATTGGGCTGCGAGTGCGTCTTGGGGCAATACTATCCAAAGTTCCTATGGCATACGCTGTGGATTTCTTGGGATGAGGACAGTGGCGCAGGCGCTCAGCCTATCGCGCCGACACTCTTATCGGCGCAGGCGAGTTCCGCTCGCCAGCAGGGTCCACGCGTTTGACACGGTTTCGAGAACGGTGCCATGCTGGGACTGCCGATACCTACGAATCGGATCAAGCGTGACAATCGATCAACGGTTGGAAAAACTGACGGATCGCCACGAGACTCTGAGCATGAGCGTCGAGTTGCTCGAAAAACAGGTTCAGACCATTGTGATGCTTTCCGAACGCGACGAAAAACGGCTGGCCGAGGTCATGGGCGCGATTAATACCTTCGGCCGCATCGCCGGGCTGCACCAGGATCGGCTGGACAACCACGGCGAGCGGCTGGACCGGCTAGATGGGAAATAAACGGCGCGCGTAGCAACAGGCCGGACCTGAGGGCCAGCTTTAGCCGCGTACGGCCTACCGCATCAAATCACCTTCGGCGTCTTGCCCTGCAACAGGATTGCGACGCGGAAGATGAGGGTCGCCGCCCACACGCTGACCAGGGTGCAGGCCAGCACGCCTGGCACGCCCACCCATCGACGGCTGTGACGGCAGCGAAAGTTTTGGTGACGCTGCGAATTTGGGCTCCACGGAAGCGCAATGCTACCAGATGGCGCCTTCACTGCAAGGGGCTGACGGCTGAAGCCGGCAGCGCCGGCTGCATCGTGTCTCACGCTGGAAAACTACTTTACACGGAAGAGCACTCTGGTATATGATGCCTTCATGCGATATGTGCGATTGCTCTTGTGGGTCCCATTGGTTCTTTCCTGGGGATGCGCGGATAGGCGCGAAATGCCGCTGTTTCAAGCCGCCGAGGCAGGCGACACGCCCGCTATTGAGGCAGCGCTGTCCCATGGCGCCGACGTGAACCAGAAGAACCTATCCGGGTTGACCGCTCTCATCTTGGCCGCCCGCGCCGGAACGGTGCCGGCTGTCGAGACCCTGATCCGGCATCGCGCGAATCCCGACCTGCGCGGCGGCGTAAACGACTGGACTCCGCTGATGCACGCTGTCCACAAGAACCAGTTAGGAGCCGTACGGGCACTGCTGGATGGAGGCGCGCAGGTGGATAGCCGCGGCCGCTCCCGCGAAACCGCGCTGATGATGGCCGCCGGCTACGGCTACACGCCGCTGGTCGAATTGTTGCTGGAGCGCGGCGCGAATCCACGGGCCGAAACTCCGGACGGTTACAACGTGCTGGCCGCAGCCATGGGAGGGGTGCCCGACATCGATCATTTCACGATGGGATCGTGCCAGATAGCGACCGTCCATGCTCTGAAGCGCAAAGATCCGGCGTTGCACCTGCCGGACAACCTCTGGGCGCGTGTGGCGCAGTTTTCGGGGGGAGTAGCCAAGCTGCGCGGCTGCACCTATTAGCCGTTGCCGGTCGAAAAATGAATTAAACAAGATATTTACAAGTTTGGAGCGAGCCAGCGACAACGTGGGTCTAACGTTGGATTAAGGTGTCCGTGCATGACACGCAGGATTTCACCAACTGGCTGGATGGCTCTGGGAGTGATGGCCCTGAATCTGAGCTTTCAAGCAACTGCGACCGGGCAGCAGGCCGCCACGCCAGCGGCGCAAGCAGACTACCACGTGCTTCAACGGCGGCACGGAAGGGACATTCCGGGGAAGGGGCATTCCCATTAGGCCTGGTGCGCGATGCCGCCGTGAGCCGCTACTTTGTAGCCTACGGCGGCGCGCAACAGGGGGAGATAGCCAGCTTCGACAAAGCGAATAGCGTTGTCGTTCTGCCGGAGAAACAATGGGGTTGGCAGGCGAAAGCGCCTGCCCCACATATCTAGCTCTTCGCGCTACGCATCAACTGCTCGATGTTCACCAGCTCCGTCGGATAGTCGCCGGTGTAGCAGGCGTAACAGTATTCGTGCTTTTCGTTGTCGCCCACGGCCGCGCGCAGGGAGGCCAGCGACAGATAGCCGAGCGTGTCGGCTTCGACGAAGCGGCGTATGGCTTCGACGCTGTTATTGGAGGCGATCAGCTCGCGCTTGGTGGGCGTATCGACGCCATAGAAGCAGGGCGAAATAGTCGGCGGGCAGGAAATGCGCAAATGCACTTCGCGCGCGCCGGCCTGGCGCACCATGCGGACGATCTTGCGGCTGGTAGTGCCACGGACGATGGAGTCGTCCACCAGCACCACGCTCTTACCCTCCAAAAGGTAGCGCACGGGGTTCAGCTTGAGCTTGACGCCGAAATCGCGAATGGCCTGGGAAGGCTCGATAAAGGTGCGGCCCACGTAGTGATTGCGGATGAGCGCGTGCCGAAAGGGCAGCCCGGATTCGGAGGAATATCCCAAGGCGGCGGCGACGCCGGAGTCGGGCACGGGTACGACCACGTCGGCATCGGCGGGGCACTCGCGGGCCAGCAGGCGGCCCAGCATTTCGCGCGATTCCTGTACGGGACGTCCGAAGACGATGGAATCCGGGCGCGAGAAGTAGACGTGCTCGAAGGCGCAGTGGGCATGCGGGCGCTCCGGCGAGTAACGCTCGCGGGCTACTCCATCGGGGCCGACGACGATCATCTCGCCCGGTTCGACGTCGTTCAGGTAAGCGGCGCCGATCAGATCGAAGGCGCAGGTCTCGGATGCGAATACGTAGCAGGCGTGGCCGTTCAACTCCATTTGTCCCATGGCCAGGGGACGGAAGCCGTGGGGATCGCGCGCCACGATGATGTGGTCTTCGGCCAGAAACACCAGTGAAAAAGCGCCCTCGATCTGCAGCAGGGCCTCGCGCAACGCTCCCGCCAGGGTACGCTCGGAGGAACGCGCCACCAGGTGCAGGATGACTTCGGTATCGCTGTTGGCCTGGAAGATGGACCCTTGCCGTTCCAGATCTGCGCGCAATTCGATAGCGTTGGTGATGTTGCCGTTGTGAGCCACGGCGATGCGGCCCTTGTTGCAGGAAACCGAGAACGGCTGGGCGTTGAGCAGAACCGTATCGCCGGCGGTGGAGTAGCGCGTATGGCCGATGGCCAGTTCGCCAGGAAGTTCGGCCAGCACCTGGTTGGTGAAGATCTCTGCCACGTGGCCCATGGACTTGTGCAGGTGGAGATCGTGGCCGTCGCTGGTGCATATGCCGGCGCTTTCCTGGCCGCGGTGCTGCAGCGCATGTATGCCGAGGTAGGTCATCTTGGATGCCTCGGGATGACCGTAAACTGCAAAGACGCCGCATTCTTCGTGGAGTTTATCAAGCATGGTTATGACCGGAGTTGGTTTGCGAGCGATCCCTCGTAGATCGCGTTGAGGCTGTCGATTTTAGCGATAACAAGCGTGGCGTCGCGATTGCGGATGGCGAGCGCCGAATTCATAGTAATGCCCACGCGGGGTGCTTCGACTGCGTGACGCGCGGCAAGTTCGGCAACGCTGTCAGGGTTCGCCGTTGAGATCAGAATGCGGGACGGGCCTTCGTGGAAGAGCAGGAATTCGGGGCTGAGGTCCGACTCGAAATGGAGCGCTGCGCCGACGCCACCGAGGCAGCATTCGGCGGCGGCTACAGCCAGACCGCCATCGCTGAGGTCGTGGGCGGATTCTGCCAGTCCCGCGGCGACGATCTCGCGCATGGCGGCGTGCACGCGCTTTTCGTAATCCATATCGAGGGCTGGTGGCAGGCCCCAGAGTTCCTTGAGAATGACCTTGGCGTATTGCGTCCCGCCGAAACGCATCTCATCACAATCGCCGAGGCCGCCCAGCAGGATGATCGATCGGCCGGGCGCTTTGAAATCGCGGGTGACCGGCGCGGCGGTGGGCATCAGTCCCACGATGCCGATCACAGGGGTCGGCCAGATGCCTTCGCCCAGGGTTTCGTTATATAGGCTGACATTGCCGCCGGTGATGGGTGTGTCGAAGAAGCGGCAGGCTTCCCCCAGTCCTTCGATGGCGGCGACAAGTTGGCCCATAATTTCGGGCCGCTCCGGATTTCCGAAGTTCAGGCAATTGGTTGCGGCTACCGGCTGTGCGCCCACGGTGGCGAGATTGCGGCAGGATTCGGCGACGGCCAGCATGGCGCCTTCGCGCGGCGAGAGGTAGCCATAGCGGCTGTTGCCATCGAGCGACATGGCGATGGAGACGCCGTTTTCCTTGATGCGAACGATGGCGGCGTCGGCGCCCGGACCGGCGAGGGTATTGGTGCGCACCTGGTAGTCGTATTGTTCCCAGATGTAGCGCTTGGAGCAGATGTCGCCGGAGGCGAGGAGGGTTGTAAGGGCGGCCTGGGGAGAGACGGGCTCGTGAGCGGGCGAGGGGGCGAGCGGGCGACAAGGCGGCGCGCTGTGCGGGCGGTCGTAGAGTGGGGCTTCGTCGGCTAGCTCGCGGTTAGGGATTTCGGCGACGACTTCGCCGTGCTGTCGCACACGGAGCAGTCCGTCCGCAGTCACCTGGCCGATGGTGACGGCGTCCAGGCCCCATTTGCGGAAGACCTGAAACACTTCGTCTTCGCGGCCCTTCGCGGCGACGAGCAGCATGCGCTCCTGCGATTCGGAGAGCATGATTTCGTACGGCGTCATGCCAGTTTCGCGTTGGGGGACCAGATCCAGCTCGATCTCGATTCCGGTGCCGCCGCGGCTGCCCATTTCGCAGGTCGAGCAGGTGAGACCCGCCGCGCCCATATCCTGTATGCCGACGATGGCGCCGGTCTGCATGGCTTCCAGGCAGGCCTCCAGCAGCAGCTTTTCCAGGAAGGGATCGCCCACCTGCACATTGGGCCGCTTCTGCTTGGACTCCTCGGTGAATTCGGCGGAGGCCATGGATGCGCCATGTATGCCGTCGCGGCCGGTTTTGGCGCCTACGTAGATCACCGGATTGCCGATTCCCGCGGCGCGCGCGTAAAAGATGTCTTCCTTTTTGGCGACGCCGAGCGCGAAGACATTCACCAGTGGATTGCCGTTATAACAAGGCTCGAAGACGCATTCGCCGCCGACGGTGGGCACGCCGAAACAATTGCCGTAATGCGCGATGCCGGCCACCACCCCCTGCAGGATACGGCGGTTGCGCGGGCCGGCTTGCGGATCGTCGAGGGGGCCAAAGCGCAGCGAATCGAGCACTGCGATGGGCCGCGCACCCATGGTGAAAATATCGCGCAGGATGCCGCCGACGCCGGTAGCCGCGCCCTGGAACGGTTCGATGAAGCTGGGGTGGTTGTGGGATTCGATCTTGAAGGCGATGACGTACCCGCCGCCTACATCCACGATGCCGGCGTTTTCGCCGGGACCTTGCACGACCAGCTTGCCGCGGGTGGGCAGCTTCTTGAGATGCAGGCGGGAACTCTTGTAGGAGCAGTGCTCGCTCCACATCACGCTGAAGATGCCGAGTTCGGTATAGCTCGGCTCGCGGCCCAGGATGGACACGATTTTGCGGTATTCGGACTCGGCGAGCTGGTGCTGGGCGACTAGGTCCGGGGTGATGGCGAGTGTGCTCATGCGGCTGTGGGTTGGAAAGCCATCACCAGGGAGCGGAAGACCACCAAGCCGTCGCTCGATCCCATCAGCGGCTCGGTGGCGCGCTCGGGATGGGGCATCAGGCCGAGCACGTTGCGCCGGCCGTTGAGGATGGCGGCGATGTCGCGCATCGAGCCATTTGGGTTCTCCACGTAGCGGAAGGCGACGCGGTCTTCGGCGGCAAGCTCATCGAGGGTGCGCTCGTCGGCTATGTAGCAGCCCTCGCCGTGGGCGATGGGCATGCGCAGGATTTGTCCCCGTTCCGCGGCTGACGTGAAGGGCGAGTCCAGTGTTTCAGTGCGCAGCCGGACTTCGCGGCAGATGAACTTGAGATTGCGGTTGCGTATGAGCGCGCCGGGGAGCAGGCCGGCTTCCACCAGGATCTGGAAACCGTTGCAGATGCCGAGGACCGGACCGCCCTCTGCGGCGAATTTGCGCACCGCCGCCATCACGGGCGAGAACTTGGCGATGGCGCCGCAGCGCAGGTAGTCGCCATAGGCGAAGCCGCCGGGAAGGATGACCGCGTCCACGCCGCCCAATGTGGGCGAATCGTGCCAGATGTATTCGGCCGGATGGCCCAGGTTGCGATTGACGGCGAACCACGCATCGTGGTCGCAATTACTGCCGGGGAAGACAATAACGCCAAATTTCATAGAGCGCTTAAACTGTTGGGGAGGCTACGTACCATTTTAGCAGATGAGGAATGTGCGGCACTTGGCTCCGCAGACGGACAGTTTGACGAGTGGTACCGCCCACGATACCATGGGAGATGGCGAACGCGGCAAAACTTCTCAGCCGGATGCGGAATAATCCACGCGACGGGCGGATCGAGGATCTCAAGACGGTGGCCGACTAGTACTCTGTCCGGCATCGGCAGCAGGGAACCAGCCACGTGGTTTTCATTCACCCATCGGCTGGATTGTTATCTGTGCCGTGCGCTCGCCCGATCAAGCCGGTTTACATCCGGCAGTTCGTGGCATTAATCGATAAGTTGGAAGGTGCGGAATGAAAGAGACTCTGAGATTGGAGGATTACCCGTTTACCATTCGCCCCCTGAGCGGCGACGAGGGTGGAGGATACTTGATCGAATTTCCCGACGTTCCTGGTTGCATCTCGGACGGCGAAACTCCCGAAGAAGCGATCGCTAATGGGCGCGACGCTCTGAAGTGCAGTCTGCTGACCCTCAAGGAATTTGGCGAGCCGGCTCCTGCGCCCGGCTCGTTCGCGGCCGCCAGCGGCCAGTGGAGACAACGAGTTCCCAAGACCCTTCACGCACGGCTGGTGCAGCGGGCCAGGCGAGAGGGCGTAAGTCTCAATACCCTCGTCACCGCCATGATCGCGGAAGGTTTGGGCAACCGCCGGCGCCGCGCCTCTTAACCTTGGGATCGATCCTTAACCTCGCGATCGATCTATGTCAGCACTGAATTTGGCAGGGCCTAGCGCGGATGCTTACAACAGCAGTGGCAAGGTTTTACGCCCCAGTGGCATGGGAACAGATAGGACGCGGAAATAGCGATCGGCGCGAGTGCCGCCTGTTAAGCTAACAGCCCTCTACCCTTGCCAACAACCGGCGGCAGCCTTCATGAAATCTCTCCGGTTCGGTGAGCAGGCTGAGCACCAAGAACGCCTCCGATTCGAAATCGTAGAAGAAGCCGGGCTGCACCAGGACATCGTCTTCGCCCAGCAGTTCCAGCGCCCACTCTTCCTCCCGGCGGATGCGCGGCACTTGCAGCGTCGCGTACCAGCCACCCTCGACCGGTAGCACGCGGCAGGCGGACTCGGAGCCGATTGCGGCTTTGAGGCCGTCGAGGTTCGCGCGCGTGCGATTCGCGATTTGCTTCTGAATCGCTTTGCCCAGTTCGAGCAGGCGCGGCGCGGCGTGCTGTACGGGCGTTCCTACTGAAAGATAAGTGTCCGCGATCAGCTCCAGCTTTTCCCGGGCTTCGACCGATGCCGCCGCGGGTCCGCTGATGACGATCCAGCCGAGCTTCATCTGCGGCAGCCCGGCGATCTTGGAGAGCCCGCTCATGGAAAATGCCAGCATCTCTGTCGTGCCAGCCAAGGTGCTGATGCGCCCGGCATCTTCGGCGAAAGCGAAGTCGGCGAATACCTCGTCGGATATGAGCGCCAGCCCGCGTTCCTGGCACAGATCGATGAGGAACAACGATTCATCGCGCTTGAGGAACGACCCGGTGGGATTGTTCGGAGTCACCAGAATCACCGCGCGCGTACGCTCGGTTACGGCCGCCGCCAGCGCATGGCAGTCGATCGACCAGCCGCCGTGGCAGACCAGCGGATAGGGAACCACGCGCAGCGATTCCATGGCCGCCAGGAATTCAAAGAGCGGGTAGGAAGGCCGCGGCACAAGCACTTCGTCGCCCGGATCGCTCAGCAGCTTGAAGAGATAGGCGTAGGCTTCGCTGGTGCTGGCGGTGAGCAGGACGCGATCCGGCTCGATCGTATATCCGGCCTCGGCGTAGTAGCGGCAGACCGCTTCGCGCGCCGTGAGCAATCCGGCGGGCTGCGGATCGTACCTCAATGCGCGCGGGTCCGCCAGCACCTGCACGACCTCGCCGGGATATGAAAAGCCGGCGCGCGTGGGGTTCGACTCGGTCAAATCCAGAACTTTGGCGCCGGCGCGGCGTTTCTCGTCGAGAAGGCGCGTCAGGCGGTTGGGGCGCAGGTCCCAGTGAAATCGGGAAGAAAACATGGAATGATAGGTTTGATTATATGGCCTTCCGTGGAGTGGACTACCTTTGTATCGATTCGTTGTTTAACGAACAAGAATTGCTGGTGCGGCAAACGGCCCGCCAATTCGTGGAGGAGCGGGTGCTGCCGCCCATGCGCGAGTGCTATCGCGAGGCGCGCTTCCCCGGCGAGCTGGTACCTGAAATGGGGCGGCTGGGCTTCTTCGGCGCCAACCTGGAGGGCTACGGTTGCGCGGGCATGAGCAACGTGGAATACGGGTTGATCATGCAGGAGCTGGAACGCGGCGATTCCGGCGTGCGCAGTTTTGCCAGCGTGCAGGGCGCGCTGGTGATGTACCCTATCTATACGTATGGCTCTGACGAGCAGAAGCAGAAATGGCTGCCGCAGTTGCAGTCGGGCAAGGCTATAGGCTGTTTCGGACTGACCGAGCCCGACTTTGGCTCGAACCCCGCCGGCATGCGCACCATCGCGCGGCGCGATGGCGGCGATTGGGTCCTCAACGGCGAGAAAACCTGGATCACCAACGGCACGCTGGCCGACGTATCGGTGGTGTGGGCGCGCGCGGAGGACGGCATACGCGGATTTCTGGTGGA
>Ga0181518_10000494_pt1 | contig 42875 bp, 36 predicted proteins | sample PEATcosm2014_Bin_28_FD_119751 | JGI IMG/M metagenome (GOLD analysis project Ga0181518, IMG submission 119751) | Peatland microbial communities from MTU Mesocosm Facility, Houghton, MI, USA - PEATcosm2014_Bin01_60_metaG | ecosystem: Environmental > Terrestrial > Soil > Wetlands > Peat | place...
ATGCTTTCGCCCACCGACAGCTTGACCGGGATGTGATGTATCGCCATGTCCTTGCCGCAGCCGAGGTAGTTGACGATTCCCCGCCCGGCCACATCTTGCGGGGTAAGTCGCGTGATCTCCTTGCCATCGAAGCGCATTCCCACCGTATCGCCAGCGTGGAAGACGTGCACCAACCTTTCCGGAGAAAACCAGGCGACCGTGAACGCCGCCGCGCCCAGTGGTCGGTTCGTGCCCTCGATCATCCCCCAGTCGTTGACCTGGTTGTTACAGTCCATGATCAACTGGCGCAATCCCTGAGCCGTGGCCGGGTGGTTGGCCGGGTTGCGGTAGAAGTCCTTTAGCCAGTCGGCCAGACACTGGGCAGCGTTCATGCCGCGGGGAGCGTCACCGACGCCGTCCATGACCGCGAAGAGGTGTCCGCGTCCCGCCCTGGCCACGAGCGGCGCCCGGTTGGTCAGCATCGCGGTGCGATCTTCGTACGGCTTTCCAGTCGCAGCGTGATTCTTGCCGGTGAACCATTTGACTCCGCTCAACGTTTCCATTGTTTGCCTGGACGCCGCAGGGGGTGGGCCTCTGACATTGAAACACAGGCATCAGCGCCAGACACGTACCTCAATCGGCTGCGTGCAAATTCTGCCAAACGCCTCTGACACTGTTGGATTGACGGCGGCGCGCTGTCAGGAACGGGTGCCCGGCCGCGTCTGGGACGATGAACCCAGAGTGATTTCCACACCTCTGAGACCAGCGACGGCCGCGCGAAGAGGAGATGCTCTCGGCGAAAGAACACCGTCTCGTGTTCGCGTCGTCCTCACCCGCCGAGCCTGATGATGTGAGCCGTATGACGGACATCCGAAAGATGGACTTGTCGCTCACGCACTCCCTCCTCCTGCTCTGACTCGCCACCCCGACGCCGGCACCATTTAGAAAAATGTGTCGCCGGCGTCAGAGTTGAGCGCCCGGCAGCGTCGATAGACGGCATCGCGAAGAAGCTGTGCTGAGATTTCGAGGACTCCCGATCGTGAACTACATCAACGCCGCCACACGTGCCCGCGCGCCAGAAACGCACGTGCCAGCCTCTGCGCTGTCGATCCGCTTCGAGCTGGATGCAGGTACGGTGGTCCTTGCTGGTTTCCACGAACAGCCGGTGCATCGCCGCATGCGATCGAAGTGGCTGTTCCAGATCCTCGCTCGCCTCGCCCTGGCCCGCGCCGAGAACCAGCCCTGGGTTGGCATTGACGATCTCGCTTCGCTCGACGCATCGGGCGCGGCATCGCTGGACAGCGCAGGACGCAAACTGTCCTCGCTGCTCGATCAGGAGCTGGCGCCGAATCTCTATGTCTCGAATTTGGTTCGCCACCAGGGCCACAAGAAGATCGGGCCCTATGCGCTCGAGCTGCCGGAGCATTGTTCGGTGTTCCCGGGGCGCGACGACTTTCATAACTATGTCTGTTCCCACCGCCGCCCGCTGCCAAGCGAGGCTGTGTCCGAGTCGTGGCTGACGCCATTCCACTCCCTGCTGATCAAGGGAACCATGCCCGCCGTCCTTCCTTTGGTGGACGCCGCGATTCGCAGGCGACTCGGCAACGACACCGGTCTGGGCACGCTGGTCGACGAACTGCGTGCCGAGCCGCACACCGAGGTGCGCGCGCTCGTGCGCTGCCTGCACGATCCGTGCAGCCTGCCGGCGCCCTGCGCACCCATCATCGATCGCGGTGCCGCGCAGACCAGAACCTTGCTGCGGGTGTTGACCAACGCGGTGCTGTTCGTGCGCACGGTGCTGGAACCGCACGATGGTCTTTCCCATCTTCTCCGTCTTGGTCACGCCAACGACGCGCTTTCTCGCATGTTGGCCCACGCGGTCCTTCACCGGGTGGTGCTGGCGCGGCCCGAGTCGGCGATTCGCGACGCTATCTTCGAGATCGCTGACTACGAGCGCCTGGCGCATCGAAACGACTTTCTCGCCGTAGACCTCGGCATCCAGAAGGGCACATACCACCCCGCCCTGCCTGCGGCACTGGCCAGCATCGTCGTGGATGGTTCGGCTGACCTCGGCTATCTGCACCGGCTGCTGTTCGAGGCGTTGAAGAGCGGCGACGACCCGATTGCCGTTCGCTGCATCCGCGATGCCGTCATCGGCATCCTGTATCCCAGCCAAGCCTTGACCACCCTGGCCGCGCTTCCCGCTTCGCTGCCGCCACCGGTGGAGTTGGCCTTGGCGCAGACCCTGGCCAGGATCCAACCGCACCGGGGCCGGCAGGTCGCGAAACTGCTGCGTGGGCGTCCGCTTCTGCGCCAGCTGGTCGAATCCGCGCCGTCAGGGGAGAGCGCGGCTGAACAGGTGAACGAGCGCGCTTGGGGTGACCGCATGACCGCTGTGCTGCTGCGGTCCCGTTGTTGCCGACGCTCCCTCGCCCAAACCGTCGAGGACGTGTTGGACGGCGGAAGCCTGGCTGAGCAACTGGACAGGCTGCTTCCGGGACTCAGTGACAGGCAACTGTGATTGATGTGTGACCCGGCTTCTCGCCATGTCGAACTTCGGGCATCTGTGTTGGAGGCAAGATGAACGACCACGAGCTTGTAATTCAGTGCTCAGAGAGCCGCTACCGTCGCCTGGTGGGCGTCCTGGCATCGGCGCTCGGGCTTCCAAGGCAGGCGGTCCAGCAGAACCTGGAAGTCATCTTCGCCCGAATTGTCGGGCGCCTTGCCTGCTCGCCCATGACGGTGGCCGCGCTTGTCGGCCAGAGCCCCGGAAGAGTTCTTCCACAACTCAAAGTCAAAGACCGGGACGCCCGAGTTCCAGTGACCAAACCGTGAGGAATGCGATGAACACCAGTACCCTACAGGTCCGGGCCAAGCGCCTGGCAGATTCTTCTGGCGCTGGCCCTCGTCGTTGGCATCGGTCGTGTCCGAATCAGGCGCCGCTGACTGCGGCGCTGTTGTCCGTAACCGTGTTGTTGAAAGGAGAAACCATGTCCCGTACTGCAATTGGTCTCGCTGCCCTGTTTATTGTTGGTTTCACGCTCGCGGGGTGCGCCGCCGTGCTGCCCCCGACTCCCGCGTACACGCCCCAGTTTACCTTCGCGTATCCAGCGGCGAATGAGCCGCCCGCCGGTGACGTGACAGTCGCCATCATCCGGCCCATCGACGTCGACGAGACCAGCATCCGTGCCAAGAAACAGAACGCCGAAAGAATCGCTGCACTCCGAGCCGCAGGGATTGCGGTGACGTCCGACTCGTCGAGCAAGTACGAAAGCGTCGACGAGGCCTTCAGGTCGTCGATGGTTGCGCAATTGCAGGAACTCTTCAACACCAAGGGCTTCAAGCAGCGCGGGCCGTTTGAAGACCTCAATGCGATGACGTTTCCGGACAAGAAGGGGTCCGACCTTACTCTGACCCCGCAGATCGGAATCAGGGTGACTGTGCCGCAGCCCAGGATTCAAGGACAGGATCCCGGCATTCTGGGCATCGGGGCGAGCGACGGGCAGTCAGTTACGGACGGACCCTGCACCGCCTCGGGCTTCGTCTCATTCGTCATCCTCGAGCCTCTTTCCGGCGAGAAGCTATGGATCAAGAAGGTGGACGTGCCCTCGGTCCAGGTTGACTGTTCCGGCAAAGCCGCAGCCGGCGACACCCAGTTCGTGGTGAACGGATACGCCCATCTCCTCGAGCAGGTGTACCAGGCAGTGATGAAGAAGGCGTGGGAGTACCTCTCCTCCGAGGAACTGGCCGTGCTGAAGAAGCAGGCGCAAGAACTCCGCACGAAGAAGGTCTACTGAGAGCTACCGGGCCCGAGCCGGCGCTGGGCGGCCTGACGATATCTGGCTGCGGCTGGGCGCGGGCTCGGCCGCCATGCTTTGGCAGCCCAAGTTCCTCGTGAGTTTGTTGATCGAGTAGCGCGTGGACCGTCCGGAGAGACTGTCGAATCCGCAAACCCTGGCGCTGGCCTCGTTGATCTGCTCAACCCTGCCGACCTTCGGATCGGTAACAAGGCACAGCACCTTCTTGCAGGCTTCTTCGAAGCTGAGCCCATGCGCCTGCCTTCCAAATTCGTCCCGGACAGCTTGCCAGTGGTTCAACCCGCCGGTGCAGACCATCGCGAGAGGCGGGCTGAACTGGAGCAGAAATGCCTTGCAGACCCCGGCCGGGGCACCTATGCCGGAACCTGTGCTACGCCAACATGTCATCCGCGACAGGCGACGATCAACAGTGGGTCCGGCATGCCTTGCCATCCTGCATGATCGCACAATGGGTTCCCTGCTTCCCATTCCCCTGGAGGGCTACGCTCCGCTCCGCCCGCCGCACTCACGCGGACCTCGTCATCGAAAACCCCGCCCTGCGCCAGCGGCTGGCCCGATACACCCGGGATACCTGGGACACCCGGGACACCGGGCGCTCCAAAATAGTGACCAATCGAGAGAACCTGCGCCGCTTCCGGCGGCTCACCAACAGCAAGTCTGGCTGAATGGAGCTCCGGGCTAGTCTCGCTTTCCGCAGCTGACCGAGTCGACCGTGGGGGGCGCGGAGGGGACAGTGTCCATTCCGCTCGTTCGCCTGCGCTCAACAGCGCATACAGCACCTGCAACGGCGACCAATGCTGTGGCGAACCCTTCCTCGGACCATGCGCGCAACGTACGGATGGTCGCTGGCAACTGGGCGGCGGGTGGAGAAGGAATTGCCGGAATGCAGAATTGTGACAATAGGTCTATTGCGTTACGGAGAAGCGACATTGCTCCCGGTGCAGTGCGAGCCGACGCGAAATGATCGCGGACCGCACGCATGGTCGCCTGACCGCTTGATCTGACTACGGCTTCACAGTTCAGATTCAAGGTCATGCGCAAGCTCGACCACAGCAGCGACTTCACCGTGCCGGCGGCCCCGATCGTGTCTTTCCCCTCCTTTGTCCGGTGCTCGAATACAAGTGGATCCCGACCTGGCGATGCGAGCTGCTGCACTCGGAGTCCGGTGTCGCCGAGGAGGATTGCGTGTTCCGTACCGACTTTCCCGAGGTCGGCCCCATGACCTGGGGGGTGACCTGCTACCAGCCTGCCACCTGCATCGAGTTCTGCTGCTTCGTGGCGGACACCATGGTCATGCACCTCAAGATCGCGCTCGCGCCCGAGGCCGGGGGCACGCGGCTGACCTGGACGCGCCGCTGGCTCTCGCTCGGGCCGCAGGGTGATGCCTGGATATCCCGACAAAAAGCGGCCGAGCTCGACCGGATGATAGACACCCGTCGGGCTCAGCTGGTGCACTTCCTCGAAACCGGAGACATGCTGCGACCATGACCATTGGACAGCTAGCAAAGCTGCATGGGCTGTCCCGATCGACCCTGCTGTACTACCATCGCCTCGGGCTGCTCAAGTCCTCGGGCCGTCTGCGCAAAGGCTACCGCCACTACACTACCCGCAATGACGCCCGGCTGCGGCGCATCTGCCTTTACCGCCGGACCGGGCTGCCGCTGGCCGAGATCGGCCCCCTCTTGATCCGGCCCGGGCGCCAGGCGCTGGCCCTGATCCTGGAAAGCCAACTGCACGAACTGAGCACGCAGATCGAGGCCTTGCGCGGCCGAGAGCGGCTGGTCGTTGAGTTGCTGCAAGACCACCGCCTGCATGAGCATCCGCGACCGCGACGCCTGGGTGAAACTGCTGCGGGGCTCCGGGTTCGCTGGCCAGGATTTGGTGCGCTGGCACCGCGACCTTGAGCGTCTTGACCCGCACTACCACCACCGCTTTCTCGAACACCTACAACATACACATTCCCGGTGAGCGCATCGCCGCCATCCGCCGGTGTGCACAACAGGTGCGCGGATAGGGTGTCGAACGCCACGATCACGGGGTCCTCAGCTGGGTTGCCGCCACGCCCAATTGTGACAATAGGTCTGTCGCGTCACCCCGATACCCCGGCGGTGCACGAAAAACCGCGAGAGCCAGTGAACCTACGGGTGCTCCCGTAACACAATTGGGGAGGCCGCCTCTACCACAATGGGAGAAGGCAACAGCCGTGTGCCCGAGAAGATCGCACGCACGGTGATGGGAGGGCTTCCCGTGATCCGCTATCGAGTCTCGGTGCCTGCCTTGCCGGTCATGGGCACGAAGCGCACGGGGATCACGCTTTCTTCGGAGAAGCCCACGGCCGTTCGGGTGATCACCTCCAGCTCCTGGTCGACCTTGCCCACGGGCACGACGAGCCGGCCGCCGACCTTGAGCTGTTGCTTGAGTGGCTCCGGCACACGGGCCGCGTGAGAATGAGATTCGGGCACAGCGTGCCATCCCGGCCAGAGTGGGCCTAAGTGATCGAGGTCGCGCCAGACATAGCAACAGGTGGACGAAAACGGGGCCGTCCGCCAGGTATGCGGACCGGTTCGGCCCCACAGATTGCCGCCACGCAGAATTGTGACAATAGGTCTATTGCGTCACCCGGAAACAAGCTTGGTTGCCATGTATTGGTGGCAGTTGCACTCGACGACCTCGAGCAACTTGCCTTGGTTCACGTGCTCGTCCACATCGGCTGCCACACCATTGCCGGCATCATTATTGCTGTCTCGACGGCCGCCACGAGTTACCTCACAACGATGAGGCGATGGGGCTGGGCCCATCCAACTGTTCGGCGACAATGCCCAAGTCAACCAAGACCCGCAAGCTCAAGTAGCCCCACGCTCAGGTAGTGCGAGATTGAGGCCGGACACGCGATTCATCTGACTGTGCTGCCAGGGTTGCCATCGGCAAAGCCCGAGACTCCTTCAGTCCCCTCCAATCTGGTTGCCTATGTTGGGCATGCCCCGTACGATGGCCGCCAACACCCCAGCAGGAGCCCCCATGCCCAACCCGTCAGTTGACCAGAGCATCACCGCACTCGTGGAGACCTTCACCCGCCAGATCGTGACCAGTGTGGAGGAGGCCGCAGCCAAGCGAATCCAGGCTGCCCTTGCTGGGGCCTTTGGAATTCAACAGAAGCGCGAGCCCGGCCGGCCACCGAAGCAGGCTGTGGCACATGTGGCGTCTGTGGCGTCCGCGCCAGCCCGAAAGAAGCAGCTCTGCCCGGTGCCTGGCTGCAAGAACCTGGCGGCACCTGTCTTCGGGATGGTCTGCAAGGAGCACAAGAACCTGGCCAAGGCCAAGATCAAGAAGTACCGGGAGCAGCGGCGGAAAGCCAAGGGTGCCCAGGCGACCAGCACAGGTGCGGTGACGCCAAGGAAGGTGAAGAGGACCACGCCGAAGGTGGCACGGGCGCGGAAACTTCAAGGCCAGTATCTGGGTGCCTTGAAGTCGCTCACAGGCGCAGACAGGGCAAAGATGAAGAAGACCGCGGCGAAAATGGGCGTGGCCGAGGCCGTGAAGCTCGCGCAGTCGCTCAAGAAGGTAAAGCAATAGGCCCACGCAGCATTGCAGGCGGTTACAGCCGGGTGCATCCCGTACATGCGGCCATGGGGATGTTCACCGACCCGGCGCGCAAGGTGTCCCGGGTGTCCCAGGTGTCCCGGGTAGATCGGCTGTCTGGCGAAGCCAGGGCTCGAAACTGGGGTAGCAGGGCGTCCAGGTAGCATTCCCAAGCTTTCCGCCGTAATGCCCTTGGGGCACTCCCTCCACTGCCGTGGCCTGACACCCAATACGCGCAGTAACTGTGAGAGATGCAGCTCTGCAAAGGTCGACCACTCCCGCTCGGGCAAGCGACAGGCGCTCCGCTGTACACGCAAACATTCTATGTGGGCAGATGCAGTGAGTCCCAGGCAGCAACAGGGTCGACGGCCAAAATCGCTCCCCGACTCGGACCTTTCAGTTGCGTGGTCGTTGCTTCGCCAGGTTCTCAAGAACTCGCCACACCTTCTTGCCTCTTGGAGTCGGCTCTACAATGAGACAATCGGACATTGGACCGCCCGATCTATCCATTGGTACAGGCGGACAGACCAACCCAAGTTGGACCAGTCGCATCGCATTCGCCATCACATCGACCAGTATCAGAGCGATACACTCGGGCCTCCTCGCCACGGTAACCACCCTCTTAAGTACAAGCATCTCTTCGCGTGTGAGCGTTGTGTCTCCCAGGTCGTCCAAGCCAGTCGTGACGTCGTATTGTGCATTATTAGACATATTGGCCTCGTCCTTCTTGATCGACGGTCAGGGGCATAGTCACTTCTTCAGTGTCCCGGGGACCGCGGGTACATCAGGTGTCTGACGAACATACCTCTCGAAAATCGGTCGAAAGTCAGCTCGGTAATATCCCCGGGCTTTCCGACGGAATGCCTTGGGGCCTTCGCCCCACTGTTGTGGCCTGACGCCAAATCCCCGCAGCAACTGTGCGAGGCGTAGCTCCGTCAGTGGCTGGCCCCGGAAACATGTCGACCACTCCCTGTCGGGCATCGCGATCAGAGCCTTAACCACGGCGGGGCTCGCCATCCGCTCCGCTTTTGCAAACACAATGGCCAGGTCAGCGAGAAGACGAACAGCAACATCGTCGTCATCGTCATCCGCCAGGCTCGACAACGTCACCGCCACCTCCCGGACTCGACGCGGCCAATCCCCGCCCAGGATGTCGGCGATCGCAAACAGTGGACGCCAGCAGTCGGCCTGCCGGTCATTCAAACCCTCGGGTACGGCGGGATTGGCGGTGCCTAGGGCGTCCATGTGCTCCGAAGCCCATCCGGCGGCACCGGTCTTCAGGTCCATGTCGGCTAGCTCGTCCTGGCGCAACTGCTCCACTTTCTGCCCAGGCTGCTTGCGGAGCATCCTGATCGTGATGGCTCTGTCTTGTAGCGTGTCGGGCAGCAAGCCAATCGACGCTACCGCCTTGGGTGCCCAGGTTGGGTGCACCCCGTCCGCTCGGAGTGTCCAGGCTGACGAGCGACTGAACCCAGTGTCCAGAATACTGCGCACATCCTCATTGCGGCGGCGGAAAAGCGCGTCGCCCTCGTCGATCAGCAGGGTGGGATTGTATCTTTCTATGGCGCGAAAAATCGCTGGTCCTGTTGGCCCGCTGATTTGCAGCGGACGCGGCACCACGCCTGACAGCGCCTCCAGCACCCTGGTCTTTCCGCTTCGCTTGGTCGGGCTCGTGATCGCCAGAATCGGCGAAATCCCGAATGCATCGTGAGAATGGGAAAATAGCGTCCAGAGGACGAGCACCACAAAGTACTGGTCCACCGTCAAGATCAGGAAGCGTTTGAAGAACGCCTCCAGCTCCTGCGCGATGGCCAATCCGATCGGATCAGGGTTACAGACTTCTCCATCGATAGCGAACGGCAACAAGCATTTCATGTTTCAATCTCCTGTGTTCATACGGCCTCGGTCCTGTCGAACGCGCTTGCCCCAAGCAATGCCCGAGCCGCCGCCATGGAGGCCGAGCATGGCCTCGCCACGGATGCCTCCCAGCGGGGCAAACGCGATGACTACTGGATGACGAGAGTCGAGGGCGTCAGCGAGACGCCCGGCCGTGTCTGGGCCTGGGTCGCCGTCGTTGCTGCTGCCGTTGTCCTGGCGCGAAGTCTCGGCACGCCGGACTGGAGCTCGGTGCTGGCGACACGACGGACGCAGCCCGCGCCGCGTTCGGAGACGCGCGACCGGCCGAGAAGTGGCCACATGGCCACGCGGACGGGGATTTCTGGTCAGCCTGCCGATGTCCTCTAGCACCCTGAATGCGCGCAGCCCCAAAGACCGTAGACGTTCCGTTCTCTCTCCTTGGTCGCAGCGGTCTGCAGCTGCGAGTAGCTTTCGAGCCTCCCCGCGCCAGAAGCCATGATCGCGCAAAGCGGGCAGCAGGCGGTGCAACTGCAACCGAACCATCCTGCATGGCTGGTAAGATCTTTCCGGCGCCGCGTCCACTGCTCGATCCTTTCGAGGCGATTACTGGACCCAATTGGATTTTTCGTCAAGAAGTTTCCGACAGTGCTGTGCGAACTTCGCAGCCTAGCTATCCTGTTGGTGCCCACAGCCCCCTACAACCTGGGGTGCCTCCACTTTCCGTCGTACAGTGCCCGATATGTTGGCGATTCCACGTGTGTCCCGATCCCGAGCAAGCTGTTGAGCATGCCCGCGGAGTAGAAGTGCTGGTTGAAGCGGAACGCGTACTCGTTCAGGTACGCCTGTAGGTGCTGGCGGCAGACGCCACGGTGGGTCTTGTGCAGCCACGCCCGCAGTCCGGCAAAGACCATGTGAATTACCGGCAGCACATCGGCCCGCTCGGAACCATCGCCAGGCCTCACCGATCTATGCTTGTAGCCAAGGGGTGCAAGCTGGTCGTAGCCGTGCCAGCCGTCTGTGAAGATCATCGTCCCCTGGGCAACGTTGTCCGTCACGAAGGACGCAAGCGCGAGTCGGCCGCGGTTCGGAATGACTCGCAGGCGCAAGCGTCCAGCGTCAATCTCGCCCCGGACAGGTCGTCCCCTGTCGTGCTCTTGCCGCTTCCCTTCGCGTTGGGCTCCCACTGGTGTGTCCGGTGGAACCTCGACGGCGCCGACGACAGTTGTCATATGGTGCGTGCTTCGGCCCCCATCTCGCGCGTCCCCGCCAAACACCGTCTCGTCGACCTCGACGATGTGCCTGCCGCCGATCTTGTCGGAACCAGGCCGGACCATCGCCGCCCTCAACTTGTGCAGCATCTGAAAGGCGGTCTCATACCTGTTGATCCCCACCCTGCGCTGGAGATCCAGCGCCGACATGCCGCGCACCTGTGTAGTAATGAGAAAGGCGGCCCAGAACCAAGCCTGGAGTGGCGTCCTGGTGGCGTTCATCACAGTCCCAGCCGTGACCCGCGTGTTGCAGCGACAAGCCCGGCACCGAAGGACCGTGGGGCGGTTCGCGAAGCGGAACGGCTCGCCCTTGGTGTCGCAGACCGGGCAGGTGAAGCCCTCCGGCCAGCGAAGCTCCTCCAGGTGGGCGATGCACGCTTCCTCGTTGGGGAACATCTGCTGGAAGTCGAGCAGCGTAGTGGGAAACGTCCCTGGCACGGGCCGGGACACTACGGGTAATGAGCATGGGCGTCAACCGGATAACTGGGCCGTCAAGCAGGACACGGGCGACTACCTGCACCAATGGGGACCGTGGCCCCTGCCGAAAGCTAGCGCTTGCCGCGGGACTTGCGATTCCGCTTCTTGGTCGTGCCGTCCAGCACGCCGGTGACGGTCTCGCGACCGCCCATGCAATAGTCGACAATCTGTAGCCACGTGGCCTTTGTGCTTTCGTCAAACTTCGGGGCTTCCTGTATCGCAGACCGCAGCCGGTGCATCCGCTTGAAACCATGCTCGCTGGCGATTCTCACTGGCAAGTTTCTTATGCGTTTCCGGGGAGGCGGCACGAAATCCTTGGGCATCTTGCAGCGTTGGCCGACGAAACGGTGATACTCTTCGAGAGCCTCCTGTTGGTGCATGGTCGACCACCTGGTAAGCAAGTCAAAGGGAGGAGCAGCACCGTCACGCCACTGGTCAAGGATCTCCAGCGGCAGGCGTTCAATGCAACGAAGCAGGTTGTAGACGTGGGACTCCGACTTCCCGATCTTCTTGGCAAAGTCCCTGGCAGTCACCCCGTGCCGGTCTCGCATGATCTTCGCGGCGTTCGCGGTCTCGTACGTCGTCAGCTCGCTGCGCACGGAGTTCTCGAGGAGGTTCGCCCATCGCTCCTCGATTTCCGGCGTGTCCACCGGAAGGATGACCGCCGGAATCTTTGTCCACTTCAGGCTGCGTGCTGCGGCGGTTCGATTGAACCCAGCTCGGAGGAAGTACTCACCCTTGCCACCCGGTGCCTCGACTACAGTGATGAGCGACTTCAATCCCTCGTGCTCCATGCTCCCGGCAAGTTCTTCCACCTTCTCGGGGTTGGGCTTGAGGCGGAAGTTCTCGAATCTCGGATCGTCGACGATCTTGTCCAGTCCGATCATCTCGACTCTCGTTGTCAGTGACTCTGATCTGGCTTCTCCCTGAGGGCCGTATCGTCTTTGCTCAAAGCCGTGATGAAGTTCGGTACGTCGCTTGTCGAGGTGGGCCTGATTGCGAGCGAGTTGGACTGGATCGACCTGGGCGCGAGCTTGCGGCGCGGCTGTTCTGGTGCTGAACGCGGCCGGCATCTCTGGGGGGAATTTCACCTTCAGAAGCCTGCTCGCGGTTTCCGGGTCGCCCAGGTTTATCCTCTTCTTGAAGAGCTCAGGACCGGCGCAGTGTGGTGATTTGCCGTCACTGGACGGTACCTCAGATGGGAGGGCCGCTTGCAAGGCCGCGTAGTCTCCCCGCAATAGGGCATTTGATTGTGTCAGGAAGGACCCGTCCAGAAACATGCAAAGGGTCTCGAACTCGCCCGGCCTAAATTGATTTGCGTCCCCTGGCGCGGCAGGCGCAGTAGCACATTCTCCCGGTCGATCGTCTGCTGGCTGGTCTTCGTGCACGCCATCCTGCTGGGCCTGCTGAGGTTGCCCCGCGATGTCGGACGGATCTACGTCGGTGGATGAGGCGGGGCCTTGGCTGCCGCCTTCTTCCTGTGAATCGCATATTGGCTCGTCGTTTGGCCGAAGGTGCTGTTGGGACTCAGCCTGCGGCTCGTTGTCTTCTTTCAACTGGTTTGCCATGGTGATTATCCTCCTATTGCACAGTTGACTGTCTCGAAACGAGTAGCTCGTTCTTGAACCGAGCGCTAGGAAGGAATAGGTCGTTCCAAGAATGCAACAACTTCCTTTGCCAGGTGCGTGAAAGTCGGAGAACTTGGGCGCAAGCAATGGCAGCAGACAGGCGGTATTGCGGTGTTTCTATTGCTTGTGAGATAACCGGAAATGGCGGATTGGAGGCTCCAATTCACACAATGTGAGGTGGACTACTTAATAACGAGGTGTCAAGCGAATGTGGAATAATCTGAACCACTCTTCTTGACTTCAGTTGCGCCTTTCGAGCAAGGTAGGTTGGACCAGTCGACGGGAGATTTTCATGAGGACTGACTCGGTTCCAATTGAAGGCGCGAACAACGTCAAGCCTGATGCCATCCAGGTTGGGCTGAATGGCTTTGCGGGAAGTCGGGGCACATTTCTCGGCCGGCTGGTTCGTCGACTGTTGACCCATCTAATTGGCGACTTGGTTGAAGCCAATGGGCGTGGGCACGAGTTGCTGGGGTTCTCATTTTCCACCAGGGTTCTCGCCGGGGGCGCCTTCAAGATTTTCGGACATCTGCCGGATTGCGCCGAGCTTGGTCCCTGGCGGGCGCCGGCGCGCGAGCTTCTTAGGTCGGCCGATCGCCTGGCTAGAGGCAGGTCGGCGAGATCTGGTCGATGTCATTCGCGTCGAGTGGATGCGCGCCCGAGAGCGCCTCGGCCTCGAGTGCCGGCGGGCCGCCAGCCCAAGTCTGGTGCGGCGGGCGGCGGTGGTGGCGACGGCTCCGCCGGGGATGGAGGCGACGGAGGATCAGACCCAGGGGAACCTGGCGGGGACGGCGACCCAGACCCAGAAGCGCCGGCACTCGAGAGTAGACAAAGCGTAGTTTGCCGAGGGGGCCGTCATGGCTCCTAGCTTTTCGCCGCCCGCAGTTCCGGCGGATGATGGTTGCGTTCGTCTCGTTGAAGGCGACGCCATCGCCGTGCTGGCCACACTGGAGCCGGAGTCGGTCGACGCCGTGATATGCGATCCGCCGCACGGCATACTGCGCGCGGACTGGGACCGGCGGCCATCAGTTGAGTTGTGGCAGGCGGTCTATCGAGTGTTGCGGCCGGGCGGGCCCTTACTTGCGATGTGCGCAGCTAGGACCTACCACCGGGCTGTGTGCGACATTGAGGACGCGGGGTTCGAGATCTGCGACATGATCATCTGGGGTTTCGCGACAGGATGCCCATGGAATACGGCACACCTGAAGGACGCCCACTGCCCGATCGTGTTCGCGCGCAAGCCGGGTCTCTGTCGCCCCCTGAACATGGCTGATTGCCGCATCCCCTACGCGAGCGATGCCGATGCGAAAGACATCCACCGCATCGACACGCTGCGAGCCGATGGGAACCGCCGCCCTGGCGTCTACAACGCCAGCCTTGACGTCAGCGCTGCCGCGCATGCCCCGTTCAAGCCAGACGCTGGCGGTCGATATCCATCGAACGTGATCTTGCTGGAGCCTGCCCTGGGCGCGTGGGACAAGTTCTTCCTGATTCCCAAGGCACGAACGCCGGACGGCCACCCCACCGCCAAGCCGGTCGAGTTGGTCGCGTGGTTCCTGAAACTGTTTACCGCCCGCGACGCTCTTGTCTTGGACCCGTTCGCTGGCGGTGGCTCCCTGGGCGTGGCCGCACTACTCACCGGCCGCCGTGCCCTGCTGATCGAGCGCGAGCCCGGGTTCGTGGAAATAGCTCGGAAGAACCTGGCAGCCGCGCGAGAGGGCAACTTCGGGATGCCAAAGCGGGTGGATCTCGTGACGCTGGCCGCGGACGACACGCCGCTGTGCGGCTCCAAAAACACGAGCGAAAACGAGGCGTTGCGTTGTCCTCCCAAACGAGCGACCCTTGAACCATCAGATCGCCTTGAGACACGCGATGGCATGGCAGCACGGCTCGGCATTAGCACACGGACGCTCCGGCGTCGTGTGCGCGACGGGAAAATCCCGAGCATCCCGAACGGGCGCACGGTCCGGTTCGACCCGGTCGCAGTTCTCGCGCGCTTGAACCAACAAGGAGTCGCAAACGATGTCGCACTACTTCGAAAAGAAGACGCAGAGCTGGGTCATCCAGCTCCAGCGGACAGGAGTGGACAAACAGAAACGTCGCCGCTGTCAGCGGGTACGAGGAAGCCAAGCCGACGCGCAGGCAGCCGAGGCGAAGATGATCGCGGAACTGGAGGACGAGGTGAGGTTGGTCCGGGAGGCCCAGGACCAGCAGGAAAGGAAGAGCCAAGCGGCAGCCGTCCTGGGCCTGGACCCGGAGGTGGTGACGAAGTCGCGCGTCTCCGCGAAGCCGCCGACACTGCGCGAGTTCTTCTCCGACCGAGTGGCACCTCGTCTGAGGGCAATCTGTAGCTCCGCGACCCAACAGAAGGTCGTCTCCTGCTGGCAATACCTGCTCTTCAAGCTGGGGGATTTGCGCTTGGACGAAATCACGACCGAGGTGATCCACCGCTACAGCGAGAACATGATCCTGCCCGGGGCCGCGCTGAGCTTTCGCACACGCAAGGACGGCAAGGCGCGCAAGTCCAAGGTGGATACCCTGGGCTCGCTGACCGTGAACAAACAACTCGAACAGCTCAAGTCAAGTCTCCGCCTGGCGGTCGAGGAGGGCAAGCTGGCAGCCGTGCCCAAGGTGCGCATGCTGCCCACTGATGATGCCCAGGAGGTGGTGCCCCCCAGCGAGGAAGAATTCAGCCGGATCGTGCACGCCGCCGCTGAATTTCGGGACGTGGCGCCGCTGTTGCCCGAGGTGACCGAGTTCGCGGGCGAGACCGGCCTGCGCGAGGAAGAGCTCATGAAGCTGCTCTGGTCCCAGGTGGAATTCACCGTCGGGAATCGCGGGGCGCTGCGCATCGAGCGTCGCACCCGTGGCCGCAGCCGTGGCGGCAAACCCTATCGCCCGAAGCACGGAAAGACCCGCACAGTGCCGCTTAGCGGCCGGGCGCGGGCCATCCTGGACGAGTTGAAACAGAAGTTCCGGCCGAACCCAAGCGACAGGGTGTTCCCCAACGTGGGCGGCTGCCCCTACGTCCGCATCGAGCATGATCCCGAGTGCAAGGGCACCGGCTACTTTTGGCAGGCGGTGGAGGAGGCGGGCCTCAAGGGCAAGGTCACTTTCCACGCCCTCCGCCACCTGTTCGCGTGCCGCTGCCTGGCCCGTGGGATCCCCATGTCGGTGGTGAGCGACTACCTCGGCCACAGCAGCATCGAGTTGACGGTCAAGCTGTACGGTCGTTTCAGCGACGATGCCCGCGAGAAGTGGAAGTGGATCGAGGTGCTCGACGAGCCGCTGGATGCCATCGCCAAGCGCCGCATGTTGACCGTGGTGGAGGGCGAGGCCGCGCAGCCCTGAGCAGGCACGAGTTCATCGACACCAAGAAAGGAGGCGCCAGCCCGGCGATACCAGGGAAGCCAGACCGCGAACCGCATTCACAACATATATAGAGGTGAAAATGGGGGCTGCCGCGTGCTGAAACACGCCGCCCCCGTGGCCGCCGAGGAGTTAGCCTCGATGACAAAGAAACGCTACCCCAAGACCGCTCGTGTGTCTCGTTCGGCACCGGCACGCCCACCAGGTCGGCTGCCGCAGCCGGTGGACACCGAGGAACGCCCACTGACCCGCAACGCCTTCCGGAACCTTGACCCCAGTGTCGGCGACAACCCCGTAGCGGCCATGGTCCACCGCATGCCCGACGTGCGCGCGGCTCGCATGCACATGGCACGCGCAGCCAAGCGCCTGCGTGAACGCCCACAAGACCAGGCGCGCTTCATCGCCTACGACGACGCCTGGACTGCATACTGCGTGGTCTGCGAGGAGCGGTACTTCAACCTGGGCTTCGATCACGGCACCCGGGCCGGCATGGGCATGGCGATGGGCAACATTGCCGCCAACGCGGCTGTGATGAGGTCGATAGCCCGCGCGGTACACGCCGCAGTGCTGGCGCCCGGGGCGCCAAGGCAGGTGATCGCCGCCGGCCTGATCGAACTGGCGCGGCCGCTGATGCTGCCCGCCTCGCCACCGCCGAGAAAGGCGCCAACAACAATCGACACACTCACCAGGGGCATCAGGCCATGACCATGCGCGAAAGGAAAACGCGAATGAACGAAGATAAACGCAAGCCCCGCCGTCTTGGTCTCGCGGGGATGATCATCGACCGGAAAGACGGCAAGAACATCCTCCGGCCGCGCACCGCCGAGGAAAGCATCGACCCGCGCCCCGAAGTCGCCCTCCTGCTCGCGAATCTCAAGGCCGCGCTGCCCGAGCTGGAGAAGCTGCGCAAGGAATGCCGGGCGCGGGACGACGAGGATGTTCCCTATCGGCTCCTGCACCAGTCGAACAAGGTCTACGGGGCGCAGTACCACACGACTGAGATCGTGACCCGCCTCCGCGTCCTGGCGCCCGTGCCGGGCAAGCTCGACGACTATATCGAGGAAATCATCGCCGACGGCACCGGGAAGAAATGGGAGCTGTCTCACAATGGCGATTGGACGCGGCACACGCGCCCCATCGTCGAGGCGTATTTCTGGGCGCGGTACCTGCTCGACATGGCCATCCGCTTCGCTCGCGAATATGACCGGCCGCCAGCCCTCTTGGATTACGGGTGGGCCGCGCTGCTGACCGTCTACCGCCTTCGGTGAACAAAAAGGAAATCCCATGATCTACATAATCCACAAAGGCCGGCCTCACTCGGATCACGCGCTTCACTTTATCTCGGCTCCCGACGACTTTGGTGCGTGGTTCAACGAGACCTATCGGCCATGGGCCGACGGCATGGAAGAGCACCCGGTGACGATCGTGGGGATCGCTCCCAAGGTGGAGTGGCGCGAGGATCCCTTGGGCTTGGACGTGGGCGCGCCCCAGCCGCGTGGATTCTTGACGATGTCGGTGAACCAGTTCCTAAGAAGCGACGCCATCATCCAACAGCGAGACGGCACGCCCCGACCTAGTTATAAGTTGGAGCGCTTTCGGATCGTGACCAAACGAATTCGCATCCGTGCCAATTCCCAGACAGCGAAGTCGGTCAAGGCCATCGCCAAGATCGCCGGAGCTGGTGCCGACTGCATTCCTAGATGGGTTGGCGGCCGGGTTCTCTTCGAGCGCTCGAAAAAGCTGCGCGGCCTCATCGGCTCGGTCGACTGCGACGGCGAGTGGGCCTCCCTTTTGCTCCACAATCTGACAGTGGGCGAAGCCGCGTCTGCGCTCCAAACGCTGGTATTCATGCGAAAGGGCAGGAAGCGGTGAAGATCCCTGCAGGATGGGAAGAGTACGCCGACTTTCGGTCCAAGACCGTCCACGAACGGGCCAAGCTGCTCGCCGCCTCGGGCAAGCAGGACCGGCTCGACATGACCGCCGCCCACGTCCTGGCCCTCCTCGAACGCTACCCTGTTCTCTTCCGCGAGGCATGGGTCGCGCCGACGAACCGGGCGAGCCGCTTCGCCCAGGACGGATTCGACATCGGCGACGGGTGGTTCAGCATCGTCGACCGCCTCTCCGTGAGGCTGTCCGCCGATCCGAATCTCCACGTCTGGCAACTCAAGGAGAAGATGGGCCGGCTGACCGTGTATTTCTGCGACAGCGCCGCGTCGTCGGACCCGCGCCTCGACGCCGAGATGGATGCCGCGCTCGACGAGGCGGCCGAGGAGTCCATGCGGACGTGCGAGGTGTGCGGCCAGCCCGGCATCCTCGACAAGCGGCGCCATTGGATCTCCGTCCGCTGCGAGCCCTGCCGCCAGATCGACGATGCGAAGAGGAAGCCATGAAGAAATCCCGCAAGCCCTGGGGCGGAGATCTGGGCTTCCCCCGCAAGCCGGTCACAACTTGGTTCAATGACATCATCGTGGCTTGCCTGAACCTCCAGGGGTGCTTGGAGGGCATGGGCTTCGCCGCCTTCAAGGCGAGCTGGTCGCGCCAGGCGGCGGCCCTGCACCACATACATCAGATCGGAGAGGCGGCGGCCCACCAGCCAGCCAGCGTCAGGAGGCAGTATCGTGACGTCAATTGGAAGGCCCTCGTCCACCCTAAGGAGAGGACGGGCATCCCGCGAGATCTGGAAATGTCCCCGAGGGAGATCTGGAATTTCGTCCGCGAGGACGCCCCCGCCCTCCTGACGAAACTGGCGGACGACGAAGGCTTGCTGGTAGCCCAGAGGCGACTGCGTGACCGGGACCGCCTCTCAATCAAGGAGATCAACCGTCTCCTGCGGGAGGGCAGGCGCAGGAGCAAGCGCAAAGCCGCCCGCGCGGCGGCGGAAGCCCGGTCGGACGCTCGCCTCGTGAAAATTGCCGAGCGCCGGCTGGCCAAGTTCGAGGCCGGGCACGAACGCGCGATCCCGAGCGCGGAAGTGATGAAGAGCCTCGGGGTGGACCTGGGCAAGCCGCAGAGGCCGTTCAACCACAGGTACACTTTCGTGTTCTGGTTCGAGGACGGACTCTGGACGGCCAAGGCTCCAGCCGTCCCCGGCGCCTACGGCATCGGCGTGACGGCACAGGAGGCCAAGGACGACCTGATCCAGGCGCTCGAAGCCCTGTCCGAGCACCTCAAGAAATCAGACGAGAACATGAAGGCGGCCGTGTGCGACCGCCTGGTGGCAACATGGAATACAGCGAAGCCAAGGCCGCGTCGGAAGTAGCGTGGTTTGCGGTCAAGGTCGCCGTGGCCGGCCTCGCCGTGAACTATGCCCTCGGTCCCGCCGTCACGATCGCATTCCTGGCGGGCTGGCGCTGGGGCGTGCGTAGCCTCGACGAGGCGACATGAAGGTCGGCGTTCTCGCCGACATCCACGGCGACGTCTTTGCTCTCGACGCGGCCCTCGGCCGCCTCCGCGAAATGGGCTGCGATCTAATCCTCTGCGCCGGGGATCTGATCGACATCGAGCCCTTCGGCGAGGAGGTCGTCCAGCGGCTCAAAGCCGAAAAGGTCACCTGCATTCTCGGGAATCACGATCGGTGGGCGCTCCAGTTCCGCCACCGGCGGCAAGATGCGCGCAAGTTCTTCGAGCCCTGTTCCGTATCCGACGTGATGGGCAGCGGGGCGGAGCTGTCGCACGGATCCCTGGTGTGGCTGTCCACCCTGCCGGTCCACTGCGAGGCGGAGTTGGAAGGCGTTCGCGTGGCGATGTGGCACGCGCGGCCGAGCTCGGACATGGAGGGAATCGAGAAGGAGAAGACCGGCCCGGAGCTGCGGCATCGTCTGTTAGAGCAAGCTCGCGCCAGAATCCTTGTCGTCGGTCACACGCACACAGAATTTGAGATGGTGGTCAACGCCCCTGCCGGCAAGATCTTGAACCCGGGCGCGTGCTGCTCGAAGACCTACGCCTTCAAGTCATCAGGCTCGCTCGCAGTGGCCGACGGGTTCCGCCCGGCCACCTTCGGCGTCCTGGAACTGCCCTCGGAGCGGTTCAAGGTCTACCGTGCCCTCGATGGCGAGCGCGTGTTCGGAATCTCGCCGGACCGGCCCCGCGCCCGATGATCTGCCCGGCGCGTGGGAAGGCATTCAGGCAAGTCGGCGGCGACGAGTTGCGTGCCGTTTTACCTTCGGCGGCAACGGTGGCCTTCCGGGGCGACGTTGCCGGGGCAGATTGACTGCCCTGAACAACGAATCGAGTGAAGCTCCCAGAGCCTCCGCTACCGCGACCAAGACGGCGACGCGGGGATTGGCACGAGGCGACTCCAGCGTGCGGACATAGCGTGGGTCCAGACCGGCTCTTTCGGCCAGGTTCTCCTGGGTGAAGCCCAGATGCCGACGGCGGCGCTGAATGTTCGCGCCGAGAAACTTGAGCGTTGCGGGAGGCCCACCGGGCATTCCGCTCGGCTACCCCGACGACGCCCGCACAAACAGGCTCGTTAGTTCCTATTTTGTCCAATTCCTGATAAGCTCTAACCTTCGCGCGATGACGTCGCGGACATCGGAGGAGGACACGACATGTACAAGGCTATGATTCGCAAAGCGGCCTGCTGCGCAGCTCTTCTCGTGTGCGCTGGCTGTATGGGCACCATCCATGTCAACGACTCGCGAGTGGTCAAGCAGTTCCAGTCGAATCACCTCTACGAGCACACTTCAGCCGCGTGGTTCTGGGGGTTCGCCTCTCCTGGCGACGTCAACGTAGGTGGAGACTGTGGCTCCAATGGCATGGCAAGCGTCGAAGTCGAGCGAACATGGGGCGACTGGATATCGACGATCTGCACGGTGGGGATTCGATCGCCCACGACAGTTCGTGTCATATGCAAGTGACGACAAGATGGGTGGACTGTCTGGAGGCGCAGCATGCGGGCCGGTGCATGACCAACAGCCGAACAGTGCGAGTGTGCGATCTGCGGAGCGCGGAACATTGCGCGCGCCGATAGCAAGACTTGCCGATGAACTGTTGTCCCGAACGACGCTCACCTGGGATGAAGTGGAGGCCGTCGTCGGCCCCATGATCCCCATGTGCTAGTCGTGGGCCTCACTCGCCGGGCCACCGAGCAGAATACGCCACATCCCGGTTCCGCTTCTGCGTGTCAGAGGCCCGTGTTACCGTTAGCCTCGCTGACGTTCGCGTCAGCGAGGCTGCGCGTGCAGCCAAGCGGTCGAGGATGCCCTATCTCCTTTCCCTGACAGACATCACAAGCTCACAGCCGAGATGTGTCTTGGCGAACGATAGGCAGGCAACCGGAGTCGGCACATGAGCGCCAAGAGCATGGACATATTCTCGCTGCGCGACTCGGTCGTCGGCGAGTACAAGAAATTCGCCACGTCCTTCACGACCATCCACGCCGAGGATATCCGGCGGCAGGTCGAGGCGATCTATGCGGGCGACCGCTACTGGCCGGAGCCGCTGATCCAGGTCAACCCCAACTACCGGCGGTCTACGACTGTCGACAGGCTGGTTGCCTCGGGCGCGCTCGAGCCCCTCTGCGCCGAGATTTTTCGGACCCCGCCGACCGGAAGCTCGCCCGGCGCATCGCTGTCTCTCTACAAGCACCAGGAACAGGCCATCGCCCTCGCGTCGCAGGGCGAGAGCTTCGTTGTGACAACCGGCACCGGGTCCGGGAAATCCCTGTGCTTCTTCATCCCCATCGTGAACGCGGTCCTCGCGGAGAAGCGCCACGACGCGCGGCCGCGCACCCGAGCGATCATCATCTATCCGATGAACGCGCTGGCGAACAGCCAGGAAGAGGAACTGGAGAAATTCGTCGGGAATGTTCCGGGGCAGCCCCCGATCACTTTTGCCCGCTACACCGGCCAGGAGGACAGCGAAGAGCGGCAAAGGATCTCCCAGAACCCCCCGGACATCCTGCTCACGAACTTCATGATGCTCGAACTCCTGATGACCCGTCAGGATGAACTCGACCGCCGCGTGATGGGGAACTGCGCAGGTCTTCGTTTTCTTGTTCTCGACGAGCTGCATACCTATCGAGGCCGACAGGGTGCGGACGTCGCGCTTCTGGTTCGCCGGGTGCGCGAGCGGCTGGCGCCGGAGAGGCTGCAATGTGTGGGCACCTCGGCAACGATGGCCAGCGAGGGCTCGATCGAGGGCAAGAACCGTCTTGTCGCAGACGTTGCCTCCAAGCTTTTTGCCGTCGCGATTCCTGAGAGCAACGTGATCGTCGAGACCCTCGAACGGGTGACCGACTCGGCCCAGACCTCGGAGTCGGTTCGTCCAGCGCTTGGGCGTGCGGTCGACGCGGGTATTCCGCAGAACATCACGGACGCCGATCTCCGTTCGCACCCGCTCGCGATCTGGGTCGAGACAGAGCTGGGGGTCAGGTGGTCACCAGAGGACCAGCGCTGGATACGCGCCCGCCCTCTCACGGTCACTGAGGCCGTCAAGGCGCTGGCCAACGCTGCGTCTCGGGACGAGTCGGCTTGCCGGCAGGCGCTCAGGGATCTGCTCCTGGTTTCCAGCTTGTCCGAAGCCAAAAGGACGGGGGACTCGGATGAAGACGGGCGAGGTTTTTTCGCCTTCAAGCTGCATCAGTTCATTTCGGGCGCTGGCCACGCCTTCTCGACCCTGGAGGCGCCAGGCCGCCGTGTCGTGACGGTGGACGGCCAGCAGTTTCTTCCCGGCGATCAGGACAAGAGGCTGTATCCGACGCACTTCTGTCGCCACTGCGGCCAGGAGTACCATCCCGTGCGCTTTACCGGCGTCGCCGGTGAACGACTCTTCCTCCCGCGCGACATAGACGATGCGCCGCCCCGGCGCCCCGACGGGGACGACGCGGATGTGGAAGAAGAACACGACGACCGTGACGTCTTCGGTCTTCTCACGCCTCACAGCTCGGACGCGGAGTTCACGTTTGGCGATCGGGAAGAGGACTACCCGGAAACCTGGCTAGACTACGATGCCGCCGGCCGTCCTCGAATCAAGTCGCACTATCGCGCTGCCAGGGCACGCGAGGTATTCGTCGAGCCCACGGGCAAGGCGGGTACCGGCACTCGCGCGTGGTTCCTTCCGGGAAAATTCCGTTTCTGTCTGCGCTGTGGCGATACTCAGGGACGGGCGGGCAAGGACCGGAACCGACTTGCATCCCTCTCTGCCGAAGGCCGAAGCTCCGCGACGACGGTACTGGTTGCCAGCGTTCTCCGCTGGATGCACGGCGAGGACTCGGGGCTGGACGAGTTCAAACGCAAGATCCTGGGCTTCTTGGACAACCGCCAGGACGCAGCGTTGCAGTCCGGGCACTTCAACGACTTCCTGTTCGTCAGCCTGATCCGGGCCGGATTCCTGGGCGCCCTGGGTGCAGCCGGGCCAGGTGGACTGTCCAGCGACCAACTGGGCCTGGCCCAACAACGCGCGCTGGGGTTTGACCGCCCGAGTCCCGAGATTCGCGGGGAATGGTTGCAGGAGCCGACGCTCCGAGGTTTCAACCTTCAGGACGCCGAGGCCACGCTGCGGCAGGTGCTCGCCTATCGAGTCTGGTTCGACCAGCGACGGGGTTGGCGGTTCACCAACCCCAATCTCGAGCAGCTCGGCTTGGTCAAGGTCGACTACGAGGGCATCGAGGCGCTGGCGGCCGACCAGGAGTTGTTCGCAGGCGGTCCAGAAGTCCTTCGGCGCGCGTCCCCGGAGGTGCGTGTCCAGGTCTACCGGGAACTCTTGGACCACTTGCGGAAGGGTATGGCCGTCCGCAGCCAGGTGCTTGAGGCCACCACGATCGAGCAATTGCTGGCCAAGTCGCACAGCCGACTGCGCGCACCCTGGGGTTTCGGTCTTGACGAGAAGCCGCCGCGAGCCCGGTGGTTGATGGTCGATCCACCCTCGCGGCGGGATACCAGTCTGCGCGACGAGGATCTGATCGTTCGTGGAGGCTCGCGCAGCGCGCTTGGAAGGATGCTCCGATCTTCCGAGCTCTGGGGCGGAGACAAGGGCATTCGTGACCTGAAGGCCGGAGATTTCGATGCTTTTGTGAATGCGCTCCTGGCAGCCGCGTCCAAGCACGGCCTGGTTTCCGACGAAGTCACGCCGTTCGACAACCAGATCGGCTGGAAGCTGAACGATGCGTGTGTGCGCTTTCGAGCGGGCACGCCCAAGATCGATCCTGCGCATCCGAACCAGAATGCATACTTCCGCGATCTCTACGCCAACCTGGCCGAACTGCTTCGGCAGCCGGGCCATCCGCTGTTCGGTTTCGAAGCGCGGGAGCACACCGCCCAGGTCGATGGTGACAAACGCAAAATCCGGGAGAAGCGTTTTCGCTACGAAAAGAAAGAGCAGAAGGAACTTGCGGCGGACGAGAAGTTGCTGCGCGATCTGGGCGAAGCGAACCGATTCTTGCCCGTGCTTTTCTGCTCGCCAACCATGGAGTTGGGCGTCGACATTTCGGCTCTCAATGCCGTGTACATGCGGAACGTCCCGCCCACTCCCGCCAACTACGCCCAGCGCAGCGGCCGGGCGGGACGCAGTGGGCAAGGTGCCCTTGCGCTGACCTACTGCTCTGCCCAGGGACCTCACGACCAGTACTTCTTCCGCGATCCGAAGGAGATGGTTCACGGCGAGGTTCGTCCGCCGTTGCTGGATCTGGCAAACCGCGACCTGGTGGAAAGCCACCTGCAGGCCGTGTGGCTCGCATGTTGCGAGAATCCCCTTGCGCCGTCGATTTCCGAGTTGTTGGTCCTGCAGGATCCGATGCGGCCGCTTCGTCCGGACGTGCGTGGGCCGCTGGCCGAGCCACGTGTGGTCCAGGAGGCGAAGGAGCGCATCAAACGCGTGCTGGATCTTCTGGCCGATGATCTGACCCCAGTCTTCGCACCCTGGTTCCCAGGACGTGACGAGTACGCTGCGGCGGTTGCCGACGGGGCATTGGCCCGCTTCGAGGAAGCGTTCGATCGGTGGCGTGATCTGTTCTCTGCGGCCGAGCAACAGCGCGACGCTGCTCGGCGCACGATGGACGACTACGCCGCCCCCCAGAAAGAGAAGCGCGCCGCCAAGAGCCGCCATGCCCAGGCCATGGAACAGCTCGACCTGCTCCAGAAGGGGACCAGCAGCCTTTCCAGCGATTTCTACACCTACCGCTATCTGGCCACCGAAGGCTTCCTGCCCGGCTACAACTTCCCGCGCCTGCCGCTCATGGCCTTTGTGCCGGCCGCGAACGACGGTCGGGGCAGGCAGACGTATTTGCAGCGCCCGCGATTTCTGGCGCTATCGGAGTTCGGCCCGCGCAGCCTCGTGTACCACGAAGGGCGCGCCTACCGGGTCGTGCGGGCCATGCTCTCGCTCAGCCAGCGCGAGAACGCCACCGCCGACAGCAAGCTGCCTACCAAGTCGGTTCGCATCTGCAAGGCTTGTGGAGCCGGCCATTTCAATGAGCAGGCGTCGCTCTGTCATTCCTGCGGCGCCGACCTGGGTGACGCCGAGAACGTGAAGGACACCTACCGAATAGAAAACGTCGCCACCCAACCCGCCGAGCGAATTACCGCCAACGATGAGGAGCGCCAGCGACAGGGGTTCGAGCTACAGACGACCTTCGAGTGGGCCGTGCGGGACCACTTGGTCGACGTGAGGCGTGGCGCGGCCGTCGACGAGGCGGGCGAGGTGGCTCGCCTGATATATGGGTCGGGCGCCACCATCACGCGGCTGAACAAGGGCTTGCGCCGCCGCGCGGATCGCACCCGGTTCGGTTTCAAGATCGATCCTGTCTATGGCTACTGGGCGCGCAACGACGACGAGGAGGAGCCAGAGGATCCCACGGCCTCGCCCCGCCAATGGATCGTTCCCTGCGTGCGGGATCACAAGAACGCTCTGCTGCTCCAGCCACTTGCGCCGGACCTGAAACAGGACACGCAGGCCACGGTCCAGCACGCTCTGTTGCGCGGCATCGAGGTCGTCTTCCAGCTTGAGGCAGGCGAAATCCTGGCCGAGCCGATGCCTACCAGGGACGCGCGCAGCGGCTTCCTTCTATATGAGGCCACCGAGGGCGGCGCAGGCGTGCTAACCCGCCTGGTGGCCGAGCCCGCCAGCCTGGCCAACGTCGCCCTGAAGGCGCTGCAGATCATGCACTTCGATATCAAGGATCAGGCTGGTATTCCCGCCGACGGTCAGGCCCTCCGGGACGCGCCGGGGACGGCCTGTGTAGCCGCCTGCTACAAGTGCCTGATGTCGTACTACAACCAGCCCGACCACGAGCTCATCGATCGCCGCGACCACAACGCGAGGGAGCTTCTGATCCGGCTCGCGCGCTCCACGACCACTGGACTGGCGAGCCAGGCGGCGGTTCCCGGCGCGACCGCTGGGCCGGCCCCGTCCGATCCAGCGTTGGCTCGCTGGCTGGAGCTGGCTCTCGGCCGTGGACTACCGCCGCCAGATGTTGAGCCCTTGGTGGCCGCCGACCTTCGCCTGCCGCTGGCATGGCGTGATCACTACGTCGTGGCTGCGCTTGGGGATGCCGGCCCGGCAGCCGCCCAGAAGCTGGAAGCCCTGGGCTTCGAGCTGGTGTCCTTCGATGGTCCCGAGACCCAGTGGGCCGAGCCGTTCCGGCGCCTGGCGGCTGCGCTCGGGCGGCAACCATGAGCTACAGCCCGGGCAGCCTGGTTCGTGCGCGAGGACGGGAATGGATTGTCCTCACCGGCAGCGACGTGGAGAGTCTACGGGTCCGTCCGGTGTCCGGCTCGGAGGAGGACCACACGGTGATCCACCTCGCGCTGGAGCCGGAGCCTGTCGCCGAGGCCACTTTTCCCCCACCTGGGCTGAACCAGCAGGGTAGCCAGGATTCCGCGCTCCTCTTGCGAGATGCGCTGCTGCTGTCTTTGCGCCGGGGCGCAGGCCCCTTCCGCAGCTTTGGCCAGATCGCAGTTGCCCCCCGCGCGTACCAGCTCGTACCGCTCCTGATGGCGCTGAAACAGGACACTGTCCGCCTGCTCATCGCGGATGACGTGGGCGTGGGCAAGACCATCGAGGCGGCCCTGATTGCGCGCGAGCTTCTCGATCGAGGTGAGATCGATCGCACGGCCGTTCTTTGTCCTCCGCACCTGGTGGACCAGTGGGTCGGGGAACTCGAGACGCGGTTCCATATCCGGCCAGTGGCCGTGACCGCCGCAAACGCGAAACGCCTCGAGAACGGGATCCCGCCCGGCGAGAGCATCTTCACGACCTTTCCGCACACGGTCGTCAGCCTCGACTACATCAAGAGCGAAGCCCGCCGGCACTTCTTCCTGCACACTTGCCCGGGCTTCGTGATCGTAGATGAAGCCCACACCTGCGCCGCCACCGGCCAGGGCAGACACCAGCGCTACGAGCTGCTCAAGGGGCTCGCCGAATCGGCCACACGCCACCTGGTTCTGCTCACCGCCACTCCACACAGCGGTGACGAACAGGCTTTCTACCGGCTACTCGGCCTGCTGGACCCCGCGTTCGAGGGCATCGCGTACGCCACTGGCGACGAGCGAGCCAGTTTGCGCGAGCGGCTCTCGCAGCACTTCGTTCAGCGACGCCGGCCCGACATCGCCGAGTGGAAGGAAGGCGAGCTCTTCCCCCGACGCGAGATCAAGGAGCTGACCTACCGGCTGACCGGCGCCTGGGAGAAGTTCTTCGAAGCAGTGCTGGATTACTGTGCGACCGTCGTCGAGGCCGCCGGCCCGGATGAGACGCGACAGCGCTTGAACTTCTGGGGAACCCTGGCGCTCATGCGCTGTGTGGCCTCCAGCCCGGCCGCAGCGGTGCAGGCCCTGCGCACGCGGGCCGGCATGGACAGCGCGGCGCCGGACCAGGAGCTTCTCGAAGAGCGCATCTTCGACGGCGTGGCCGATTCGCTGCCTGACGATGATGTGGAGCCCCCGGTTGCATCGGACGATCCCGCCTTGTCCGAGTTGATCGCGCAGGCCGAGCAGCTGATCGGGCAAGCGGGTGACCCAAAGCTGAAGTTGCTGACCGACCACCTCGGCCAGTTGATCAAAGACGGGTTCAACCCCGTGGTCTTTTGCCGCTACATCGCCACGGCCCACTACCTCGGCCGCCACCTGCAGGGGCGCTTCGAGGGCGTGACCATCGAGGTGGTGACCGGCGAGCTGACCTCCGAGGAGCGCAAGGAGAAGGTCGATCTGCTCGGGGACGCCGAGCACCGCCTGCTCATCGCAACCGATTGCCTCTCCGAGGGCATCAACCTGCAGCAGCACTTGGATGCCGTTGTTCACTACGACCTGTCCTGGAACCCGACCCGGCACGAACAGCGGGAAGGCCGGGTCGATCGCTTCGGGCAGCTTGCGCGCGTGGTGCGTGCCACGCTGATCTACGGCGCCAACAATCCCGTGGACGGCGCGGTTCTCGAGGTCATCCTGCGCAAGGCAGCCAAGATCCGCGAAGAGCTGGGCGTGCCCGTCCCGCTGCCGGACGACGGCCACACCCTGACCCAGGCCCTGATGCAGGCTGTGTTTCTGCGCCACCACCAGCCCAACAAGCAGCGGCTCTTCGACTTCACCGCCTCGGATGAGGGCCGCGCCATCGATGCCTGCTGGCAGGATGCGGCCGAGCGGGCGAAGCGAAACCGCACGGTTTTCGCCCAGCGCAGGCTGAAACCAGAGGAAGTTCTGCCGGAGTGGAAGAAGAGCCTGGCGGCCATGGGTGACGCCGAAGACGTCCGCCGCTTCACCGGTCGCGCCCTGTCCCGCATGGGCGCCGGTCTGGAGCCGCTCCGACGGGGGTTCAGGGCGCCGCTGGCGGCCCTGCCCGACGAGGTGCGGGAACGCCTCGATGCTGAAGGCCTTTCCGGGACAGTGCTGATCGATTTCAACTCGCCCCCAGCCGCGCGTTGCCGTCCGGTGCTACGCAGCCATCCCCTGGTTTCGGTACTGGCCGAGACTCTGCTCGAACGAACCCTGGGGGACGACAACGATGGGGCTTCCGATCCCGGCGTGCTCGGGCGCGCGGGTTGCTGGGTTTCTCCCGCAGTGAAGGAGAAGACCATCGTGGTCCTCTTGCGCCTTCGCCACCAGCTACAGACGCAGAAGGCGTCTACCACCTCGACCCTGCTGGTCGAGGAAGCGACCGCGCTGGCCTGGGGGGCCGCGCCCGGCACTGTCATCGAGGACGCTGCCGCTCTTGCGCTGCTGGCGCCGCCGCCCACCGGCGATCCGCCGGTGCATGTTCGCCAGCGCGCCCTGACCCAGGCGCTGGAAGCGCTCTTGTCGCGCCAGGCCGACCTGGAGGCTTTTGCCGGCCGTCGGGCGCAGGCCCTGCTGGCAGACCACCGGCGCGTGCGTGAAGCAGCGGATGCGCGCGGCAGCTACAGCGTGAAGGCCCTGATGCCACCCGACGTGATCGGCCTCTACGTCCTGCTTCCCCGGGTGGATTGATCGCCATGGCTGTCCGTCGCAGAAAGCAGGAAACCCAGCTCGCCTTCGAGTCAATCTCGATCGAGGGCGGTTTGCTGTCCCCGGACTGGCTGGCGCGAGTGGCCCAGTTGCAGGCGGCAAACCAGACCGACGCCGACTACGCCGTTCCCAAGGGCCTGAACCTGCGCGACGAGATCGGCCGCTATTGGCGAATGGCCCAGGCCCATTGGAAGGACTTCGCCGCAGGCCAGGCCGCCGGTGCCGACGCACGTTTGCTTGCCGAGCGCTTTGTTGTGGCGCTCTTGCGCGACAGCTTCGGTTTCGCCTCGTTGGCCGCTGTCCCAGCCGTTCAGATCGCGGAACGGTCTTTTCCCATCGGATTCTCCGCCCAGGGCCAGCGTGTTCCTGTGATCGTTGCGCCGGCCGGACGAGGCCTGGAAGCGCCCTTGCCGGAATTCGGCGATGGCGGCCGGCGCCGCACCGCTTTTGGCCTAGCCCAGGAGTACCTGAACGCCGTCGACGAAGCGCTGTGGGGACTGGTCTCGGACGGGAACACGCTGCGCATTCTGCGCGACAACGCCAGCCTCACACGGCCCGCCTGGGTCGAGGCTGACTTGGCCCGGATCTTCACCGAGGAACGCTACGCCGATTTCGCCGCCCTGTGGCTGCTAGCGCACGATTCTCGCTTTGGAAAACCCGGGCAGCCAGCCACGGACTGCGCCCTGGAAACCTGGCGCGCGGCGGGTCGCGAGGAGGGGACGGCAATCCGAATGGGGCTTGAGCCCGCCTTCAGGGAAGCCGTCCTCACGCTCGGCCAGGGGTTCCTTGCCCATCCCGAGAACGCGGCGCTACTTGCCGCGCTCTCCGACGGTCCCCTGGCCAAGCAGGACTACTTCAACCAGCTTCTGCGGCTGGTCTACCGGTTGATCTTCCTGCTGACCGTCGAGGAGCGGGGGCTGCTTCACCCGGACGGCGCCGATGATAAGGCCAAAACGCTGTATGCCGAGGGCTACGGGATGAGACGTCTGCGCGAACGGGCCGTGAAGCGCAGCGCGCACGATCGCTTCCCCGATCTCTGGGAGGCGCAGAAGATCGTGTTTCGCGGCCTGGCCGCAGGAGAGCCGCGCCTGGCCCTTCCAGCACTGGCCGGAATTTTCGCGAAGGGCCAGTGTCCGGCGCTGGATTCCGCGCGGCTGGAGAACCATGCGTTTCTGCTGGCGGTGTTCCGCCTGTCGTGGCTGCGCGCGGAGTCGGGCCTGGAGCGCGTCAACTGGCGCGACATGGGCCCGGAGGAACTGGGCAGCGTGTACGAGAGTCTGTTGGAATTGGTGCCACAGATACAGCGCGGCCGGACCTTTGCCTTTGCCGTTGGCGGCGAGACCAAGGGCAACGCGCGCAAGACCACAGGCAGCTACTACACCCCCGACAGCCTGGTGCAGGTGTTGCTGGATAGCGCGCTGGAGCCCGTCGTCGAAAGCACCATTGCTGCCCATCCCGACAAACCCGTCGAGGCATTGCTGGAACTGTCTGTGGTCGATCCAGCGTGCGGCAGCGGTCACTTCTTGCTGGCGGCTGCGCGCAGGCTGGCGGCGCACGTGGCGCGCTTGCAGGCCGCTGGCACGCCCTCGGCCGGCCAGTACCGGCACGCGCTTCGCCAGGTCGTCGGCCGTTGCATCTACGGCGTGGATCTCAATCCCATGGCGGTCGAGCTGTGCCGGGTCAGCCTGTGGATGGAAACGGTGGAGCCTGGCCGGCCGCTCTCGTTCCTCGATTCACACATCCAGCAGGGCAATGCCCTTCTGGGCACCACTCCCGACCTGATGAAAAACGGCGTGCCCGACGCCGCCTGGGAGGCCATCGAGGGCGACGACAAGAAGACCGCCAGTGCGCTCAAGAAGCGCAACAAGAAAGCCGCCGAAGGCCAGCGCGGGCTGGAGTCTCTGTGGTCCAAACCGGGTGAGGACGAATCGGCCAAAGTCGCGGCCGCCGTGGCAGAGGTGGACGCCGCGTCCGACGCCGATGTGCAGTCATTGGCCGCCAAAGGCCAGCGCTGGCAGCAACTCCTGCTCTCGAACTCGTACCAGCACCAGCGCCTCGTCGCAGACGCCTGGTGTGCCGCATTTGTCTGGCCAAAGCAGCCAGGGCCGCTGGCCGACGCGGCCCCGACGAACGAGATCTGGCGCCAGCTCCGTGACGGGCAGGGCGCGCCCGCGCTCACGCTCAAGACGACGTCCGAGCTGGCCACCCAATACTGCTTCTTCCACTGGCACCTGGCGTTCCCGCAGGTCTTTTCGCGCGGCGGGTTCGACGTGGTGCTGGGAAATCCGCCTTGGGATTCACTGCTCTTTCGTGAGGAAGAGTTCTTCGCAGGGACGCGATCCGATATCGCCGAGGCTTCGACTGCAGCCGTGCGGAAACGGATGATCGCAAAGCTGGCACAGGAAGACGCGGCCCTCTTTGAGAGCTATCAAAAGGCACTTCGCATGGTGGAGGGCGCGAATGCGTTCGTTCGAAGCGGCGTTCGTTTCCCCCTCTGTGGCGTCGGGCGTGTCAACCTCTTCGCCTTGTTCGCCGAGACTGGGCGGCAGCTCGTGTCGAAGTCCGGTCGCGTTGGCCAAATCCTCCCATCAGGCATCGTGGCGGACGATTCCACCAAGCTGTTCTTCCAGGCGGTGATCGGCAGCGGTGAGTTGGTGGCGTTCAGCGATTTCGAGAATCGTGAGCGGCTGTTCCCAGCTGTGGATTCCCGGATGAAATTCGGCATTCTCACGCTCTCGGGCGCCCCACGTGCTAACGCGCCGGCGGAGTTCGTCTTCTTTGCGACGCGCGCCGAGCACCTCGACGAGGAAGACCGGCGGTTTTCCCTGACGGCTGCCGACATATCGCTGCTCAACCCCGCCACCAAGACCTGCCCAATCTTCAGGTCGCGCCGAGATGCCGAGATCACCAAGGCCGTCTACCGGCGGCTTCCCGTGCTCACGGTGTCGGGCTGGAAGCTGGAACTTCGACGTTTGCTCAACAGCGCGGACGATTCGGGCAGCTTTCTCGCAGACCCTGGACCTGACCGGCTCCCGCTGTATGAGGGAAAGTACTTCCACCACTACGACCACCGCTGGGTGACCAACGACGGGGATGCCGACCGTGAGCTATCCGTCGCTGAGCGCGCGGACCCGGTCTGTGCTATTCGCCCCCGCTACTGGTATCCATCCGCCGATGCCCTGCGGCGCTTCGGCACAAGCTGGAGGCGTTCTTGGGTTTTCGCTTGGCGAGATATTGCCCGCTCGACAGACGAGCGTACGTTCATCGCCACGATTCTTCCCTCGCTGGCCGTTCCGGACACCGCCAAGGTCATCTTTCTCCCGGAGGACCAAGTTTCATCAGTCGCCGTCGTTGTCGCGAACGCGGGATCGTTCGTATTCGACTTCGTCGCTCGCCAGAAGATCGGCGGGACGCACATGAGTGGCTTCATCGTTGAACAGCTGCCACTCCTGCCCGCCGTAGCCCCTGCGATTGCGCCCGCGTGGATGTCGACGTTTGCGCTTCCTGACTGGATCCTCCCCCGCGTTCTCGAACTGACCTACACCGCCTGGGATCTCGAACCTTTCGCCCGCGACGTCGGCTATGACGGCCCGCCCTTCCGCTGGGATCCCGACCGCCGCTTCCTCCTCCGCGCCGAGCTCGACGCCGCTTTCTTCCACCTCTACGGCATCTCGCATGGCGACACCGACTACATCCTCGACACCTTCCCCATCGTTCGCAAGAACGACGAGAAGGCCCACGGCAAGTACCGCACGAAGATTCAGATTCTCGAGATCTACGACGCCATGGCCGAGGCCAGCCGCACCGGCCGCCCCTACCAGACCCGCCTCGATCCCCCGCCCGCCGACCCCCGCGTCGCACATCCGGATATAAGAGGGAGCAAGCCATGAGCAAGCAGCCGACCTCCCGGCCGAAGAAAGTCGCCGCACCGCCGCGACAAACGCGTGGATTGAAGAAGTCGCGTGAGAGCGGCGTGGTGCGTGCCGATGTGGTTCTGGCCCCAGGAAAGCAGGTGAATCGGCTTGCCCTGGACATCGGCCGCTTGATCGAATCGGCACGGCAACAGGTCGCCCAGGCCGCCAACGCTGCACTGACGACGCTTTACTGGCAGATCGGAACGCGAATACACCAGGACGTCCTGAAGCAGCGCCGGGCTGAGTACGGCGCCGAGATTGTCGCCACACTGGGGCGACAATTGGAAGAACGGTTCGGGCGCGGCTTCGAGGAGAAGAACTTGCGCCGGATGCTCCAGTTTGCGGAGGCATTTCCCGATTCCGAGATTGTCGCGGCACTGCGGCGACAATTGGGTTGGTCGCATTTCAAATTGTTGATCCCGATGAAGGATCCCCTGAAACGCGAGTTCTACGCAGAGATGTGTCGTGCCGAGGGCTGGAGCACCCGCACGCTTCAGCAGAAGATCGACAGCATGCTCTTCGAGCGCACCGCGCTTTCGAGGAAGCCCGAGCAGATCATTCGAAAAGAGCTTTCGGCCCTCCGGCAGGGCGACCAGCTTTCGCCCGACCTCGTGTTTCAGGATCCGTACCTGCTGGATTTCCTGGGGCTGCGCGACACCTTCAGCGAGAAGGATCTCGAGTCGGCGCTGCTGCGCGAGATTGAGCGTTTCCTTTTGCAGCTTGGTGCCGGCTTCGCGTTTGTCGAGCGGCAAAAGCGAATCACTCTCGACGGCGATGACTACTACATCGATCTGCTGTTCTTTCATCGGCGCATGCGGCGGCTGGTGGTTATCGAGTTAAAAATTGGCGAATTCAAGCCTGCCGATTCGGGCCAGGTGGAACTCTACCTGCGTTGGCTCGACCGTCATGAGCGCCAGCCGGGCGAAGAAGCACCCGTCGGCATAATTTTGTGCGCGGGCAAGAAGCGCGAGACCGTCGAGTATCTCGACCTCGGCGAACGAGGCATTCATGTGGCCGAGTACCTGACCGAGCTGCCTCCGCGCGAGGTTCTGCGCCAGCGCTTCCACCTCGCCCTGGCAACCGCTCGAGCCCGCGTGGAGCAACAACGGAATGCTGGCGACGCGAAGGCTGCGCCTGCTGTTGACCAGGAGAGCAAGCGTGGTCGGTAGACAAGGCCAGACCGCTGGCGTGACCCCGTCTTGTGGCATGGTGGAGGGCCGGTGACCACGCACCTCACGCCAGCAACGATCACGCGCCTGGAAAAGGCGGCGGTGGACAATGGGTTCGATCAGGAGCTTCCCCGCCAGGGCGACTGGCTTGGCTTTGCGAGCACGCAGGCCCCGCTACGCCTCTGGCTGTCGGCGTTCAGCGACGCGGTCTTTATAGCCGCACTTTCCCAGGCCCATGTAGCGCGTGCGCTGGGCGAGTACGGCACCACGGTGGTGTCGCCCTTGCCCACCGGCGCCGCCGCCGGCCGATCGGTCGTCGACATTCCCGCCCTGCACCGCCTGGTGCGCCGGGCGTTCCAGCTATCGAGGACGCTGCCCGATGAATTGCTGAACCAATTCGCGAAGCAGACCGCCTCGCTGCCAAGGAGTACCGAGGCCGAGCGATTGGTCGTGCAGCGGGTGGGTCAGGACGTCTTCCGCGCCGGCCTCTTGGACTACTGGGACGGTCGTTGCGCCATCACTGGCCTGGCCGTGCCAGACCTCCTTCGGGCAAGCCACATCAAGCCTTGGGCAGACTGCGTAAGCGACGCCGAGCGCCTGGACGTGTTCAACGGCCTCCTGCTGGCCCCGCACCTCGACGCCGCCTTCGACCGTGGTTTCATCACCGTGGCCGACAACGGCCAGGTGATCGTTTCTTCCCGCCTGTCCGACGACGACCGGAAGCTCCTGGCCCTCGACGTTTCACTACGTGTTGACCGCCTCGCCCCCGGCCACCGGAGCTACCTTGCCTGGCACCGAGCCGAGGAGTTCAAGGCTTGAGCGCGGCTGCGGCAGTGAGCGCCACGGTTGCTGAACGAGCAAGATCCAGATGGCCTACCCGCGCTGGCAGGCCGTAGCCACCACGCTGCTTGTCCTGAATGTGATGCTTGCCGTTGATAGGGCCTGGTCCCGTCAACTGAGGGTCGCCAAAGAACAAGTCGTCACGTCGATCGGCGAGAACGCCCGGAGGTGGTCTCGAGTCGCAGCTCCCCATCGCTACCCTTTCTCACGCCTTCGCCAGTCTCGTACCGGGCCGCCATTTTCGCCACAATGCTTTGCATTTCATTGTGCAATTCCAGAGGCTCGAGAACTACCGCGTCCGCTCCGAACCCGAGTATCCAAGCCTTCAGCTCCCAACACACACGTGCGAACAGAGTGACGACAACGCCGTTGGGGCCGTCCTCGATCCGCTGCGACTCATGCCATCGGTGGCTCCGACAATGGACTGACCACTTCCGGTCGAGGCGCACTCGTATCGTCTCGATCGGGCTACTCTCGCTGATGAATATGCCGAAGCTGTGCCGGAACAACTGTTTTGGGTCATAGACCGCTCGTTCCGGGTACTCAAACGACTCAGAGACAACGTCCACGGATTTGATCCGCGAGAGCCGATATGGATACCGTGAACCATCGTTCGCAACGCCGACTATGTAAATTTGGTGATCGTAGATCGCCATCGAGAGTGGCTGAATCCGCAGAGTCTCCTCTTTCTCGTCGAAATGGACGTACTCAATGTCGGCGTAGTGGCTGCGTAGGACCGCGTCGACAAGATAGTCGAGTCGTTCAGATGAATCCGGCAGCGACGATTCCCCACCACGGGCGACGAAGATAAACTTCCTGTCCACGTGCTTGAATTCGCTGCTACGTCGGGCGCGCCTCGTGACGTAGGCAAGGGCGTCTCGAACGCCCTGTTCGTAGTCGGACCCGGCGAACACCTCAGCGAGGCCAGCGGCCCAGCATGCGGCAACGGCGGCGGGATACGATGGGCGTGGAACAGCTTCCCCAAAGTCGAATCTGATTCGGTGTCGCCTCCCTTGGCAGTCTTGCACGACCCCCGGGACGCGCTGAAGTTGCCGGATATATCGATCCGCCGCCGCGACGGCGATCTTGAACTTGTCTGAGATCGTTTGACGATCGTGAATCTCGCCACCGATCAAGTCAGCAAGTATCGCAGAAGTCCTCTGAATGATTCCCAATTGTTCAGACATCTGGTTATCTGTGCACAGCGTAGCATCGAATTTCGATCGCCTGGAGCAAATTCAATGGCACTCCCCCGAGGCGTCGTTCAACCTGAGAGGGGTCGCGAGAACATGAACAGTCCCCCTGAATTGTCCGAGGCGGTGATGAACTGCATTTCTGCCTCCGGCCTAGTTGATCACGTCGAGGATGTCGGCGCCCTTCAGCCTGTGCTTCGCCAGCTCGAGGAGGATGAACGTCTGTGCTTGATCGGGGAGCCTGGGGACTGTTTATGGGTGGTGCTTCGCGGGGAGATAGCGGTGAAGCGCGAGGGCACGACCATCGTGCATCGCCGCGCAGGGTCACTCGTCGGCGAGCAGGCGTTGTTGCTCCAGCACGGAAGGCGCTCAGCGGATCTACTCGCGTCAGGGGGACCGGCTGCGGTCCTCCGGGTGTCGAAGGCTGCGATTGATAGCCATCGTCAGACCGCGACCATCTGGAAGAATCTGGCTGCGATCCTCTCTAGCAAGCTCCAGCAGGCCACTGCCCAACGCCACGACCTTCACTGCGAGCTCCGCGAGACTCGGCTCGCCTATAGGGCGCAAGTTGGCAACCAAGCGGTAAGCGCCGCGCGACTGTATCCGCAGTCTCTAGGCCCCGAGTATCGCAAGGCTCGCTGCATCGTCTGGTTTTCCGACGTCGTGGGCTTCAGCAGATACACGGCCGCCATGCCTCCTGAACGCGCAGCTCAACTCGTTCAAGAGTTTCTCACCCCACAGATAGAGGCCATCGAAAAGGCGGGGGGCTTTGTCGACAAGTTCATCGGCGACGGCGTGATGGCGTTCTGGGTTGTGGATGGCGTTCCCTCCGATCCGTGTTTCGCCTCGCTGACGGCAGCCGAGCACGCAGTGGCGGGAGTGGGGGATGTCTGGATCGGGAACGAACGGCTCAAGGTGCGGATTGGCCTTCATCTGGGCGAGGTCTCAGCCGGCTTTTTTGGGACTGTCACGCGCCGGCAGTACACCATCATCGGTTCCGAGGTGAACAAGGCTGCACGGCTCGAGCAGGCGAAGGCCGAGGGGCTCGGGTTTATCAGAACGAGCGAGGAATTCTTCGCCGCATTGCCAGAGGCTATTGGCTCCACGCATCTACCGAAGCGTGTGACGGTGGACGCCAAGAACATAGATGGGTTGGTCGTGCGTTCGTCGAAGGGAGAATGAACATGTCCTGGTCCAAACAGCTCAGCCGAGACCGCGTCAAGGCGGCAATAGCCGACCTCGAGACGGTGGATGTCGCCGATCTAGTCCGCGAGACCAACCTCACCACGATCCCGCTCACCCGGGCCTACCGAGTCGATGGGGTTCATGTATACGTCGAAATCCCGAATGCGCTATCGCTTCTGGGAGGCGGTGGTACCGAGAGCGAGCGAAGCCACAAGAAGCTCCTTCGCTTTCTCCATCTTTACCAGCGGGTCGCGCAGGTTGTTTTCAGGGCGAGCGCTGCGACGAAGGTGGACTGCCAGAACCAGCGGCTCCACTTCGTGGTGTACAAGCCCTACGACGACGAACCCAAGCGGATTGTTGCGGCCGTTGCGGTCGCGAACCTCCTTCGCGATGTGATCGTGGGCGCCAATCGACAGCACGAGGAGCTCGCCGACGCCAAGGTGTGCATCGGGATCGAGTCAGGGCTCGCCCTTGCCGTCAACAATGGTACCCGTGGTGACCGAGAGCCGCTGTTTCTAGGGAACGCTGCGAACCTCGCCCCCAAGCTGCTGGGGCCGGCCAAGGAAGGCCTGTTTCTCGGCGACGCCGCTCGGAAGGCGCTGGGAGGAGAGTGGATCACACCGGAATACGCGACGTTGCCCCTCACGTCAGAGCAACTCGCCGAATGCGTGAGCCGATCGGATCTCGACCTCACGCCTGCCGCACTCTTGAAGACATGGGAAGAGGAGCTCGATGGGACTCCTCTGGTCGAGTTTGAGTTCTCGCGAGCGACTCCACCGCTTTCGAGCCTCGATCTCGACTCCCTGTCACCGGTCAACTCGCGGCGGCTGGAGGCGATCGTGATCATGGCGGACGTGGACGGCTTCACTCGCTACGTTGCCAATGCGTTGGCCACGGACGCTGCTGGAGATGCTGTGCGGCTCCTCCACGTGATCAGGAAAGAACTCAGAGATGTGCTCGCAGACTTTGGCGGCCGCAAGATTCGCTACGTCGGAGACTGCCTAGTCGGCGTCCTCGCGGAGGGTAACGCGAGAGAAACGGACATGACCGAGACCGTGACCAAGGCCGTACGCTGCGCCGCCGCTATGAGGGACGCTTTCGCTGTAATCCAGGAGGCTCTCCCTGAAGCCTCGACGCTGGGCCTTGGAATCGGCATGGAGCTGGGCCCCATCTCGATCACGCGACTCGGTATCAAGGGAAGCATGGATCGTGTCATGGTCGGGCGCGCTGTTCTCGCCGCTCAGGAGTTCCAAGAGAAGTGTTCAGGCAAGGAAACCGCTCTCGGGAAAGTGGCCGCCGGCAACGCCATCACAGGGATCGCGCAGCTTTTTGCGCGCGGGCTGGGCGTCGGTCTCACCTACAACAGGGTTATGGCGTGTCTCGACAATGAGAACGAGGAGGTTGCGAAGAAGTACGATGCACCGAGGCCTGCACTCGCAACTGTCACACTACGAGCGCACTGCGGATAGCTAATGCCACTTCATCCGGGCCTGGAGATCCTATCTGCTGCTGCTAGGGCTCCGCTCGTACCGCGAGGATGTTCCTCGACGGGAACGGCCATCGAGTGCTGCGTGGGGCTTGTTCTCTACGATGGCGATATTTCAAACTATCACCTTGTCATTTCGGTCGGAAACGACAGCGACGGCGAAAAGCTCGTCGTGCAGGAACAGGCGTCACATCGCCGACTACCGGCTGGCTGTCCCGGGCGGCACATCAATCTCGATGGAACCTTTTGCCTGGGCTGGGGGCCGACGAGACCCGTGGTTCCCCGGTCGGCAGTCGAAGCGGAAAGAGCATGGTCCCAGATCGAAGAGTACCTGAACTATCAGGATCGGGCGTCAGCGTGCGGAACCTGGCCCGCGCGAGCTTCCTGGGCGCACGGAGATTCAGCAGCGCGGGCTCAACGCGAGATCGAGGAGATGGATCGAAGACTGCCAGCCGCCCTTCGTGGGCTGAAGGCCCTCGACGTTCAGGGCCTTACCCGCCGGAAAGTGTGCCCATGCGGTAGCGGTCAGCGGGTCAAAGACTGCCACGAAATGGAAATTGCGAAATTGCGGGATCTCCATCAAGAAATGGAGCAGGGGGAGGAAGCCTTCTGGAGATCTTGGGCAGACAGACCGTGCTGCGGGACGATGCGCGATTGCAGGCTGGCGCGGTGAGGCCCTGGGTCGCGAGGGTGAGGCCTCGACGACTTCCCGCTACAGAATTGCACTGACACGCGAAGAGGCCTTTCTTTCCTCACGACACCTACCGTGGGCCGGCATGGCGAATCTGAGCTTGAATTTCCCTACATGCGTCAGAAACGTCGTTCCGACCCCGACTGGACCTTGAGGCCATTCCATAGCGGAGAGTGGTTACACCAAGGAGATCAGACGGGAGCTTCAGTGCCTTTCCCTGCGGCCAGAGCAAGAAAGTTCTCCCCCTCGTCAGCGCTCCCATGAACAGCCCTAGCTCCAGCAGGACGTTGTCCCTCGGTGCGGGTGTGCCGGCCCCGCGACTCGTAACCATGTCGTCAGGCGATGCGACGAGCACAGCAAAGTCGGCTCTCTTGGCCTGATCCTCCAGGTCTTCAATGGTGGTGCGGGAAGGTCTGAAAACGCCCTTCGCCCATATTTCAACGCGAATGTCAGGGGCTGTCAGTGCGCGCTGAACAGCCGTCGCAACTGTAAGTCCTTCACGCGATGAACCGATGAAAACGACGGGGCATGAATTCGGAGCTGAAATGAACTTGCTTCGCTCCCGGAGACGGTGGGCAAGCTCCAATGCCAGTCTGCGCCAGAGGTTGGGGTGTCTCCTCGCGATACATGCAAATTCGGGCTCGGAGACAGTGGCGACAACCGTCTCCTGATTGGCGACCACGGTCGCCGAACGTCGACACTCCGGGTCGATCAGCGCCATTTCTCCAACATGAAGTCGAGCTGTACGCTCGGCGATCTTTCGCTTCTTGATGACGATATCGACCGCCCCGGACAGTATGAAGTAAATGGCGTTGTCCGAGGCGTCCTGGGCGATGAGTTGCTCCCCTGAACGGAATCTCCGAACTTTCGCAACCCGAGCCAGCTCATTCGCGACCCCCGCATGGTGCTCGACAATGGACTGTTCCCGCAGTGTCGCCCTGAGCAGGCGCGCGCCCGATTTGCCAGAGAACCTCGTCAGCACGTTGAGTGACCGCTAGCGTTCATACGCGCAGCAGACCCTCCGCGTATTCCGCGCCGTGTTTCGGGCACCAGACGCTCTTGAGGACGTAGGCCTTCCCGAAATCAAACCGCGGGTCGCCGGATACGTCCTTCTCTGCCCACAATGGATCCCGCTTTCCGTCCTTGCCGCAACCACACGACATCACGGCGCGTTCGTCGGAGAGACGAGTCCAGAAGCGTTCAGAAACGAAGATCTCATTGTCGGCACTGAGCGATGCCAGCTTCGCGGCCATGTTCACAGGCTTCCCCGCCCACACTTCATTCTGGCGGTCCGCTCGCCCTTCCACCTTCTTCATTCCGATTTTGCGGACCAGCACAGTCTTCTGGTCGATACCAATGTGGGAACCGATGTCCTGGCCGGTCTCCTGCTTGATCTTCTTCACCACGATCTCGTGGGCAAAAGTCTTGAAGGTCACTGCGGCGACAAGCGCCCGATGCTCCTGGCCTTTGTTGAAGAGTGCGAAGGCCCCGTCACCACGGACGTCGATGTACGCTGGTTCAAAGCTGTCCAACAACCGCACAGCCCCGCCCGTGTACAACTGGTACGCTGCCGCAGTGGCCTTGTCGTGTGTCGCCGCGCTCAACCGAGTCGAGTCCTTCATGTCAATGAAGACGCAGATCACGTCGGGAATCCTGAGCCACTGCTGTGGATTCTGGATGGGAATGTTGTCAGTGGGTGGTATCTCGCTGGTGACCTGGACCGTTGCCCCTTTCTCGAAGACCTCAATTTCTGCCGCGACTATCTCGCGACACTGAGCAAGCATTTGTGTCTCTGGAAGCATGTTCGCACCTCGGGCTACTCTGTCGATTACCCATGCGCCTGCGGCGCCAAGAAATGCCCCCGGAGGGCCGCCAAGTATGAAACCAAGAGCCGCACCACCAGCGACTGGCACTGCCACATGGACCGTGTCGTCGGGCTTGGCATCAGGAGCACGCACTGGTCAGCCCTCGCGCACGCAAGTACCGGGAGCAGCTGAGCAAAACGCCACGCAGACCAGTAGATCCCGGGACGACAGGGAAAGATGTGTGTGCGTATGCGTGGCGGAAAGGATGGCGTTCACGAGTATGTCACAACTCGTAAGAATATGGTGACTTGCCCCGCGTGATCGCCGCCACGAGAGTGCTCCCGTCGATTGACAAGAAGAGAGGCCCCTCGTGAACTGGGACTTTCTCTCCACTCTTCCACCCAGCACCAGGAGCGCTGCCTCGTTGACGGGATCGGTGTAAGCGCCTGTTCCTGAACCATGGTGAGCGACACGAGGCCCGCGCCTAACCCCGTTGGTGGGCCCACCGCGCTTGCGGAGCAGCGTCGCTACACTTCAACGCCCCGGCGAACCCTCCACCACATCGGGTCGTCTTCGTATCCGTCTCCGCCACCTCAACCCCGCGATCACCACGCCCGCCACGAACAAGCTCGGCTGCATCGGGTGGCCGAGTCCGATCATCGCCACTTGCACCGCGATCCACCCGGCCAGCGCCACGCCCGCCACCACGGACAGCCACCCGGCCCGGGGCCAGCGCCGCAGCTCTGCCCACGCCGCCAGCGCCTGCGTGCCCCCGACCACCACGAACAGCACGATCCCTGGCACGAGGTAGCTCCCAAACGGCGACCGCGCCAGCGTGGCCTCGGTCATCCCCATCAGCCGGCCGCTGGGCTCCACCATGAACATGGCTCCAGCCACGAAGGCGCTCAGCGCCACGAAGGCTTCGGTGATGATCAGGGTCAAACGGGTCCAGCGCATGAGGAACGAGGGACGTCAGCGGGTGGAATGAGGGACGTCCCTCATTCTAATGAGGAACGCCCGAGTGGACAGGAGCGGACAAATCGGCCCGGCCACAAGTTCAGACCGTAAGTGCAGAGCGGTAAGTGCAGACTTTGGCCGCTCGTGGCCGTTGGCGCGCTGCTCGGTTCCTCGTTCGTTCCTCATTTTGAATGAGGGACGTCGAAATCGGCCCCCGCGCGCTGTAACTACCCGGAAAGATTGTAGCGGGG